>LNFM01001221.1_pt1 | contig 59576 bp, 60 predicted proteins | sample 596031 | NCBI WGS metagenome assembly LNFM01 (sample SAMN04254537, study PRJNA301005) | activated carbon metagenome | isolation source: dual media filters at the Ann Arbor, Michigan drinking water treatment plant | place: USA: Ann Arbor | reverse complement strand
GTCTCATGCTCCACTCCTCAGGGGGTGACGATGAGCTCGAAATCCTCCGTTCCTCAAGCCGCTAGTTTTGTCTCACATGTGCTGATGTCGGACACCACACACCTGACCAGAACGTGCCGAAGCCGCCCTTGGCGGTCGCGTTCGTGAGCGCCTTTACGCCGATCTTCCTCAGCTCGGCGAGGTTGCCGTAGTCGAGATAAGACTGCTTGATATTGACGTCTTGCAACGCCTCGTAGGTCTTCTGGCGTATGGCGTTGGCCATGTCGTTCTGCAGCGTCCTGTATTCGCTGGCGACGCTCTTGCCGTTGAAGATCTTCTCCGGCGTGAACTCGTCGAGTCCCTTCTTGATCTCTTGAGCAGCTTCGAGCGAATAGGGCTTCTGTCCCGCATAGTCGGCCTTGATAGCCTCGAAGGCCTCTTCCAGCGCCTTCTTGCGCCCTGGCTCAGCTGTGGCGGCGATGCGCTTCATGACCGGTGCGAAGAGGTCGTCCACGGTGATCTGCGCCGGGCTGGTCTTCAGTGCTGGCGCGATCGTCTCTTTGAACAGCTTTTCCGCCTCACGGGTAGCCTGGACGCCGATGTCGGTCTCACGGCCCAGGATGCCTTTCTTCAGCGCAGTGTCGGCTCGGGTGACCGGTTCGCCAGCGGTCTTGATGCCTTTGATCTGGTTGCCGACCCGAGTGAGGAATGGCGCACCGGCCTTGAATGACTGGATGCGCGTTGCTTCCTTCACTGTCGGTGTGATGGCGCTCTTGTAGATCGTCTCGCCTGCACCCGAGAGGCTGCGACCGGCGACACGAAGAGCTGGCTTTACAGTGGCACTCGCAGCAGTCTTTGCGATGGCCCCAGCAGCTCCAGCGCCTGCGAGCGCCGAAGCACCGGACGCATATCCCATGACGGCATCCAGGTGGCGCTGCTCCTCCTCCGGAAGGCTCTGGTAGAACTGCTGCGCCTTGGTCATGAGCGACTTCACCGCAGGCTGGCTTGCGGCCTTCAGACCCACGCGCTCCAGAGCGTTTTTGATCGGTGCTGGGGTGATGGCGTCGGTAACCGCGCCCGCTACGTCGCCAGCGGCTCCGGCCGCTTGACCGCCCGCATCAAACATTGCGGAGTGAAAGCCTTGCTTGCCAGTGACCACGCGCTTAGCGGTCTGGGCGATGTTCGTGACGCGCTTGTTTATCGCCGAGCCGATCTCATGCGCGACCGATGAGCCTGAAGGCGCGAGCGTGTAGCCGTACTTCTTGGCGTAGGTGGCGATGTCGTTATCGGCGAGGCCTTTGGCCTTCAGCTGGGAAACCTGTGCTTTGGTGAGCTGCATATTATTTGCCGAAGAGGCCACCGAAGAAGCTGCCGATCGATCCTAGGAAGCCGCTACCGCCCGCTGACGGTGACACGTTGGTGATACCGAGGGTGCTGGTGAAAATGTTTTCTTTGTCGTCGTCGCTCGGTGTCACGAGCGGCGGAAGCGCACCGGCTAGATCGAGCGTCACGTTCTGCGGGTTCAAGCCCTGGCGGCCAGCAAGCTCTTCAAAATTGGCTTTGAAGTTGTCGTACTGCTGCTGCTGTGAAGCAAGCTTGCCGTTGAGCAGGTTTTGGAATTCGCCGCGCACGCTCTCCGGTAGGAAGCCGCCTTCTGGCTTGAGGTAGCCGTTGAACTTCGCAAATGCGCCCGCGAAGATGTTTCCCGACTTGGCAGCATTATCGTACTCAGTCTCGCGCACGACTGAGTTCGGATCGAGGCTCTTCATAAAGCTGAAGACGAGCGCGAGGTCGGCAGGACCACCGACGCCGTCTGTAATGATCTTGTCAGCTGCGAGCTTCTGGCTGACGATCACGTTGTAGTCCTTCACGATTGGGCTGCCGAGGAACTGTCCGAGCAAGGCCCTTTCGTTGTCGATCATGGTGTTCGAGCTGCTACCTCCGCTTGATGGGACAGCGCCCAGATCTTTGACCGTCTCGCCCGTCTTGCTGTTGATGAGGAAGCGGCGACCGCCTGCGTCTACAACTTGGGTGTCTGCGCTCGCGAGGCTGTCGCCGGCAGCTGAGATTGCCTCTTCCGGCGTCTTCGCGTTTTGGATGCGGGTGAGGGTTCGGTTATCCGCGCCGTTGGCGGCTGCTTCCAGCATCACCTTGAGGATGTTCTCGCGGTCGGTGCGCTGCTGCGCGAGGCCTTCTTTGGCTTGGTCGAGCGCGACCGTGCGCTCATCGGCTTGCCGCTTCTCTGCTTCGTTGAAGTCATCGCGGTTCAGCTGCAGGAGGAACTTCTTGTTTTCGATCTCCTGCTCAAGCCCACCGAACTCCGCGTCGATGGCGCGTGTCACCTGGTCTTCAGCAAGTGCGATGTTGCCTTGGATAGCGCTCGCGGCCGCTGCCAGGCCAAACGTCTTGGCAGCTCGGAGGCGCTCTATGGCCGCTTGCTCACCCTGGATGACAAACGTCGGTGCTTTGCGATCTTCCGAAGTGTTGTAGGCGTCGAGCGATTGGCTCTGAACATTGCGGATCTGATCGTTGAGTTCCTTGAGCTGCTTGCTGAGGCCTGGGATGCCCGCGGCGGTCTCAAGCTCTGCCGTCTTGGCTGCCTTGGTGCCGAGCTTGGTCTGAGTGTCGGTGATGCCTTTGGTGAGATCACTCTTCTCAGACTGAAGTCGGTCCTGCTCGGGTGAGTTCTGGAAGTAGCTACTGAAATCCATCGTCGCGTAGTTCGGTATCTGTGCTTGCGGAAGCTGGGGCAGATTGAGAGGTGTCGAACCAGAGAGCGTGGAAACATCGACGGGTGCACTGGTGTCGATGCTGCCGATGGCGGTCGACGCCGTCGTCGAGGGAATGATCGCACCGCCGCTTGCTGAGTAGGTTGGCTGCGGCGCTGCTACGGCCGGAGCCGCTGTCTTGGGCGCAAGTGCTGCGTTTGGGGCGATGCTCTGCGGAGTGACCGCACCGGGAGCGACGTTGATCGCGCCGAAGTTGATCGGCTTGCTTTGGTTCGTCGAGAGGATGGATGAGTAGGACGGCATATTATGTGAATGTTACGGACCGCCACGATCCGCCTTGATAAGCCCACAGCTTGTGCGCTGAGGTGTCATAGACGAGCGCAGGCGTTGTAGCAGGCGTGCCTGTCGGAGTTCCGTTCATGTAGGGTATGTAGATGAAGCCGTCGTCGGTGCTGGTGCCCAACGATGAGTTGTTGAGTCCAAGACCGGAAGAGCCAGAAATGTTGAGGAATCGGTTGGTGAGCAGGCTGTAGATGGTGCCGTCCCAGTCGAGGCGAATCGAGTTGAGTGAACCGAAAATTTCGAGGAGCGTATCGAAGCCGCCAGAGTTCGGGCCGGTGATGGTGAGCTTCTTGAGAACCTTGTCCCAGGTAAAGCCGGCGTCTCCGCCGAGTAGGGTACCGCCGTCATTGTATTGAACGTGAGTGTCGCCGCCGCCCGCTGCTGCGGTGGCGCTGTGCCAGGCGTTGAGGATGGTGTCGTAGAAATAGAGAACGCCGCTCACGATGCGGAACTGCTGAAAGAAGTTGCGAGGTCGTCCCGTGGGTGTGGCGCCTGATGCGACAAAGCCGGAGATGATCCGGATGTCGGTCTCGTTCGATGTTGGCAGCTGAGGTTCTTTGTAGACCATAGATTAAGAGAGAGCGGGCACGCCTACGTCAGCACGCGAGTGTGTCGGTGTTTCAATCGGATCGCCCCAGACCTGGATGTTTCGTAGTCGTGGCGCACCATCGGCAAAGTTCAGCAATAGCTTCAGTTTGCGAGCTTCAAGCGTGCAAAACAGTTCTTTGGTTCGTACAGGGCCGTTGTCCGCAAATGATGCAGTGCCTGCGACGAACTCTGAGCTCAAGTCGTCAGGTTTCAGCGTCACGATAACTTCGTCGTCCTCTTGCAGCTGACCGTCAAAGCCGAGTACCACCCGACCCACTTGGTACCAGCGCTTCAAGTCTATGTAGATGGTTTCAGCTGGAGCGACGGTACCTCCCGCGCCTTCCGTGGCGAGTGAAATACGGTAGAGCTTGCCGAAGAACGTACCAACGAAGATGTTGCTGGTCTTAGCGCTCGCGACGACGAGTGTAGCGATGTCTAGGTCATCGCCGAAAGCCCAAGGCTGAAAGTAGGCTGTCGGCATCGCCGGTGTCAGCTTGCCGAAAGATGACACGCGGTTGGCTCCACCGAAGAGTAATGCGTCTCCGAGAACGTCGGCGGCAAACTGCGTCGGTATCGTGTATTCCGGTGTGTTGCCGAGCGTGCCGAAGTAGGGGAGCACGAGCTGCGGCGGTGTGCTGAAGTTGAAGGCGAAGACCCCGCGCGTGGTCACTGCTTCCATCGCTGAACCGACGCGCCTGATTGAAAGGATGTTTGCGTCCGGTATCTCCCATTCGCGCTGCCATGAGCTTTGATTTGTGTCCCAGAAGATGATGCGCGAGCGACCGCGGCTGTCTGGGAATGTCGTGACGTTTTTGGTGATGCCGGCGACGAGGTACGTGCCGTCGTCGGATATGCAGTTCACTCGGTCATCGGTGTCGAAGTCGAGTGCATGACCTGTCACGTTTAGACCGCCCGCGCCATCATCTTCCAGTTGGCCGATGTAGCGACCGTTACCGAAGTAGCGTCGGTCGAACAGCTGATGCACTGGGTGCCAAGGCGTCTCTTCGATGTCGTCGGTATACTCGTCGTTGTTGAACGACGGCGTTCCGTTTAGGTCGCCGTAGTAGCCGATAGCTGCGTGTCGGAAATACCAAACGTTTTTCTTGCCGTCGCTGTGGTTCATCACGAATAGCCCGTTGGCACCATCCGTCATGCCTCCGAGTGCGAGTGCTGCGTTGAGGTTCACGGGGGCACTGTCGGCTTCGAGAGCAATTGAATAGAGGTATCCGTCGTCTCCCCAGATATAGAGCTTTCCGTAGCCGGTATCAGGATCAACATGGTCCATCGCCCATGCGAACGGCGTGTCTTGGATGATGCTGCCGGTGAGGTCCACTGGTTCAGGTGACACTTGAAGGATGCCGACTTCGTCACTTGCCAGGAATGGATCGCGTACAACGGTCATGCCAGCGAGCTTGTGCCACAGGCCCTTGTCTTGCACTTGCGATGACGGTGCGATGCCAGTGAGGAAGTCTTTTTCGGTGAGGTCGAGGATTTGTTTCATAAGGTAAAGCTAGAAATTGACGACACGCCACCATGCTCTGATGTATGCGACGGCCAGGGATTTAGCTTTACCGGCCGTGATGGCGCCTACCGAGGCCTGCGGTGCAAGAGTCGATAGGGCGGCTCCTGCGTTGGCATTGCTTCCCGTTATGATGGCCACGAGATTGTTGTCGATATAGTAGTACGCCGAGGTATTGGGTCCTTGGGGTACTACGAATATGTTCAGCTTCTGGTACGTGATGGTGTTGGCCGTTGTCGAGGATATGCCGGTATTCTTGAACTGCATTGCTGCGGCGCCCGGCTTAGCAGCCGCTATCCAGTTTGGACCTCCACTCGTCGCGACAAAGAAGAAACCCTGTATACCGGCGAGGCTCGCATCAGACGGTGCGTGATCTTGGTCCTCGTAAGTCGCAATCAGACCGACCTTAAACATCGTGGAGGTCGCATTCGTGCTCGACGCCGCGATTAGTGCTTCGAATAGAGGTGAGGACGAAGCGTTGAAGTACGCGCTGCCGCCCCATGTGATGACGGCTGCACCGTCCCCAGCGAGCGCATTAGCGTTTGAGTTTGCGGCAGCGCCTGCAAACATGACGACATTGCGACGTCCCAAATCGTCGATCGAGTAACCTCGTGTGGTCGGAGAGTATGTCGCCGCGGTCGCATCTTCGTCAAAGGTGAAGGCTCCGCCTGGGCAATCCGTTCCGATGGCGCTGTCCGCTGTGAGATTTCCCATCCTGCCAGGTGCGTCACACGCGATTTGGCCGTACGTCGAGTATTCAGGGCCGTTCAGCAAGAATGGCCACATGCTCGCCAGGCCCGAAGACGAGGTAGTGCCAAGTGTCACGCGAACGCCGGAGTGACCAAAGTTGGGAGAGGAGGTAGCGCTGACCGCAAGGAGTTGGCCCCACACGTCGCTCGATGTTGCGATAGCAAATAGGGGGGTGGTGTGGTCCGGCGAGTCGTTAGCGATTGAAAGCAATCCCCACGGCGTAGAGCTTCCAATGCCTACAGCTGTAGCGGCGTTGGCGTAGATGCCGGTGCCGTCCGTAGATGTCGCCCACTTGCTATCCGCGACGCCTCCTCCACCTCCGCCATCATCGCTGCCGTCGCATAGGCCAGCAGAACCGGTGATTGCAGTGCAGAAGGAAGGCCAGGTGCTGCCGTTGACACCGCCGAATGAGAAGCTGCTAGCCGATAGTGCGGTCGTGGTTGCGTTGGTCGAGAAAAGGTTGCCTGCAGTCAGAGCGGTCGAGGAAGCGTAAGGGAACTGCGATGCTGCCTTCGTCGAAGAAGAGAAGAAGACGCCTTGGCTCCAGATGCTGGTCGTCGTCGCTGCTGTAGACGTGGCGTATGTCAGGCCGTTGTTGAACAGGTAGGCAAAGCCAGCTCCCCCTCCGGTCGTGTCGTCTTCACAGCCGAAGCGGCCGTCTGTCCACGTGAGCATGTTTCCGGTGTTGCAGTTCGCAAGCCCCGCACCGTAGTAGAGCGTTGATGTCGCGTAGCTCGCCGATATGCCTGTAGTCGAGGCGTATGCAAATGTCTGAAGCGCTGTCCAAGTGTTGGCGTTGCCGACATTCAAGCCAACGGTTCGGGCGATGCCTCCGTTGTACGCTCCGGAGAAGGTGAGCGAGGCATTGGTGGCCGTGAGGTCGGCCAGGTTGGAGCCGAGTGCGATGCCGCTGATGGTTGAGTTGGTCAGCATGGCATTTGCCACGCTGCTGCATGTAGTGGCGCCCACGGCCGAGATGGCGGTTACAACCTGATTTGTGCAGGCTGCTGCGCCTCCGTAGGCCCCGAGGATGCCGGTCGTACCCATGAGGGCTAGAGCATTGGTGGTGCCAGATACCGTGAGGCCGGTGGTGGAAGCGTGCTGCGCGGAGATCTGCGTGGTGGACGCGTATGGGAACTGCGAGGCTGCTTTCGTGGACGAGGAGAAGAACACTCCCTGAGTCCACAGTGAGCTGCTGGTCGCCGATGTCGTCGTTGCGAAAGTCGTTGGATGCGTGAAGGCGTCGTAGCTCGAAAGCTTGGCGTTGAAGATCACCCAGTCAGCAGCAGAGAGGCAGCCGGGAATTGAGCCGGACGCGACGTCGCATGAGATTGAAAGCGCTCCGCCAAGCACAGAGCGGCTTGCCGTTGTCGTGATGCCACCACTGCTCGATACGGTGCCGGTAGCGACAGTCGCGACGGTGTTGTCGCTAGTGCGATAGGCGACGCCGCTGGTGGTCCACGGGGTCGATGTCGATAAGCCTCCGAAGCTCAGAGTGACTGCGGCAGATGTGGTCGTCTTGATGATTGGGAAAGTAGCGGCGATGGACGTGGTGGCCAGGCCGTCACTGCTGCTGCCCGTTGCGTCGGTGCCGTCACAGAGGCCTGCGCCTCCGGTGATCGCAATGCAGAATGCGCTCCAAGCGTTTGACGTGACGCCGCCGAATGAGAGCGTGCCGATCGTCTGGTTGGTGGATGAAGCGACGCCGAAGGATGCGTTGGTAGTAGATGAATTTCCGAAGGTTTGTAGAGCAGTCCAAGTGTTGGCGGTGTACGTCTTCGGAATGGTCGTCGAGGAATGCGCGAAGTAGGTAGCGGAGGTGGTCGAGAAGAGGTCGGTCTGCGTCTTCCACCAATCTGCTGAGCTGGTGCTGAAGAAGTTGCGTTGTGTCTTCCAAAAGTCGGTCGAGGTCGTTGAGAAGAGATTAGTGACGCTCATCCAGTACGCGACGGATGTCGTCGAAAAGAAGCTTGATTGCAACTGCCACCAGTCGGCTGATGTGGTTGAGAAGAAGCTGGTCTGCGTCTTCCAAAAATCCGCGGATGTGGTGGCGAAGAAGTTGCGCTGTGTTTTCCAATAGTCGGCTGAGGTCGTGGAGAACGCCGATAGTCCGCTCAGATCGGCAAAGGTTGGAAGGCCAAGCGATGACGTCGAGGTGAGGGTGTAGGTTTTATTGGCGTTCCCGACGAGGAGTTGGCCGTAGCGAGGCGGTGTCGTAGTGCCAGTTCCGCCAACTGCGGGTGCGTAGGCTGCTGCGGAGGCTAGTCCTGGCACGATCAAATACAGAGCGAGGGCGAGTAGGAAGAAGGCAACGAAAATGAGGCGCTTCATACAGTCTTCAGTATACCAAGGCTTTTAGTGGCTCCGCGGCTAATGACTCGTCCGGTGCTGTATTGAATGTGATCGTGACGTTGCCGTCGTAGGCGTAATCCAAAGTCTCGAACTGCTTTTGCCGCGCCAGAGCTACTTCGATGACGCCGTTGTCCGGCTCCGTGGCCAATGTGAAAACGGTATTGACGCTGTCGATGTCGCCCGTCAAATCCACCCATTCGATGGTCGGCGTACTGCTGGAAATGTTGGCGACGATGTAGGCCAGTATCGCCGCGAACGTCGTCTTCTTGGTCGTACCGCTTGCTGCGTGCGTCGTGTCGGACACGTCCACTACTGGCGCGAGGTCGGTCCCCACTATTTGACCCGATGCCAGCTCCGTCAGTTCGCTGATGCGCTTGTTGCTCATACAGATTTGGCGAGATTAATCCATGGATTGCCATCTCGTATGAGGATGAAATCGTTGTTCTCGGCGACGAGGAAGCTGGCGTCTTCACACAGCAGAAGCTCGGTAGTGAGGCTCTTGTCGAGCATGTCGAGTGCGGCCATGTGCTTTGCGCTGTTGGACAATGTTGCGGCGTTCTTCCCGAGCGAAGAGAGGACGGCAACATTCTTGCCGGTGTTTGATAGCGAAGCTGGGTGTTTGGTTTCATTGTTCATCGTGAGCTGTCGACGCGCGGTCGCATGACGGTCTTCTCGTCCTTCGACCGCTTGGAAAGATGCTGCGAGAGCGCGACTTTGCGATCTCTGATCTGTTCCTTGACCTCCGCGTAGACCGGCGCTTCCGGCTTATTCACCGCGAGCCAGTCACGCGATGCGATGAGCGATAGAAGTCGGTGGAATGGTGCCGGGATGCCTGGCGTCTTCGTAGTGTCGTCTGCATTGAAGTAGGAGCCGGTGCGCGTGAAGACGACGCGAATGCCGTTCTCCATGTCGTAGTTCGGAACCGGATCTAGGAATATCGAGGTGGCGAACTTGTCGTAGCGCGTGGGCGTGCCTAGGTTGTCGTCGTTCCTTGCGAAGATGCTCGCGGTGTTTGGATCGCCCTGAGCGTTCACTGCGCGAAGCTTGACATACACACCCTGAGGGTCCTTCACGAACACCTCGTAGATGTCCAGGATGGAGTTCCCCTCTTCGTCGGCCGTGAAGCTGTAGTCTGCTTGGCCCTCTTCCAGGTCGATAGTGGCGACTGGATAGTCTTCATGGTTGGCGTCGTCGAACTGCCACTTCGCATCGGACGCGAAGATGAGCGGCAGCAGCTCGTCGAGTGCATCGTTGAGGAATGCAGCGAAGTCGGCCAGGAGCCCTTCGTTACCGCTGATCGTGTTGCGGCCGAGGTTAGTCCACTTCTCGCAATCCTGGATGAGACCAGTCCTATTTGTCGTGTCGTTGAAAGGTTTGCTCATATGCGGGTTGGTGCGGCAGAGCGTTCTAGACCCTGCGCCGCATCAGCCCGCAAAGGCTGATGTGGGCGTTAGCCCATCGCGACCCAATACAGCTGCTCGCTGGTGACGAGCACGTCGGTGTCGAGGCCGATGGTGAAGCCGTCGTCTGCAATGGTGATGCCATTGGAGCTAGCGGCAGTTCGAGTACCGGCGGCTACGGTTTTGAGGCCGTGAGCTGCGGTCATACCCTCGAACCATTCCATCGAGTCGCGCGAGGTGAGGTTTTGAACCCTCACGTATCGAGGACGGAAGCCTGTCGTGATCTTCGTAGCAGCGACAGTGCCGGTGTCCAGGAACGCGCCCTGCGCTACGTTGCGAACATGATGAGAGCTTTGGCTTTGTGTGATTGCCATAGGCGTTATGCGTTATCTGATACCTCCTTATTGCTCATGGCCTTCGACTTGCCCTGCGCGTTCATCAGGAAGTAATTCGCGATCGCTTCCTGTGTCTGCTGCTGGCTTTCCATGATGACCTGTGCCACCTGCTTCGGTACGTGGACGTACTCACCCTTGCGGATGTTGAGGCGGTAGCCGTTGAGGATCACAGACTCTGTAGAGCCTGGAGCCTCCCCGTGGCCAAGCGGGATCATTATCGGCACCTTCTCCTGCTTCTCGAGCTTGCGACGCATTGCGTCGGCCTTTCCGACGGGTTCAGTCGGTGCTCTCTGCTCGCCAGGAGTTTTAGGTGCTTTTGGTTTCTTCGCCATAGATGATGACGTTAGCTATTAAGCGGTTACTGAGTGCTCGATGCGGAGGCCGAAAGCCTCGTTCAGGCGGGTAGCGACGAACGTCGCCTTCCAGCCCGTAGTCTGGCGCTGGTCGAGCGGGTCAGCCGAACCTGCCGAGCCGAGTGGCTTGATGATGTTCTTCATCGCGTTACCAGCGATGCGGCTCTGAGCGTAGAAGTCGGCACCTATGATGAGCGTGCCGTACACGTCGATGCCGGAGTCGCCCGCGCCCGTGAAGACTTTAGAGTTTGTGCTCTCGATGAAGCGAACCTCGTCGAGTGCACCGATCTCGCCCGGAAGCGCCTTGCGCTGTCCGTACTTCTCGACCGGGATGAAGCCCGTGAGTTCCTTCAAATCGAAGGTCGTGTTCGGATGCACGAAGCCGATGAAGGCTGCATCAACCGGGGAGGTGCCGACGCCGTCTGAGGGGTCGATCATCTCGGTGATCTTCTCCGCGTTGTTGTTTTTAAGCGTTCGCACTGCCTCCTTGATCTCAGCGCGTGAGATCTTCATCGCGGCCGCGACTTCAACGCGCGCGGTGGCGGTCGAGGCGTACTGGATGGTGGTGCCAGCCAGGAGCACGTCGCGAGTCAACTGGTCGAGCGTATTGCCCGCCTGCTGCGCCAGAACGCTGCTGGCTTCCTTCAGTACCGGATCGCTGGTCGTGAAGAGAAGCTTATCGGTGAGCGTTATGTAGTCACCGTACTGGTTGACAGTGGCGCTTACGTCCGTCTTGGAAAGCCTGCTACCGGCAGGCGTAACACCCTCGGTAAGAGCAGTGGTAGCTGCAGTCAAAAGGCTGTAGCGACGGAATTTAATAACGGTAGAGTCGCCCTCCGGAAGATCGCGCGTCTGCGCGTACAGGAGGTGTATGAGACGAGGCATTGCCTTCCTGAGAAGGCGTCGATCGTAGTAGTTAGCTACGCCTGGATCGATCTGAGTTGTAGTCGTAGGCATAGAGCCTGAAATCTAGCTGGATAATTCAGCGGTTCTTTTTCTCCCATTCGTCGAATTCCTTGTCGGACATCTTCGAGAAGTCGGGGAGCTTGGTGCCTTTCCGAGCAGGACCGCTGCGGGTTGGCGAAGGCGTGTTGTCTGCAGTCTCTCTCGCGGCTGCCATGCGTTTCAGCTTGCCAGCTACAAGATCGTCTGCTGCGGCCTCGAGCGGGTCAACGCCGAGGCGCTTAGCGGCGTCCAGGATGTACTTGTGGTCGTCCGGATGTGTAAATCCAGCCGACCTGATCTCAGCTCTGGTCGCTCTCGCGTTCGCTTCCTCTATCTGCTTGGAAAGAGCAGAGGTGTCGTCCTTTCGGGTGCGACGTGCGGCTGGAGGCTCATACTTCTCGCGAAGTGCTTTTGCGTCTGCCTCAGCCTTCTCTGCGCGGCGTTTCTGGTCTTTGAAGGCCTTGGCGTCCTTGCGGATCTGCCCAAGATCTTCTTCCTGATCGCCGCCCTGGTTTTCTTCAGCGGCCTCCGTAGAGCTTTCAGTCTCCGTGGTGTCCTGCTGGGTAGTCTCTTCCGCTGCCTCGGTCGTCTCTTCGGTGGACGACTGGACCTGTTCTTCATCTGCCATAAGGGGTGTTGTTACGCCGGTCCGATAACCGGCAATTGCTAATTGGATAATACCACTCACCGCGCTTCGTTCTGCGTTGAGGGCTGTGGATTAGTGCGCGCCTTGCGTTTCATCTCTGAAAATGCGGCTTCGATACTCAGCTTTGCTTGGCGGCTCGCTCGGACCAGCTCACCAAGTTCTGAGTTTGGACGGTTGAGGTCGTAGCTGACCTCTGAGACGTGCTCGATCAGCGCTTCCTCGACCAGTGCAGCAAGTGGCTCGTTCGCGAAGAAGGACTTGAGCAACCCGACCTGCGCGTCGCTTAGCTTCATACGGTAGGTGCAGCTGGAGCGACTTCAGTCGGTGCACCTGTTACAGCTGGTGCGGTCGGCACTTCGGTTCCTGACGCTCGCCCGGTGCCCAGAGTGATCGGCGAGCTGCCTGCCTTCTCCACGATCTGATTGAACAGGCCTTTCAGAACCGGGTCTTGCAAGGCGGTGGGGAACTTGGCGAGCACCTGGAAGAGATTGAACAGCGTCTCCATAGCCGCTTCCTTGTTCTCCTGCTCCCCGGTCGTGATGACGTCGGTGTTGCCCTCCCAATCGTCGAAGAACTTGTCAGGGAAGGCGAAGGCCTTGCGAGCGCCAGACTGGATGTAGGCGTCTCGAGCTGCAGAACGGACGAAGCCTCTGTCGGCCTCGGTCGGTATAGCGGTGCCAGGCGAGAGCAGCACGTCCTTCGCAAATCGCATCTCTTCGATCTGCGCCAGCGCGTCGCTCAAGGCTTCTAGCTCCTCTGGCTGCAACTCAGCAGTGAGGTCCTTCGCCTTCTTTATCTCTTTGACGATGTACGGCAGCACCCAGTCGCGGAATATCTCCTGTATGAAAAGTCCGGCTTCCTGTCGTCGGTAGACGAACATGGAGCCAGCTTCGCGGTTGAGCTGCGCTGCGAGGCGGAACGGCGTACCGCTCGGCATCGTGGCACCCGTCATGGCTTGGTAGGTCGACGTGCTGTTCTCTGCCTGTGAGTTCCAATCCTCGATGAGCTTGTCGAAACCGCCGATGGATGATGGGACGTTGTTGACCTGGGTCACCTGGCCGTTTGGCCCGGTCGTGATGATCTGGCCCTGCTCCAGATCGGTGAGGATGTTCTTCGCCTCGATGCTGCTGTCGCTCGACTGGAAGACGATTTTCCCTGCGAGGTCGAGAATATCCTTCTTCTGCTTCACTCCGTAGTTGGTCCACACCTGCGCCTCGAAGAGATCCTCGACGACGCCAACGCCTAGCCCACGGCCATCCACCTGCTCCCACTCAAGATACTTGTACGGGTCTTCGTCCTCGATACCGCCGTAGAGCGTGACTCCCTCGGTCTGCGTCTTGTTACTCTCATCGAGCACGATGACGTGCATCTGGCGCTCGTACTCATCCTCGCTGCCGTAGTCGTCGCCATATTCCTCGCTGGTCCCGCGCAGGAAGCAGGTCGGCAGCACGCCGTGCACCTCCCACACCTCGACGTAGTTGCCAGGCGTATCGTTCTCGTTAGCCACTTGATTGGCAGCCTGCGCAGTCTGGGTCTTCTTAGCGGCGGTGATCGCGTCATCGATGTTCTTCCAGCCCTTCGGAGTGTTCGTTTTCAGCTCGGCCGGGGTGTAGTAGTGGCGCTCGATCTTCACGCCGCTCCGGATGTCGACTTGGTCGGTCACTAGATCGCGCCACGGCACGACGTGCAGCTCTAGATCACCGTTGCGCACGGTCTTCTTCACGAGGACGCCGCCGTATTTGGCGCGGGTCTGGCCCATGCGGTTCAAGAACTTGCCGAAGTGGCTGTCCTTCATCCAGTTGCGGTTCTTGAGTGAGAGCATGAACGACTGGACATAAGCTTTACGGCCCGGCCGGTCGGACTGGATGTGCACATCTTTGGTGTCGAGGTCGGTTGCGCGCGTGGCGACGTTCACGCGAAACTTGGTGATGTTGTAAAACGGTTTCTCTCGGCCCAACGTATCCTTGGGGCCGCTCGTGAATTGCGAGTTGTGATAGAGGTCGATGGTGCGCAGCGTTTCGTACTGCGAGAAGTCATAGCCTTCAGCGACGGTCACTTTCTTAGAGCGATAGTCGTCGCGCTGCTTCCTGACGAACTCGTAGATAGTTCCCATATGAGGGCGGTGAGATCAGTGTAGCATCTTTTTTGACTGTCAAGGTGTGCAGAGCATGTGGGATTGGTGGAAATACAAGCGCGAGATTGCGAGCTTAGATAGATGGGAGCGCAAGGAGCGAGCCGCGTTTGATAAGCGAGTCGCTGTCGCGAAAAGAGAAAAGACGAAGCCGCCTGATGAAGGCGAAATTGTAAGCCTGGTTTGGATGATCGACGAGCTTCGCAACGGCGTCATAACAAAGCAGCTGATCAAGGAAGCCAATGCGCTTTACGTTCCGACGCCGAAAATTAATGATCCGGCGTGGGAAGAAGGATCGTCGTCGCCACGACGGTATCTGACGGTGGCAGCTGCGGCAGCGTTGCGCGCATCGATCCGCGAGGAACGCAATCAGCGTTGGCAGTTCTGGGAGTTACGGGTGAAAGTGATCGGTCTTCTTCTGACCGGCCTTACCGGAGCCGTGGGTACGCTAATTGGTTTGGTGGCGGTGCTCTACAAATGACATGGAGGGGACATGGAAGTCGTGCTCAGGGTAAGGGCGCTTGCTGCCAATGATCAGTACAAGGATACCGCCCGCGTCTATTGGAGTCAGCGGAACAATGTGAGCAATGGGTCGATAGCTCGCGTAATGGTCAATGGCAGAGGTCCGTACTTTCTGGCGATGAGGGGTACCGGCGACGATAAACGGGATACCATCGGGTTGGATCACTTGAACCGCGAAGATATGGGTCTGACGCTTGATGAAGAAGCCAGGTTTACGTTCGAGCACGCCAACCCGCTTCAGAGCGTACGATGGGCCATGAATTCGGCCGATCCAGCAGGCAGAATCGCTACGTGGATCGCGCTAGTGTCGTTCGCTGTCGGCGTTCTGTATCCGATCGTCTATGACGTACTGAAATGGCTGCTTTTCAAAGCCATACCATAGGTCTTCAGCGCGCCTGGTTCTGCGTCTGCTTCTGCCGCGTAACGGACACCTGGATGCGTTCGCGGTCCTTGCGCGCCGGATCGAATATCGACATCGCACCACTGCCCGCGAGCATAGACAGGCCGTAGCGTGCGGCTGACATCAGGTGGTTCGGGCACTTCGGATCTTCTATGCCGACGTTCTCGCCGTCCTTGGTGATCTTCCAAGCATAGCCTTCGACCTCCGCATGAATGTTGGTCGAGGTGCGCGTGTAGCTGATTGGTAGGCCCTGCACTTGCTTGATACCGAAGTCGACGCTGTCGGCACCCTTCTCGCATGGAATGACAGGTATCTGGTGAGTCTGAAGCTCAGCGATGCTCTTAGGTTCTGCGCTATCAGCGATTACCGGCGCTTTTGGTAAGCCCTTGAAGGTCGCCGCGAGGTGCTGGTTCAGCAGCTCAGTTTGATAGAGCTTCTCGTCGAGGATGTAGCCGCCGTTGTACCAATAGATTGCGACGATCGCAGCTGGATCTGGGTCAAAACCGAAGTCAAGGCCGTAGCCAAGCAGACGCGCCTCGTGCGGGACGCTGTCGATGATCTTCCAATTTTTATAGATACGACCAAGCACAACCTCGGGGCTTAGCCCCTCGATCATCTGCCAGTAGTAGGACGGGTTCGTTTGCTTGTACGCTTGATAGCGTGTTGCCGTATTGGGATCGATGTTCGGCGCGTTGTCACGCCACGTGCCTGGAATGTAGAGCGCATCTTTCGCCTCACGCTTGAGCCGTGGAATGAAGAAGCCAGGCGCCTGCGGAGCGGGTTGAAGATCGAAGAAGCGCTTGATGATCCAGTGGTTCTTTGGCGGCGTGTTGAGCGTGAAGATTATGCGAATGCTTCCCTTGGTAGTTCGCAGAGAGTCGTCGAGCTTCATAAATTCGCTCTCACCGATCTCCTCCGCCTCCTCGTTCCAAAGAAGGTTGTACCCAGCCAAGGATTTCAGTTTTGCTGTCTGACTTCCTGACCCAGCTTTGTAGCCATGAGCTTGGATGCTGTTGACCCCATAGCCCATGCGCATGTTGTTCTCAGTGATGTCGAAGGCGGCCCGGATTTCCTCCTCTTCCACTCGGTCAATGAGCTCTTGCCAGCACGATGTGCGGATGTCCTCCTTGACCGCACGCAAGATAGCGCCGCGCGTGTACTCCTTTCCCATGACTTGAGAGACTACGTAGCGCGATGCGGTGCCGGAGCGGCCGTTGCCGCGGCCTCCCATCAGGAAGGCGTAGCGCCAGCCCTTGCGCTCAAAGAGCGGGATATGGGACTCGTGGATCTCGAAGTTCACTTTGACGTCGGTCATTTCTTGCGGATGGTGATCTCGACGCCTTTGATCTCAACGGGGCCGCCGTCTTCACCCGTTACTTCGTTGAGACGGGGCAGGAGCGTCGAAGCGAGCTTGAGCAACATCGCTTTCTTGAATTCGCTGTAGTTTTCCGCGGATGCGTCGCCTTTGAGAACGGCATGAATGTCTTTAAGCGCCTGGTTTCGGACGTCGGCCGCAAGCTGCCTGTCTTGGAAGCTCTTACCGCCTTTGCCTGTGCCGATAGTGGGTGATGCCATATTTCCCGAGCAAGCTTGACACTCGAATTATACCATGGCCTTCGCGCGCAAGCGGATCTCAGTAGCGGCTCCGTGGACAGTGATGCGCAGTGCGTACTGCGGGCTGGCTAGGTTCTCTGCCATCTCCTGCAGCGCCTCCTTCGCAGCCTTGTCGTCGAGTGCACCTTTCACGAATAGGTATTGGTGCGCGTATGCTTCAAGCTCCTGATCGAACCTGAACTGCGGATCGATCAGGTAGCGCTTCCACCACATCTCCGGATTATCGCCCTGCTGTGTTTGGTGGATGCTCTCGTGGTACTCGATGTCGGCGGGGATCTCTTCGGCACTCGGACTGAAGATGGTGTCGCCATAGCAAAATACTGCTGAGGCAGAAGGTTGAAGGTGCTGCTTGATTTCAAGATAGTTGGGTGGAACACTGACAATCACTTTCATAAATAAATTATAGCACTTGGAGGGGGCGGTGGTTCAGAGCCTGATTTCACGGCTAGTTCGGTGGTGGGCAGACGCCCCCTTCGTCATCAAAATTCTCATTTCTATTAGTGCGTCAATCGTGACTGGCTCCGCGTTTATGGCATTCATAAGTACGTATGCAACTTATTTTTACGCTTTCCGAAACGGGGCTCGTATTCCCGTTGAGGGCGTGCCATTTCTAACACTGACAGTCGCAATCATGTCATTTTGTATTTTCACGTTGGCTAGCGTGGTCGCATTAATAATATACGCGACATTTCGTTTCTTCAATTGGGTTGCTCCGTTTCCTGAAGTTCGCGGATGGGTGCGAGCTGTAGTACTCACACTGTTCATTTCGTTGATCATTGTAGTGAGCTACTTTCCGACCTTCGTAGCTCGAACAATTAATATTGGTGTGCCAAGCTTTCTTCAGATTGAGCTGAGAGTTCACGATCATCCGACGGCGACAGTTATATTGATATTTTTCGTGGTCGGAGTGCCCGCAGCGATTTCAGCTTACGCTCAATATGCCAATCGAATTATCAGCATCTCTTATCTTGCTCTGACCCTCTGGCTTTCTTCTGCTCTCTTTGTGCCAGGCGTATTCGATCAATTCCTTCGTATGATTCGCCACGGAGGCGGAATCGAGGTCACCATCCAACGAACTGGAAAGCCGTCAATTACTGGGAACCTTTTTATTTACACCGCTGAGCGGGTGATTCTTGTTCAACCATCCCAATTCATTGAGATACCAACAAAAGACGTCGAAGCTGTAGAATACGTCCGTTACCCAGATTGGCAGATGCCAACGTCCTCAATTGGCGACCACTTCCGGCCAGCGATAGTTCCTAAGCTGCCCTGATTTCTATGCGCGGGCGTTGCGCGTCGTACGCTCGAATGAGGCGAAGCTCAGCGATTTGCGCATCGTCGTCATATGCAATGCCCGACAAGGCATCCAGCACCAGCTTGTTCTGATTGTCGAGATCGCGCTTGCGCCTCGTTTTGAAATAGAAGGTCATCGTGAGCGCCACATCCCCTTCAAGCGGCGGCCCCTTCCACTGGCTCTTCGCCTCCCACTGATACTGCTCCTTCAGGGCCTTGCCTTCTGCGGTCAGATAGGTAGTGGAGTACCCATTGCGACACGTGTTCCTGTAGATGTGGTTCGTGCTGCGCGGTTCGCCACTGAGAACAATCTTCGCAGTACGACATGACGCCAAACCGTGCGATGCGTGATGCTGGCTATGAATTGGGACACTGCGAACTATTCGGCCAGGGCACGCCTCTGTATCCTTCATTCAGTCAATTATACATCAAGCGACTCTTGACCGCTTTGGCAGGCTTGCTTTCGCAGGACAAATATTCAGAAGCAGGTGAGCTAAGGCATTGTCTCCAATTGATATTTCAATCTGAGGCGCCTTCGGCTCAGCTGGCCTGATGGAATTTTTGTAATGGATGAACCCTACATAGATTGCGGCCAGGGCAGCCAAGACCTGAAGAGTTTTAAAAGAGACTCTCCCAAGCCAAGTTACCCATCCCCAGATCGCACAAGCGATAATTATCAGCAAAGCTAAGTACATTTGTTACCTCCGATCTCGCGCGCTGATCTACCCTCTAATTCATTGAAACGAGTTAGTTATTTGGCTTGCAGGATCTGCGATCCAGGCACAGCTCCGCCGTTGTCCGAGTAGGACTAGTTTTTTCAGACAAATATGGATGTCTAACGGCCCTTAGGTCGTTCTGTGGCTCTCCCGGCGCACACATTATAAGTATGTGCGCTGTTCACTTAGGGTAGAACGCTTGGATCATCGCTCAGTTGCGGAATCTCGAACCAACTGGCCCCATGGCTCATCATTACTCACGCCATGTAGGGATGATCTGGTCGTTCGGTGTGTCGTGTCAAGAGGGAGCTGAGAAGGACATCCTACATCCGCGTCTAAATTTAACTCCAAGACACAGTGCTTGGTTCTGGTCAACAATGCGAAGTATGCAATAGGCCAGTATAACTCGACTTTATTGTGCCTTTTGATCTCGATAAGAAAATTAGGTCGATTGAATTGACTTTTGCCGCTGCCAGCTTTTAGCTATCCGGCAGCTCACGCAACGCGTTTATAAGATAATTGCATTGTCGAAACGTGGTGACCCGAAGAATGGAACGGGAGGCGCTGTGATGGTACAGCAGCCTCGCACAGACATCGCCCAGCCCTCTGCAGGGTCTCCGATGACTGCCAGGTGTGCTCACCTGCGCCTCATGAATTATATCAAGCAAAAAGACAGGCCCCGGTGGGAGCCTGTTGATAGTGAAGTGCTCAGTGCACCTCCTCGCATACACCATCGATGATCTGGTGCAGCGCCTTGGTCAGCGTCGGCTTCTCAGCGGCCTTGCCTGCGAGTGCAAACGTAGCCGAGTTAAAGAGCCGCCAAGCCGTCCTGCCTCCCCAGTCATGTGGTGGCTCGTCGAACGCCTTGAGGACATGCGCGATAGCCTGCACCCCGATCACGTCGTTGCGATACAGATCCATGATGACATGGTCTGCTTGCGCATCGGTGAGCGGCGTCTTCTGGTAGGTGAGGAGCTTCTGGTTTTGGGCCAGTCGTTCCGCCTGGAGAGGCTGCACGATCTCACTCAAGAGACCGGGCAGTTCTCGCTTGGCTCTCACGGTGTGCTTTCGCTTGATGACGTGATCGCCGATGAAGGCGGTGTTGTCACAAACGAACACACGACTGCCAAAGGCAATGCCGATCGGTAGTGACTTATCATGGGAGTTTCGCAACCCTAGCGTATCAGCATATTCGCCGTACGGTGATCGCAAGGTCATGAGGCCGAAGTAGCGCGCACCATCTGGTGTGATGGCGTGAACCTCGTCTGCGATCTCATGGCCATGGAAGCCGAGCGTGTAGCGCATCAGCTCCACGATCTCATGATGAGCCACTGGTACGTGCGTACTCGTGGCTTCAGGCATCACGACTGCTCTCAGGTCATCGTAGCTTACGGGGTCTGCTCCCGCGTGTAGGACAAGTGGCATTGCGGTCTCCTGTGCTATGGACCGCTCGTAATTGTACCTCGCAAAAGGACAGGCCTCCGGTGAGGGAGGCCTGTAGCAATTTCACGCCGCCTTCTTCTTGTAGCGGCCGTGGAAAGCCGTTTGCCGCGCCGCGCGCTCTGTCCACTCTCTCTCGAGATGGCGAGCGATGGCGTTGCAGGCACTGGTCAGGGTCTTGTATGGCCGTGACCAATCCTGCTTGCCGGTCCACGTCTTGCAGATGAAGAACTTCTCGCCGTCTTTGCAGATCGTCCAACCAGACATCGCGAAGACCAGTTCACCGCTTTTCATTGGTGTGGCTCCTATCCGATCGTGACGACGATGACAGGATCACCGAAAGCGCGAACTGCGCTGCCGACGAGGTCTTGGATCTGACCCAAGGAGAGGGTGCGTGCAGATATGTAGACCATTCGCAGTCTCCTGCTCTCTAGCTCTCGACTGACTTATTCAGCGAGAGCCAAAGGCGGGCGACGGCTTCGGTGGGGGATGGGGCACTACCGCGAACCATCGGATACGCATTGCCTGCAGCATCCATGAGTGGTTCAGGACGAGCGTAAGCGTCCCAGCGTTGAGTGCTTTTGCAGTACAGCTTCCGGAAACGAGCGCCGCACGCCTCTATGAGCTCTTCGAGAGTGGGTGCAGAAGCCCATTCTTTGCTTCCATTGAAATCGGAGCTTTCATAAGCGACAGGCCCAGCCATAGGGTTGTGCTCTTGCGGAAACCCCGCATCCTTAAGCTGCTTGGCTAGGATATAGTTCATACCCAATGGCTAGAACGGTCACACATAAGGCAATTATAGCATAGCGGGGTTCTAGAAGACGGACTGGTTTCACAACGACTGGGCGCCCGCCCGTAGTAATGGGAGTTATCTGAGACCATGCATCTTATACAATTGCTCGGACATGTTCGTTGGAACAGCGCATTTCAAAGTCAGCACTATCGAGGCATCTCTCCATGTGCTAATTTGATTGAAAGCACTGGCGCCGGATGCTCTCGCTGCGTTAACTTCCAGTCGTACTGCTGGGTGGCTTGACTCAAAAAATTGGGCTTGCGAAATTTCTGATTTTCTTTGTTCCCTCAGAGATCCAGCCAGTGATTTTCGTCCTTTCTTAGCCGCAGCTCGAATTGCGTTGTCGTACGCGGTTCGGATGTCGCTGACGTACTTATATCGCTGACCGCCAGCAATCACATCGTACCTGACATCACCGTGGCCAGAATGCGACACGATTCTTTGACCCAATAAAATAAATCCAACTGGTACCGTCGCTACGCAATGCTGAGGGCAATTGCCTCCGTTCCACGTTGTGGTGCAGCTCACACGGCAGCCTTCATGGTCTTTAACCGATCCCAGCGCACAGAACTCTTGAGCCAAGGCATCGGTGTGAATAGGCGAAAAAACTGCAGCTAGAACGAGAGTTGAGATTGTTAGGATTATTTGGCGCATATGCAATCCCCTAGTGATAAATGAAAATCGATACTTATCCGTTCATGTCAGCAGTATCTTAAGATCACCTTGGGCGCGTCAGTCAAGGCCTCGCGCCAGGGATGGACGCCCGCCAGGGCCGAGACGCTTGACCGTTTATTTTCACATGGTCGGATAATAGCGGCTCGGTCCACGACAGCCCGATCCCGAAGGGAGGCGCCATGAATGAAACTGAGAAGCTGAACCAAGAAATGCAGTCGGTACGCATTTCCAGCTTCACTGAGATTCTCTCCGTCGGACTTTCTGGAGCGTATTTTCAAGGCCGGTGATACCTCCGCTAGTTTGGAGGTCACGCAGTGTGTCTTGAGAAATACCCCTCACAGTCGGTGAACCCGATGGAGTTTTCACGCCTTTTGCAAGACGCTTCTCTAGTTGATTTCTCTCTTTGAGAGCAAGCGCAGGCGGCTGAGCCCGACGCGCTTCGTCCATAGTCGCGTGAACGCTTGGGCACTTCTTGTACACGGCGAAGAATTCGGGGAAGAGCGCGCACTTCTCGCGATCATCTGGCTTCAACGTCAGCTGCAGCGTATGAGTATGCTCGCGATTGCCGGTCCACTTGAACCCCGCTTCCATCGTGTCTCGGCCACGCAATGGGATCATGGTCCACTTCGGAGCGACTGAGGCATTCTTCACGATCGCAAAATCCAGAGTGTAGTCGAACTGCGTTGCCTTGATCGCGGCCGTGTCTGCGGAAAGTCGCGCGCGCATGAACAGGTCCGCAAATCCAAGCTTTCCATGGAGCGGAGATCGTCGGAGATCGGGGCACCAAAGCGTGTCAGCATCTTTGACGGTCTCAGGCACAGGCTCGGCGAACTGAAGCCTCTGCGTTCTCGTCACATTTTGTGACGCTTCGCCGGTCAGCGGGAGAGAAAACAGTGTTGGAATGATCGGGTGTGCAAGGCTTGCGTTGGTCGAGAGCGTGCCCTTTTCGTCCGTCTCCAACGTCAGGACGAAAAGCGTGTTCCACCCGCGGAGAAACGGAAACAACGAGGGATCAGATTTGATCGCATCCCGAAACTCACACTTGATGTGCGTGAGTAAGTCAGCCGTGTCCGGCGGGTCCTCCGGCATTTGTGGCAAGTGGCTGCAAGCGCTCGCGAAAAAGGCAATAGCTGTCGGCGCCAGAAATAGCTGGTTACGCATAACGGCACTCCCCAAAAACGCATTGAGTATATTTTCCTAAAATCTAGCAGAGCGTGTCTGGGGATGGCTGTAGTTTTTATGCATCAAAGAAGCAGCTTTTATTGGCAGCCCGTACCGCTACGCACGGGCTGCAGTTGCTAGTTTGATGCATCATCGTCCGCGCTCTTGCGGCGCTTGCGCTTCTTCGGAACCAAGTCTTCAGGTGCAACACCCAGTAGCTCGGCTTGTTCGGCGATCGTCGCGCGTAGTTGCATGATGCCGGAGTCGCGCATTTCCTTCATTCGTTCCGTTACAGCAGTCTTGAGATTATGTAGCTCGCTATAATTCAGGTTCGAGATGTCGGGCATGAGATGTCCTTTGCATTGAGATCGAGGGTGTGCGGGAAGTCCGGCCGGGCCTCAGCGATGCGTCGCTGCGCTGCAGCCAGGTAATCACCACTCTGTTCGATCCCGATGAAACGGTGGCCGAGCTGAATGGCGGCTACGCCGGTGGTGCCCGATCCCATGAAAGGATCGAGGATGACGTCGGCCGATGAAGGCGCAACGCGGTTGATGAGCTTGCGCATGAATGACAGCGGCTTCGGGCAGGGATGTTCCGTGCGATCCGTCAGCGCGTTCGACGTCGACCGAATGACGTCGGTGTGGTGCATGTGAAGGCTTGGTAGAGGATCGGTGCCGTAAACGAGGATCGGCTGCCAGTGATTGAACCCCCAGCGACCGCGCGCACCGCCTCCGAAATACCAAGCAAGGGTCCACGTCGGCTCTGGATACAGCCACATGGCAGCGATGCCTGACGTAAGAACCGTGCGCTGGGCGACGCGGCGCATTTCCGGAAGCGCGTGCTCGATCAGATGCCTCACGTTCTCAGGACTATCCCAGTCCTGTCCGCCGATGCGGACGCCGTATGGCATATCGGTGACGATGCAATCCACGCACTTGTCCGGCATGATGCGGAGGGCCTGGATGCAGTCGGCGTGGATGAGCTGGTACATGGATGTCTCCTTTGTGGAGACTTCCAATTAAGAGCATGATTTTCGGCTGTCACCGGTTCGCTTGGCGCGGCTTCGCGCGGTTAGGGTCGGCATGTGATGCATGGAGAGGCAAAATAAATCCGCCGGCTAGGGCGGATTGAAGGTGCGCTGCAGCTCCTTGGCTGCCTCGTATTTGCTGATCTCTCGCACGCGCGCCACCAGCTCGATACAGTCGCCCGAAGCATGGCACGCGAAGCAACGAAACAAGCCGATACTTGGCGTAGCTGCGAAGACGCGAGGGATCTTGCTCTTACAGATCGGGCATTTTCCGCGCATCTGCTTACGTGCCCACTTGGCTTCAATGCCGAGATATTCGAGCACTCGGTCTAGCGGAATAGTGCGGCGGAGTTCGGCGAAGTCTGGACCTGCCACTGTGCACCTGCCTTTCGTAGGTAAAGAGCCAGGCTCCAGTATACTTCGTGTACGGACCAATGACGGTTCGGTATAGGAGATACAGCGATGGCTGTTACTTCAAAGAAAGCTTCTCCTGCAGAGGAAAAAGGCAAGCGGCCGGACATGGTGCTGCGCGCACGCCAATCAGCCGACAGCGAGTTCTACCTGACGCTCGGCGTCGCGTGGGAAATCGAGGTCAACGGCCAGAAGGCGTACAGCATCAAGCTGCAAAGCATTCCGGTCGGTTGGGACGGCAGCTGCCTGATGATGCCTCCGAAGACGGAGGAATGAGCCTAGAGACACTGTTGCTTCGGCGGCGGTGTCTCAAACTTTTCGCATACACTGGCAGTAGGGGGTGCTTTGTAATTCTTAGATACGCACCATCACGTCGCCGGAGTTCGGGTCGTGCTTGTGACGCTCTAGCTTCTTAATGCTCTCGTTTATTTCTTCGAGCTGTTCTGCGTGAGTTAAGTCGCGCTGGTCGTCGTTGGTGCCTATTATTCCTCGGAAACCGGGACGCTTTCGTAGTTCTGCTTCGATTTCGTTGTAGGCATCCCAATCAAACTTATCCTCGTCGGACTTCTTCTCCATTTTCCACAATAGGTCTAGTAACTCGGTGGTTGCTTTGTTCTCCATAAGAGTTGTGTTTAGACCCCCTACTGTCAAAGTACGCTGAGCTAATTGTACCATAAAAAAGGAGAGCAGTGTTTGCCGTAGAACACGTGCTCTCCCTGCTTAGCTGAAGCGATGGCGTTGCGAGCGGCCCGGGCCACTATCCATGCGTACCGTCCTGATGTCGCAGCAAGCCCCTACATTGTATCAAACTTATCCAGCCTGAAATCCGGGTGGCCATTGCGTTTCAGCGGCGTGTGATAGAGGTCGAACGGCTCAATATCGTGCAGCGGTTGCTGGCCAGGTGCTGGCGGGTAGTGGCGCTCGAAGTTCTTTTTCATCGGATCGCTCTGTCCCCAATCGCGCGTATGCGCGAAGCAGAGCCACGACGCATCGCCGATGGTCGCCTTCGCTTGCTCCATGATCGCGTGCATTCGCGGCTTGGAGATCGTGAGGAAGATGACGATGGAGTTCGGGAAGCCGTAGTGACTGCGCCATAGCTTGCGTTTGAAGATCTCCTGGTAGTGCTCCATCTTCTGCTCGATCGTTCTGCGATTCGTGGAGCTGGTCTTTGGCTCGGTGTGCCGGTCGATCTCGATAGTGAGCACGGCGAGGTCCCTTCCGCCCTTGCGGAGTATGAAGGGCAGTACGTCGCCCTTGGAATGTTCGGTAAGTAGTGGGATGCGGTGCGGGTCGCGCATATCTAGCGTAGACTGCGGCACATTGCCGAGCGCCACTATATCGTCCCACAGCAAAACTTCAGCATCGTTGCGTGCTGCCAGCTCGATGGACGCCATCGCCAACGCTTGCAGGGTCTTGTGCGGATTATCTTCGGTCGAGCTGTGCTCGTGGTGCTTGAGCGCGTAGGTAGCGTGCTTGTACCAGGCTTGATAGCGGATCAGGAGATTGTGCGGCTCACGAGCAAGTCGTGCGTAGCGTCGCGCGTTGTAGATTTCGTTGCCGCCGACGAATGCCGTGATCCAGTTGCTGGGCAGAATGGGATAGCGTCTTAGGAGCGCTTGAACGTCTCGGTCGAGGAATGACGGACGGAAGGGCGCGGTGTCCGCATTTTCTCCTTCGTAGTGGAATTGTGAGCTGTGTTTGCGAGCCATACGGCATATTTGGTGACGTAGATGTCACGCCACCAGAACGGTATCCATTATGCCATTTGGTTAGGGCTGCTTCGACTTGGTGACCCAGTCGCTGGGGACAGCCTTGCTCGGATCGTCGCCTGGTATGATGGGTGGGTCAGCCTTGTGCGCGTGAGGCTCGGGCTTGCTCGGGCCTTCGTGCGTTTGTGGTACAATTGGCTCATGAACGATGCGACCATGGGCCGAAGCGGCACCAGCAACGGGTAGTCTTTCCAGGGCACCATACGGCACGCGCACCCGCGTTGCTTTGTCCGTCAGCCCTCGCACATAGAATGCCCAGTCGGCGTGTGAGCGCTCGACCGCCTTCATGCTGAGGATGAATTGCTCACTGCAATACATGTCCTTGGAGAGCTGCCCCGCATCCCCAGATGCTGAGGAGACAGGACCGGCAATCTTGATAGCCGTCGCACCGTAGACCGATGCTTTGACTTCGTGAGCAATCTGGTCGAGCACCTGGGTGGCAGCGAGAAACCCGCAGCCGTACTTGCGTAGCTCAACGAGGATTTTTGAAATGACTGGTGATTTCAATACGGTGTGCGCTTCATCGACAATCATGATGCACAGGTGGCGGTCACTCTCAGGGATCTTCTCGCGTCTGCGGCCAGCGGCGTAGTACTGCGCGATGATGAACTGCAGAAAAATCTCCATGCCTTCATCGCCGAGGCTTTCGCGACCGCCTTTCACTAACACTACTTTCCGGTCGGCAATGAGCTGGTCGAAGTTGACGCTGTTCGTTTTGGCTCCGAACATCTCGCGAAAGGTGTCCGACGCCATGGCCGCATAGAGCTTGGCACCTAGCGCTTGCTTCGTGGGGTCCATGCTGGAGTGGTAGAATTGGTTATGGAAAAATCCTTGGTCAACGAGTGGGAGCTTTGCGATTGCGAAAGCAAATTGGGAAAGTTCAGGCCGCTTCACCTTCTCATCCACTACAAGCCGAAGGGTCTCAAGACTTGCATCGGGTATCAGCCGCAAGAGCTTGAGTAGGTACGGCACGACCCCGCTCTGCTTGTCAGAAAGTCCCCCACTGAGGGAGGACATTAGGTACGAGAACGTCTGGAGTGTTTGCGCTTCGGTAGAGGTGCCGAAGTCGAGGAAGTTTAGCGGAGGCGGAGAAGTATCAGGGTCAAGAGTAACGAGCCTGCTAGCGTCCACCCTATGAGAGAGAAGCGTAAAAAGGTCGCCATGGGGGTCAAGAACAAAAAGGCCAGGGGCATCAGGGCGATGTAAAAAGTCAGCGATAAGACTTCCCAAAAGTTGAGTTTTTCCATGGTTCGGTGGTGCCAGGATTATACCATGCGACGCCCACGTCTTCTGCGGGATCGCAAACGGCACCTGGGTAGTGAAGAGGTCATAGAACGGCGTATTGCGCAGGAACTCAGTCGGATCGTCCACGTCCGCAGGAGTTTTGAGCGTCTTACCACTACCCTTCTCCGTGCCGGTGATGCGGTAGACATTCTCCATGATGAAAGAGGAGAGCGTAGGAAAAAGTCCTTCGTTCAGCTGCTGGATGATGTAGCTCACGAGGCCGACGTAGTTCTTCGTGATGGTGTGCAGCGGCACCGTGAGCAATGAGGTGCCTTCGAGCGTCGGCAGATTTGAGAAGAGGGTGGCAAACAAATCGACGATGACCAGCTGCACCTTTTCAGTTCGATTGGGATCAGTGAGTGCGGCCTGTTCATTCTGCAGGAGCTCGCGATGCTCAGGCGCTTCGTATTCGTTGGTCCATGCCGCCTTTCCGTAGATCAGCAGCTCGAAGATGTTGTTCTCGACGAAGCCCCGGAGAGCGTCATCAATAGGTCGGCCCATGCCGTGCTCTATAGCGGCTAGGCATTCGTCAGTGAGTTTCTGTTTGGCTTCTGGTGCTCGGTTGGGGTGCGCTTCGTATAGCGCTCTCACGTGCGCGACGTGGCCCTTCAGGTCGTAAATCGGGGCGCTCGGCAGGCTCTTTGCTGCGCCATATTCATACTTGTCAGAGCCGGTTAGCAATTTCCAAAGCTTCGACATTGTACGGCTCCATCGAGAGGACGTGCATCACTATCGCTTTCTTCTCGGCGCAGTCATCCATGTGCTTCGTCAGTTCCATGAGGTAGGCAATGTTGTCCGGTTCGTAGGCGATGGCTTTGCGTATTGCCGCAATAGCGCGCGCGGCGAGCTGCGTAGCTTCCGACTTCAATGTTTTGAAGCTCCTCTGATCGCCAGCCATCGCCGCATCCATCACTTGTTCGTTGCGCTGCTCAGACTGCTCGCGCAGCCAGGCGGCTTCTTGGAAAAGCATGAAGGCGGTGATGCTGTCGTGCGTGAGCGTAATGGTGTTGTCCGACTTCTTGTCAGGCTTCACTTCAATGGTGGTAGCCGGATCGAGCTGGCGCACCTTGCTCAGCGGTAGAGCCGCTTCTTCGAGAATGCTGAGCGCGTAGTTGATGCGCTTGTCGCGCTGCGCACGCTGGATGATGTTCCAGGCAACGTGCATCTGCGCTTGGGCCATCTTTGAATCTTCGATGGTCGGTAGCGTCGTACGTGCAGGTGTTTCAGCGAGTGCGGTCTGCTGCGCGGTCTTTGCGCGCGCAGTGGTAACATCTTGGAAAAAGTAGCGATTGTCGTAGGCCCACACTGCACAAGCGAGCACGATAAAAAAAGCGAGGATGCCTCCGACGCCGCCTTCGCTGTATTGTATCCAGATAAAGAGTGCGATGGGCGCAAGTAGCCAGAGCCTCGGCGTTCTGTACATGACACCCCCGACTGCGGAAATGTAGCACTACGCGGTCGCACGGAGACGACCATGGCAATGGCTGAGCGTACTGTGTCCGCGCCTTGTCGTCGAGTACGAGCGCGATACCGTCCGTTAAGCAATCGCTTTGTCGACGAAATCATTGAAGCCGTTGGATGTTGGGGTGAGCCCTTCGTATTTCGCCAGGAGCACCGCGTCATCGAATAATGCGGTGCCGATGACCCTGTCCTTTACGGAGAGTGCCGTCCGACGCAGCTGTAGCGGTAGTTCGTCGAGGTAGTTCACCCCGGCGATCAGCCGGTTCTGCCGTATGAGGCTCACGTGAGCGTCGCGTCCGTAAAAGCCGAAGTCGGGGATGACGATCTGTCCTTTAAATTGCGCGATCAGGAATTGTCCGAGAACGAGTGCATCGAATTCGCCAAGCTCGGCTCGGTTGATCCGAGCCAAGATCACGGAGCGCGGGTTGAAGGAGAAGGTGTTGTGCAAGTTCTCCGGATTGCAAAGGACACGCTTAAGGACAGGCGAGATGAGAAGGTCGTCGATCATCGCCGTGATCTCTTCGTCGCCCTCGATGCGGTTGAGGCGATTGGCCCTCAGAAGAGCCTGAAGCAAAGCGCGCTTGCCGTTACGGACAGTCAACGTGTTCTCGCCTTGCGGAGAGAGCGAATACAACACTACGGCGAGGTCGCGAGCTGTCCGATAGTCGATGTGGCGCAGGGGGTTGAAGGAGTGCTCCTCGACATCGAAGATCCGCGCGCGGGCGATCTTCGGAATCTCGTCGTCGATAAATAAAAATCCTCCTGAATTCGGGAGATCGATGTCTTTTGAAAATCCGATGTGGAGCTTGTTCATATTGGCGAAACGCACGGCAAGTAGAGCTTCTGCTCGGAGGTGCTTGCAGTGCGCTCCGCCGTAAACAAGAGCTGGCTCTAGCCATTGTAGCGTGGGTTTCCAACCGCTACTGACAGCTTGGGCGGGGTCTGTTGTGTCGGGGTCGAAGTAGTAGTCGCGCTCACTGTGTCTTATGGAGCGATTGGGGTTGTGCTTGCTCTTATGGCAGGGGATGCAGAGCCACTGGACATTTGCGATGGTGTGAGGTCCGCCGGAGGCTACAGGTATGATGTGGTCGAGATGTCGGGCGGAGAACAATTCGCGCGGACAATTTTGACATTTGAAATTTTGCTTTTGCAATAATTCGAGAAGCGAAATGAAATTGATCGTCCGATCGTCGACGGAAAATCGTCGCTGCTGGCAAATGATGACGGAGCGAATAGAGCGGATAAGTATTCGATCTGAGGGAAGTCTCACGTATCCATGATAGCAACCGCCCCCCGCCTGTCTCGGCGCATTACATGCAGCATGAACGATACCGGCCGTGACCCAAATAAAAGCCCCGAGCCGTATGTCCGTAACTTGCATGAAGGACGTAAGGCGAGTGGGTGTAGCAGCCGTCATGTCCTTGACGGACGATAGAAGCTTAGGCTGATTTTATTTGGGTCACGGCCGCGTAGCGGACGGGACAGGCGGGAATTGTGACTATAAATCAATATATTACAGAGTTCGACGGATATACCGGGAATGACATGATATATAATCATAGAAGTAAGGCCTGACAGCATCACTGCCATCAGGCCCTTGGCAACCCTTACGAGCCGCGCTTGTCGAGTAGCTTCTGGACGTGCGCGTCGATCTCGTCTTCTGGCCACATCACTCGGCTGTTTGGGTGATCTCCCGCTCGAAGGCGTTGTGGAAATTTCCCAGCTTTTTCCAGTCGTGTGACCTGTGTCCGTGACAACGGGATGCGTTCGCGTACCTGCTTCCAGCTCAATAGCTTCGATGACATTGCATCTGCTCCTAAGAGCAGTGCACTGCCATGCAGCGGGATTGCTGCATCTGGGAAGTTAGGCTAGGTACTTTGCACCTTCAAGGTTCGGGCGCACGACGGGATTGAGGCGTGAGTGCCAACTCAGTGCAAAAAAGCCATGAAGGAGTGCTAGACGGAAGAAGCTAACTGGTTGAAATGACTAGATGTCGGGGCATAGCTCAGCCTGGTAGAGCACCTGCTTTGGGAGCAGGGGGCCGGGAGTTCGAATCTCTCTGCCCCGACCAATACCTTTAGCACAATCTGTTCGCTATGTTGCGTCGGTGGTCGCGAGGGGCCGCTGCAACGCGGATCGCGCGGCGTGCCCGTGCGGGCTCAATTCTTGCTGGTCTGGCTCGGCGATCTCAAGAACCAGGTCGACGGCATACACATAATGACGATGCCGATTGCCAGCCCACCGGCCGCACCGGCAAGCGTGCCCCACCACAAGGTCGTGCCCGCGACTTCCAGAGCATCAAACCATGTGCTGGCACTCGAATTGAGGTATTGCGCCACCAATGCGAGCAAAGGGCCGATCAGGACGGACGTCAGCAATCCGGCCCCTGCTCCGACGTAGGCCGCGGCGAGCACTGCGGATAGACGGCGGCCGCCTTCGATCGCAAACACACGACCGGCGACCATGCCAAACAGCGCCGCGATCCCTGCGACGACCGAGTAGATCGACAGTGCAGTCATTGTCCTTCAGTCTCCGGCTCGATCCGCGTTCATCGCCTTAAAGCAGGTTGCCCAGAGCGCGTCGAGGGATTGCGTGGAGGCCCCCGAAACCTTTTGCGCTTCTGCTCGTTGCTCACACGGGAAGGGTACTTGCAATGACGATATCATCCGTGGTGCGCCTCTTTGCGTGCCTCGTACTGTGCTTCGCCGTGGCGACCGTCGGGGCGATGATTACGCGACCAGAGATCCCGACATGGTACGCGTCGTTGGCCAAGCCAAGCTGGACCCCTCCGAATTGGGCGTTTCCGGTTGCGTGGAACCTTCTGTACGCGTTGATGGCCGTGAGCCTCTGGTTGCTGTGGGAGCGTGCCCGCGAAGGCGTGCCGAATGCCAATCGAGCGATCGGCTTGTTCATCGTGCAACTCGCTCTTAATGCGGCGTGGTCGCCCGTCTTCTTCGCGTTCCACGCGCTCGCCGCCGCGCTCGCGATTATCGTCGCGCTGATTTTCGTGCTGGCGGCAACCATCTGGACGTCTGCCGGGGTTGACCGAGTCGCGGCTTGCCTGCTCGCCCCGTATTTCGCCTGGATCGTCTATGCAGCGTCGCTCAACGGCGCGATCGTGGCCGCGAATTGAGTTGAACCGCGTCACACGCTACCGCTTTCGATCAGGTTTCGCGGCGGCTGCGCGCGCCGATCCAGAACGCGAGTTGTCCGACGACGCTTGCCGTCGCGAGGACGATGCCGGAGGCCAGCGCCGGATCCTGACCAAGGCCGACAAGCCCAGCACAGAGTGCGCCGATACCCATCTGCACCGCGCCGTAGAGCCCCGACGCCGAGCCGATAACGCGCGGGTTGATGCCGAGCGCTTGCGTCAACGCTGTCGGCGAGGAGATGCCGGCGCCGATCGTGAAGATGAACATAGGAACGACGGCGAGCGCGACATTCAGGTGCGACGACAATGCCGCGCCGAGAAACACGAAAGCGGCCAACGCGCTGATGAGGCTGGATCGGGTCAGCAAGGTTGAGATGGGAACGCCGGGGATGAGGCGCGTCGCGAGAATAGTGCCGAGCGAAAAGCCGCCGACCAGAAGGCCAAGGTAGATGCCGACTTCGAAGGGCGGTCGGTGGAGTTCATCGACCAGGATGAAGGGCGCTGCGCCGATGAAGGCGTACATCGAAGTGGTCGCGCAGCCGCCACCGATTGCGTACCCGATGAAGGACGGCGATTGCAGGAGCTGGCGGTAGTCCTTGGCGATCGTGGCCGCGCTCACAGGCCCAGTGATGGCGCGGGTCTCCGGCAGCAGCCGCCAGAGCAGCAGGAGATTGATTACGCCCAATGCGCCGAGGGCGAGAAAGATGGTGCGCCAGCCGAACGAGGTCGACAGGGCGCCGCCGATGACGGGCGCCATTCCCGGCCCAAGCGTCACCATGAGGTTCATCAGCGCGAGCCGGCGCGCGATATCGGGAGGTTTCGCGGTGTCGCGCACGATGGCTCGGCTCAACGCGAGCCCCGCGCCGCCGCCAAACGCCTGAAACAAGCGCGCGGCGATGAGGGCGTGGATGGTCGGCGCGAAGTATGCGGCAATGCTTGCCACGGAATAGAGGATCAATCCCGCGACCAGAACCGGTCGGCGGCCGAAGCGATCCGAGACCGGTCCGTATCCGAGCTGGCCGACGGCCATGCCGAGAATGTAGAGACTGATCGTGAGCTGCATCGCGCCGACGCTTGCGCCGAGATCGCGCGCCGCGTGGGGCAGCGCCGGCACCAGCATGTGCATGGCGATCGGGCCGCTCAACGTAAACAGCGCCAGCAGCCAAAGCGGTACCGTCGGACTGGAGCTGCGCGGCGGGTTCGGCGGATCAGCGGCCTTCGACGTCAATGCAACCGACCCTTTTGTCCATTCATGAAATCCGCAGGATTGCTCGGAGTGACGCGTCACTCTGCACTCGACCACAACAGCATAGGCACGAAGCGGCGCCCGACGCACGGTGGCATATTGGACAGACAGCCCGCAACGTGAGCAGCCAATGCAACCGTGCCCCCCGCGGGCGCGGTCCGGTCGATGGCGACTGTTTCATGATCTTCCGGAGGTCAGTGAAACCCCGCGTTAAGCCGGGTGTGGTTGCCTGTGGTTGTCCAGATGTTAACGCGCGCTGCCATGGGTGCGCGATGTGGGGTAGGAGCCAGGTAATGCCGGATGTGACAAAGGCTCCGAATGGCGCCCCGAAACTTCGCCTCGCAGAGATTCTCGGTGCGCTCAGCCATGCGCTCGACATGGTCGAGGGCCAGCCCGCCGGCCACTGCGTCCGCTGCTGCTGGATCGCGTTGCACATCGGCGAAGAAATTGGTCTCGATGATGCACAGCGATCGGAGCTGTACTACGCCGTTCTGTTGAAAGACCTTGGCTGCAGCAGCAATGCTGCGCGCATTTGCAAGCTGTTCCTCGCTGATGACGTGACCTTCAAGCGCGACATCAAAACGATCGACGGTAGCCTTCCTGAAGCCTTGCGCTTCGTGCTTTCCCACACCGGGCTGCAAGCCGGCCTTGCAGAACGCTTCCGAACCGTCGTGAACGTATTCCTCAAGAGCGGCGAGATTTCCCGCGAACTCATCGAGACACGGTGTCATCGCGGCGCAGATATTGCGCGACAGATGCGCTTTTCCGAGCCCGTCGCGGAAGGCATCCAGAACCTCGACGAGCATTGGAATGGTGGCGGCCAACCGCTTGGGCTGCGTGGTTCGGCGATCCCCGTCTATGCGCGGATCGCGCTGATGGCACAGGTGATCGACGTCTTTCAGACGACCAACGGCATCGATGCCGCGCGGAAGGAAGTGCGGCGGCGTTCTGGCACGTGGTTCGATCCGGATCTCGCGGCAGCGTTCGAGCGCGTCGCGGCGCAGCCCGACTTCTGGGACACGCTGCGTTCGGAGGGCTTGCAGGACTCGTTGTTCTCGTTGGAGCCGGCGCGGTCGGTCGTGATCGTGGACGAGGACTACCTCGACGATATCGCAGCCGCGTTCGCGAAGGTCATCGACTCGAAGAGCCCCTACACCGCCGGTCACAGCGAGCGCGTCACGCTCTTCACCGATTTGATCGCGGAGCAGTTGGGGCTCACGCCCGAGCGGCGCCGCTGGCTCAAGCGGGCGGCGCTCCTGCACGACATTGGCAAACTCGGTGTCAGCAATTCGATCCTGGATAAGCCGGGCAAGCTCGACGCCGAAGAGTGGGTGGCGATGAAGATGCACGCAGCCCACACCGAGACCATCCTGTCGCGGATCGCCGCGTTCGGCGACCTCGCGGCCATTGCCGGTGCCCACCACGAGCGGCTGGACGGCAAGGGCTATCCGCATGGCCTCAAGGGCGACCAGATCGCCTTTGAGAGCCGGATCATCACTGTCGCGGACATCTTTGACGCGCTGACCGCCGAGCGGCCGTATCGGGCGGCTATGCCGGTGAGCAAGGCTTTGGCGATCATGACCGATATGGTCGACACGGCGATCGATGAAGACTGCTTCGACGCGTTACGGCGCGCCTTGGTGGAAGCGGATCAGGCGCTGGCCGACGCGGTCCAGGATGCGGCGTGAGGCGCGTCGTTTCCGTAGTTGCGAGCCGGCTGCGGGTTCATTAGAACTGGCGGCGACATCGCTTTAGCATGCGCATTTGCGGAGCCGCACGCCCATGACCGCTCGAATTTACCGACCCGCCAAGAGCGCGATGCAGTCCGGCTTGGCGCGCACCAAGGAATGGGTTCTCGAGTACGAGGGCGATGCGGCTCGCGAGGTCGATCCGCTGATGGGCTGGACCAGCTCGACCGATATGCGCGCTCAGATCAAGCTGGAATTCGACAGTAAGGAAGAGGCGATCGCCTACGCTCAGCGGAATGGCATCGTCTGCCGCGTCACCGATCCCAAGCCGCGCGAGCCGGTCCGCAAGTCCTACGCCGACAACTTCAAGTTCGGCCGCCGCGAGCCCTGGACGCATTAATATTCCGCGGTCCGCAACGCCTGCGGCTACTGCGGCCGCGGAACTGCCTCGCCGGTTAGCGTCCTCACCTCGCGGCCTTCGGCCGCCACAGGCAACAGTCGCAGCGCGCCGCACCGAGCTGGCGTTCAATCGAGGGTAGCGATCGAAGATCGCAAGGTTGGAATGCAACCGCGTGGCTACGACCCGCCGCGCGTGTAGGCGAAGCCGTACGCGTCGGCGGTCTCTAATGACTACCGCGGTTGAACACATATGACGCCAGCATTCCCGCGCCGACCGCGATGAGGACGGTGAACACGCCGTAGAAAAAGGGGTGGTCGAAAGCGAAGCGGTGGACGAACTGCTCGACGCCCTCGCGCTCGAGGTTGAGTTTCGTCGTGTAGCTGCTGAGCAGTTCGCCGTCGCGGAACAGGTAGACGCGGGTTTCGAAGGCGCCGACCGTGACGGTTGCGGGCATGTCGAATGCGGCACGGAACAGGCTGCGCCCGACGAAGGCGACGCCGTACTCATCCTGCTGATAGAGCCGATCGCGCCGCTTGAGGCGGACGACCGCGTCGCGCCATTCCTTGATTTCGAGCGCGGTCAGCGATCCCGCTGAGCGGCTGAGTGTCATGGGCACGAAGTCGAAGCCGATGCCGCTCGATTTGAGCACGTCTTCTGACGCGACCTCCTCGATCGGCCGCGTCGAGGTGATGGCGTAGTAGCTCGGCACACTCGTGAAAGAGAGCGACGACGTGTTGATCCAAAGTCCGCCGACGTTGCTTTTCTTGCGTGCGACGAGCCGCGCCGGGGCGCCCGAGATGACGATGACGACGTCGTAGAGGCCCGATTCCGCACTGACCTGCCGGCTGTTGTCGACAGCACCAAAGACGATGATGCCGGTGCCCGAGAAAGTCGATGTTACCGCGATGCGGCGTGTTGAGACGTCCGCGTGTACGGCCTCGCGCGGAAGCGGGGCTTCGCGTGGCGCAGCAGCGGCGGCGGGTGGCGCGGTCGCGGCAGGCGGGGTTGCCGGCGCGGGCTGCGGCTGGCTCTGGGCAAGTTCTTGAAGCGGGATTGCCGGCGGCGGGGTGTCTGCCTTTTGGGCGCGCGACGGTATGGTCAGCGCGCTCATCGTGAGCAAGGCGGCGATGAGGGCCGCAGCGGCACTGCCGGTCCGGGCGCGTGTCGGTCGCATCAGTTCCTCGTGGGCGCCAGCGAGAACAACTCGCCGGGATTGGCAACCAAGCTCCAGGCGAGCCTCAGAGCCACCAGAAGCACGATACCCGCGAGCAGGAAACGAAGTTGTTCGCCTCTCAGCCGCTGGCCGGCGATGGCGCCGAACTGCGCGCCGATTACGCCGCCGACCATCAACAGCAGCGCCAGTGTAACGTCGACGGTCTGGTTTTGGGTCGCGTGCAGAATGGTGGTCGCGGCTGTCACGAACGTGATCTGGAAAAGTGACGTGCCGACGACGACGTTGGTCGGCACGCGCAGCAGGTAGATCATCGCGGGCACCATGATGAAGCCACCGCCGACACCCATGATCGCGGCGAGAAAGCCGACGAATACGCCGAGCACAAGCGGCGGTAGCGCGCTGATGTAGAGCTTGGAGCGATGAAACCGCATCTTCAGCGGCAAGCGATGCACCCAGTTATGCTGGCCGCGCTGGCGTGCCGCTGGTACGCGTCCGGCCTGCGCCTCGCGGATCGTATTGATGCTCTCGACCAGCATAAGTGCGCCGATGACGCCGAGCATCGTGACGTAGGCCACGGTGACGAAAAAATCGAACTGGCCGGCGCGTCGCAGGAGTTTGACGACTTCGACGCCGAACACCGAGCCGACGATGCCGCCTGCCAGAAGGATGGTGCCCATCTTGAAGTCGATATTCTTGCGTCGCCATTGGGCCAGCGCGCCGGAGACCGACGAAGCGACGATCTGAGCTGCCTCGGTGCCGACGGCGACCGCTGACGGCACGCCTACGAAGATCAGCAGCGGGGTCATCAGGAAGCCGCCACCGACGCCGAACATGCCGGACAGGAAGCCGACAGACGCGCCCATCCCGATGAACAGGAGGACGTTCGCGGACATCTCGGCGATCGGCAAATAGATGTTCATCGGCGTCGGCGAAGCCCGGGCGGGGAGGGGGCGGCGGATGGTCGGAACGCCGCGCTAACGGCCAACGCGACGCTCAGGCGAGAGACCGAGCCTCGTGTCGACTGTCTGTGTTCGCGGGGCAGGCACCGGGTGCTATAAGCGCTCAGGATTCTGCGCGCGTCAATGCGGCCTTGCGGGCGAATGCTGCGATTTCAACCACCGGACGGCAGCTAGCGCGCGGCTTGCGCGCCGGGCACGGCGGCGCGCGGGTCGTTGGCGGCCGGATCAAGCGGCTGGGCGCGCCATTTGATGATGAGCGTATCCACGGCGTTGACGCTCGTCGGTTCGAGCTTTTCGCGCAGGGCGTCACGCCGCCGGATGGCGTCCTTGTCGCCGCTGCGGGCCGCAAGCGAATACCATTTGTAGGCTTCGGACAGGCTCGCTGGAACACCGCGTCCGCTCTCGTAGAGGATGCCGAGATTGTACTGGCTATCGGCCAAGCCGCGGTTGGCCGCCTCGGTGAACCACTGGACGGCCGAAGGATAGTCGGTCGTCGAGCCGGGACGGCCGGCACTGAAGACCGCGAGATTGTGCATGGCACGGACGTTGCCCTGCTCAGCGGCGCGCCCATACCAGACGCGCGCGCGCGCCGGATCGGCGGCGACGCCAAGGCCGCGTTCGTATAGTGCACCAAGCCGATACTGCGCATTGGCAAGGCCTTGGGCCGCGGCCCGCTGATACCATGTCGCGGCCTGGGCAAAGTCTTGCGGCACACCCTTGGCCTCGGCAAAGCGCGAGGCGACTTCGAACTGGGCGATCGGGTCGCCGTTGGCCGCTGCATGTCGCAGCGACAGTGGGCCGATCATGGCCGACGGCATTTCTACTGGGCCGGACGTTAAGGGGGGCGGCATCGGGGCTTTGGGCGTCATGGGGCTCGGGGGCGCGCCGGATTCGGGCACAGCCACCGCGGTGCGTACCGCGTCCGGAGAGGCGGTCTCGGCAAGACTTGCCAACTGGACCTGTTCGCGTGCCTTGAGCGGCTCCTGCGACGCGCTTCGGCCCGGTCCCTCGTCGATGGTGATCCCGTAGCCGCCCTCGACGACGCGGCCCAGGCCGGGGAACCGGCTATTGCCCTTCTGCTGGGACGGCGGCGCCTCGGAGCTAGGTGTGAGGGTTAAATTGGCGTCGCCGACCTTCGTCGACTTGGCTGGCGATATCGGCTGCGAACTGCCGATGCCAGGGATCATGCCGCGCAAGCCAGATCCCGCAAGCATCCAGAAGCCGGCCAGGAGGAAGGCGGCGAAACTCGCGACAAGTAGAATTCGTGGGCGTCGCGCCGAACCGGCGGCGTTGCCGGCCGAGCGGGAGGCGGCAAGTTGGCGAACCCACCCGAACGCTCCCCCCGATGGTTCCTCGGCAGGTCGTTCTGGAGACGGCTCACGTGCTGCCTTTGCGGCGGCCCGGCGGGCCATGGCGATGAACGCCTCGCGATGCGGCGCGGAGGTGGCGGCCGGAGTGCCAGGCTGCGGAGCTTGCTCGATTTGCGTGGGGCGCGGAGTTTCCTCTTGGCCGTCGGGTATGGTGGCGGGTTGGCGGGCATTCGCGCGGGGTTCTGGCGCCGGCGGCGCCCGATGCGAGCCGGCCATGGCGCCATCGAGGGACGGTGGCGCGACAGCAGGGCCGACAACCGCGAGGCTCGGGAGTTCGTCGGTGCTCATGGGGCCGGCGGCAGGGCGAAGGTCCTGCTCGCGGAAGCCGAAGTCCAGCGGCTCGTGGGTGTCGCGCGTACCGTCCGTGCGCCTTGCTCGCAGCGCCTGCGTAGCGCGCATCAGCTCGTCGTGACCGGTGGTCTGCGCGGCTTCGATGGCTTCGACACGGTCGATCAGGTGCTGCATCGCCTGCTGCATCGTGTCGAGCGCTTCGGCGGTCTGGACGTCACCCGCGCGATGTTCGCTGATGAACTCCTGCATCAGGACGATCAGGTCCCCGAGCCGGGGATCGGCCGCCGGCGAAACGAATCCGAGTCCCGGACTTCCGGCTTCACCAGCCGCGATTGCGGTATTCGCAGGTGCATTCCCGCGGATACGTTCCGCGACGCGCTCGGCTGCCGCCATGGCAACCGCCGACAACTGCGCGTCCGTTGGCGAAACGGCGCGGATCAGGCGGCCAAGCTGTTCGTCCGACGGATCGGTGCGCAGTTCGGTGAGGCGGCTCTCGATCGTGTCGAGACGGCCGAGCTGGGTCTGCGTCCGGTCGAGTTCGGCAAAAAGCCCGGTGATCTGCTTTTCGATGCCCTGGAGAGTGCCGGCATCGGGCCCGCCACGCGCCGGCGCGGCGTCGAGGGCAACCGCGAACCGCTGCTCGAGTTGGTCGAAGCGCGCGGTGATCGTCTCAAGGGAATTGTGCCGATCGAGGCGCGCCATCGACTTCTCGACGCGGTCGGCGATATCGGCGAAGCGGTCCTCGAGCCAAGCGCGCTCGATCGCCTGGGGCGTCGACGGCCCCGGTGGAATAGTCGGCTCGGCGGCAGCGTGGGGGCCGACATAAGGGTAGCGCGACGTTGGTGACGCCTCAGCAGCCGGGGACGTGCGTTCGCGATGTCCTTCGGAAATGGCGCGGCGGAGGTCGGCGCGTACTTCGTCGGGTAGCTCGTTTGGAATCTCAGTGGCGGCGGCGGGCGCGACGGGCTGCGTAACAGGTTCCGCACCGGTCAGGCGATCGGCGAGCGCGGCCATCGCCGCCTCGACACGGCCGAGAGCTGCCGCGCTGTCTTCTGGTAGATCAGGCTTGGCGGCAGCGGCGCGTTCGCTCAGCGCCCCAAGGCGCACCTGCATGTCCTGAATGCTATCGGAATGGCGCTGATCGGCATCGGTGATCTGGCCGGCGAGCTGGTCGAGGAGCCGCTTGACGTCATCAGTAAGATCCTTCGCGGGCAGGTCTGCCGCGCCGGAGTCCTCTGAGTGGTCAATCCTCGTCATAACCGCTCCCGTCGCCGCCTCGGCGTCAGCTTCACCTTTCTGTCGAAGCGGCAGAACCTGGCGGGCCCGACCTCACAAAAAAATCGCCAGCAATGCGCGTTTCGAGCCCCGACTCGCGACGAATCGCTGGAGCAATCTGTAGACGATCACAGGGGGTCGTAAACGCTTCGTTAACGGCCCACGCGTCGCCTACGCCGTACAACCGGCGCGACTCGCACATTGCATCAACAGCCTTGCGCGAAGCTCGGCGGCGGATCTGCGCGTCGCCGATCTGGGAACAGCTTCACCGCGCCCGGTGCATCTACTCGGCTGCTGCTTGCACCGCGGGTGGCCGCCACCGCAGCCGCGGCTCGCGGGCGGCCTTGGTTTCGTCGAGGCGGCGGCGCGGGGCCAGCATCGGCGCCTGTTTGAACCGGCTCTTGTCGTTGCCGTGCTTGGCTTCGTGCGCAAGGAACCGCAGGGCGCCAATAAACTGGTCGAGGCTTTGCTTCGATTCCGACTCCGTCGGCTCGATCAGCATGGCGCCATGTACAACCAGCGGAAAGTACATAGTCATCGGGTGATAGCCCTCGTCGATCATCGCCTTGGCGAAATCGAGCGTGGTGACGCCGGTATCCTTGAGCCAGGCGTCGTCGAACAACACTTCGTGCATGCAGGGACGGTCGCCTTTGGGTCCGCCGTACGGCTGGCTCATCAGATCCTTGAGGCTGGCGCGGATGTAATTTGCTGAGAGCACCGCGTCCTCGGATGCCTGCCGCATGCCGTCGGCGCCGTGCGACAGCATGTAGGTCAGCGCGCGGACGTACATGCCCATCTGGCCGTGGAAAGCCGTGAGGCGGCCGAACGGCTGCGCATCGCCGGCATCGCCCATGTCCTCGACCAGGGTGAGTTTATCGCCATCCTTACGGATGAAGGGGAGCGGCGCGAACGGGGCGAGCGCCGCCGACAGCACCACCGGCCCGGCGCCCGGCCCGCCCCCGCCATGCGGCGTCGAGAAGGTCTTGTGGAGATTGATGTGCATCGCGTCGACGCCGAGGTCGCCGGGGCGGACCTTGCCGACGATGGCATTGAAGTTGGCGCCGTCGCAGTAGAAGTAGGCGCCGGCGTCGTGCACGACCTTCGCGATCTCGACGATTTCGCGCTCGAACAGGCCGCAGGTGTTGGGGTTGGTCAGCATGATCGCGGCGACGTCCGGGCCGATCGCCGCCCGCACGGCGTCCGCCGACACGGTGCCGTCCGCCATCGCAGGGATCGACTTGACGCGATAGCCCATGAACGCGGCGGTCGCGGGGTTGGTGCCGTGCGCGCTGTCAGGAACCAGGACCACGTCGCGCTTCGATCCGCTGGCCTCATGCGCGGCCTTGATCGCGAGCATCCCGCACAGCTCGCCATGCGCGCCGGCTTTCGGCGACAGCGAGACGGCTGGCATACCCGTCAATTCCATCAAATAGTCAGCGAGCGTCTCCATGAGCTGGATCGCGCCCCGCACGGTGCTCTGCGGCTGCAGCGGATGGATGTCGCCGATGCCGGGAAGCCGCGCCATCTTCTCGTTGAGGCGCGGGTTGTGCTTCATCGTGCACGAGCCGAGCGGATACAATCCACTGTCGATCGCGTAGTTCTTGCGGGACAGGCGCACGTAGTGACGCATCGTCTCCGGCTCGGTCAGGCCGGGAAGACCCATTTCGGCTGTGCGCTCGAGCCCGCCGAGACGCGATTTCCCTTTCGATGGTTCGGGCAGATCGACCCCCGTACGGCCGATATCGCCGATCTCGAAGATCAGCGCTTCCTCGTGGTCCAGGCCGCGATTGCCGGTGAAGGTGGTGATTTCTGCTGATGTTGAGGAGCCCGGCGCGGTTGGGCGACCTTGCGAGTTCATGGCCATCACAGGATCTCCTTCAGCGCGGCGGCGTACGCGGCGCGATCGTCGTCGGTGTTGATCTCGGTCGAGGCGACCAGGATGAGGTCGGCGAGGTCGGGAGCGTCGGGTTCGAGGCGTGACACCGGCACACCGCCGAGGACGCCTTTCGCTGCGAGCTTCTCGATCACGTCGGCGGCATGCCCCGGCACCCGGATCGTGAACTCGTTGAAGAACGTGTCGTTGAGGACGGTGACGCCTTCGATTTTGGCAAGCCGTTCCGCGAGGTCGCAAGCGTGCGCGTGATTGACTCTGGCAAGCTTGCGCAGTCCCGCTTCCCCGAGCAGCGTCATGTGAATCGTGAAGGCGAGCGCGCACAATCCCGAGTTGGTGCAGATGTTGCTCGTCGCCTTCTCGCGGCGGATATGCTGCTCGCGCGTCGACAGCGTCAGCACGTAGCCGCGCTTACCTTCCGCGTCGACCGTCTCGCCGGCGAGGCGTCCGGGCATCTGGCGGACGTATTTCTCGCGCGTCGCGAAGAGGCCGACGTAGGGTCCGCCGAACGTCAATCCGTTACCGATCGACTGGCCCTCGCAGACAACGATGTCGGCGCCCATCTCGCCGGGCGATTTGATCGCGCCGAGCGCCACCACTTCGGTGACGACAACGACCAGCAGCGCGCCCTGCGCGTGCGCGGCTTCGGCGATTGGTCTCAGGTCGCGGATCGAGCCGTAGACGCTCGGATACTGGACGACGATGCAACTCGTCTCGCCGTCGATGGCGGCGACGGTGTCTTCCTTGCCGAGCGGATCGGGCGCCAATGCGGAAACCGTCGAGCCGCCCCATTTCGCGAGCGTCTCGGTGACGGCGCGATAGTGTGGATGCAAGCCGCCCGATAGCACTGCTTTTTTCCGTCGGGTGATCCGGTGCGCCATCAGCACCGCTTCGCCGCACGCGGTCGAGCCATCGTACATCGAGGCGTTGGCGACATCCATGCCGGTCAGCAGCGCTACCTGCGACTGGAACTCGAACAGTACCTGCAGCGTGCCCTGCGTGATCTCCGGCTGATACGGCGTGTAGCTGGTGAGGAATTCTGAGCGCTGGATCAGGTGATCGACGCTTGCCGGCACGTGATGACGGTAGGCGCCGGCACCGACAAAGAACGGCACCGATCCGGCGGCGGTGTTGCGCGCCGCCAGCTTGCCAATCGCACGCTCGACGGCGATCTCACCCTGCGTCGGCGCGAGTGCGGGCAGCTTTTTCTGGAGCTTGCCGCTCGGCACATCGGCAAAGAGATCGTCGATCGATCGGACACCGATCTTGGCGAGCATGTCCGCCCGGTCGGCCGTATCGAGAGGGAGGTAGCGCATCGTCGGGCACTCGCTTTGAGAAGGTTGCGTCAGTGGTGCGCGGGCATGCCGGCGACCGTGACCGTGGCTCGGATAGAGTTGGCGATGTAACACTCGGCGTGAGAACGCTCGTGGAGCTTAGCGATATCGTCGTCGGTCGGGCGCTTATCGCCGGACCAGACGATCTTGGGATTGAGTGCAATCGCCGAGACGTACAGCTTGCCGGCTTCGTTCTTCGTCATCTCGCCGACGGCTGCGTCGGTGTAGCTGTCGATCGTGAAGCCGCGCCGGCCAGCAAGGGCGAGAAAGAACAGCATGTGGCAGGACGAGCAGGCAGCGACGAGCGCCTCCTCGGGATCGACGGCATCGGGTCGCGACATCGGCAGCGGGACCGAACTTGGCGCTGAAGACGCCGGCACGACGACGCCTTCGTCGAAGCGCCATTCGTGTGCGCGGCTGTAGGTGTTGTCGGCGAAGTTCGCGCCGTCACGCTGCCAATGCACGGTTGCGGAATAGGTGTGCGCCATCACTCGGTCCTATCCGTTGGCGACGAAATCGTCATAAGCGGCGCGGTCCATCAGCGCGTCGAGTTCAGCCGGCTTCGAAAGGCGGATCTTGAACAGCCATGCCTTGCCTTCCGCGTCCTCGTTGACGAGGCCGGGATTGGTGCCGAGCGCGTCGTTCGCCTCGACCACCTCGCCGGAGACGGGAGCGTAGACGTCACTCGCGGCCTTGACGCTTTCGACGACGGCGCAGGCTTCCTCGGCCGCTACTTTGCGCCCCACTTCCGGGACTTCGACAAACACGAGATCGCCGAGTTGCTCTTGGGCGTGGACCGTGATTCCGATCGTCGCGACGTCGCCGTCGACGCGGACCCACTCGTGCTCTTTGCTGTATTTCTCGATGGCCATGGCTCTCTCCGTAAGGGAACGCGGTGTTTTGTCGATCAGCGGACGTAGCGGTGTGGCGTGAAGGGCAGGTTGACGATCGTCGCGGGCATCGGTTTGCCGCGCACGACGAGTTGGATCGGTGTGCCGAGCGCAGCATGATCGCTTTCGACGTAACCCATGGCGACCGGGCCGTTGACCGAGGGGCCGAAGCCGCCGGACGTGATGGTGCCGATCGGCTTGCCGTTCGCGTCCCGGATTTCGGTGCCTTCGCGGGCGGGCGCGCGACCGGAGGGTTTTATGCCGACGCGGCGGCGGCTCGGTCCGTTTGCGAGTTCCGCCGTGATGCGCGAGGCGCCCGGGAAACCGCCTTCGGTGCGGCGGCGCTGCTGGATCGACCACTGGAGGCGTGCCTCGATCGGCGATGTCGAAGTGTCGATGTCATGGCCATAGAGACAGAGACCCGCCTCGAGGCGCAGCGAGTCACGGGCGCCAAGTCCGATCGGCTCGACGTCGGAATGTGCGGTGAGCAGCTTCCAGGCCGACGCGACGTGGTCGTTGAGCACTGCGATCTCGTAGCCATCCTCGCCGGTATAGCCGGACCGCGTGACGTGCACCCGGTGGCCGTCGAGGGTGGCGGTGCGACCGCTCATAAAAGTCATTTGCTCGACGCCAGGGATAAACCCGCGCAGCGCTCCCACCGCCTTGGGGCCTTGCAGCGCGATCAGCGAGCGTTCGTGGTCGATTTCGAGGCGGACGCCAGCCGGCAGCTTGGCTGCGATGTGGCGATAATCCTCGTCCTTGCAGCCGGCGTTGACGACGAGCATCAGCGTGCCGTCGCCTTCAGCGCCGGCTGGCCGCGTCACCATCAGGTCGTCGAGGATACCGCCATCGTCCGCAAGAAGTTGCGAATAGCGCTGCTGGCCGGGCTTGAGGTTGAGAATATCGGCGGGAAGCAGCGCTTCGAGCGCGCGCGCGGTCGTTTCATGGTCGGGGCCGTGCAGCCAGCAAAGACCCATGTGGCTGACGTCGAATAGCCCGGCCTTCTCGCGTGTCCACAGGTGCTCCTTGAGCACGCCGAGCGGATATTGCACGGGCATGTCATAGCCGGCGAAAGGCACCACCTTGGCGCCCGACGCGACATGCTCGTCATAGAGAAAAGTGCGCCGGTTGGGCGTACCTGTAGTCGGGTCGGCGCTCATGTGACGAGGTTCCACGCGGCTCTGAAGCCCGATGCGACCATTCGCACGAGCTCGGAGCCCCCTCTGTCACTGAACCTGAGAGATTCCGATCATCCGCCGATCAACCCAGCGAGTGACCTTACCCCTTCGGTGAGCCGGCCTTGCCACCGGCTGCTTTCCAGAGCGTCATCAATCTGCGGTCCCTTTTGCCTGAGAGGTTCCGGGGCGGTTGCTCCTTCGGCGCCGTCGCGCGACCCTGAGGCCACACGGCGATCTCTTCCGCAGATCTCGATTGACAGGCGCGAGGATAGGCCGCCTGACCGTCCTGTCAATCGCTGTGCGCGAAGTCCGTGCGGGAAAATCAGCCAGCGCCGGGCGCGTTCTGCTCGAATCCGACGAAGACGTCGATGTCGCCCGCGCGTGCGCCTTCCGGCACGTCGAACGTGACCGTGCGGACCTGCGAGAAGTAGGCGATCGGATTGTCGAGACTGACGGTCGATTCGACGGTCGCCCGGTCGCCGGCAATGCGGGCGCGCTTGGGATCGAGAACGGACACGCTGTAGGGCAGGGTAATCGAGCCCGGCCGGCCGCGCGGCCCGAGCAGGATACGACCGGAGAAGCCGTATTTCACAGTCACGCGGTTGCCTTCGATATGGCATTCGCGCGCCGTGCGGGTGATCTCGCCGCGATGCATGACGCCAAGGCCATCGCCTGCGCGCCCCGGCTCGTAGATGGTGACATGGTGATCCCGCGAGGCCACCTGGAAGCGCGGACATCCGCGCGCAACGCCTTCGCCGACGCTGCCGGTGCCTTCAGCCTTGGCCGACGACAGCATGCCCTCTTCGGTGACCCGTTTCGATGTACCGGTAGAGGATGTGCCGCCACCGAACATACCGCCACCCATACCGGACGTCAGTACCGACATGCCGCAGCCGGAAAGTGCGAGGCCGAGAGCGCCGGCGGCGAATAGGCGCAGCCCTGATGACTGCCACGAGCGTGCTTGAACAGTCACCCGGTCCCCATTCGTCTCCAACAGCGGTTTCGTCGCCGTCGTATGTTCAGTCGTCTCGGCGGCATGGCTTTGCGCAACTGACCGTGCACAGGACCGAGCCCCATTGTTCTTGATTTTATTCGGCAACTGTAGCACCTCGCTCAAACCCGTGCCAAGCTGAGACGGCGCGCGATGCGCGGCCACGTCCTGGCTCCGGCAATTCGAAAGTCGATTAACCATCGCCATGTCTCAACGTCCGACGCCGACAGATCAGGCCGCTTCCCGCGCAGCACTCACCATTCTGGTCGCTGCCCCGCGCGGCTTCTGCGCGGGTGTCGACCGGGCCATCCAGATCGTCGAGCTAGCGCTCGCCCGATTCGGCGCTCCGGTCTACGTGCGCCACGAGATCGTTCACAACCAATTCGTAGTGGAGGATCTCCGACAGAAAGGCGCCATCTTTGTGGAGGAGCTGGACGAAATTCCAGATACCGACGCCCCTGTGATATTTTCGGCGCATGGCGTTCCGAAGGCAGTGCCCGCGGCAGCGCGCCTGCGGAGGATGTTTTTCCTCGATGCGACCTGTCCGCTGGTGTCGAAGGTGCATGTCGAAGCCGAGCGCCACCACGCTGCCGGACGTGAGATCCTGCTGATCGGCCATGCCGGCCATCCCGAGGTGATCGGGACCATGGGCCAGCTCCCGGACGGCGCCGTGCGGCTGATCGAGACGGCGGCGGACGCCCGCACGATCTCCGTCGCCCAGCCCGACAACCTCGCCTTCATCACGCAGACGACTTTGTCGGTCGACGACACCGCGGAGATCGTCGCGATTCTCAAGGAGCGCTTCCCCACCATTTCGGTCCCCCACAAGGAGGACATCTGCTACGCGACCACCAACCGCCAGGCCGCGGTCAAGCGAATCGCGCCGCGCTGCGACCGCGTGATCGTCGTCGGCGCGCCCAACAGCTCGAATTCGCTGCGCCTTGTCGAGGTCGCCGAGCGTGCCGGTTGCCCCAAGGCGCTGCTGATCCAGCGCGCGCACGAATTGCCGTGGGCGGAATTCGACGGGATCGCCACGCTTGGCGTCACGGCCGGCGCATCGGCCCCGCAGGTGCTGATCGATGAGATCATCGACGCCTTCCGCGCCCGCTTCGATGTGTCCGTCGAAACCGTCGTCACGGCCGAGGAGAACATCGCCTTCAACGTGCCGCGGGAGCTGCGCGACGACGCGCTGCCACGCACGCCGCGTCGCAGCCAGGGGTGAGACGTCCATGGCTGTTTATACGGAAGTCTCAGACGACGATCTTGCGCGCTTTATCGACGGCTATGACCTCGGCGGGCTGCTCTCGTGCAAGGGCATCGCCGAAGGCGTCGAGAATACCAACTACCTGGTGCGCACCGAGCGTGGACCGTTCATCCTGACGCTCTACGAAAAGCGCGTAAATCGCGACGATCTGCCGTTCTTTCTCGGGCTCATGGAGCATCTCGCCGGTAATGGTTTGAGCTGTCCGACGCCGGTGCACGACAAGCAGGGCAAGATCCTGCAGGAACTAGCCGGTCGTCCGGCGGCTATGGTGACGTTTCTCGACGGCGTGTGGATTAGACGGCCGCGGGTCGAGCACTGCGCGGCGGTCGGCACGGCTCTGGCGCAGATGCATCTGGCGGGGCGCGGGTTCGCGCTCACACGGGAGAATGCGCTCGGTCTGAAGGGCTGGCGGCCACTCTATGACCGCTTCCGCGAGCGCGCCGACGAGATCGCGCCGTCATTGCGGGGCGTGATCGAGGCTGAGCTCGACCATCTCGAAGCGCATTGGCCGGCGGATATCGCCCAAGGCGTCATCCATGCCGACTTGTTCCCCGACAACGTGTTCTTCATCCAGGACCGGCTGTCCGGGCTGATCGACTATTATTTCGCCTGCAACGATGCGCTCGCCTATGACGTCGCGGTCTGCCTGAACGCATGGTGTTTCGAGGCGGATCATTCGTTCAATCTGACGAAGGGACGAGCGCTGCTTCGCGCCTACGACGCGGCGCGCCCGCTGGACGACGCCGAACGACGTGCGCTGCCGCTGCTGGCGCGGGGATCGGCGCTACGCTTCCTGCTGACGCGTGCCTACGACTGGATCAACACGCCACCTGACGCCCTGGTCAAACGCAAGGATCCGACAGAGTATCTGCGGCGGCTGCGGTTCCACCAGTCGATCGAGTCGGTGAGCGAATATGGGCTCGATAAAAGCCAATGACTCAAGCGAAGCCTCACGTCGTGATCCACACAGATGGTGCGTGCTCGGGCAATCCCGGCCCGGGCGGATGGGGGGCGATCCTAGAATCGGGTGCGCATCGCAAGGAGTTGTCCGGCGGCGAAGCCCAGTCGACCAACAATCGCATGGAATTGATGGCGGCGATTTCAGCGCTCGAAGCACTCAAGGGGTCGTCGCGCGTGGACCTTTGGACGGACTCGAATTACGTTCGGGACGGCATCACCAAGTGGATTCATGGCTGGCGACGCAATGGCTGGAAGACGGCCGACAAGAAGCCCGTCAAGAATGCCGAACTGTGGCAGCGCCTCGATGAGGCGACCAAGCGCCATGAAATCGAGTGGCATTGGCTCAAGGGGCACGCCGGCCACGCCGAGAATGAACGCGCCGACGAACTCGCCCGCGAGGCGATCAAGGCGTTGAAGGCGGGTGGTGCGGCCTAACGGTCGAGTAGTTGTTTCCGCTCATCTTCTGTAAGCAGCGCGAGCGTTGCCAGCGAATGTTGGCCTTTCGAGTGGGCGAGCACGGCCAAAATGCTTCTGACGCTTAGGTCGTCTTGGACGGCGCGAAGATCACGCAGAGCAGGCCCCACTATGGCTGCCCAAGCCTCTTGATACGTTTTCATCAGTGAGGCGGGCACAGGAGGATTGTGTCGCGCTAGGCGCGCTTCCTCGATGACCGCCAGAAGCGCGTAGGCGTTCCAGTCAACTGCAGTGGTCCTCTCGATAATCTGTACTAACTGGGGTACAGATGCGTAAGCGGCCGAGTCGGTATCACCTTGATGAACAAGCCTTGCCCAAAGATCTGTTGAGGCTAAATTCCTTTCGCCGCTCTTCCAAGCTTCGAGTGCTGGGCGTGGGTCATAGGGTTTTCGATAGCCATCGAGCAGTTGATGCCAGTTGATGTCGCTCATGAGCAGGAATTTAGCCTTCTAAGGATGCATTGGGGTAGCAGTTCGGGTCCCTTGGCGCAGTCAATGTCGTGACCAGCGATCGGGCCATGGATAAGAGCGCAATGGATCGAACTCAAGACGCTGTCGTCACCTCCGGCCATTGCACATGCGGAGCCATCCGCTACGCGTTCACGGGTAAGCCGCACTGGGTGATGCACTGCCACTGCGCGAGTTGTCGGCGGGCGGTGGGCTCGGCGGTGGCGACGTACGTCGGCGTCAAGGCCGACCGGTTTCGTTACACCGCCGGCACGCCCAAAGCTTATCCCAGTTCCCCAGGCGTGTTGCGCCATTTCTGCGGCGACTGTGGCACGCCGATCGCCTATACCGGCGACCGGTGGCCGACCGAGGTGCATCTCTATCACGGCACGCTCGACGATCCCGCCGCGTGGCCGCCGACCGGTCACGCGCACATCGTCGAGCAAGTCGACTGGTTTGAGGTGCACGACGATCTACCGCGCTATGAGGCGCTGGCCGGGAAGGGCGTAGCGCCGTTGTACAACGGCCCGCGCAAGGGGTCACGTTAGAGCATCGGAATGACGTTTCTGTCCGACTTCGGGAGATGAAATCCATGCAGGGCATTCAGCAGTGGGTGGTGAGAGCGGCGCTCGCGGTTGCGGTGCTGCTGGCGTCGATGCCGGTGGCGGATGCGGCGAGCGTTTCGGTGACGGTTGGCGGTCGGCAAATCACGCTGGTCATCGACCCCGACCAATGCGAGCTCGATCGCAACAATCCGAGCGACACCCGTGTTTATGACCTGGTCGAGCGCGGTCTCGCGGGGCAGAACCAGCTTCTGATGGCGGCGGCAGACTGTCAGCAGATCCCGCCCTGGCGTAGCGGCACGCGTCCAACGCTCGATGATTTCACGCAGGTCCAGGTCAATCTGAAACTCCGCGAGCATGAGCTGAGAGGTCGCGAGGCGGCGACGTCGAGGGAAATCTGCACGGAACTGCGTAAGCAGGGCGATGCCATCGTCAACGGGCCCGAAGTGACGGCAACGCGCAACCGCTTCAATCAACTCACCGATACCGTTCAGCTCAACGCGACGACGTTCATCGGTGTGGTGCACGAGGACGACAAGGCCTGCTATGCGAGCCTCGTCCAGAAGGTGCGGACGGAGCAGGGTCGCGACAAACTCATCCTCAGCGTATTCGCCCACGTCGTCCTGCGCGGCCGGCTGCTGTACATCTATCGTTTCACTGAGGGCGACAGCTTCGAGCAACTGGTGCGCGTGACCGAGCTTCTGCAACGATCGGTCGACGCCCATCTCGCCGCGAACAGGTAGACGCCGCGTGAAACATCCCTTTCCCGCAAGTGTTCGGGGGAGGGCAGCACAAGGGCGATAGCTATGAGCAGCGAGCAACCGCTTCGACCCAACGCTGTGGTCCAGGTCGGCAAGGTGACGTTCGCGCAGGACCGCCCGATCGCGGTCTTCGCCGGACCGTGCCAGATGGAAAGCCGCGCGCACGCGCTCGAAATGGCGAGCGCGCTCAAGGAAATCGCGGGACGGATCGGCCTCGGTCTCGTCTACAAGTCGAGTTTCGACAAAGCCAATCGGACGTCGCTCGCGGGTAAGCGCGGCATCGGACTGTCCGGTGCACTCGACGTGTTCGCCGAAATTCGCTCGAGCCTCGGGCTGCCGGTGGTCACAGACGTCCACGAGATCGGGCAGTGCGCGACGCTTGCGGAAGTTGTCGACGTTCTGCAGATTCCGGCGTTCCTGTGCCGTCAGACGGATCTGCTGATCGCGGCGGCGAAGACCGGCCGCGTGGTCAAAGTGAAGAAGGGCCAGTTTCTCGCGCCCTGGGATATGGCCAACGTCGTCGCCAAGATCACGGGCAGCGGCAACCCCAACGTGCTCGTCACCGAGCGCGGCGCGTCGTTCGGCTACAATACGCTCGTCGTCGATATGCGCTCGCTGCCGATTATGGCGGAGACCGGTGCGCCGGTGATTTTCGACGCGACGCACGCCGTCCAACAGCCGGGAGGTCAGGGTACCAGTTCGGGCGGCGATCGTCGGTTCGTGCCGGTGCTGGCACGGGCGGCGGTGGCGGTCGGCGTTGCGGGCCTGTTCATCGAAACCCACCAAGACCCCGACAGCGCGCCCTCCGACGGCCCCAACATGGTGCCGCTCAGGCATTTCGAGGGACTGATGCGTGAGTTGATGGAACTCGACGCGGTGGCAAAGCGGCAGGCGAAGGCCCGGGCCTGATCGGCCGCGCTGCCGTGCACAGCTTGTGGCGACGGGCGCCGCGGCGGCGGACAGCGAATCATCTACAACTCGCGTGACCGAAGTGGGGGCATCATGGCGAGGCGGGCGATAGCGCGGAAGGGGCCGCAGCAAGACGTGGGCGGCAGTGCCGATGCATTCCTCAGCGTGACCGCATCTGCTCGTGGCTTTGCGTGGCGCGAACGGCTGGAGACCGGCGCCGCGAATATCGCCATCGCTATCAGTCAGCGCCATGGCGTGCCTGAACTGCTCGGGCGCGTGCTGGCGGCGCGCGGCATTGGACTCGATGAGGTGCCGGACGTTCTCGCGCCGACCATCAAGGCATTGATGCCGGATCCGAGCACGCTCGTCGATATGGACAAGGCAGCCGCGCGGCTCGCCGATGCGGTTCAAAAGCGCGAGCGGGTCGCGGTGTTCGGCGACTACGATGTGGACGGCGCGTGTTCGTCGGCACTTATGCGCCGGTTCTTTCTCGCGCACGATCTCGACGCGACGATCTACATCCCCGACCGCATGTTCGAGGGTTACGGCCCCAACATTCCCGCGATCAAGAGCCTCGTCGAGAAGGGCGCCCAACTCATCGTCACCGTCGACTGCGGCACGACGAGTTTCGAGCCGCTCGCACCGGCGCATCGGCCCGGCGTTGACGTCCTCGTTGTCGACCACCATCAGGCCGACGAGCGGCTGCCCGACGTTGCCGCCGTCGTCAATCCAAACCGGCAGGACGATCTCTCCGGCCTCGGCCACCTCTGCGCCGCCGGCGTCGTCTTCATGCTGCTGGTGGCGACGGCGCGCGAGCTGCGCACACGCGGGCACTACAGCGCCGCTGTAACGCCGCCTGACCTCATCGGGATGCTCGACCTCGTGGCGCTCGCGACGGTGTGTGACGTGGTGCCGCTCAAGTCGCTCAATCGTGCTTATGTCACGCGCGGCCTCGAAGTCATGCGCCAGCGCCGCAACGTCGGATTGCGGGCACTCATCGATGCCGCCGGCATCAATCAGCCGCCGACGCCGTATGTGCTGGGCTTTGTGCTTGGGCCCAGGATCAATGCGGGCGGGCGCATTGGAGATGCGGCGCTGGGAGCGCGGCTGCTGTCGCTGGATGACGAGACGGAAGCGGCGCGCATTGCCGTTCAACTCGACAAGCTCAACCGCGAGCGCAAGACCATCGAGACGCAGATGTTGGAGGAAGCCGTCGCCGAAGCCGACCGGCTGGTCGACGAGACGCCGGATCTGCCGATGCTGGTGGTCGCGTCCGAGCGCTGGCACAAGGGCGTGGTCGGGCTGGTGGCGAGCCGGCTCGTCGAGCGGTTCGGTCGTCCCGCGTGTGTCATCGCCTGGGAAGAAGGCGGACAGGGCACGGGATCGCTCCGCTCGATCGCCGATGTCGATATCGGCGCGGCGGTGCGGGCGGCAACGGTGGACGGCCTGCTGCTGAAGGGTGGTGGTCACGCGATGGCAGCGGGACTGACCGTGGCGCGCGACAAGCTCGATGCCTTGCGCGACTATCTCGGCGCCGCGCTCAAGTCTCCCGCGTCGGCTGCGCGCTCCGTGCGGATGCTGGAAATCGATGGCGCGCTGACGCCGGCGGCCGTCAACGACACGCTGATCGATCTGATCGAACGTGCCGGGCCCTACGGCCAGGGCAATCCGCAGCCGCGCTTCGTTTTTCCCGCCCATCGTGTGCGGTTCGCCAAGGTGATGGGCGAGGCGCACCTGCGGATTACGCTCGAAGCGGATGACGGCAGCCGGCTCGAAGGCATCGCATTTCGCGCCGTCGGCCAGCCGCTCGGCGATCTCCTAACCGGCACCAGCGGGATGCCGATCCATGTCGCCGGCAGCTTGCGCCGCGATACCTGGGGCGGCCGCAATCGCATCGAACTGCAGATCGAGGACGCCGCCGATCCACGCAAACAGGATTGAGCTGATTTTCGGATGGGTGCCTCAAACGAAAAAGGGCCGCACCTCGGTGCGGCCCTTTGAATTTGTCGCGTGACGCGATCAGCCCGGGAACTTGTAGTCGAGCAGGCGGGCGTTCATGTAGCCCTGCTCGGCGATGCGGTTCCAGCCCATCAGCTCTCGGCGCGATTTGAGGTAAGACGCGGTGACCTCGCGGGTGAGCGGATCCTTGTCGTCAAGCATCTCCTGGATGACTTCGCCGGCGGCGTTGCCGTAGCCCGTGAGGAAATCGTTGGGGAAGCGCTTGAGCTGGACGTTGTGCGTCTGGATGAGCGTCTGCAGCGCCTGACCATTGCGAGCATTGAACTCGGCGAGCAGCTTGTCGGCCTCGGCCTTGCAGCATTCTGCGAAGATGCGCTGCACGTCCTTCGGCAGCGCCGTCAGCTTTTTCTTATCGACTGTCACTTCGAGCGTCGTGCCGCCTTCGTGCATGCCCGGCCAGTAGTAGTATTTGGCGACCTTGTGGAAGCCGAACGCGAGGTCGTTGTACGGTCCGACCCACTCGGTCGCATCGATCGCCCCCGACTGGAGCGCTGCGAACAGCTCGCCGCCCGGCAGGTTGATGATCGTCATGCCGAGCTTCTTCAGCGCTTCCCCGCCGAGGCCGGGTATGCGCATCTTCATGCCCTTGACGCTGTCGGTGTTGGTGATTTCCTTGTTGAACCAGCCGCCCATCTGGACGCCGGTGCCACCCGCGTGGAAACCCTTGAGGCCGAACGGGTCGAGGATCTTGTCCCAGAGTTCCTGGCCGCCGCCGTAGTTCATCCAGGCGGTCGTCTCCGAGCAGGTCAGTCCGAAAGGCACCGCGGAAAAGAACTGGAGCGCCTTGCTCTTGTTCGGCCAGTAGTACGGCGCGGCGTGCATCAGGTCGGCGGCGCCGCGCGTGACAGCGTCGAAGCTCTCGAAGGGCGGCACCAGTTCGCCGGCGGCGAACACTTTGATCGAAAGGCGGCCGTCGGTCGCCGTGGTGACGCTTTCAGCGAAGCGGTTGGCGCCGGTGCCCAGGCCTGGAAAATTCTTCGGCCACGTCGTGACCATCTTCCATTCGGTTTTGCCCTGGGCAATCGCCGGAGTGGCGAGAACAGACGTTCCCGCGGCCGCGCCGGTGAGCGCCGCGCCCTTGAGAAACTGCCGACGTTTCAGAAGCTTCTTCTCAGTCATTGGCGACATCCTCCCATGCGAGCCCGATACCGATCGGGCGATTGGAAGGGGTCTTTAGTCGGTCTACAGCCGGATGGAAAGCCGAATTCAGGCGACGCTGGCGCGCAGCAGGTCGTGCACGTGGACGAGCCCGATCGGTTTGCCGCGCTCGACCACGAACAGCGTCGTGATCCGCGACTTGTTAAGGATATCCAGCGCGGCTGACGCGAGCGTCGTCGGCTTGATCGTCTTCGGTGTCGGGGTCATGACCTGCCCCGCCATGGCAGTCAGGAGCGTCGGCCCCATGTGACGGCGAAGGTCGCCGTCCGTGATGATGCCAACGAGTTGCCCGTTGCCGTCGACGACTCCAAGGCATCCGAGCGCCTTCTGGGTCATCGTGACCAATGCTTCGGTCATCGGCTCATCGACGCGCGCCAGCGGCAAGCGATCGTCCTTGTGCATGAGATCGGCGACGAACTTGAGCTGTGCACCGAGCGATCCGCCGGGATGGAAGACCTTGAAGTCGGTCGCGGAAAAGCCGCGGGCCTCGAGCAGTGCCACCGCGAGACAGTCACCGATGACGAGCTGCATCGTTGTCGAGGTCGTGGGAGCGAGGCCGTGCGGGCAGGCTTCGCTGGCGCGCGGCAGCTCGATCACCACGTCGGATGCCTGTCCGAGACCGGACGTTGCCCGCGACGTGATCGAGATCAGCGGCACGCCAAAGCGGCGCGAGTAGTTGACGAGATTCTTCAATTCGATCGTTTCGCCGGACCAGGAGATCGCGAGCAGAACATCCTGCGGCGTGATCATGCCGAGATCGCCGTGCGCGGCCTCGGAGGGGTGGATGAAGAACGCGGGCGTGCCGGTGGAGGCGAAAGTCGCGGCAATCTTGCGGCCGATGTGGCCGGATTTGCCGATGCCGCTGACAATGACGCGGCCCTGGACCTTGCGCAGCGCCTGGACCGCGGCCTCGAAGGCCTCGCCGAGACCGTTGCGTAGCGCGACCATGAGTGCGGTCAAGCCGGAGCTTTCCGCTTCCAGGGTCCTCAGCGCGCTGGTGATGGCCAGCGACAACGGCTCGGCCGTCGCGGCGATTTCAGGTTTTCTCGACATGGACCGGCGTTGGACGAGAGATGCCATGAGTAGCCCCCTGAGACTTAGTCTCGTTGGCCCGGCCACGCAAACCCCCAAGTTGATGCGTGTCCGAACGAATCGCTCCCCGATCCGATCGATGTGACACGAGGCGGGCCTCTGGGGCAAGCAAAGCGGATCGCATGCTTTCGTGCGCGGGGCATATGTCAGGTATGGGCAAAGTGCTCGGCCGGTGGGCGTGCCTTCGCGATGGACATCGTTTAACCTGATTGGCGGACCACCGACGATCACAACAAAAGCATCGGGGAGAATTCCGCCGTGACACAGGGCCATCCAGCCGAGCCGCGCCGCCCATGGGCGCAGGCGAGTTATTATCCCGACCCCGCGATCCGCATTCTCGATCCGAGTTTCCAGAAATACGTGATCGCGCTCGGTGCCGTCGAGCAACTCGCGACCGGTTTTCGCTGGGCCGAGGGGCCGGTCTGGTTCGGCGACGGGCGCTACCTGCTGTGGAGCGACATACCCAACAACCGCATCATGCGCTGGGACGAGGAAACGGGCGTCACGTCCGTCTATCGCAAGCCCTCCGACTACGCGAATGGCAACACGCGCGATCGCTATGGCCGGCTCGTTACCTGCGAGCACGGTGGCCGGCGTGTCACCCGCACCGAGTACGACGGCCGCATCACGGTGCTCGCCGATCGCTTCGACGGCAAGCGGCTCAATTCGCCGAACGATGTCGTCGTGAAATCGGACGGCAGCGTCTGGTTCACTGATCCGCCGTTCGGTCTGCTCAGCGACTACGAGGGCCATAAAGCTGAGCAGGAATTGCCGCACGGGCTCTACCGCATCGATGGCGAAAGCGGTCGGCTCGATTTGTTGGCGGACGACATTCCCGGCCCGAACGGCCTCGCCTTTTCGCCCGACGAGAGCGTCCTTTATGTGGTCGAGTCGCGCGCGCAGCCGCACCGCCTCATCAGTGCTTTCGATGTCACCGCCGGTGGCACCCGCATCGCCAATCGCCGCGTCATCATCGATGCCGGTCCTGGCGGGACGCCCGATGGCTTCCGCGTCGACATCGACGGCAATCTCTGGTGCGGCTGGGGCATGGGCACTGCCGAGTTAGACGGTGTGCGCGTCTTCAACCCCGACGGCAATCCGATCGGGCACATCGCGCTCCCCGAACGCTGCGCCAACGTCTGCTTCGGCGGCGTCAAGCGCAACCGCTTGTTCATGGCCTCGAGCCAGTCGCTTTACGCGGTCTACGTCAATACGCAGGGCGTGAAGGGCGGGTAGTTTTTTCTCCGCGGACGGCAACGCCTTCGGCTACTGCCGCCGCGGCGCTGCCTCGCCGGTCGGCGTCTTCACCTCGCGGCCTTTGGCCGCCAAATTGTCCCCAGACCCATCGTTTGGTGAAGATGTGGGAATTCGTCTTTGGGGCGGCCGAAGGCCGCGAGGTGAAAGCTCGACTGGAGGGATACGACCCGCGGCGCCGGTAGGCGGAGCCGTCGGCGTCCGCGGAAGTGTCGATCGCCCTTCCAACCAAAGGCTCTGCGGCCTAAAATAAGCTCCGGCGATCGACACGCCGACAAAAAAGCCAGAGGAAACGTCCCATGCGCGCCGCCGTGCTCACCGAAGTCAACAAGCCGCTTCAGTTGCTCGATTTCGAACAGGAAGGCCCCAAAGAGGGCGAGGCGCGGGTCAAGGTGAAGGCGGCAGGGGTGTGCATGTCCGATTGGCACATCATGATCGGGGATTGGCCGGCGCCGTTGCCGATGATCCTCGGGCACGAGGCGGCTGGCGAGGTGGTCGAGGTCGGCGCCGGCGTCAAGCACATCAAAAAGGGCGACCACGTCATCTTCTCGTTCCGGCCGAACTGCGGCTACTGCCGTTATTGCGCGAGCGGCAGCTCGGTGCTGTGCATCGGGCACAATGACAAGCCACGCCACATGATGCACGACGGGACAACGCGCACCAAACTCAACGGTGAGCCCGTGTATCAAATGGCCCGCATCGGCACGTTCGCCGAGATGGTCGTGTGCCCTGCCGAGCAGCTCGTCTCCGTGCGCAAGGATCTGCCCTGGACGCATGCCGCGATCATCGGCTGCTCCGTCGCGACCGGTGTCGGTGCGGTTACGCGCCATGCCAAGGTGGACGCGGGCTCCAGCGTCGTCGTGGTCGGTGTCGGTGGCGTCGGGCTCAATGCGGTACAGGGCGCGCGGCTCGCTGGCGCCAAGACGATCATCGCTGTCGATCTTCTCGACAACAAGCTGCAGATGGCGACGCAGTTCGGCGCGACGCACATCGTCAACGCCAAGCGCGAAGATGTCGTCAAGCGCGTTCGCGAGATCACGGGCGGGCTCGGCGCCGACTACTCCTTCGATGCGATCGGCACGGCGAAGACTACCGAGCAGATCATCGATGTGCTGGCGCCCGCCGGCCATGCAACGATCGTCGGCATCCCGCACGTCGACGCGAGGGCGCAGCTCTCGCCCTTCCAGATGGTGTACACCGAGAAAAAAGTCTCCGGCACCTACTACGGGTCGATCCGCCCGACGATCGACTTCGGAATCCTCGCTGATCTGTCAATTGAGGGTAAGCTGGACCTCAACAGTCTCATCAGCCGCACCTACAAGTTCGATGAGATCAACGAAGGGTTCCAATTGATGGCCAACGGGCAGGTTGCTCGTGGCGTCATCGAGTTTGACTGAGAAAGTATGAAATGACCAAGCTCAAGACCGTCGATCTGGCGCTGCCGGCATCGACAGAAGACCTCGCCAAGCTGGAAATCGGCAATGTCGTGTACCTCACGGGGCGCGTTCATACCGCGCGTGAGGGCGTCTACAAGCGTGCGGTGGAGGAGCGTAGCAACGTGCCCTCGGGGATCGGCACGGCGAGCTTCCACTGCTCGCCGGCGGCCAGCGTCGGACCCAATCGCGAGCTCACCGTCGGCGCGGTGACGGCGACAGCATCGTTCCGCTTCGCGAAGTGGATTGACGGCTGGCTCGATATGTCCGGCTGCAACGTCATCATCGGCAAGGGCGGCATGTCGAGCGAGATCTATCGCGAGAGCTTCGTGCCGCATAAAGCGATCTACCTGACGACGGTCGGTTACGGCACCGGGGCGCTGCTCGGGCGTGGCATCAAGAAGGTCGTCGATGCGCACTGGCTCGAGGAACTGGGTCTGGCGCAGGCGATCTGGGTGCTTGATGTCGAGCGCTTCGGGCCGTTCCTGGTCGAGTGCGACCTCAAGGGCAATTCGCTGTTCGAGCGCGAGAACGCCAAGATCGCGCCAGGTCTCGAGAAGCTCTACAAGGGCACCAAGCCCGCCACCCTCCGCCGCTTCGGCGAGACCGACGATAAGACGGATGAAGTGATTTAGGGGACTTGCGCTGACGATTGAGATCGTCGCCGCCCTTCCCCTTCTCCCCGTCCTTACGGGGAGAAGGTCGGGATG
>LNFM01001219.1_pt1 | contig 59580 bp, 61 predicted proteins | sample 596031 | NCBI WGS metagenome assembly LNFM01 (sample SAMN04254537, study PRJNA301005) | activated carbon metagenome | isolation source: dual media filters at the Ann Arbor, Michigan drinking water treatment plant | place: USA: Ann Arbor | reverse complement strand
GAAGTTACGCGCAGCGGTAGTTCAGTCGGTTAGAATACCGGCCTGTCACGCCGGGGGTCGCGGGTTCGAGTCCCGTCCGCTGCGCCATTTTTTACCTCGCTACATCCCGCCCCAGCTTATCGTGACATTCTCTCGCCGCATTCGCCGGCACATGCAAAAAATCCTTTGAACACCTGAACTTATAAGCGTTGCTGTGCTCTGATCCGGGTAGCCAGTGATCGTAGCGGCCTGCTAAGCTCGCGCTTTCACTCGATCGCCTTAGGGTTTGTTCCCGTTTCATTCACGGTTGCGCCATAGCAGGGTTTAGCCTGCGGGTGAGCCGCATAGGGCGCGCGAATGAAACCGGAACAGACCCTCTTACCGAACAAGGAATAAGCATGAAACAGCATCGTTTAGCAGCGGCAGTCGCTCTGGTGGGCCTGGTCCTGTCCGGTTGCGATTCGCAAACCAGCGACGTCAAGCTGGAGAGCCCTGCGCAAAAAGCCTCCTACGGCATCGGCCTGAACATGGGCAAGAGCCTGTCTCAGGAAGGCATGGACGATCTGGACTCCAAGGCTGTGGCCCTGGGTATCGAAGACGCCATCGGCAAGAAAGAACAGCGTCTGAAAGATGAAGAGCTGGTTGAAGCCTTTGGTTTCCTGCAGAAGCGTGCTGAAGAGCGCATGACGGCTATGAACGCAGAAGCGGCCAAGGCAGGTCAGAAATTCCTCGAAGAAAACGGCAAGCGTGAAGGCGTAGTCACCACCGAGTCGGGCCTGCAATACGAAGTGCTGAAGAAAGCTGACGGCGCACAGCCCAAGCCGACCGACGTAGTGACTGTTCACTACGAAGGCAAGCTGACTGATGGCAGCGTCTTCGACAGCTCGGTTGAGCGTGGCAGCCCGATTGATCTGCCGGTCAGCGGTGTGATCCCAGGTTGGGTCGAAGGCCTGCAACTCATGCACGTGGGTGAGAAGTACAAGCTGTACATCCCGAGCGAGCTGGCTTACGGCGAGCAGAGCCCGAGCCCGGCGATCCCGGCCAACTCGGTGCTGGTGTTCGAGCTTGAACTGTTGAGCATCAAAGGTGAGGACGCTGAAGCGGCTCCCGCTCAGTAACCCCCACGCTTTGCCCACAACGCCCCGTTTCGACGGGGCGTTGTCGTTTTAGCGGTTGGTACGCGAACCTCCGGCCCTGCATACCTGTCTAAATAACCACTGGACGAAGCGGCGGTGTTACGGTTATGCACATGCGCTGCGGCATTCTCATTAACCCGTCAGTGGCTGTGCATGAAAACCTTTTGCTTTTTTTAACTTGTTGTTTTTAAAGGGTTTTTTCTGCTGAGTAAAAAACGTGCGATCTGTGCCAAGGCCGCATGAGCCGGGCGTTTGCCGCAGTCATCCATAATCTGTTCACAAGGTTATCCACAGCTTCTGTGGGTAACCGCAGAGAGCCCAGTAAGCATGCGGGCTCGCAAGGAGTGACCATGAGTGCACCGTGGAATTTTGTTCGTTACTTGGCGTTGGCACGTCCGCTTTTGCGGCGTGGGCGCCTGCCGGCATTGCTCTTGGCCGTCGCGCGTAAGTCGGGCGCTCAGGGCGGTCGCTTCAAGGGTATGAAGGATGATTTGAAGCTGTTGCAGGGCCTGTGCGTGGCCTGGTGGCGGGGTGAATACCGTGCCGTGAATCGCCAGGCGTTACTCGCCGTGGTAGCAGCGTTACTGTATTTCGTTACCCCCTTCGACGCGATTCCAGATTGGTTGCCCGGTCTCGGCTTGGTCGATGATTTGGCGGTGCTGGCCTGGGTCATGCGCACCTGGCGCGACGAGCTGACGGCCTTTCGTGTGTGGCGCGATGGGCAGCCCGTGCAGGTGCAAGCGGCGTTACAGCAGATCCCGGTGGCCGAGCGCGTCGATCCTCCCGCGCGCTGAGCCGTGTTCGGCGCTGAGCCCCCGCGCCAGTGCAGGCACTGGTAAGATGGCCGCCTGTCTGCAGGTTCGAGGCTGTCGGCCTGGATGGCCATGGGGAGGGGAAAGATGAGCGTGCAAGTGATAAGGCGTGACGGCGAGCCGGAATACGCGGTGTTGCCGTGGTCCGAGTATCAGGCACTGCTTGCTGCGGCTGCATTGGGTCAGCCGGTCAGTGAGCCGGTGGCCGCGGTGCCGCCGCCATCGCTGCAGCAGCTGACGCAATTGCGCGAGGCCAAAGGCCTGAGCGTTGAAGCATTGGCGCGAACTGTGGGCATTAGCCCGCACTACCTCGGCATGATCGAGTCTGGCGCGCGCCAGCCGGATGCGGCCATTAAGCGCGCCTTGGCCTGGAACCTCGGCATTGAGGGTTGGGAGGCCGACTCTTGAGCGTGCGCATCAGTCGCCAGCATTGGGATGCCTTGCTCGGTGAGCTGAACGATGCCCGGCGTCAGCGCCACCTCGTCACCTACCGCGCGCTGATCGAGCGACTGGCTTTGCCGAGCCCTGCCATGCAGACCCTGGCCGCTGCGTTGGAGCACCTGGCGGCCCTGGACGCACGGGCCGAGCGCCCGCTGCGCAGCGCCCTGGTCATCAGCCAGGGCGCGAGCCGTTTGCCACGTACCGGCTTTTTCGATTGTGTGGCGCGCCTGGGCCGCTTTACCGGCCCCTCTGATGGCATCGCGGCAGCGTCCTGGCACGCGGCTGAGGTCGCCCGGGTGTTTGAGTTCGACTATCCAGAGGCCCTATAAATGCTGCATGCCCTGCGCGCACGGTTGAGCTATTGGCTGGCACGGCGGCTGTTTCACTGGTCCTGGTGGGTGAAGCAGCCACGCGGCTGGCGCTGGTTAGAGGGTCAGTTCGCGCGCATGGCGGCGCTGGGTGACCGCGATGCCCAGAGCTTCTACGGGCATATTCTGCTGTTTCGCGGGCAGGGCTTGGGCGCCCGCCAGGAAGGCTTGCGCTTGCTGCGTTTGGCAGGTGAGGCCGGTGATGCCAAGGCGGCCTACCAGCTTGGCTTGCAATGTTTGCAGGGCGATGTGCTGGGCGCCGCCGATGGTCAGCAGGCCGTGTACTGGTGGCAGTTAGCGCTACGCGCCGAGCATCCTCTGGCAGCAGCGCGTCTGGCACGTCTTTATCAGGACGGTGCGCCCGGTGTTGAGCCTGATGCGGCAAAAAGCGCCGCGTTTGCCGCCCAAGCTGCTATCCAACGCTAAGTGCGTGGGCCTTATGCGCTAAGGCTGTGGCTATCGATCACGTGCAGGCTGTAACCGGGCACTGCCTTGGCCTGACGCTTGGCCTGGGAGGCCAGGTCCGCCAGTTGCGCGGCATCGAGCTGCGCGCAATCAGCCGGATGCACATGCACCACGCCCAAGGACAGCGACAGTAGCGCGAACTCCTGACGCTGGCCCTGGCGGCTGTGGCTGATGAAACAGCCAGCCTGAAGGTGCTCCTCACGGTAGAAGCGCCGGCACTCGCTCTGGAAGGTGTCGAAGAGCTGATGCAGGCGAGTGCGCCAGTCTGCCGAGCCGAGCACCAGCAAAAAATCATCGCCGCCGATATGGCCGACAAAATCCCGTGCCGGATCGACACGCTGGTTCAGGCAGTGGGCCAGGCACAGCAGCACTTCATCGCCCTTGGCGTAGCCGTAGAGGTCGTTGAACGGCTTGAAATTGTCGATATCGACGTAACACACCGCCGCCTCGCGACCTTGTTGCAGCAGGCGTGTCAGGCATTGCTGAATGGGTACGTTGCCCGGCAGCAGGGTCAGGGGGTTGGCATGACGGGCCTGCTGAATTTTCATTTCGGTGATTAGCTTGAGCACGTCGATGACACGCCCAAGGCCGAGGTATTGGCCCTCGCGAGTAATGATGAAGTCTTCCTCGATGCGCTGGCGAGCACGGCTGGTCAGCAGCCGGCTGACTTTCTGCAGGGACTGGCCGATGTCCACGGCGAGAAAGTCTCGGTTCATCAGCCGGCTGATCGGTTTGCGCGCGAACAGGTCGGCGGCGAAGGGCTTGAGCAGCGCTTCGGACAGTGAGTAGCGGTGCACGATACCCACCGGACAGCGCGCGGCATCGAGTACAGCCATGGAGTTGAGGTTGGCCTGGGCGCTGAACGCCGCCAGCACGTCGGCAATGACGGTGGTCTGCTCAACCGCGGCTTGCTCAAGGAGCAGCGGCGTCAGGTCACTTGCATCCTCGCTGATGCCCGGCTGCGCTGGGGCGATGTGGCTTAACATCGCGCGCGCATCACTGGGCGGCGTGTCCTGGGGACGGCACAGCAGGTAACCCTGAAGCAGGTCGACGCCCATGTCAGCGAGTACTGCCAGTTCTTCCTCCAGCTCGATGCCTTCGGCGATCACCTGGGCGCGCGAGGCTTTGGCCATTTGCAGGATGGAGCCGACGAATTCGCGCTTCACTGCGTCCTGGTGGATGCCGTCGATAAAGTGCCGGTCGATTTTTACGTAATCGGGGCGCAGCTCGGACCATAGGCGCAAGCTCGAATAGCCAGCGCCCAGGTCATCCAGGGCGATTGAAAAGCCCATGGCGCGGTAGTGGTGCAGGGCGGTGTCGAGCAGGGTGAAGTCATGGGTGGGCGACTGCTCGGTGAGTTCGATCACCACATCGGCGGGGGCAATGCCGTAGGTTTGCAGCAGCTGCAGGGTGCGCCCGGGTTGGTGGTTAGCCTCCAGCAGGGAGTCAGGCGAGACGTTGAGGAACAGCTTGCCGCCCAGCTTGAGTTCGCTGAAGCGTTTGCAAGCGCTCTTGCGGCACGCCAGCTCCAATTCGCTGAGGCGTCCGGCCTGGCGGGCCACTGCGAACAGGTTGATGGGGGAGTGCAGAGGGCTGTTGGAGGGACCGCGGGTGAGTGCCTCGTAACCCAGAATGCGCTGCTCCGAGAGTGACACAATGGGCTGGAACAGGCTGGATAACTCGGCGTGGGCGAGAATGTGCCCCAGCGCGCTCAACTGCTCAGTAACGGTCATGAGGCCTCTGTCCACAAATGCGAAGGGGCTGATCGTTTACACGGCCAGCCCCTGCATTTCACGACACTTTCATGACGCTTTGATGACGCCTGTGAGCTACTGCTTAGCCAGGTGCGTGTTGAGGTTCAGGTAGTCGAGCAGGATGTGCCCGCTTTCGGCCAGGAAGGCGTCATCCTGGGGCTGGGTCTTGTCTTCGAGCTCGGCCGCCGCGACGTCTTCGTCTTCTTCCTTGAGCTCAGTCAGCAGTGCTTCGCCTTTGGCTTCGCGCCGGCTGTTTTCAATCGCCAGTTGCTGGGCCTCGATGTCGGTCTGCTGCTTGCGGCGGGTTGCCTCGTTCAGACTGACGGTTTTCTCTTCCATCAGGCGGGTAGCCAGGGCCAGACGCTCGCGGGCGAACGTGAAGTCCGGGTTAGTCGCTGTACGGGTCTCGAAACGGCTCTGCAGCTCAGCCAGAAAGGGTTTGATGAGATCCAGCTCGGGCTTGATCGCGGGGCGGATGCTGTCCCATGGCATGGCTTCGGGCAGGGCGCTCTCACCGATTTCCTTGGTGTTCATCACGTCCGGGTACTGGATGTCAGGAATCACGCCCTGGTGCTGGGTGCTCTGCCCGGAAACCCGGTAGAACTTCGCCAGGGTCAGCTTCAGCTCGCCATGGTTGAGCGGCTGAATGGTCTGCACCGTGCCTTTACCGAAGGTCTGGCCGCCGAGAATCAGAGCGCGGTGGTAATCCTGCATGGCGCCGGCAAAAATCTCCGAGGCCGAAGCGGACAGGCGATTGACCAGAACCGCGAGCGGACCTTTGTAGAAGGTGCCGGGATTTTCGTCAGCCAGGACATCGACACGGCCGTCACTGTTGCGCACCAGTACAGTCGGGCCCTGTTCGATGAACAGGCCGGTCAGCTCGGTGGCTTCCTGCAGGGAACCGCCGCCGTTGTTGCGCAGGTCGATGACCACGCCGTCGACCTTCTCGGCCTGCAGCTCGGTGATCAGACGTTTGACGTCGCGCGTGGTGCTCTTGTACTCGGGGTCACCGGCACGGAATGCTTTGAAATCCAGGTAGAACGCAGGGATTTCGATCACGCCCAGCTTGTAGTCGCGGCCTTCATGCTGCAGTTTGAGCACCGACTTTTTGGCGGCCTGTTCTTCAAGCTTGACCGCCTCGCGCACGATGCTGACGACTTTGCTGGTCTGATCATTGGGCGCGTTGCTGGCCGGGATCACTTCCAGGCGCACGTTCGAGCCTTTGGGGCCGCGAATCAGTTTGACCACTTCATCCAGGCGCCAGCCGATCACATCGACCATTTCCTTGTCGCCCTGAGCCACACCGATGATCTTGTCCGCGGGGGCGATTTGCTTGCTCTTCTCTGCCGGGCCTGCCGGCACCAGGCGCACGATCTTGACGTGCTCGTTGTCGCTTTGCAGCACGGCACCGATGCCTTCGAGCGACAGGCTCATGTTGATGTCGAAGTTTTCCGCGTTGTCGGGCGACAGGTACGTGGTGTGCGGGTCGTAGGTCATCGCGAAGGCGTTGATGTAGGTCTGGAAGATGTCTTCGCCACGGGTCTGCTGCAGGCGTGCCTGCTGCGCCTTGTAGCGTTTGACCAGCAGCTCCTGGATGTCCTTGGGCTCTTTGCCCGCGAGCTTGAGGCGCAGCACTTCGTCTTTCACGCGCTTGCGCCAAAGATCGTCGAGGGCCGCGACATCCTTGGCCCAGGGGGCATTTTCGCGGTCGATCAGCAGGCTTTCATCGACGCTGAAATCAATCGTGTCGACGCCCTTCTCCAGCATCTTCAGCGCAAAATCCAGACGCCCCTGCAGACGCTCCAGATGGCGCTTGTAGATGGTGAAGCCTGGCTCCAGGTTGCCGTTCTTGAGCAGGTCGTCGAACTGGGTGCTCCAGCCGTCGAACTCGGCGATATCACCGGCGGTGAAGTAGCTGCGCGAGGGGTCGAGCATCTTCAGGTAGCCCTGATAGATCTTCACTGAACGTTCATCGTTGAGCGGCGGCTTGTTGTAATGATGCCGATTGAGCAGCTCCACTACATTAAGGCTGGCGATGACCTGCTCGCGGTCAGGCTGCAGGTACTCCCACGGGTCTGCTGCCGTGGTTTTTGCCGCCAGCGGCAGGGCATTGAGCCCGATGACGAGGGCGAGGCTGGCGCGGAACAGTGAACGCTTCATGCTGATTCGACTTTGGGGCAATTGATAACGCATATTAGGCCATCTATCCGGGCGCCAGGTTCCATCGGCGCAATGCAAAAGCCCAGCGCTAGCGCTGGGCCCGTTTAAATGCACTATGGAGGCAGCGTGAAGGCATTGCAAGGCGTTGAAGGACGGCTGGAGTGGCAGCAGCAGGACGCTCCGGCGTGTGATGTAGGCGAGATTCGTATTCAGGTCGCCGCCGCCGGGTTGAACCGTGCGGACCTCTTGCAGCGGGCGGGACTCTACCCGCCGCCGCCCGGCGCCAGCACAACGTTGGGGCTCGAGTGCTCCGGAGTGGTCAGCGAGGTGGGGCCGGGTTGCGACTGGCAAGTTGGTGACCGAGTGTGTGCGCTGCTTGCCGGCGGCGGCATGGCGCAAGAAGTGGTGGTCGATGGCCGCCATGCGCTGCCAGTGCCTGAGGGCATGACACTGCAGGAAGCCGCCGCGCTCCCCGAGGTGTATGCCACGGCCTGGTTGAACCTGTTCCAGTTGGCGGCGCTCAAACCGGGCGAGAAGGTTCTGTTGCATGCCGGCGCCAGCGGTGTGGGGTCGGCGGCTATTCAGTTGTGCAAAGCGTTCGGTAACCCCTGCTGGGTGAGCGTGGGCTCGCCTGAACGTCTGGCTCATTGTGAGGCGCTGGGGGCCCAAGGCGGCGTTGTGCGCACCGATGATTTACAGGCTTTGCGCGACTTTGGCCCGTTCGACGTGATCCTTGATCCGGTGGGTGGCCAGTACGCGGCGCTGAACCTGGACGTGTTGGCGCGCGATGGCCGTTGGGTGAATATCGGTTTGATGGGCGGTCGCACCGCTGAGCTCGATCTGGCCCTCGTGTTGGGCAAGCGTATTCAACTGATCGGCTCGACCTTGCGTAACCGCGATGAGTTGTTCAAGGCCGAGTTGTTGCAGACGCTGCGTCAGCATGTCTGGCCGTTGTTCGCTGAAGGCCGGTTGACGGCGCAGCTGCAGGGTACGTTTGCCGCCAAGGACGCTGAGCAGGCTTTCGACGTGCTGAGCAGCAACCAGGTCAATGGCAAGTTGGTGCTGGTGATGGACCCCAGCCTGCTGTGAGCGAGGATGAACCGCTCTAGATCGGCTATCGATTGGCTGAGTCAATCGATACCATGGCGCTAATCAATAAGCTTTTTTCCGCTGAGGGGCTAGAATGGCCACTCAAATTTTCCACCCTCGAAGGAGTTAGAGATGTCTCTCATCAATACCGAAGTTCAGCCGTTCAAGGTCAACGCATTCCACAACGGCAAGTTCATCGAGGTTACCGAGCAGTCCCTGAAAGGCAAATGGTCGGTTCTGATTTTCATGCCGGCTGCCTTCACCTTCAACTGCCCGACTGAAATCGAAGACGCGGCGAACAACTACGCCGAGTTCCAGAAAGCCGGTACCGAAGTGTACATCGTTACCACCGACACCCACTTCTCGCACAAGGTATGGCACGAAACTTCGCCTGCCGTTGGCAAGGCTCAGTTCCCGCTGATCGGTGACCCGACTCACCAGCTGACCAACGCTTTCGGCGTACACATCCCGGAAGAAGGTCTGGCACTGCGCGGCACCTTCCTGATCAACCCGGAAGGCGTGATCAAGACCGTTGAAATCCACTCCAACGAGATCGCCCGTGACGTCACCGAAACCCTGCGCAAGCTGAAAGCTGCCCAGTACACCGCTGCCCACCCAGGCGAAGTGTGCCCGGCCAAGTGGAAAGAAGGTGAGAAGACCCTGGCTCCGTCCCTGGACCTGGTTGGCAAGATCTAAATCCGACCCGGAAGCCTGCTTCCAGAAGGTCAACCCTGCGGATGTAATCCATCTGCAGGGCTCAGCGCCCGGGCGTAACCCGTCCGGGCGTTTTATTGCCCGAATTTCGTCATTGAGGACACGCATATGTTGGACGACACTCTTAAAACTCAGTTGAAGGCCTACCTCGAGAGGGTTACCCAGCCGTTCGAGATCGTCGCGTCCCTCGATGACAGCGACAAATCTCAGGAGCTCAAGGGCCTGCTCGACGACATCGTCAGCCTGACCGACAAGATCACCCTGAAGCTCGACGGCAACGACGCGCGCAAGCCGTCCTTCGCCCTCAACCGCCCCGGTGCTGATATCAGCCTGCGTTTCGCCGGTCTGCCGATGGGCCACGAGTTCACCTCCCTGGTGCTGGCCCTGTTGCAAGTAGGTGGCCACCCATCGAAGGCTGCGGCCGAGGTGATCGAGCAGGTCAAGGGTATCGAAGGCGAGTTCAACTTCGAGACGTACTTCTCCCTGAGCTGCCAGAACTGCCCGGACGTGGTCCAGGCGCTGAACCTGATGGCCGTACTCAACCCGAACATCCGCCACGTCGCCATCGACGGCGCGCTGTTCCAGGACGAAGTCGAGTCGCGCCAGATCATGTCGGTGCCGAGCATCTACCTGAACGGCGAACTGTTCGGCCAGGGCCGCATGGACGTCGAGCAGATCCTCGCCAAGATCGACACCGGTGCAGCCGCGCGTGATGCCGAGAAACTCGGTGCCAAGGCCCCGTTCGATGTACTGGTTATCGGCGGTGGCCCGGCGGGCGCTTCGGCAGCTATTTACGCTGCCCGTAAAGGCATTCGCACCGGCGTTGCAGCCGAGCGTTTTGGCGGCCAGGTGCTCGACACCATGGCCATCGAGAACTTCATTTCCATCCAGGAAACTGAAGGGCCGAAGCTGGCACGCGAGCTGGAAGAGCACGTGCGTCAGTACGACGTCGACATCATGAACCTGCAGCGTGCCACTGCCCTGGTGCCTGCCAAAGAGGCCGGCGGCCTGCATGAAGTGAAGTTCGAGAACGGCGCATCGCTCAAGGCCAAGACGCTGATCCTCTCGACCGGTGCCCGCTGGCGCGAAATGAACGTGCCGGGTGAGCAGGAATACCGTGGCAAGGGCGTGGCCTACTGCCCGCACTGCGACGGCCCGCTGTTCAAGGGTAAGCGCGTTGCAGTGATCGGCGGTGGCAACTCCGGCGTGGAAGCGGCCATCGACCTGGCCGGTGTGGTGGCCCACGTGACCCTGCTGGAGTACGACAGCCAGCTGCGTGCCGATGCCGTGCTGCAGAAGAAGCTCTACAGCCTGCCCAACGTCGACGTGATCACCAGCGCGCTGACCAGCGAAGTGACCGGTGACGGTCAAAAGGTTAACGGCCTGGTGTACAAGGACCGCAACTCCAGCGAGTTCAATACCATCGCGCTGGAAGGCATTTTCGTGCAGATCGGCCTGCTGCCCAACAGCGACTGGCTCAAGGGCACCGTCGAGCTGAGCTCGCGCGGTGAGATCATTGTCGATGCCCGTGGTGAGACTTCGCTGCCAGGCATCTTCGCTGCCGGTGACGTGACCACTGTGCCGTACAAGCAGATCGTGATTGCGGTCGGCGAGGGCGCTAAAGCCTCGCTCAGCGCCTTCGACCACCTGATCCGACACAACTGATAGACCCGCCTTTTACAGGCCCAGGCCAACAGCCTGAACGAAGCGGACACCCTGCAAAGGGTGTCCGCTTTTTTATGCCCGAGATTTGAGGCACGGCGGGGCCTCTGACGTGTTTTAAGGGAGGCGCCTGTTTTTATGATGGTCAGCATATGATTTTTAAATTATAGGTGTAATATAAGTGCGCGTAGCCTGAATCCATCCCGTCGACTCTCGAGGACCAACCCAATGAGCACAACAAATGAGCGTGGCACTGCCCTGATTACAGGTGCGTCTTCCGGCATTGGCGCTGTGTATGCCGAGCGTCTGGCGCAACGCGGCTATGACCTGTTGCTGGTGGCGCGCGATGGGGCGCGTTTACAGGCGCTGGCGGCGCGTTTGAGTGAGGCCTTCGGCGTGCAGGTCGAGGTCCTCAAAGCGGATCTGGCCGATAAAGCCGATGTGCAGGCCGTGAGCCAGCGTCTGCGCAGCGACAAGGCTGTCAGCGTACTGGTCAACAATGCGGGCATGGCCATGAACGGCACGTTGAGCGAGGCCGATCCCAACACTGTGGAGCGTATGATCCTGCTTAACGTCGTTGCCCTGACGCATTTGTCGGCAGCAGCAGCGGCCAACTTCACTGCAGCAGGGCGTGGCGCGATTATCAATATTGCTTCGGTGGTGGCCCTGGCGCCCGAGATGTTCAACGCGGTCTACAGCGCCACCAAGGCTTACGTACTCAGCCTGAGCCAAACCCTGAATGGTGAAGTGAGCGCCCTTGGTGTCCAGGTGCAGGCTGTGCTGCCCGGTGTAACTCGCACGGAAATCTGGGAACGCAGTGGCATGGACGAGTCCGCATTGCCGCCGAGCATGATCATGGAAGTCGGCGAGATGGTGGACGCCGCGTTGTCCGGGTTTGATCAGCGTGAGCTGATCACCATTCCCTCGCTGCCGGATGCCGCTGACTGGCAGGCATTGGTTGGAGCGCGGGCCAAGCTCGGTCCGAATCTTTCCCACAGCCGCGCGGCGGCCCGCTACAAGTAAGGCGCTCTGGTGCCCTGGCGGGTGGCCAGGGCGCACGCCCGCTTAGCGGGTGGCGGTCGCAGTATCGGCCTGCTGCTCGAGCAGCAGACGCCGAGTGGTTTTCAGCAGGCGGTCGGACAGGTCTGGGTCGCTGACACTGCGTGACAGCAGCAGGGCGCCGACCATGGCGCTGAGTACCAGCACGCTCTGTTCGTCTGCGTGTTCACTGCCGAGCCCTGCCGCGATGCTGTCCAGGCGCCTGCGCACCAATTCATCGGTGACCGGGCTGGGCTCGCCGCGCTGGCCCAGCTCGGCGGACAGGGTCGGCAGCGGGCAGCCTTCGCCCGGGTTGGCGCGGTGGGCCGAGGACAGGTAGCGGCTGATCAGGGTAGCCAGCGGCTTTTCTGCTTCTGCGGCTTCCTGAGCCGCTGCGTCGACTTGTGCAACGCTGTGGCGCAGGGCGGTTTCTACCAGTTCATCTTTCGATTTGAAATGCGCGTAGAAGCCGCCATGGGTCAAGCCTAGGGCCTTCATCAGCGGCTGCAGGCCAGTGGCGCCGACGCCGTCGCGCCGGAACAGCCGCGCGGCTTCTTCGATGATGCGTTGATGGGTCTGGGCCTTGTGTTCTTCTGAATAGCGCATGGCATGCGTGCCCTCGTGTTTTAGATGTTGGCTAGCATCTTACGCGTTTCGTTCCGCCGTTTCAGTGGCGGGTGCTCCAGGCATGGTGAGGATCAGGCAGGTGGTCGACCCCACGGCGTACAGGCGGTCATCCACGTCGTAAATGCGTCCTTCGGCCAGGGCTGTGGAACGACCGACGTGCACGATGCGTCCCTCTGCGCGTACCGGTCCCACCTTGCTGGTCAAGGCCCTCACGTAGCTGATGCGCAGGTCTGTGGTGGTGTAGCCCTGGCCGCGCTTGAGCTGGGTGTGAATGGCGCAACCCATGCAAGAGTCGAGAAGGGTGGCCGCATAGCCGCCATGGATGCTGCCCAACGGGTTGTAGTGGCGTGCGTCAGGGGTACCCTGAAAGACAAAGCGTCCCGTGGACCATTCCAGTGGGATGAAATCCAGCAGATGGCCGAACGGCGGTGAGGGCAGTTCACCGCAGCCGATGGCATCGAAGAACGCCTGGGGCGTCAGCTCGCTGACCTGCGCCAGGCTCATGCTGCCGGGTTCGCCAAGGCTGGCGCGTATGGTCTGTTCGGCCTTCAACCAGGCGGTTATTTTTTCTTCACGTGTCATGGCGTTCATGGACTGATCCTCGGTATCGGGGTGGCTTTATAAAATTATAGACATAATTTTATCTTTTATATTATGGTTGAAATATTAAAGATAGAGCCACGCTCCTTTCGATGCTCAACGGACTCGCCCATGCCCCTTTATCCGTCGCCGTCACGCCATCTGCTGCTGATCCTGATGCTCCTGACCGCCCTGGGAGAAATCTCCACCCAGCTGATCATCCCCAGCCTGGGCATGATCGAGTTGGTCATGGCCGCTCGCCCTGGCAGTAGCCTGTTAGCGCTGTCAGCGTTCGTGGCGGCCTTTGGTTTGGGTCAGCTCGTGCTCGGCCCGCTGTCGGATCGCATCGGGCGTCGGCCGGTGCTGATCGCCGGGCTGCTGATTTACCTGATCGCCACGCTGTGGATGTTGCTGGCCAGCAGCATGGAGGCTTTTATTGCCGCCCGCGTATTACAAGGGCTCGGCGCGTGCACGGCCCTGGTCCTTGCCCGGGCAATCGTGCGTGATGTGTGGCAGGCCCAGGCCGGCCCTGCGATGGCCTTGACGGTAATCGGCATGCTCTGCGCCATTGCCCTGTCACCGGTGGTGGGGGGTGTGCTGGTGCTGTATGGGGAGTGGCGCGCGCCCATCGCGCTGGCGTTGGTGATTGGCTGTACCGGCCTCTGTGCGGTGCTGGGGCTGTACCGTGAAAGCAATCGTCAACTCGATCCTCAGGCCGGGCAGTTGCGCCGTTTGGCGGGCAATTACGCCGACCTGCTGGGTACAGCGTCGTTTCGCGCGCTGGCACTGACGCTGGCGTGCACCTATGGCGCCATGTTCGCGGTGATTGCCGGTTCTTCCTCGGTGTACATCGGGCTCCTCGGGCTGAGCCCCGCTCAGTACGGCATGACCTTCGCCGCGATTGTGTCAGCCTTGATCGCCGGTGCGCTTTTTACCCAGCGGCGCATTCTGCAGCTGGGCCCCGAGCGGATCGTCGGCATTGGCACCGTTTGGGTGGTCACCGGTGCCATGGCAACGCTGGTGATCTACTTGCTGTTCGGGCTGTCACTGCTGGGTCTTTCGATCCCTCAGGTGCTGGTGACGTTGGGCGGCGGCATGCTGTTGCCGGCAGCGGTCGCCGGCGCGGTGATTCCCAACGCCCACCGTGCGGGCCTGGCGGCAGGTTTTATGGGCTTCGCGCAAATGGCTGGGGCGACCTGCAGTGGGCTGTTGCTGAGCCTGCTGGCAGATGGTTCGGCCTGGCCTATGGTGGTGTTGAACGGCTTGTTTGCCGTCGCGGCGTACGGCGCCTTCCAATGGCTACGCCCACGGTCTCGCGTGGTTAAACCGCTGCAGCAGGGGAGTCACTGACATGAGCAACTATGACGTACTGATCATCGGCGGCGGGACCGGCGGCTACAACGCGGCCATCCGTGCCGGGCAACTGGGCCTGAAAGTCGCCTGCATCGAAGGCAGCGATACCCTGGGCGGCACCTGCCTGAATGTCGGCTGCATGCCGTCCAAGGCGTTGCTGCATGCCTCGGAACTCTACGAGGCGGCCACAGGCGGTGAGTTCGCGACCCTGGGCATCGAAGTCAAGCCGACACTCAACCTGGCGCAGATGATGAAGCAGAAGGATGAGAGCGTAACGGCCCTGACCAAGGGCATCGAGTTTCTGTTTCGCAAGAACAAGGTCGAGTGGATCAAGGGTTGGGGCCGTTTGAACGGGCCGGGCAAGGTGTCGGTGAGCCTCACCGACGGCAGCGTGCGCGAGTTGCAGGCCAAGGATATTGTGATCGCTACGGGTTCTGAACCGACGCCCTTGCCAGGGGTCACGATCGATAATCAGCGCATCCTCGACTCCACTGGCGCGCTTTCGCTGTCCGAGGTGCCCAAGCATCTGGTGGTGATCGGTGCCGGGGTAATAGGCCTGGAGCTGGGTTCGGTGTGGCGGCGCTTGGGCAGCCACGTAACGGTGGTGGAATACCTCGACCGTATCTGCCCAGGGCTGGATGACGAAACCGCAAAAACCCTGCAGCGCACCCTGAGCAAGCAGGGCATGGGCTTCAAGTTGGCGACCAAGGTCAGCGCCGCCAAGGCGACGGACACGGGGGTGACGCTCGACGTGCAGCCCGCTGCTGGCGGCGCTGTCGAGGCGCTAGAGGCCGACTATGTGCTGGTCGCCATTGGTCGCAGACCTTATACCGCCGGCTTGGGGCTGGAAAGCGTGGGCCTCGCCACTGACAAACGCGGCATGCTGGACAATCAGCAGCAGCGCAGCAGCGTGCCGGGCATCTGGATTATCGGCGACGTCACCTCCGGACCGATGCTCGCGCACAAGGCCGAAGAGGAGGCCATCGTGTGTATCGAGCGGATTGCCGGGCATGCCGCCGAGCTCAACTACGGCACTATTCCGGGCGTTATCTACACCAAGCCGGAAGTCGCCACCGTCGGCAAGACCGAGGAGCAACTGAAAGCCGAAGGCCGGGCCTACAAGGTGGGCAAGTTCCCCTTTAGCGCCAATAGCCGAGCGAAGATCAACCACGAGAGCGAAGGCTTCGTCAAAGTGCTGGCGGACGAGCGCACCGATCAAATTCTCGGCGTGCACATTATTGGCCCCAGCGCAGGTGAGCTGATTGGCGAGTACTGCGTCGCCATGGAGTTCAGCGCATCCTCTGAAGACATCGCGCTGATTTGCCATCCGCACCCGACCCGCTCGGAGGCCCTGCGACAGGCGGCGATGAGTGTGCTGGGGCGGGCGATGCAGGCGTAATTGCAGCGGTGCGCGCCTATTTGATGAGCGGTAATTTTCTATCAGGAAGAGGCTTTCGATAGTTTTTTGTGACCTGAGCGGAGGGCGTTGCGTCGCTGATGTCTTACAGGGTGTTCAATAAAATGAACCTTTGTGGCCTTTGGCCACTCAGACCCTGCTGGCAGCTCCCGGGAGGGGTGCTGCCGGATTTCAGGGGCTCGCCCGGCCTGTAGCCGGTGCGAGCCTGCCGTGAAGATACGCTCAGGAGAACTTGCTTATGAATGAGGCCGCGCACTTGAACAGTGATGCAGAGCCTTCCACGGACCGGATCAATCCGGTCGTTTTCTACAGCTCCGCGATTGGTATTGTCGCGTTTGCTGTGTGGACCATGTTCTTTACCGCGTCAGCGCAGAACGTCATTAATGTGGCCTTGGGCTGGATTTCCGATACGTTCGGCTGGTTCTACTTTCTCGCAGTACTGCTGTACCTGGCCTTTGTGGTGGTCATTGCCACTAGCCGTTACGGCAAGATCCGCCTAGGGCCTGATCACTCCAAACCCGAATTCCATGTGCTGACCTGGGCGGCGATGCTGTTTTCTGCCGGCATCGGTATCGACTTGCTGTTCTTCTGCATTGCCGAGCCCTTGACCCAGTACCTGGCCCCCCCGGTGGGCGAGGGCAGCACTCCCGAGGCCGCGCGCCATGCGATGGAGCTGACGTTCCTGCATTGGGGCCTGTCCGGCTGGGGCGTGTACACGCTGGTGGGCATGTCGCTGGCGTACTTCAGCTTTCGCCAGGGCTTGCCGCTGACGATCCGCTCATCGCTTTACCCAATCTTCGGCAAGCGCATCAACGGGCCGATTGGCCACACCGTCGACACCGCCGCGGTGCTGGGCACGGTATTCGGCATCGCCACCAGCCTGGGCATTGGCATCATCCAGCTGAATTACGGGCTCAACCATATTTTTGGCGTGCCCGAGGGTGTGCTGACGCAGTCCATTCTGGTGGTGGCGATTGTCGCGTTCTCGGCCATTTCCGCGGCCACGGGCGTGGAGCGCGGTATTCGCCGGCTGTCCGAGTTCAATATGCTGCTGGCCGTGGTGCTGCTGCTGTTCGTGCTGTTCGCCGGCAAGACCACCTTCCTGCTTAATGCGTTGGTGATGAACATTGGCGACTACCTGGCGAACTTCATCAGCCTGTCGCTGAACACCTACGCCCATGAGCAACCGACCGAATGGCTGAACGCCTGGACCCTGTTCTTCTGGGCTTGGTGGATTGCATGGGGCCCCTTTGTCGGGCTGTTCTTGGCGCGGATTTCCCGTGGCCGAACCATCCGTGAATTTGTTCTGGGTACGCTGCTGCTGCCGCTGGCGTTCATGATGGCGTGGATGTCGATCATGGGTAACAGCGCGCTGGACATGGTCATGCAGGGCGCGACCGAGTTCGGCCAGCAGGCCGTGGATAATCCGGGCTCGTCGATCTACCTGTTTCTTGAAGCGTTGCCGCTGTCCTGGCTGACCACCGCTGTCGTTACAGTTTTGGCGATTGTGTTCTTCGTCACCTCGGGCGACTCCGGTTCGCTGGTGCTTTCCAACTTCACCTCCAAGCTGCGCGATGTGAACAGCGATGCGCCGATCTGGATGCGCATTCTGTGGGCCGCAATCATCGGTGTATTGACCCTGGCCCTGCTGATTGCCGGTGGCCTGAGTGCGCTGCAAGGCACGGTGGTGATCATGGGGTTGCCGTTCTCCATCGTGCTGCTGTTTATGATGGCGGGTCTGTACAAGGCCCTCAGCCTGGAAGGCATGATGGCCGACAGTTACCAGAAGAGCCTGTCCGGTCACCTGTCCGGGCGCGCCACCCTGGAGCAGACCTCGATGAACTGGCGCCAGCGCCTGACGCGGGCCATGAGCTTCCCCAGCCACAGCCAGGCGCGTCGCTACCTGACCGATATCGGCAAGCCGGCCATGGAGGAGATCCAGCAGGCACTCACTGCCCGTGGCGTGGTGGTGGAGATTGTCGAGGGTGAGGGCGAGCAGGAGCACCTGGCGCTGAACGTCCAGCTGGGCAGCGAGCAGGACTTTACCTACCAGATCTGGCCGGTGCGCAGCTCCATGCCGTCGTTTGCGGTGCGCACGCAGCGCAATAGCGCGCACTACTACCGGCTTGAGGTGCACCTGCGCCAGGGCAGCCTGGGCTATGACCTGATGGGTTACAGCAAGCGCCAGTTGATCGAAGACATCCTCGATCATTACGAGCACCACATGCACTTCCTGCACATTCAGCGTGAGCAGGCAGTGATTGCCGGTGAGCCTGGCGAGACGGGTGGTGCGGCTAACCCTGTATAGGGTTTAGCGTCGCCACGAGCGCCGCCTGCCGTTTCCCCGGCAGGCGGCGTTTTTGTATCTGCGCATCGCCGCGCGCAGCCTGGATGGGGCGCTACAGGTAAGATAGGCGCCTGCATTAATTACTTATCTGGAGACACCATGAAACCTCAATGCAAGGCCTGCGGCGCTGCCGTGCCCGCCGACGCCAGCCAATGCCCGGCTTGCGGTGCCGAACTGCCGAAGAAGACCAAGCTCCTGCCGCTGGCGGCCTTTATGTTGATCGTCATTCTGGTGCTGCAGGCCTATATGAAAGACGACGCGCAAGAGGCGAGCGAGCCGGCCCCGGCTGCGCCCAGCAGCGAGCAACAGAGCGGGAGTTGAGTCAGGTGATTGCCCATGCACCCTCATCGGCCTCGCAGCCTTTGTTCAGGTCATGGGGCCGGGTTTGCACGATTGCTTGTGAGGGCCTTTTGTGCCAATAAAATACATTTAAATATAATGTCTTTTATTTAGTTGATCCTGATCAGTACATACGTTTTCGGTATGCGTGATCCTCAGCGCTTAACCCTTGAGGACATCAGCATGAAAGCGAATATCGGTACCTTTGATCGCACCCTGCGTATTGCCGTGGGCCTGTGCCTGATTGTGTTGAGTCTATTGGGCGTGATCGGCGTGTGGGGCTGGGTCGGGTTGGTTCCTTTGGCGACCGGTGCCGTGCGCTTTTGCCCGGTTTACCCGCTGCTGGGCATCAACACCTGTAAACGTTCTTAACGGAGCCATCAGGCCGGCTGGGTAATCGGGCGCAGCCTCGTGTGTCCGATGCCCGATCCGCAGGATCAAGCACGCGATTTCAGCCTGGCCGGCTGCGTTCAGGTGTATTTGGTAAAGATGGTCCGCACTTGGGCCAGTTTGTCTGCGTTGCTGTGCTCGGGGTTGAGTACGGCATCCTCGATAAGGCAAATCAGCATGGCCTGATAGGCCTTATCCAGCGCCTTGCGCGACGCGCTGAACTGCTGGGCGATGGGCTCGCACGCCTCGCCCCGCTTGATCATGGCTTGAATCCCGCGCACCTGACCTTCTATCCGCGCCAGGCGTTTGAGCAACGCATCCCGTTGCAGGGCTCGTGTTTGATCGGTGATGTCCATGTCTGAGCCTCCTGTATCGTCACGTCATAGGTGATCCTGCGGCGCCGCCTCATGCGCTCCTTACGCGGGTAAACATCTGGCGGTTTAGCCGCGAGTCACAGCGTTTGCGCGCGCCAGAGAATGGCGTAGCCCAGGCCCATTAGCAGCCACCCGGCAACAGGGTGGAAGAGAATTTTCCACAGCCTGCTGATGGGATCGAAGCCTACGCCGTGAATAAAGCCACTGGAGATGCCGAGCATCGTCAGCATGATCAACCGATGGTTGTAGTGGCCGTCGGCAGTCAGCATGGCCGCCGGGTGGATCAGCAAGATCAGCGTCAGCGGCGTTGCCAGCAGCAGTGAGACAGCGCGGCTGTAACCGCGCTGCAGCCATCCCCGTGATTCAGTCACCACCGTCTACCTGCTCGTCCAGGTTCTGCGTTGTTTCCAGCCAGAGCGCGTTGATGATGCCGAAACTGCAGGCCAGCAATACGCCCAAAATCCAGGTGAAGTACCACATGTCGTGCTCCTTGGTTTGTCAGGGGAGGGCGGCGCGGCCTGTCGATGGGCCGCGCCGCTGCAGTTCAATACAGCCCGTGCGGGTTGGCTTCGATGCTGTGGTCGGTCAGGCGGCCCCACATGCGGGTGTAGCACCACAGGGTGTAGGCCAGGATCAGCGGTACGAAGATGCCGACCACGACGAGCATGATGCCCAGTGTCTTCTGGCTGGATGCCGCGTCCCACAGGGTCAGGCTGGACGCCGGGTCGATGCTCGACGGGAAGACAAACGGGAAGAGCGCAAAGCCTGCCGTGCAAATGGTCCCGACAATCGCCAGGCTGCTGCCGATAAAGGCCACTGCGCCACGATTGAGCTGTGCACCGAGCAGGGCGATCAGCCCGCCCGCCAGGCCCAGCAGCGGCGCGATGCGCATCAGCGGGTAGGTGGCATAGTTGCCCATCCAGCCCGCATTGGTGGCGCTGACCTGCTTGGCCAGTGGGTTGATCGCGCCGCCCAGGTCAATGCCGCCAACCAGTGTCATGCCGGTAATGCCGGTGGCCAGCCACAGGCCTGCTGCGGCGAAAGCCGCCAGGTAAACCAGGCTGCACAGCCGCGTGGCGATACGTGCACGGGCATGCAGCGCGGCGTCGGTGCGCAGCATCAACCAGGCACCGCCGTGGGCCGAGAGCATGCTCAGGCTGACCACGCCAGCGAGCAGGGCAAAGGGGTGCAGCAAGCCGAAGAACGAGCCTTCATAGGTCGAGCGCAGCAGCTCATCCAGGCGAAACGGCAGGCCGAGGAACAGGTTGCCGAAAGCCACGCCAAACAGCAGCGCGGGTGCCGCGCCGCCAACAAACAGCGCCCAGTCCCAGGCGCCGCGCCATTGCTGGTTTTCCAGCTTGCTGCGGTAGTCGAAGCCGACCGGGCGACAGAACAGGGCGAACAGCACCGCCAGCATCGCCCAGTACAGGCCGGAGAAGGCCACGGCATAGACCATCGGCCAGGCGGCAAAGAGTGCGCCGCCGGCGGTGATAAACCACACCTGGTTGCCATCCCAGTGCGGGGCGATGGTATTGATCGCCACCCGGCGCTCGTTGTCGGTTTTACCGACGAAGGGCATCAGGGCCATGGCGCCCATGTCGAAGCCATCGGTCAGGGCAAAGCCTATCAGCAGCACGCCAATCAGCACCCACCAGATCAGTTTCAGGGTTTCGTAATCAAACATGTTGTGCTCCCGAGGCAGTGAGGGCCGAGGCGCTGTCACGCTCAAAGTGATAGCGGCCGGTGTGCAGGCTGGACGGGCCGAGGCGCGAGAACTTGATCATCAGGTACATCTCGATCACCAGCAGCACGCTGTAGAAGGTGATCAGCGCGGCCAGCGAGCCCCACACATCGCCAGGGCTCAGCGATGAGGCGGACAAATGCACCGGCAGGACTTCGGCAATCGACCAGGGTTGACGGCCGTGCTCGGCGACGATCCAGCCGGTCTGCGCGGCGATCCACGGCAGCGGCAGGCTGTACAGGGCAAACCTGAGCAGCCAGGGTTTGTTTTCCGCATCGCGCTTGATCGAGGCCCAGGCGGCGAGGGTGAACAGCAACAGCATCAGGAAGCCGGAGGCCACCATGGCGCGGAAGGTCCAGAACATGGTCGCGACATGGGGGATGGTATCCAGCGACGCCAGGCGGATCTGCTCGTCGCTGGCATCGACCACCGCCGGGGTATATTTCTTCAGCAGCAGGCCGTAGCCCAGGTCCTGCTTGACTGCGTTGAAGGCGGCGATGGTGGCCGCGTCTTTAGTGCCGCTGCGCAATTGTTCCAGCAAGCCATAGGCAAGCATGCCGTTGCGGATGCGCACTTCGTGCTGGGCGATCAGGTCCTTGATGCCGGTGACCTCTTTGTCCAGCGAGCGGGTGGCGATGATGCCCATGGCATAGGGGATCTTCACCGCATAGTCGGTGCGCTGTTCCTGCTGGTTGGGCAGGCCAAACAGGGTGAAGGCCGCCGGTGCCGGCTCTGTTTCCCACTCGGCTTCGATGGCCGCGAGCTTGGTTTTCTGCACGTCGCCGATTTCATAGCCGGACTCGTCGCCGAGCAGGATCACCGAAATGGTCGAGGCCAGGCCGAACACTGCGGCTATGGCGAAGGAGCGGCGGGCGAAGGCCATGTCGCGCTTCTTCAGCAGGTAGAAGCTGGAGATGGCCAGGACGAAGATCGCCCCGGTGACATAACCGGCCGACACGGTATGCACGAACTTGACCTGGGCCACCGGGTTGAACAGCAGGGCGCCGAAGTCGGTCAGCTCCATGCGCATGGTCTCGAAGTTGAACTCCGCGCCCACCGGGTTTTGCATCCAGCCGTTGGCGATCAGGATCCACAGCGCCGACATGTTCGAGCCGATCGCCACCAACCAGGTCACGGCCAGGTGCTGCACCTTGGAGAGGCGGTCCCAGCCGAAGAAGAACAGACCGATAAAGGTCGATTCGAGGAAGAACGCCATCAGCCCTTCGATGGCCAGCGGCGCGCCGAAGATGTCGCCGACGTAATGGCTGTAGTAGGCCCAGTTGGTGCCGAACTGGAACTCCATGGTCAGGCCGGTGGTAACCCCCAGGGCGAAGTTGATGCCGAACAACTTGCCCCAGAACTTGACCATGTCCTTGTAGACCTGTTTGCCGGTCATCACATAGACCGACTCCATGATCGCCAGCAGAAAGGCCAAGCCCAGGGTCAGGGGTACGAAGAGAAAGTGGTACATCGCGGTGATTGCAAATTGCAGGCGCGAGAGATCGACGACAGATTCCGAGATCATCTCGGTGTCTCCTCAGTAGGGGTAATAGGCGTGGGCGTCGCGGGCTGGAACAGGTGCGCATCGAAGCGTTGGGTGCCGTCAGTGGGCACCGTGGGCTCGGTAAACCAGATGGCCTTGATGCTCAGCAGGATCACCAGCTTGATCAGCAGGATGGCGGCGATCTCGCGCACCAGCGGGATCTGCCAGGGCGATTGGGGGGGTGGGGTGGTCATGCCGGCGCTCCACTGCATCAGGACATAGCAGGGTTGTTACTGGTTGTTGCATGGTACCCACGGGGGTATGTGTGCTGAGTTGATGCAGATCAGTAGATGGGCGAGTGCCTGAGGGATGACTGCCTGAAAAATGCCGGCGATAGAGCGGGGCGATGCGTTGTGGCACATGCCCTTGGGGAGAGGAGCGCGGGAGCGCCGAGGGTGGGGCACCGGCACCGGTACCGGTGGCCTGGCGGCGCGCGCGGCGCACCCTACGATTGCGCGTGCAGTGGTGTGTTCGCGACCCTTAATCGAAGCCGGGCAGCTCAGGCGTTTCGACTGCCTTGCCTGCGGCGCTCCAGGCCTCGAAGCCCCCGGCAATCGACAGCACCTTGAGGTAGCCCATCTCCTGCAGCGCGCAGGCAGCAAGGGCCGAGCGGCCGCTGTTTTTGCAATAGAGCACCAGGTTGAGATCGCGCGCTGTCAGGGCAGGCTCATTGCTGAGTTTGAACTCAAGCAGGCCGCGAGGAATGTTGATGGCCCCCGGAAGATGGCCCGCATGAAACTCATCGGCTTCGCGCACATCGATCAGGACATCGGCGCTGCGGATGGCGGCGTCCGCCGCATGCAGTTCGACTTCCTGGATACGGCTTTTCGCTGCGGCTACCAGATCATGGGCGGTTTTCATCAGGATTTCCTGTTGGCAAGGGGAAGGGCTGGAACGCTTGGCGTGGTGTGTGGGGCCAGGGTTTGCAAGGCCTGGAACTGGCTGATAAACACCTGCCCGGCAAAGTCGTCGAGGAAGCTGGAGCGACGAAGCTGGTCCATCACCGGGCCTTTGACTTCGGACAGGTGCAACTGCACACCGGCGGCCTGCAGGCGTTCGACGATGGCTTCCAGCGAATCCAGGGCGCTGGCGTCGATCAGGTTGACCCCGGAGCACATCAGCACCAGATGGCGGACCAGCGGCCGGTTGGCGATCAGCTCGCCGATACGGTCTTCGAGGTAACGCGCATTGGGGAAGTACAGGCTTTCGTCGACGCGCAGCGACAGCACGCTGGGCGACTCGATCACAGCGAAGCGCTCGACATTGCGAAAGTGCTCGCTGCCCGGTACCTGGCCAACCACGGCCATATGCGGCTGGCTGGTGCGCCAGAGAAACATCAGCAACGACAGACCGACGCCGAGCAGGATGCCGGTCTCCACGCCAATCAGCAGCACACCGAGCAGGGTGGCCAGCTGTGCCGCACCGTCCGGACGTGAGTAGCGCCAGGTGCGCCGCAGCGAGCCGAGGTCTACCAGGCTCAATACGGCAACGATGATGGTCGCGGCCAATACTGCATGGGGCAGGTTGTGCAGCAGCGGCGTCAGCAGCAGTACGCTGAGGGCGATGCCGGCCGCGGTGAAGACACCGGCCATGGGCGTTCGTGCGCCGGCATCGTAATTGACCACCGAGCGGGCAAAGCCGCCAGTCACCGGGAAACCGCCGCTAAAGGCCGCAGCGAAATTGGCAGTGCCCAGGCCGAGCAGCTCGTTGTTTGGCTGGATACGCTGGCGCCGTTTGGCGGCCAGGGTCTGGCCGACGGATACCGATTCGACAAAGCCCACCAGGCTGATCAGCAGTGCGGCCGGCAGCAGTTGCAGGGCCAGATCGAGATCTAGCGTGGGCAGTGTCAGGCCCGGCAAGCCCTGGGGAATAGCCCCGACCACCTTCACGCCGGCCTGCTCCAGTTGCAGCCAGGTGACTGCGATGATCGCGACGATGATCGCCAGCACCGGCCCGGCCTTGGCCAGATTGCCGGCCGTTGCCGCGGACAGGCCCAGGCGTTCGAGCGCAGCCTTTAAGTAGGCCCGTGCCCACCACAGCCAGGCCAGGCTCAGCACACCGATCAGCAGGGTGGGCCCATGCAAGGCCGGTAACCCCTGATAAAGCTGCGGGATGATCTGCACCAGGCTATCGCCCGAGACGGAGAGGCCGAGCAGGTGTTTGAGCTGGCCGACGGCAATCAGAATGCCCGAAGCGCTGATAAATCCGGACACCACCGGGTGGCTGAGGAAGTTGGCGAGAAAGCCCAAACGCAGCACCGCCATGGCGCTCAGTAGGACACCGGATAACAAGGCCAGAAGCATGGCCGCGCCGATATAGGCGCTGCTGCCGGTCGGGAATAACGGCTCCAGCGCGGCGGCGCTCATCAGCGATACCACCGCCACCGGCCCAACCGCCAGGGAGCGGCTGGAGCCAAACAGCGCATAGGCCAGCAGCGGCAGAATGCTGGCGTACAGACCCATCACGGGCGGTAGGCCGGCGAGCATGGCGTAGGCCAGGCTCTGCGGGATCAGCATCAGGGTAACGATCAGCGCGGCCAGGCCATCCTGGCTGGCCGCGCTGCGGCTGTAGTGTTGTCCCCAGTCGAGGCAGGGTAGCCATTGGCGCAGTTTCATTCGCAGCGCCTCAGAGCACGTCGAGGGGGATTTTCAGGTAACGAACACCGTTGTCTTCGGCAGGCGGCAGTTGCCCGGCGCGCATATTGACCTGTACTGACGGCAGGATCAGGGTCGGCATGCCCAGGGTGGCATCGCGGGCGTTGCGCATGGCGACGAAGTCCGCTTCGCCGATGCCGTCGTGGACGTGCACGTTGTGCGCGCGCTGTTCGGCGACGCTGGTTTGATTACTGAATTCGTCGCGCCCCGGCGCCTTGTAGTCGTGGCACATAAACAGGCGGGTTTCCCCCGGCAGGCTGAACAGTGTGCGGATCGACTGGTACAGGGTGTGCGCATCCCCCCCGGGAAAGTCGCAGCGCGCGGTGCCGTAGTCGGGCATAAACAAGGTGTCACCGACAAAGCCGGCATCGCCTATCAGGTAGGTCATGCAGGCCGGCGTGTGGCCGGGTGTATGAATAGCGCGTGCGGTTAGGTTGCCGACCGTGAAGGTGTCGCCGTCCTTGAACAGGCGATCGAACTGGCGGCCATCGGTGGCGAATGCGGTGCCGGCATTGAACAGCTTGCCGAAGGTGTTCTGCACGGTGATGATGTGCTCGCCAATGGCCAGCTGGCCACCCAGTGAGCGCTTCAGGTAGGGCGCGGCCGACAGGTGGTCGGCATGCACATGGGTTTCCAACAGCCAGTCGACCTGCAACTGGTGGTCTTTTACATACTGGATCAGGCGATCCGCGCTGGTCGTTGTGGTGCGTCCAGCGGCGGGGTCGTAGTCCAATACCGAATCGATGATCGCGCAGCGTCGCGTGCTGGGGTCGCTGACCACGTAGCTGTAGGTGTAGGTGGCGAGATCAAAAAATGCTTCGATGACAGGTTGCATGGCAATGCTCATCGCATAGACCCCATGGAATAAACAGTTAAGAATTATCTTAACTGTTTTATGGTTCTATCTATAGATTTAAAAAGAATAAACGAGTGTTGTTAGGCATAGCGGCGTGGGCGGGTCACGGCGTTCAGCGTGCAGGTGGGGAGCTGCGAGCGGCTGTCCGCCGCTGTACGGTCGAGTTGGCAGCTATTGGCGCGTCGATCCGTGCGCTGCATCCGGGTATCCTGACGGTCGAGGTCGGCAGCGCAAATCGGGCTCTGCGCGCAGGCACGAGCAGCACGCGGGCTCATTTCTTTTTTCTAAAACTCAAAGGCTTATGGATCAACGAAAAATCATCCATGTCGATTGCGACTGTTTCTATGCCGCCATCGAAATGCGTGACGATCCCAGTCTGGCCGGTAAGCCGCTTGCGGTGGGCGGTTCGGCGGATCGGCGTGGGGTGATTGCCACCTGCAACTATGAGGCGCGGGCTTACGGTGTGCGTTCGGCGATGGCGTCGAGCCATGCCCTCAAGCTGTGCCCGGACCTGACCATCGTCAAGCCGCGCTTCGAGGTGTACCGCAGCGTTTCGCGGGAGATTCAGGCGATTTTTCGCGATTACACCGAGCTGATTGAGCCGCTGTCGCTCGATGAGGCCTATCTGGATGTCAGTGAATGCTCGCGTTTCGAGGGCAGTGCCACACGCATCGCCCAGGACATTCGCCGGCGGGTTTCTCAGGATCTGCACATCACCGTGTCGGCCGGGGTGGCGCCGAACAAGTTCCTGGCCAAGATCGCCAGCGACTGGCGCAAGCCCAATGGGCTGTTTGTCATTACGCCGGCGCAGGTCGATGAGTTCGTCACCGCGCTGCCCGTCAGCAAGCTGCATGGCGTGGGCAAGGTGACCGCTGACAAACTGTCCCGCCTGGGCATCCGTGACTGTGGTGATCTGCGCAGCTGGCGCAAGCTGGATCTGGTCAAGACCTTTGGCAGTTTCGGTGAGCGGCTCTGGGGCTTGGCCCAGGGTATCGATACGCGTCCGGTTAACAACGACAGCCGTCGCCAGAGCGTCAGTGTGGAAAACACCTATGACCAAGACCTGCCCGATCTGCAGGCTTGCCTGGCGCAGCTACCGGCGTTGCTGGCGACCCTTGAAGAGCGCATGGCCCGGTTGGATCGCAGCTATCGGCCGGACAAGCCCTTCGTCAAAGTGAAGTTTCACGACTTCACCCAGACCACCCTGGAGCAGGCCGGCGCTGGCCGCGATCTGGAGAGCTACCGCGTGTTGCTCAGCGCGGCGCATGCCCGCGGCAACAAGGCCGTCAGGCTGCTTGGTGTGGGCGTGCGCCTGCATGATCTGCGCGGGCGTCAGGAGCAACTGGAACTGTTCGGCCAGTAGTGCCAGCGTCCGTTACTGCGCCGATAAACGCAGCGGCTTGCCACTGGCGGGCCAGAGGCGTAACTGGTCGATGGGCGAAATGTCCCAGCGCTCGACGGTTTCAAGGCTGGCGAGAAAGCGTGCTTCCTGCTCCATGATCGCCGGTGCGCAGAGTTTGCGGGTGCTGCCCGCCGGGCCGAATGTCAGGCGTTCGCCTTGCTGTTCATAACTGGCGAACCAGTGATTGCAGCCGGCGTTGCCGTAGGCGCGGCCATCGCTGCCCAGGGTCATGGTCAGGTGGCTGCGATCAATCAGGGGGCGCTCGCCGATCCACTCGACCTGGTAGGCGGTGTCGGTTTGTAGGGTCGGCGCGTGGCTGGCACAACCGGCCAGGCTGGCGCCGAGCAAGCAAGCAAGCAGCGGGCGGTACATGGTTCAGGCCTCTTTTTGGCAATGTGGGCAGGTGTGCTTACCACTTTGCCCGCGCCAGCCGAGTTCGGCAATCCGTGCTTCGGCCGCAGGTGCCTGGGCTTTTTTGCCCAGGGCGACATCCACCGCGAACTCAACGTCGATCTGCTTGGCGCAGCGGTCGCACGTGACCTGCCAAGTGTGAATCGCCAGCTCGGTGAACGCCGGCCCGTGTGCCACCGCGACCCACTGGCCGCGAGGGTTGATCAGGTGGCGTACCTTCTCCACCTGCAAGCGCATGCTCAGGTCGCGGCTGCCCTTGAGGGTGACTTGCAGGCTGTCGCCGCTCTGGATGGAGCCGCCGTTGCCGGTGACCTGGTAACGGCCCGGCGCCAGAGCGCGGCATTCGATTAGGGTGTGCTCAGGGTTGAGCAGGCTGTAGCGGAAGTCGTGATCGGCCATGGTTCCTCCTGGCAAGGCGGCCATTCTAACAGGCCGCCGCTTGCTGAAGGCGTCATTCAGCCGTGTCTGTGGTCATCTCGGCCAGGCGTTGGATCGCACCATCGAGCTCGTCGAGGGCGTGTTCGGCGGCAGGGTCGTTCTGCTTGAGCAAGGTCTCGCTGCGCTGACAGGCGGCACGCAGTTGCGGTACGCCGCAGTAGCGTGTCGCGCCGTGCAGGCGATGCACGCGCTCGATCAGCGCGTTGCGTTCCCCCGCATCGCGGGCCTGGCGAATGGCCTGGCGGTCGCCGGGTAAGCCTGCGATCAGCATGTTGAGCATGTCGCTCGCCAAATCGGCTTTGCCGGCTGCCAGGCGTAGCCCTTCTTCAGCGTCCAGCACGCGGTTGGCGGGCGCATCGGGCGCGGCAGGTGGCTGCAGTTCAGGGCCTTGCTTGCGCAGCGCGAGGCCGGTCCATTTGAGCACGACCTGTGCCAGCTGGCGTTCGCTGATGGGCTTGGTCAGGTAGTCATCCAGGCCGCTTTGCAGCAGGGCGCGTTTTTCATTGGCCAGGGCGTGGGCGGTCAGGGCGACGATGGGCACCGGCAGGCAGGCTTGCTGATTTTCCCAGTGACGAATCGTCTCCGTGGTCTGCCGGCCATCCATGCCGGGCATTTGCACGTCCATGAAAATCAGGTCAAAGGGCTGCTGCTTGGCGTGGTCGAGCGCGGCATAGCCGCTGTCAGCCACCGTGACAGTGGCGCCCATTTCACTGAGCAGGGTTTGCACCAGCAGCAGGTTGGCGGGGTTGTCGTCGACGCAGAGAATCGCCGGCGCGCGGCCGGGCACATCGGCTGGCGGCTCGCTGCGTGCAATGCGCGGGCTGACCAGGCTGGCCAGGGCACGCTGCAGTTTGCGGGTGCAGGCGGGCTTGGCCTGCAACTGGCTGTGTGCATCCGGCAGGGCCTCGTGATAGAGGGCTTGCTCGGTGGTCGGGCAGAGCACCACGCATTTGCAGTCGAGGTGTTCAAGGGCCCACAGCTGCTTGCTGAGCCGCTCGGGGGGCAATTGCTCCAGGGTGACGCCCAGTACCGCAAGATCGTAGGGCCGCTCGCTGGTGCGTGCCTTGGCGACTGCGCCAAGCAAGGTGTCGAGTTGATCGAAGGTCGTGACTTGCAGGCCACAGTCTTCAAGCTGGTGCTGCAGGGCCTGGCAGGCCAGGGGGTGGTTCTCCAGAACTGCCACGGCACGGCCAAGCAGCGGTGGGCGCGGCAGGTCTTCGGCATCATCGCGTGCCTTGGGCAGGCTCAGGCTCAGCCAGAACTCGGAGCCCTCACCTGGGGTGCTGTCGACGCCAATTTCGCCTCCCATTTGTTCGACCAGTCGCTTGGAGATGACCAGGCCCAGGCCCGTACCGCCGGCCTGGCGCGACAGCGAATTGTCGGCTTGGCTGAACGCCTGAAACAGCGCCCGCAGGTCATCTTCGGAGAGGCCGATGCCGGTGTCCTGCACGCTGATGCGCAACTGCGCGCGGTCGGCGCTTTCGTCTTCGAGCATCACGCGCAACACGATGCTGCCTTCGCGGGTGAACTTGATGGCATTGCTGACCAGGTTGGTCAGCACCTGGCGCAGGCGCAGGGGATCGCCGATCAGGGCGCGCGGGGTGTCACGGTAGACCAGCGAGAGCAGCTCGAGCTGTTTCTGGTGGGCGGCAGGCGCCAGGATGGTCAGGGTTTCCTGCAGCAGGTCACGCAGGTTGAACGGGATGCTTTCGAGCACCAGCTTGCCGGCCTCGATCTTGGAGAAGTCGAGCACCTCGTTGATGATGCCGAGCAGGCTGTCAGCTGATTTCTCGATGGTGCTCAGGTAGTCCTGCTGGCGCGGGGTCAGGTCGCTTTTCTGCAGCAGGTTGGTGAAGCCGAGAATGCCATTGAGCGGGGTGCGAATCTCGTGGCTCATGTTGGCCAGGAACTCGGATTTGATGCGGCTGGCCTCCAGGGCCTCCTTGCGCGCGAAGTCCAACTCGATGTTCTGGATTTCGATGGTTTCCAGGTTCTGCCGAACGTCCTCGGTGGCCTGGTCAACACTGTGCTGCAACTCTTCCTGGGCGTTTTGCAGCGACTCGGCCATACGGTTGATGCCGGCAGCCAGCTCATCCATCTCATGACTGCCCAGCGGCGGCAGGCGTGTTTCCAGGCGCCCATCCTTTAATTGCGCGACGCCATTTTTGATCTGACGCAGGGGGCCATTGATGCTGCGGCTCATGCGCATGGCCAGCAGCCCGGTCACCACCAGGCCTGCGGCAATCAATAACAGGCTGGTGAGCAGGCTGCGGTAGCCCACGACCAGGGTGCTGTGGTGCGACAGCTCCAGCTCGACCCAGCCCAGCAGGCGTTCGCTGGCTTCGCCGACGGGCTGACCGGTCAGGCTCAGGTGCTGCTCGACCACGGGCAGCAGAAAGCGGGTCGCGTCCTGGCTGCTGTTCCAGGTCAGCAACAGCAAGTCGGCGCCGGGTACCGGGTTAAGCATGCTGGGGCCCGCATGGGCCAGGCGCGTGCGCTCGCCGGCCAGAAAACTCACGGCGCGCACATCCGGCTGCTCCAGGGCTTCGGTGGCGATGCGCTGCAGCAGCAGGGCATCGCTGTCACGCAGCGCCGGCGCGGCCAATGGCGCGAGCTGTTCAGTGATCATCTGCCCGCGTTGCAGCAACTGGGCGTTGAGGTCAGACAGCTGCGCCCAGGTGAAGTAGCCGCCGAGCACCAGCGCCAGCAGGCTGGTGGGCAGCAGGGTGAGCATAAGCACCCGGCCTTTGATGCTGATGTCCTTGATCACACGCGCTGCTCCTGCGGAAGTAGGGGGCCAGTGTAGCGATTCGGCGAAGGAGAATCTTGTGGGTGAGTACGCACTGATTAAGAGGTAGAATTATTATCATTCAATTAATGGTGGCCGTTTCATGTCCATGCAGTGCCCGGCGCCGCGCCGCATCCTTGCTGTCGAGGATGATCCTTTGCTTGCCAGCCACCTGAGCGCCCACCTGCAGCGCAGCGGCTTCGCCGTGACCCTGAGCCATGACGGGGCGGCGGGGCTGCGCCTGGCGCAACAGGCCCCGTTCGATCTGGTGCTGATGGACATCATGCTGCCGGGCCTCGATGGCCTCAGCGCACTGCAGCAACTGCGGGCACACAAGCGTGTGCCGGTGATTCTGATGTCGGCCCTCGGTGCTGAGCAGGATCGTATCGCCGGGTTCAGCCAGGGCGCGGACGACTACCTGCCCAAACCGTTCAGCCTGGGTGAGTTGAGTGTGCGCATCGAAGCGATTTTGCGCCGCGTGGCTTACGAGCGGCAGCCCCTGCCGCTGTCCGATAGCGGGCTGAGGTACGACGCTGGGCGCGCAGACGTTTGCTTCGAGGGCCGCTGGGCGGGTCTCACGCCCAGTGAGTACCGTGTGCTTGAGCTGCTGGCCAGCAGTCCGGATGAAGCCGTGAGCAAGGCATTTCTCTACCAGCAGGCGCTGCATCGGGCCTATGCCGTGCATGATCGCGCCCTGGATATGCACGTCAGCCACCTGCGCCGCAAACTGCAAGCAGTGGGCGACACCGGGCTGCGTCTGGAGACGATCTGGGGTAAAGGTTACTTGCTCAGCGAGCAGGCGCGCTGAGCATGCCGGGTCGTCATTCGCTTTTCTGGAAGCTCGCCGCGTTGCTGGTGACTTTCGTGCTGCTGCTTATCTCCCTGAGCTGGTTTTTCAGTCAGCGGGTTGAGCTGCATACCGCGCGGTTGTCTGCAGAGGCGCGCACGCAGTTGCAGGCGTATGCCGATGCCGCCGAGCGTGCCTGGCGTGAGGAGGGCATGGCCGGCGCGCAACGTTACTTGCAGCACCTGGAAGGCGTGGAAGGCCGTGATGCGTTACTGCTCGACCGTGACCTGCAGCCGCTGAGCGGCACCCCACTGACTGACAGCCAGCGCCAGCGCCTGACCGCGATGCGGCAGCTGGATTGGCCCCTGAGTCGGCGCAGCCAGGTGCTGCCGTATATCGATATCCCATTTTCTGATCGCAGCGGGCATTTGGTCATCCACCTGCCTGAGCGCTTTCGCCCCTGGACCTACCGCGAGCCCTTGCTGTTGCTCACCCGCGCACTGTTGCCCGGGTGCCTGGCCCTGCTGTTTTGCGTGGGCCTGTATCGGGTGCTGATTGCGCCGCTGGTGCGCCTGCGCGATCAGGCCAATGCGCTGCGGGCCGATGACCTTACGCCAAGGTCCGGGGCGCTGGCGCAGCGGCGCGATGAGTTGGGTGATCTGGCCCGCGCGTTCGATCACATGGCCGAACGCCTGCAGCAAACGGTGGTGCTGCAGCGTCAGTTACTGCGCAATCTGTCCCATGAATTACGAACGCCGTTGAGCCGCCTGAGTATCGCCAGCGAGGGTGAGCTGGACGGCGCGGCATTGGCCCAGCGCGTGCAGCGCGAAGTGCAGGTCATGCAGCGTCTGGTCGGCGACACCCTGCAGCTGGCGTGGCTGGATACCGAGCGGCCACGGCTGCAGCCGCAGGCCCTGAAGCTTGCCGTGCTCTGGGATGTCTTGTGCGAAGACGCCTGTTTTGAGAGTGGTTGGTCGGCCGAGCGCCTGCACTATCAGGTGACGGGCGACTGCTGGGTCAGCTGTGAACTCAATGCTCTGGCCCAAGCATTGGAGAACGTACTGCGCAATGCCATTCGTCATTCCCCACCCGGCGGCGAGGTCTACTTGCGTGGTACCCGCGAAGGCGATACCTGGCACCTGTGTCTGGAAGATCAGGGGCCGGGCGTGGCGTCCCATGAGTTGGAGGTGATTTTTGAGCCATTCACCCGCCTCGCCGGTAGCGTGGGCGAGGAGGGCTTTGGGCTCGGCCTGAGCATTGCGCGCAATGCCATTATCGGCCAGGGCGGACGCATCGAGGCGCAGCCAGGTGAGCAGGGGCTGGCCATTCACCTTTACCTGCCCGTCGCGCCGCAGCCGCGTGACAGTCTGATACCTATGGCGCTTATGGAGGCTGAGCGTTTGCCGTTATCATAGGCGACCTTTCCTGCCGTCCGGACTCGAACGACGCCATGACCCTGCAATACCCCACCATTGCCGATTGCGTCGGCAACACCCCGCTGGTGCGTCTGCAGCGCCTGTCGGGCACGACCTCCAATACCCTGCTGCTCAAACTCGAAGGCAACAACCCGGCGGGCTCGGTCAAGGATCGCCCGGCCCTGTCGATGATCACCCGTGCAGAGCTGCGCGGTGACATCCATCCCGGTGATGTTCTGATCGAAGCCACCAGCGGCAACACCGGTATCGCCCTGGCCATGGCGGCGGCGATCAAGGGTTACAAGATGATCCTGATCATGCCGGACAACTCCACGGCCGAGCGTAAGGCAGCGATGACGGCCTACGGCGCGCAACTGATTCTGGTGGCCGGCATGGAGGAGGCGCGCGACCTGGCGTTGCAGATGCAGGCCGACGGCAAGGGCAAGGTGCTTGATCAGTTTGCCAATGGTGACAACCCGATTGCTCACTACACCAGCACTGGGCCAGAAATCTGGCAGCAGACGGGCGGGCAGATCACCCACTTCATCAGCTCCATGGGCACCACCGGCACCATCATGGGCGTCTCGCGTTTTTTGAAAGAGCAGAAGCCTGATGTACAGATCGTCGGCCTGCAGCCCATGGAAGGTTCGGCGATTCCTGGCATTCGCCGTTGGCCGCAGGAGTACCTGCCGAAAATCTATCAGGCCGAGCGGGTTGATCGCATCATCGACATGGGTCAGCAGGAAGCCGAAGACGTCATGCGCCGACTGGCGCGTGAAGAAGGCATCTTCTGCGGCGTGTCCTCTGGCGGTTCGGTGGCGGCGATGCTGCGCCTTTCCCAAGAAGTCGAGAACGCGGTGATGGTGGCGATCATCTGCGACCGTGGCGACCGCTACCTGTCCAGCGGCGTTTACGACGCCCCGAGCAACTGATGGCCAAGAAAAACGGTGGTCTGCGCTTTCAGCCCAGCGGCGGTACCCGTGCTGTGCAGGTGCCTGTGGGCAAAAAGCAGGTGCTGAATATTGAGCGCCTGGCCGGTGATGGTCGCGGTATTGCCTTTGTTGAAGGGCGCACCTGGTTCGTCAGCGGTGCGCTGCCGGGTGAACGCATCCAGGCGCGCGTGCTGGTGGCGCGCAGCCAAGTGATCGAGGCGCGCGCCGAGCAAATCCTTGAAGCCAGCGCCGAGCGGCGCCCTGAGCCGTGCGCCTATGCCCGTGTGTGCGGCGGCTGTTCAATTCAGCACATGCACCCAGCGGATCAGCAGCAGCTCAAGCAGGGCCAACTGCGCGAGCAGTTCGCTCGCCAGGCCGGGCTTGAGCCCAAGGTCTGGAGCGACGCGCTCACTGGGCCTGAGCTCGGTTATCGGCGGCGCGCACGCATTGCCGTGCGCTGGGATGCCAAAGCGCGGCAGCTTGAGGTGGGCTTTCGTGCCGCCGCCAGCCAGGCCATCGTGGCCATCGACAGCTGCGTGGTGCTGGTACAGCCTTTGCAATCGCTGCTGGCTGCTTTGCCGGGTGTGCTGCGTAGCCTGGAAAAGCCCCAGGCGATTGGCCACGTCGAACTCTTTCATGGCACCGCCAGTGCTGTTCTGGTGCGTCACACGGCGACACTCGGTGAGGCTGACTTGGCGCAGCTGGAGGATTTTTGTCAGCAGCACGCCGCTCAGCTCTGGCTGCAGGGTAGCGACGCGCCGCAGCCGTATGGCGCGGCTGAGCGCCTGGGTTATCGCCTGCAGCCTGGCGATCTGGAGCTGGCCTACCGCCCGGGGGATTTTGTTCAGGTCAATGCCGTGGTGAACCAGGCCATGGTTGATCAGGCCCTGGACTGGCTGGCGCCACAGGCCCACGAACGGGTGCTGGACCTGTTCTGTGGCCTGGGTAATTTTGCCTTGCCCTTGGCGAGGCGCGCCCGCGAAGTGGTGGCGGTCGAAGGGGTGCAAGCGATGGTCGAGCGTGGGGCACACAATGCCCAGGATAACGGCTTGACCAACCTGCACTTTTTTCAGGCCGACCTGTCGAACCCGCTGCTCGATGCACCTTGGGCGCAAGGTGGTTTTGATGCCGTGCTGCTCGACCCGCCGCGCGATGGCGCGTTTGAAGTGGTCCGCCACCTGGCTGGGCTGGGTGCCAAACGGTTGGTCTACGTTTCCTGCAACCCGGCAACATTGGCGCGTGACAGCGCCGAATTGCTGGCGCAAGGTTACCGGCTTGAACGAGCCGGTATGCTCGATATGTTTCCGCAAACCGCTCACGTCGAAGCCATGGCGTTGTTCGTCAAGGCCTGAGCGCGGTGAGCACGGCCCGTTTCAGGGGCCAGCAGAGGTGCACATGGAGTGCGTCCGTTTGGGTACAGCCGACCGCCTCGCAGAGGGTCGGCGACAGTTCGGTGGGCATGCCGCTCGCCGTAGGGAAGGGTAAGCAAGATGGTTCAGGTCAGAGCGCATCAGCCGATCAACGATGACGGCAGCATCAACCTTGAAGCCTGGCTCGAGCACGTTACCAGTGTCGACCCGGCGCTGGACCGCGACGCGCTGCGCGATGCCTGCGAGTTCGCACGTGCGGCCGAGCAACAGGCCAATGCGGCGCAGAACCTCTGGACCGAGGGCTCGTCGAGCTTTACCGCCGGCCTGGAAATTGCCGAAATTCTCGCTGACCTGCGGCTGGATCAGGACTCCCTGGTGGCTGCCGTGATCTACCGCGGTGTGCGCGAGGGCAAGATCACCCTGGCGGCGGTGCACCAGCGCTTCGGCCCTGTGGTCGCCAAGCTGATCGAGGGCGTACTGCGCATGGCGGCGATCAGCGCCAGCCTGAACCCGCGCGACTCCCTGGTGCTTGGCTCCCAGGCTCAGGTCGACAACCTGCGCAAAATGCTCGTGGCCATGGTCGATGACGTGCGCGTGGCGCTGATCAAGCTGGCCGAGCGCACCTGTGCCATCCGCGCGGTCAAAGAGGCTGACGAAGAAAAACGCCAGCGCGTGGCCCGCGAAGTCTTCGACATCTATGCCCCCCTGGCCCATCGTCTGGGCATCGGCCATATCAAGTGGGAGCTGGAGGACCTGTCCTTCCGCTATCTGGAGCCCGAGCAGTACAAGCAGATTGCCAAGCTGCTGCACGAGCGCCGCCTGGACCGCGAGCACTACATCAATGAAGTGATGAGTCAGCTGCGTGCCGAGCTCGAAGCCACCGGCATCAAGCCAGACCTCAGCGGTCGGGCGAAACACATCTATTCGATCTGGCGGAAAATGCAGCGCAAAGGCCTGCAGTTCAGCCAGATTTATGACGTGCGCGCGGTGCGTGTGCTGGTGCCGGAAGTGCGCGACTGCTACACCGCGCTGGGCATCGTACACACCCTGTGGCGGCACATTCCCAAGGAGTTCGACGACTACATCGCCAACCCCAAGGAGAACGGCTACCGCTCGCTGCACACCGCCGTGCTGGGCCCGGAAGGCAAGGTGCTGGAGGTGCAGATTCGCACCCAGGCCATGCACGAAGAGGCTGAGTTGGGCGTCTGTGCGCACTGGCGCTACAAAGGTACCGACGTCAAAGCCGGTTCCAACCATTACGAGGAGAAGATTTCCTGGCTGCGTCAGGTGCTCGAGTGGCACGAGGAGCTGGGCGATATCGGCGGCCTGGCTGAACAGTTACGCGTGGATATTGAGCCGGACCGGGTCTATGTGTTCACCCCGGATGGTCATGCCATTGATCTGCCCAAGGGCGCTACACCGCTGGACTTCGCCTACCGCGTGCACACCGAGATCGGCCATAACTGCCGGGGCGCGAAGATCAACGGGCGCATCGTGCCGCTGAACTACAGCCTGCAGACCGGTGAGCAGGTGGAGATCATCACCAGCAAACACGGTACGCCGAGCCGCGACTGGTTGAACTCCAACCTGGGTTACGTCACCACCTCGCGGGCACGGGCGAAGATCGTCCACTGGTTCAAGCTGCAGGACCGTGACCAGAACGTCGCCGCCGGCAAGACCCAGCTCGAGCGTGAGCTGGCTCGCCTGGCGCTGCCGCCGGTGGATTTCGACAAACTGGCGGAGAAAGCCAACCTCAAGACCAGCGAAGACCTATTTGCCTCCCTTGGCGCGGGCGATCTGCGCCTGGCGCACCTGGTCAACCTGGCTCAGCAACTGGTCGAACCGGACCGCGCCAACGAGCAGCTTGAGCTTATTCCGCGCAAGGCCCAGGGCTTCAAACCGGGCAAGCGCGGCGATATTCAGATTCAGGGCGTCGGCAACCTGCTGACGCAAATGGCCGGCTGCTGCCAGCCGCTGCCGGGCGATCCCATCGTCGGCTACATCACCCTGGGGCGCGGCGTGAGCATTCACCGTCAGGATTGTGCGGCCGTCTTGCAGTTGAGTGGGCGTGAGCCGGAGCGGATTATCCAGGTCAGCTGGGGGCCGGTACCGGTGCAGACCTACCCGGTGGACATCATCATCCGTGCCTACGACCGCTCCGGTCTGCTGCGCGACGTGACCCAGATGCTGCTCAACGAGCGGCTCAACGTGCTGGCGGTCAACACCCGCTCGAACAAGGAGGACAACACCGCCTCCATGTCGTTGACGGTCGAGATTCCGGGCCTGGATGCGCTGGGTCGTTTGCTGGGGCGTATCAGCCAGCTGCCGAATATCATCGAGGCGCGCCGCCATCGCGCCAGTTGAGCCGCAAGCAAGCAGCGGTCCTGTTTTAAGCCCAGGAGTTCACATGTACCAACTCGACGACCTGCTGCACCTGATGGCCCGTCTGCGGGACCCGCAGCACGGCTGCCCATGGGACCTGCAGCAGAATTACGCGAGCATCGTGCCGCACACCCTCGAGGAAGCCTACGAGGTGGCTGACACCATCGAGCGCGGCGACTTTGCGCACCTGTCCGGCGAGTTGGGTGACCTGCTGTTTCAAGTCGTCTATTACAGCCAGCTGGCGCGCGAGGAGGAGCGGTTTACCTTCGCCACAGTGGTCGACGCGATTACCCGCAAGCTGGTCCGGCGCCATCCCCACGTATTCCCAGATGGTGACTTGTACGGCGCGGTTGATCTGCCACGCCTCGACGAGGCGGCGGTCAAGCAGCGCTGGGAAGCGATCAAGACCGAGGAGCGCGCCGAGGCTGCCGCCGTACCCGAGCAACTGTCACTGCTGGATGACGTGCCGCTGGGCCTGCCGGCGCTCAGCCGTGCGGTCAAACTGCAAAAACGTGCCGCCCAGGTCGGCTTCGATTGGCCGGCAGCGCTGCCGGTCGTTGATAAGGTGCGTGAAGAGCTGGATGAAGTGCTCGAGGCAATGAGCGAGAATGACCCGGTGGCGATCGCCGAGGAAGTCGGTGACCTCTTGTTTGTGGTGACCAATCTGGCGCGCCACCTCAAGGTTGACCCCGAGGCCGCGTTGCGTGCCGGTAACCGTAAGTTCGAGCTGCGCTTTCGCTACATCGAGCGCGCCTTGGCTGCGGCAGGCCGCAGCATTGAAGGCTGCAGCCTGGAGCAGCTGGAAATGCTCTGGGGCGAAGCCAAACAGTTGGAAAAACAGGGTGCGCTGGGCTGCGGCCGAGCGGGCTGAGCGACATGAGGTCAGCAGCAGGTGCGCAGGCACTGCTGTCACATATAGGTTTGGATTAGGAAGGTTATGGCGCTCTCACTACGCGACCAGTTGCTCAAAGCCGGGCTGGTCAACGAAAAGCAGGCCAAGCAGGCCGGCAAGCAGCAGCAAAAGCAGCAACGTCTGGTCAAAAAGGGCCAGGCTGAAATCGATGACAGTGCACGCCAGGCAGCCGCCCAGGCGCAGGCTGAAAAGGCCGCGCGCGATCAGGAACTGAATCGCCAGCAGCAGGAAAAAGCCGAGCAGAAGGCCCGTGCCGCTCAGGTTCGACAGCTGATTGAAGCCTCTCGTCTGCCCAAACTGACCAGTGAGGACTACTACAACTTTGTCGACGATAAGAAGGTCAAGCGCATGCCGGTTAACGCCATGCTGCGCGACAAGCTCAGTCGCGGCTCGCTGGCCATCGTGCGCCATGGCGGCGGCTATGAAGTGATTCCGCGTGAGGCTGCCCTGAAAATTCAGGAGCGTGATCCTCAGCGTGTGGTCTTGCTTAACACGCCGACCGAAGCGCCGGATGCCGATGATCCCTACGCCGCGTACCAGATTCCCGACGACTTGATGTGGTAATGACGCCTAGCCGCCGTGGCGGCATGGCTCAATCAAACACCATGCGTCCAGCAAATGCCTGGGGGCCTTGTGCGGTGATCGCCTGGAGCTGATCCAGACGGATACGCTGCTCGCCGCGCTCGGTCTGCAGGCACAGGTGCTCGGCCTTGCTGTCGTCGGTCAGCAGCCCTGCCGCCTTGCCTTGCAGTGACTGGCCGTCATGCAGTTCGACCAGTAACTGGTCGCCGCGCAGGCAAGCCAGCTCCAGCGCATCATAGTGGCGGCACGCGAGCGGGTGGTAGGGCAGCTCGGTATTCATCCTTGACCTCCGGTTTGTCAGCGTACAGGCGTGAAAAAGCCGGGCTTTACCCGGCTTTTCAAGGGCGCTTCAGTCGCGGCGGCCTTCTACTGTTTGGCCATCTACTGTGCCGCTCTTGAGCATGATCTGGTATTCCTTGCCGTCTGTCTCGACTTGATGCAGGCGCACCAGCAAGTTGCCCCAATCCTTGGCGAACCACAGGATGGTCTTGCGGCTGCTTTGAGTCGGGTCACGCACCCGCTCCACTTTATAGGCATCGATCAAGCCGGCCTTGGTGCGCACCACTTCTTCGCCCAGGACGCGGAAATCGTAGGTCTCGACTTCATCACCGTCGACCACCTGGTAGCTCATGCTTTTTTTGCCAGCTGCTACGTCCTGCTGCAGGACCAGCTGGTAGGTCGACTTGTCGAGCATGCCGCGATTGAGTGGCAGGCGCACCGCATCACCACGATCGGTGCCGATCACCTGTTTGGCGCTCCAGTCGAAATCGTGTTCGATCTGCTTGCCCTTACCCAGGCCGCTGCGTTCGAAGCGGTAGGTGAGGGGGACGATGGTGTTTTTTTCCAGGCGGAAGGTGCTGCTCTCCGACAGGCTGGCAACCAGCATCGAGGCTTCGAAGTCGAGCTGCCAGCGACCGCCGTCAAGGGCGCTCAGGCGACGTTCGGCGGTACCGCTGATGGGCACCTGCTTCCAGTCCGCGGTGTAGCTGGCGGAAAAAGGCTTGGGCTCGGCAGCCAGCAGGGGCAGGCTGATGAGGCTCAGGGCGAACATTAAGGCGCGACGCATGGTGTCTCCTACGTTCGGGTCAGATGGCCGGTGGCCGGCAAAAGTTGGCCGTCTAGCATTACGCCGGCGTCTGTCAGGTGCAAGCGCCCCTCGGCAAACCAGCGTACAGCCAGCGGGTAGATCCTGTGTTCCTGTTCGTGCACGCGTTGTGCCAGGCCGTGAGGTGTTTCGTCGGTCTGGATGGGAATCACTGCCTGTACGACCAGTGGGCCACCATCGAGTTCCTCAGTGACGAAGTGCACGCTGCAGCCGTGTTCCGCATCGCCGGCCTCAAGGGCGCGTTGATGGGTATGCAGGCCTTTGTGCCGCGGCAGCAGGGAGGGGTGAATATTCAGCAGGCGGCCGTGGTAATGGCGAACAAACGCTGGCGTGAGAATACGCATAAAGCCGGCTAATACCACCAGATCGGGCGCGAATGCGTCGATCTGTTCGATCAGCGCCGCGTCAAACGCCTCGCGTCCTTCGAAACCATGGTGCTCAAGCACGCGTGTGGCGATACCCGCTGTTTGGGCGCGCTGCAGGCCGAATGCATCCGGTCGGTTGCTGATAACGGCCTGGATGCGTCCAGGGTGTTGGCTGTCGAAGCTGTCGATCAGGGCCTGCAGGTTACCGCCGGCCCCGGAAATCAACACCACGACATTGCAGGTTTGTGGCATCAGTGGCTGTTCAGGTTGTTCAACACGACGCGCTCAGCACCTTCAGCTGCCTGGGCAATCTGGCCGATGACCCAAGGCTGTTCGCCGCTGTCACGCAGGCTTGCGAGGACGTTGTTGACCTGGTCTTGCGCAACGCAGATGACCATGCCGACGCCGCAGTTGAGTACACGGTGCATCTCGTGCTCGTCGACGTTGCCTTTCTCTTGCAGCCAGTCGAAGACTGCAGGGCGTGCCCAGCTGGCCACATCAACCACCGCCTGAGCGCCTTCTGGCAGTACGCGTGGGATGTTGTCGAGCAGGCCACCACCGGTGATGTGGGCCATGGCTTTGACGGCGCCGGTGTCCTTGATCAGCTTGAGCAGCGGCTTGACGTAGATACGGGTCGGCGCCATCAGCAGGTCGGTCAGCGGCGTGCCGTCAACCTGGGTGGTTTCGATGTCAGCACCCGATACTTCGATGATCTTGCGGATCAGCGAGTAGCCGTTGGAGTGCGGGCCGGACGATGGCAGGGCGATTAGCGCGTCACCGGTAGCGACTTTCGAGCCGTCGATGATCTCGGCCTTTTCCACCACACCGACGCAAAAGCCGGCCAGGTCGTAGTCTTCGCCTTCGTACATGCCCGGCATTTCAGCGGTTTCACCGCCAACCAGGGAGCAGCCAGCCAGTTCGCAGCCAGCGCCGATGCCCGTGACCACGGTGGCGGCGACGTCGACATTGAGCTTGCCGGTGGCGTAGTAGTCGAGGAAGAACAGCGGCTCGGCACCACAGACGACGAGGTCGTTGACGCACATGGCAACCAGGTCTTGGCCGATGCTGTCGTGTTTGTTCAGGTTCAGTGCCAGGCGCAGCTTGGTGCCCACGCCGTCGGTGCCGGAAACCAGCACAGGCTGCTTGTAGCCAGCCGGGATCTCGCAAAGGGCGCCGAAGCCGCCCAGGCCACCCATGACTTCCGGACGGGCGGTGCGCTTGGCCACGCTTTTGATGCGTTCGACCAGGGCTTCGCCTGCGTCGATGTCCACGCCTGCGTCCTTGTAGCTGATGGAGGGTTGCTTGCTCATAGATCCAGGCCCTTTTAAGGGAAAACGAATGGCACCGGCGCGTGCGCACGGTCTGCGAAGGCGCGCGATTTTATCAGGCTTGCCCGATAGCGGCCAGCCGAGCTGCTGCGAGGTTGCCGGGGCGCGGGCGGCTGTTTAAGGTATAGGCGCTTATTTACCCCTCTCATGCTGTTTCTGTCTGTCGAGAACTATTGTCCATGCGCCCGATCCTCCGCCTGTTGGTCTCTTGCCTGCCGTTGCTCAGCCTGCCGAGCCTGGCGGCCACAGTGCCCGATCTCTATGAGGTGCACCAACCGGTGACCAGCCAGCAGCCTGAGGCGCGCAACGGCGCGCTTAATCAGGCGCTGGATACGCTGATTCTGCGCCTGACCGGTGACCCCAAGGCGGCAGCGTCGCCCGCTTTTTCCGAAGTGCGTAAAGACCCGCAGCAACTGGTCAGCCAATACCGGTATGAAGGCGACACCCTGGTTGTTGATTTCGACCCGATGAGCACCGAGCGCAGCCTGCGTCAGGCCGGCTTGTCGCTGTGGAGCAGTAACCGCCCGGCGTTGGTCACCTGGTGGCTCAACGAAACAGTGGCCGGGACCAGCCTGATCGGCGATGGCCAGAGCAGTGCCGCGCCGTTGCGTCAGGCGGCTCAGCACCGTGGCTTACCGCTGCGCTTGCCGTTGGCAGACCTTGGTGAGCAGTTGCTGGCGACACCTGAGGCGCTGGCCGCAAACGATCCTCAGGCATTGCGCGAGGCCTCGGAGCGTTACGCCGGCGATGCGCTGCTGACGGTCCAGGCGCGTGAAGCAGATGGCGCCTGGCAGGCGCAGTGGCGCGTGTGGCTGGGTGACGAGCGTGAACAGGGGCGGGCGGAAGGGGCTGATCAGGCGGCGCTAGCCGATGCCGTGCTGCGCGCCGTCAGCGAGCGCCTAGCACCGCGATTTGTGGTCGCGCCGGGTGCTGCGCGGCGTCTGGAGGTGCAGGTCGAAGGCACGACGCTGGCCCGTTACGCCGAGCTGCAGCGTCTGCTGGAGCCGTTTGCCGGACAATTGAGTCAGGTACAGGGTGAGCGTCTGGTGTTTCAGGTCAGTGCCAGTGCCGAACAGGTACGTGCGCAGCTGGCACTGGCGCAGTTGCATGAGGTGCCGGTCGCTGCTGAACCTGAACCTGCGGCTGAGGCGTCTGCCACAGCACCCGCTGCACCCGCTGCACCCGACGCTGGTGCGCCTGTGCAAGGCGCGGCTGAGGATGTTCTACGCTTTCGCTGGTAGACTCTCGCGCGACTGAGCAACGCACTCTTATTTCGATGTTCCTTGCCCGCTGCCGGGCTGCAGAGGCTTTTGCATGATCGATTCGCATCGCTGGCTATGGATGGCTGGGCTGTTGCTGTTCGGCGGGCTGTTGTATCTGTTGCACCCTATTTTGTCGCCGTTTCTGGTGGGCATTCTCCTGGCCTACATGGGCGACCCGCTGGTTGACCGCCTGGAGCGCTGGAAGCTGTCGCGGACCTGGGGTGTGATCGCAGTCTTTGCCCTGTTCAGCTTGATCCTGGCCATTCTGCTACTGGTTTTAGTGCCGATGCTCGGCAAGCAACTGATGCGCCTGTACGAGCTGCTGCCGCAGATGCTCGATTGGGTTCAGCATCAGGCCCTGCCGTGGGTGCAGTTGAAGTTCGGCCTGGCCGAGGGCTTCTGGCGCTTCGATCAGCTCAAGGCCGCGTTCAGCGAGCATCTGGGCAAAACCACCGATATCGTTGGCATCATCCTGGCGCACGTCACGGCCTCTGGCCTGGCGTTGCTGGGCTGGCTGGCCAATCTGTTGTTGATCCCGGTGGTCAGCTTCTACCTGATGCGCGATTGGGACCTGCTGATGGCGCGTTTGCGCGAGCTGCTGCCGCGCAGCCGTGAGGCGGTGGTGGTGAAGCTGGTCAGTGAGTGCCATGAGGTGCTGGGCGCATTTTTGCGGGGGCAGTTGCTGGTGATGCTGGCGCTGGGCGTGATGTACGCCGCGGGGCTGATGTTGATCGGCCTGGAATTGGGCTTGTTGATCGGGCTGCTGGCCGGTCTGGCGAGCATCGTGCCGTATCTGGGCGTGGTGGTCGGGTTGGGCGCCGCGATGGCGGCAGGGCTGTTCCAGTTCGGCGTCGATTTCTATCCGCTGCTGGGCATCGCCATCGTGTTCACCATCGGGCAGATGCTCGAAGGCATGCTGCTGACCCCGCTGCTGGTGGGCGACCGCATTGGTCTGCACCCGGTCGCGGTGATCTTCGCGATTATGGCCGGTGGGCAACTGTTCGGCTTCACCGGGGTGCTGCTGGCCTTGCCGGTGGCGGCGGTGATCATGGTTTTAGTGCGTCATGTCAATGATTTGTATAAACTTTCTGCTCTTTACAGGGAAACCAGTGACGTCTCCGATGAGCCGTCCAGCCGCGCATGACTCCAACTCAACTGTCACTCGGTGTGCGCCTGCGCGATGACGCCACCTTCGCCAACTTCTACCCGGGCGCCAATGCGGCGGCACTGGGTTATGTCGAGTGCCTGTGCGAAGCAGAGGCAGGTTGGACCGAGAGCCTGATTTACGTGTGGGGCCGTCCGGGCGTCGGCCGCAGCCATTTGCTGCAAGCGGCGTGTATCCGTATGGAGCAGCGCAGTGAGCCAGCGGTGTACCTGCCGCTCAGTGCGCCGGGGTTACGTCCTGAGCTGTTCGATAATCTGGAGCAGTTCGAGCTGGTCTGCCTGGACGATCTGGATGCAATCGCCGGTAAGCGCGAGTGGGAAGAGGCGCTGTTCCACCTGTTCAACCGCTTGCGTGACAGCGGTCGCCGCTTGCTGCTGGCGGCCGATAAGTCGCCGCGAGAGATCGCCATCAAGCTGCCGGACCTCAAGTCGCGCCTGACCCTGGCGCTGGTGTTCCAGCTCCAGGGTTTGTCCGATGAAGACAAGCTGCGTGCCCTGCAGCTGCGTGCGTCGCGGCGCGGCCTGCACCTCAGTGACGAGGTCGGGCGGTTTATCCTGACCCGGGGCGAGCGCAGCATGTCCTCGCTATTCGACCTGCTCGAAGAGCTTGATCAAGCGTCCTTGCGCGCCCAGCGCAAGTTGACCATCCCGTTCCTCAAAGAAACCCTCGGCTGGTAGCCCAGCTCACTGCGCCGCCGCGGCCAGTGAGGCATTGAACAGGTCGGTGCTGCGCTCCAGCGCATCACACAGGGCCTGGGCGGCACTCGACAGCGGATGGTCAATGCGCCGCACCATGCCCACTCGGCGCTCCACCTGCGGGCCAACCAGGGGCACGCAGCGGGCGCCCAATTCTTCCATCTGCCGCAGGCACAGGTTGGGCACCGCGCTCACGCCCAGGCCGTTAGCGACCATGCGCCCCACTGTGACCAACTGATGGCTCTCGAATGCCACCGGCAGGCTGCCGTGTTGCGCGCTAACCCGCGCTTCGAGCAGCAGGCGCACCGCCGAAGGCCGCTGCAGGGTGATGAAGCTCTCCTGCAACAGCGCCTGCCAGCTGACTTCGGGCAGCTGGGCCAGGGGTGAGTCGGCTGGCACCACGGCGACGAAACGATCGACATAAAACGGCGTGAAACTCAGGCCTTCCTGGGGCTCAGGTTCGAACAGCACGCCCAACTCAACCCGTCGGCTGCGCACCATCTCCAGCACCTGTTCATTGATCACGTCATGCACGGTGACATTGACCCGTGGGTGACGGTCGCGAAAGGCCTTGAGCGCCACTGGCAGCAGGTTGCCGGCGAAGGAGGGCATGGCGGCAATCGACACCCGCCCCAGTTGCAAGGTGAAGTGCTGGCGCAGCAGGTCCTCGGCGTGGTCCCAGTCCGCCAGCAAGCGCCTGGCCAGGGGGAGAAAGATTTCCCCTTCGGCGGTCAGGCTGACACTGCGCGTGGTGCGCACCAAGAGCGCGCCGCCAAGGCTGTCTTCAAGGTTCTTGATCGCTAGGCTCAGGGCTGGCTGTGACAGGTGCAGGCGTTCACCGGCGTGGGCGAAGCTCAGGGTTTGCGCCACGGTGTAGAACGCGCGCAGCTGTTTGAGGGTCATATATTTGTATTTCTTATTAATGAATTGAAAAAACAAACTTAACAAATTAGTGCGTGGGGCAGAAGCTGTCGGACACGCTTCGGTGGCACAGCCGCCGTCCAATAACGATAAGAGGTACAGCGTATGGCAGGACTCGATAAGCGGGTGTACAGCTACGAAGACGCCCTGGCTGGTTTGACCGATGGCATGACGGTCCTGGCGGGTGGCTTTGGCCTGTGCGGCATCCCGGAAAACCTGATCGCGGAAATTCGCCGCCGTGGCGTACGCGACCTGACGGTGGTCTCCAATAACTGCGGCGTTGACGGTTTCGGCCTGGGCGTGCTGCTTGAGGATCGGCAGATCCGCAAGATGATTGCATCCTATGTCGGCGAAAACGCCCTGTTCGAGCAGCAACTGCTCAACGGCGAGCTGGAGGTCGAGCTGACGCCCCAGGGCACCCTGGCCGAGAAGCTGCGTGCTGGCGGCGCGGGTATTCCGGCGTTCTTCACCGCCACTGGCTACGGCACACCGGTTGCCGAGGGCAAAGAGGTGCGCGAGTTCGACGGCCGCCACTACATCCTTGAACCGGCCATCACTGGCGACTTCGCCATCGTCAAAGGCTGGAAGGCTGACCACTTCGGCAACGTCATCTACCGCCACACCGCACAGAACTTCAACCCGCTGGCCGCCACGGCCGGGCGCATTACGGTGGTCGAGGTGGAGGAGATCGTTGCGCCGGGCGAGTTGGACCCCGCGCAGATCCATACCCCAGGTATCTATGTGAACCGGGTAATCCAGGGCAGCTTCGAGAAGCGCATCGAGAAGCGCACCGTGCGCGCCTGATCAAACAAGAATAATTCGAGGAAACCGACATGGCTCTGACCCGCGAACAGATGGCCCAGCGCGTGGCCCGTGAATTGAAAGACGGCTATTACGTCAACCTGGGAATCGGCATTCCGACTCTGGTGGCCAACTACGTCCCCGAGGGCATTGATGTGATGCTGCAGTCGGAGAACGGCCTGCTCGGCATGGGCGCGTTCCCCACTGATGCCGAGGTCGATGCTGACATGATCAACGCCGGCAAGCAGACGGTTACTGCCCGCGCGGGTGCGTCGATCTTCGACTCTGCCGAGTCCTTTGCGATGATCCGCGGCGGGCACGTCGACCTGACGGTCCTCGGTGCGTTCGAGGTTGATGTGCAGGGCAACATTGCCTCCTGGATGATCCCCGGCAAGCTGATCAAGGGCATGGGCGGCGCGATGGACCTGGTGGCCGGTGCCGACAATATCATCGTCACCATGACCCACGCCTCCAAAGACGGCGAGTCCAAGTTGCTCGACCGCTGCACACTGCCGCTGACCGGTGCCGGCTGTATCCGCAAAGTGCTGACTGACCTGGCCTACCTGGAAATCGAAGACGGCGCATTCGTGCTGCGCGAGCGCGCGCCTGGGGTCAGTGTCGAGGAAATCGTCACGAAAACCGCCGGCCGGCTTATCGTGCCGGAGCATGTGCCGGAAATGAGCTTCTAACTGTTCGGCTACCCCGGCGCTGCCCCCACGACGGGCGGTGCCGGGGTGGCGTTTTATTCAGCATGAGCCCGTTATTGCCGTCTACATGAGCCGGGTTCGGTACAGCCTCAAGGAGCATCCCATGCAAGACGTCGTTATCGTCGCGGCAACCCGCACCGCCATTGGCAGTTTCCAGGGCGCGCTGGCTGCTATCCCTGCGCCAGAACTGGGCGCTTTGGTGATCAAACAGCTGCTGCAGCAGACCGGGCTTGACCCGGCGGCTGTCGATGAAGTGATTCTCGGTCAGGTGCTGACCGCAGGCTCGGGGCAGAACCCGGCGCGCCAGGCGGCGATCCAGGCAGGGCTGCCCCATGCGGTACCGGCCATGACCTTGAACAAGGTCTGCGGTTCCGGCCTCAAGGCGCTGCACCTAGGCGCCCAGGCGATTCGCTGTGGTGATGCCGAGGTGATCATCGCCGGGGGCATGGAGAACATGAGTCTGGCGCCCTATGTCATGCCGGGTGCGCGCACCGGGCTGCGCATGGGCCATGCGCAACTCGTCGACAGCATGATCACCGATGGCCTGTGGGATGCGTTCAACGACTACCACATGGGCATCACCGCAGAGAATCTGGTCGAGCGTTATGGCATCAGCCGTGAGGCGCAGGATGCGTTCGCTGCTGCTTCTCAGCAGAAGGCGGTTGCAGCCATCGAGGCTGGGCGCTTCGAGGCCGAGATCACCCCGGTGCTGATCCCGCAGCGCAAGGGCGACCCGATCACCTTCGCCCGAGATGAGCAGCCACGTGCCGGCACCACGGCCGAGTCCTTGGGCAAGCTCAAGCCAGCGTTCAAGAAAGACGGCAGCGTCACCGCAGGCAACGCCTCCAGCCTCAACGATGGCGCCGCGGCGGTGCTGCTGATGAGCGCCGCCAAGGCCGAAGCGTTGGGCTTGCCGGTGCTGGCGCGCATCGCCGCCTATGCCAATGCCGGGGTAGACCCGGCGGTGATGGGCATTGGTCCGGTGGGTGCAACGCAGCGCTGCCTGGCGAAAGCGGGCTGGAGCCTGGAGCAGCTTGATCTGATCGAAGCGAATGAGGCTTTTGCCGCTCAGGCATTGTCGGTTGGCCAGGAGTTGGGCTGGGATGCCAGCAAGGTCAACGTCAATGGCGGTGCCATTGCCCTTGGGCATCCGATTGGCGCGTCGGGCTGCCGGGTGTTAGTCAGCCTGCTGCACGAGATGATCAAGCGCGATGCCAAGAAAGGCCTGGCGACGCTGTGCATCGGCGGTGGCCAGGGCGTGGCGCTGGCGATCGAGCGCTAAACAATACTGCCCTGTTGGTCCACACCAGCAGGGTGGCGATCTGGCCGGCCAGGTGGTCGGCTTCGAGAAGGGAGAGAGGCTAGGGTGGCCTCAGTGCCTTGTGCGGCACATGCCTTTTTCGTCCGGGAGCGTGACCTGCCTGCGCTTCCTGTTCGCGATGCGGTAACTGCCGCCGCGGGCATGCCTCACCAATAATGATAAAAGAGGAAACACCATGCTGAGCAAAATGACTTCACTGAGCGTGAGTCTCGTCCAACGTTACTTACCGTCACCCTTCGTCTTCGCCATGTTCCTGACCCTGGCTGTGCTGATCTTCAGCATGCTCGGCACAGGTCAAAGCTTGCCGCAGATGGCCCAACATTGGGGCACCGGCTTCTGGACGCTGCTGACCTTCGCCATGCAGATGGCCCTGGTACTGGTGACCGGCCATGTGCTGGCCAATGCGCCTATGGTCGCGCGCGGGCTTGACCGTCTGGCGCGCATTCCCAACACCCCGGGGCAGGCCATTGTCATGGTCACGCTGGTCGCTCTGGCGGGCTCCTGGATCAACTGGGGCTTCGGTCTGGTGGTGGGGGCGGTGTTCGCCCGTGCCCTGGCACGTCAGGTGAAAAACCTGCATTACCCGCTGTTGGTGGCGTCGGCCTATTCCGGCTTTCTGATCTGGCACGGCGGTTTGTCCGGCTCGATCCCGCTGTCCCTGGCCACCGGGGGTGCTGACTTGCAGCGCATGACCGGCGGTGTTTTGCAGGCCGGTGTCGGCGTTGAGAACACGCTGTTTACAGTGCTCAACCTGAGCATCATCGCGTTGCTGGTGATCGGCCTGCCGATTCTCAACCGCGCCATGTTGCCGAGCACACCAATAGTCGCGGACCCAGCGCTGCTGCGTGATCCAGAGCCGACACCGATGCCACGGGAAACCCCGGCCCAGCGTCTGGACGACAGCCGTATTCTCGGCCTGATCATCGTGGCCCTGGCGGCGGTGTACTTTGGCTATTACTTCTACAACAACGGCTTTGCCCTGAGCCTGAACATTGTCATCGGCCTGTTCCTGTTCCTGGGTTTGCTGCTGCACGGGACGCCTGAGCGCTACATGCGTGCGGTGCAGGAAAGCGTGGGTGGCATCAGTGGTATCGTCATTCAGTTTCCGTTCTATGCCGGCATCATGGGCATGATGATCGGTGCCAACGCTGACGGTATGTCCCTGGGCAAGCAGATCACTGACGCCTTCGTCGCCTGGTCGAATGCCGATACCTTCCCGATGCTGGCGTTCCTCAGCGCCGGGGTGGTGAACTTCTTTGTGCCGTCGGGTGGTGGTCAGTGGGCGGTACAGGGCCCGATCATGCTGCCGGCCGGTCAGGCATTGGGTGTGGCGCCGGAAGTGACCGCGATGGCGATTGCCTGGGGTGATGCCTGGACTAACATGATCCAGCCATTCTGGGCGTTGCCGCTGCTGGCGATTGCCGGGCTGGGCGCGCGAGACATCATGGGCTACTGCCTGATGATGTTGCTGTACTCCGGCGTGGTGATCACCGGCTGTTTCTACTTCCTCACCTAAGCACAAGCGAGGCCGTGGCGTCTGCCGCGGCCTCGCCTGCTGTCACACCTCTCCAGCCTGTTTGCGGTCGTACTGAAAACGCCAACGCGTGTACAGCAGCGCCGAACAGAACAGGCTGACACTGAGCAGCGTCTCCGCCCAGCCAAACAGGGCCTTGGACGGGTCAAACGCGGCCAGTACGCCCTGAATGAAATACAGGTTGACCACGAAACATGCCCAGGCATGCGCCCGTGCGTTGCCGAGAATCAGCCCCGGCGCGAGCAGTAGCATGGGGATCAACTGCAGGCTGGCGATAACCCAGCGCAGCTCGCCGGGGATCTCGGCGATAAACAGGTTCCAGGCCAACAGCAAAGCAGTCAGTGCAAAGAAGCTGACCAGGGTGGCAACGCGGCTGAGTTTCAGGCGCGGTTGCAGCCATTCGAGCGCGGGCAGGGGTTTGGCGATTTTAGCCACGGGGTGTCTCCAGGTGCTGGGCCGTGCGGGCCAGGCGTTCGCCGAGGGCGCGGCACAGCGCCGTTTCGTGATTGTCGAGGGCACGCTTGCCTTCAGCGCCTGCGTGGTGGCTGGGGCCGTAGGGCGTACCGCCGCCGCTGGTCTCCAGCAAGGCTGATTCACTGTAGGGCAGGCCGGTGATCAGCATGCCGTGATGCAGCAGCGGCAGCATCATCGACAGCAGGGTGCTTTCCTGGCCGCCATGCAGACTGGCGGTGGAGGTGAACACGCCAGCCGGTTTACCCACCAGGGCGCCGGTCAGCCAGAGGTTGCTGGTGCCGTCGAGGAAGTATTTGAGCGGCGCGGCCATGTTGCCAAAGCGCGTTGGGCTGCCCAGGGCCAGGCCGGCGCATTGCTTGAGGTCGTCCAGGCTGACGTAGGGCGCGCCTTCGTCGGGGATCGCCGGGGCCGTGGCTTCACAGTCGCTGGAGACCGGCGGCACCGTGCGCAGGCGTGCCTCCAAACCGGCGCGCTCCACACCGCGAGCGATCTGCTTGGCCATCGCTGCCGTGGCGCCATGACGGCTGTAGTACAGCACCAGAATATAGGGCGTGCTCATGGCAGGATCTCCAGAATGGCTTCGGGGGGGCGACCGATCACCGCGCGCTCGCCGACGACCAGAATGGGCCGCTCGATCAAGGGTGGATGGGCAACCATGGCCGCGATCAGGGCGTCGTCATTGAGGGTCGGGTCTGCCAGGCCCAGGCTGCGGTATTCCTCTTCGCCGCTGCGTAGCAGGGCGCGCGGCGCGATACCCAGCTTGGCCAACAGGTCGCTTAGTGTGTCGGCGTCCAGCGGTGTGTCCAGGTAGCGCACCACATGCGGCGTCAGGCCACGGGCTTCGAGCAGGTCCAGCGCAGCGCGCGATTTCGAGCAGCGGGGGTTGTGGTAGAGCGTCAGGTCGGTCATGTGCAGGTCGCATCTTGCCTCGGGTGGGCGCTATTCTACTGCGCTGGCGGTCGAGTCTGTATCGCCGTGGCCATTGGTCGCGCTTCGGCTGTCCGAGGTGCGTCATACAGGAGCAGGCATGCAGCAGCGGGTACGGGAGTGGGGCGCGTTCTGGCGCTTTCTGTTACAGCGGTTTTGGGCCGATGACGGCTTGAATAATGCGGCGGCACTGACATACACCACGCTGTTTGCCGTGGTGCCGATGATGACCGTGACGTTCGCCATGCTCTCGGCGATTCCAGCGTTTCAGGGCACGGGTGAGCAGATCCAGAGTTTTATCTTCCGCAACTTTGTACCCTCGGCGGGTGAACTGGTGCAGGAGTACCTGGGTAACTTCACCAACCAGGCGCGGCAGCTGACCTGGATCGGCGTTGCCGTCTTGGCCGTAACGGCGTTCTGGATGCTGGTGACCATCGAAAAGACCTTCAATGCCATCTGGCGCGTGCGCCAGCCACGGCGTGGGGTGTCGAGCTTTCTGTTGTACTGGGCGATTCTCAGCCTGGGGCCGATTCTGCTGGGCGCCGGGTTTGCGACCAGCACCTATATTGCGTCGCTGTCGTTGATTTCGGGGCCTGATGCCCTGGCCGGGGCGAAAACCTTGCTGGGCGTTATGCCGCTGGCGTTTAGCGTGGCGGCCTTTACCCTGCTCTATGCGGCGGTTCCGAATACACGGGTGCGCTTCAAGCACGCAATGCTCGGGGGCTTGTTCACGGCTGTATTGTTTGAGGTGGCCAAGGCGCTGTTTGGTTTGTATGTCCGCCTTTTTCCCGGCTACCAGCTGATCTACGGCGCATTCGCGACCTTCCCGCTGTTTCTGCTGTGGATCTACCTGTCCTGGTTGATCGTGCTGTTTGGCGCGGAGTTGGTGTGCAACCTGGGGGTGTCCAGGCAGTGGCGCCAACGTGAGCTGCCACGGGTGCTGGTGATGTTCGGTATGTTGCGGGTGTTTCTGGCGCGCCATCAGAGCGGCCTGAAGGTGCGCTTGCGTGACGTACAGCGCCAGGGCTGGCAGATACCGGAGTACGAGTGGGAGGCCGTGCTGACGTTTCTTGAGCAGCAGCATCTAGTCGCGCCAACGGGCAATGGCGGCTGGGTACTCTGCCGGGACCTGCAGGGTTATCCGGTCAGCCAGTTATTGATCAGTTGCCCCTGGCCATTACCGCGTGTCGAGCAGCTGCCAGCGGTACTGGATGAGCCCTGGTACCCCGCACTGTGCGACGCGCTGGGGCAGGTGCAAGAAACCCAGGTGCAGAGCTTTTCCGGTGACCTGGCCAACTGGCTGCGCCCCGGTCATGCGTAGCGTTCAGGGCAGGCGCAGCGGGTAGCGGTTGACTGCGGCGGTTTGCAGGTTGGCGGCTGGCAGCGGCAGGATCGCCTGGTTGTTGACGCCGCTTAGCTGCAACCAGACGTTCTCGCCTTCAGCAAACTGGCCGCTGGGCAACCACAGGCCATGGTGCCAGCCATTCCCTGGGTCCGGCGTGCTTTGCAAAACGCCCACATGGGTCTGCGCGCTGGGCGCTCGGCGCAGCCAAACCGGCCGGGGTAAGCCTTTGAGATAACGCAACCCCAGGTGCAGCCCCCGCGCGTTCAGATGCCGCCAGCGCACCAGCGCCAGGGTGGGCGCCGATTGTTCGTTCAGCAGCAGGATCAATTGACCGACGGCCAGATGCGCGGCCTGATCCGCAGCGCACAACACACCCGCGCCACCGGGGCTGGCATCGAGCATGTGGGCGGGTGCTTTGCCTGGGCGCTGTTCGAGTAGCTGGGCGTGAATGGCCGCCAGCCCGCTGACCAGTTCGCAAGGGGTGTCATAGTCGACGCGCGGGTGGCGTCGCTGCTGGCGCCCGAGCCAGTGTTGCTGGACCTTGTCGAGCGCCTGACGTTCTGCAGTGGTGCGCAAGGGCGCCGGCTCCAGCATGGCAATCAGCAGGGCGCCGAGCTCAAAGCGCCTTAGGTGGTCGGGGTGTCCGGCGGGCTGCTGTCCATAGCCCAGGCATGGCTGCGCGTCCGTTAGATCGACCACCGGGCTTTCACCCTCGTCGTCATCTTCCCAAGGCAGCAGGCGGCCCAGTTCGGCCAGTGGCGCCAGGGCCGCGAATAACACCGGACATTCCCCCTCGGCCAGGTGAAACGGGTTGCTCAAGGCGAGCAACAGCATTTGCTGGTAGATGCCGCGCTGGGTGCTGGCAGGGGCCGGCTGAAACGCCGCTGCGACCGGTTCGTCCAGGCATTCCTGCTGTTCGGCAAGCCAGTACAGCAAGTGGCTGTCGCGCCATAACGAGGGGGGCGGTTCCTGGTAGAGCTGGTAATGGCGCAGCAGGCATTGGGCAAGAAAATGCTGGGCCATGTACAGGCACCACGCCAGGTGCGGGCGTGATGGCTGCCGACCCTGGAAGATCTGCAACAGCAGTCGCTTGAAGCCGATCGCCAGCTCGCTGCACAGCCGCAGAAACAAAGGAGCAGGGGGCTGGCTGGCATGTTGCTGCTGCGCATGGTAGCGATAGGCATCGCTGAAGCTTTGCAGCGCCCGCTGCCTTTCGAGTAAGGTCATGGCGCAACGATTGAGGCGAAACAGCAGGCTCAGAATCTCCTGCAACGCCTGCTCGGCCGGCAGCGCGCGCGCCGCATTTAGCCGATTATTGAGATCGGCCAGGGGCGCGGCTTCACCGTCGAGTATGTCCGGCACTTCCAGGCGCAAGGCATCAAGCGTCATATCAACCCTAGGTAGACGAGGATCGCAGGCATGGGCACGCAACTCCAGACGGTCATTCGGACGGTGATGGGCATCGGTATCGGATTGTTGTTGGCCGGCTGCGCTGAGGATCTGGGCACCGACCAGCATGGACGAAAGGTAACGGCTGAGCAGCTCGAAGGCCAGTGGTTGATCATCAATTACTGGGCTGAATGGTGCGCGCCCTGTCGTGTAGAGATTCCCGAACTGAACAGCCTGGCCAGTGAGCTGGAAGGAAGCTCGGTGAAGGTGCTGGGGGTGAACTTCGATGGGTTGCAAGGCGAGACATTGAGCAAGGCATCGACCGACATGGGTATCGCCTTCACCGTACTGGCTCAGGACCCTGCCAAGCGTTACCAATTGCCGGCCAATGAAGCACTGCCGGTGACCTATATCATTGATGACCGCGGGCAGTTGCGTGAGCGTCTGCTCGGTGAGCAGACCGCTGAGGGCCTCAATGCGCGGTTATTGGCGCTGCGTGGGGAATCCTGAGGTGAGTCGCTGCCTGCGCGCACTCGTTGAAGGCCGGGTGCAGGGTGTCGGGTTTCGCCAGGCCACGGCCCGACAAGCCGATGCATTAGCGCTCGACGGTTGGGTGCGTAACCTGAACGATGGGCGTGTTGAAGTGCTGTTTGAAGGTACGGATGAGGGCGTGCAGAAGTTGGCAAGCTGGCTTGAGCATGGCCCTGAGCTCGCCGAGGTGACTCAGGTGAGCCTGGAAGAACAACCGCTACAGAACATAGCGGGTTTTCTGATCCGTCGCTGATGGTGCGATACGTACCATGGCGCCTCGCATAACCGGCGCCATGGCCTGTTTTATCAGTCCTTTCCTGGGTCGGCCGCCAGGCGCCCAGCATCCTCCATCAAGGATTTGAGAAAGGCGTCTTGGAGTTCCGGGTCATTGCGCGTGAGCTCGATCAGGCTTTGTTCGAGCTCGCTGGCTTCCTCTTCCAGCCCCAGGTCGGACAGGCGCTTGACGCGGTGCACCCACTGTTGCACGTCGTCATCTTCGAGGTCGTCGTAGATCAGGTCATGGGCTTCCTGCAGCTTGCCGCGCAGGGTGCGACTGACCAGCAGCGTGGCATCTGCGCGGGTGGTGCTTTGCGGATCTTCGACACTCAGCAATAACGTGCCAACCCGGCCAATATCCTGCTCCGAAAAAGGACCGTCGAGCAGGTTGAGACGCAGGATGCCGTTACGGTCCGTGAGCAATTCGTGGGTTTGCTCGCCGGCCTTGACCATGACCGGGCGCTCGCTCCAGGGCAAGCTTGAGTATTCCATGCGCGCATCCTGACGCTGCTCGTCAAGGTTGGCCAGGTTCTGCTCGGAGCGGCCGTTGGACTCAACGTTCATGAATGGGTTGAGGCCTGCAAACCCATAGCTGATCCAGTCTTTGGTGACGCTGTCTGGCAGGCTGCCCAGCAGGACCACGTTGAGCACGTTGGCACCGACGCCGCCAACGATCGCCACGGCGCCCAGGGGCACCTCATACAGCTCGCGCCAGGGCTGGTAAGGCGTGTAGCGGTCGTAACGGCGGGTGACCTCGTAGGCGGTCACCTCGAATGTCTTTTGCTCATGCACGCGAATGCGCCGCTGCGGCAACTCGAGTACCCGCGGCTCACCCACATCAATCTGCAGGCTGTGGTCGAGCAGTTTGCGCTCGATACGCTCTTCGTGTTCGCTGCGTTGCGGCAGGTGGTTGGCACAACCGGCAAGGACGATGGCGGCGCACAGTGCGCCGCCTAGCGTGAGGGTGTTTCGCTTGAACATGATGGCTCGTGTAAAAAGGTGATCAGCGGCTGATACGGGCTTGGATAAACGACAGGATATCGGCTGCTGGTACCACTTGGGCCTCGGTTTCCTGGCGGCTCTTGTACTCCAGGTTGCCGTCTGCCAAGCCGCGGTCGCTGACTACGATGCGATGCGGGATGCCGATCAGTTCCATGTCTGCGAATTTGATGCCCGGACTGGTCTTTTTGTCACGGTCATCCAGCAGCACTTCGTAACCGGCCGCCTTGAGTTGCGCGTACAGGGTGTCGGTCGCCTCACGCACGGCTTCGGTTTCGTAGCGCAGCGGGACCAGCGCAATCTGGAAGGGCGCCAGGGTGTCGTTCCAGCGAATGCCGCGCTCATCGAAGTTCTGCTCGATGGCTGCCGCCACGACACGCGATACACCGATACCGTAGCAACCCATGGTCAGGGTCACCGGCTTGCCGTTCTCACCCAGTACCTGGCAGTTGAGGGCCTCGCTGTATTTGGTGCCGAGCTGGAAGATATGCCCGACTTCGATGCCGCGCTTGATTTCCAGGGTGCCTTGGCCGTCCGGGCTCGGATCGCCTGCAACCACGTTTCGCAGGTCGGCGACTTTGGGCAACGGCAGATCACGCTCCCAGTTCACGCCGAAGTAGTGCTTGTCGTCGATGTTCGCGCCAATCGCGAAGTCGCTCATCAGCGCCACGGAACGGTCAACGATACAGGGCAGCGGCAGGTTCAGCGGGCCGAGGGAGCCGGCACCGGCGCCAATGGCTGCGCGCAGCTCAGCTTCGCTGGCAAACACCAGCGGGCTGGCGACTTCTTCCAGGTTGGCAGCTTTGATTTCATTGAGCTCATGGTCACCGCGCACGATCAGCGCCACCAGGGTGCCGGCTTCTGCACCGTGAACAATCAGCGTTTTGATGGTTTTCTCGATGGCCAGGCTATAGCCCTGTACCAGCGCATCGATGGTCTTGGTATCCGGTGTGTCGACCAGGCGCAAGGCTTCGCTGGCAGCGCCACGCGCGGTTTCGCGCGGAACGGCTTCGGCCTTTTCGATGTTCGCGGCGTAGTCGGAGCTGTCGCTGAAGGCGATGTCGTCTTCGCCCGAGTCGGCCAGCACATGGAACTCATGGGACCCGGTACCGCCGATGGAGCCGGTGTCAGCCTGGACCGGGCGGAAGTTCAAGCCCAGACGGCTGAACACATTGCAGTACGCCTGGTGCATGCGGTCGTAGGTTTCCTGCAGCGAGGCCTGGTCCACGTGGAAGGAGTAGGCATCCTTCATGATGAACTCGCGGCCACGCATCAAGCCGAAGCGCGGACGGATCTCGTCGCGGAATTTGGTCTGGATCTGGTACAGGTTGATCGGCAGCTGCTTGTAGCTGTTGAGCTCGTTGCGCGCCAGGTCGGTGATCACTTCTTCGTGGGTCGGGCCTGCGCAAAATTCGCGACCATGGCGGTCTTTCATGCGCAGTAGCTCGGGACCGTACTGCTCCCAGCGGCCGGACTCTTGCCAGAGTTCGGCAGGCTGGATGCCAGGCATCAGCACTTCCAGGGCGCCGGCCGCGTTCATTTCCTCACGCACCACCTTTTCCACATTGCGCAGCACACGCAGGCCCATGGGCAGCCAGGTGTACAGGCCGGAAGCGAGCTTGCGGATCATCCCCGCACGCAGCATCAACTGATGGCTGATGACGACGGCGTCGGAAGGGGTTTCTTTGAGAGTCGAAAGCAGGAACTGACTGGTACGCATATTTGGCCGTTCTGTCGGTTGCATGGGCATTTAATAGGGCCGCATTGTACGGTGCCTATACAGTGGCGTACAGGACGGGGGCAGGCGCGAATTTATTCGCGATTAAGGCGGGTGCCCTGATGGGCATGATCGCGACTAAATTCGCTCCTATATTGGCTGCGCCTTGGAAAGCACAGAGCGTTTTCGAGTTGATCAGCTGTGAGAGGTGAGGATGTCGACATTGACGGCTCAGGATGTTCAGGCGCTTATCCGGGCAGGACTGCCCATGGCCGACGATTTAGACCTGCGCATTGACCGGCTGGATGAACAAGGTGTGCTGGCGCGTGTGCCGTTTCATGCCAAATTGGTGCGCCCCGGTGGCACCCTGTCAGGGCCCACCCTGATGGCTCTGGCCGATGCTGCTATGTATGCCGTGGTGCTCGGGCGCTTGGGGCGAGTGGAGATGGCGGTAACGTCCAACCTGAATATCAACTTTCTAATCAAGCCGCAGCCAGTTGATTTGTTTGCCGATGCGCGCATTCTGCGCCTGAGTCGGCGCCAGGCAGTGTGCGAGGTTGGCTTGTACTCGGCAGGCAACTCAAACGAGTTGGTTGCCCATGTAACAGGCACCTACGCGTTGCCGCTCTAGGCTAGAGCGCGCATAGAGGAAGCAATCTTTTGATTGGCTATTGCCGTCCTTTTTTAGGCGCGGCTTGGTAGCTTTGCGATTGTGCTATGAGCATCTTGAATAAAGTACTAGCTCGTTATCTTGGCTTGGATAAATACGTTGGTGATCTTGATTAGAGGCCAAGAAAAAGCCCGGCACTAGGCCGGGCTTCTTATGTTGCTACCGCAAGGGTCCGAGTTACAGGACGCTCAGCGGGTACTCAACGATCAGGCGGAAATCGTTGTTGTCAGAACCATAATTGGCATTCTGCGAGTTGTTAGCGCGGTAAATAGCGCTACGTACGCGGAATGACAAATCTTTAGCAGCGCCGTTTTGGACTACGTACTTGGTTTCGAAGTTGAACTCGTTCTCTTCACCTTCGTCCTCACCAACGCCGTAGTCGATGTTGTCACCGGTGACATAGCGAGCCATGAAGCTCAGGCCAGGGACACCGTATGTTGCCATGTCAATGTCGTAGCGTGCTTGCCAGGAGCGCTCGTCTTTACGGTCAAAGTCGGAGTACTGGATCGAGTTAGCGAGATAAATTGTACCACCGCCGTCGATGCCGTAGTTGTATGCGGTATCACCCGACGAGCGCTGATGAGCTACTGTGAAGGTGTGGGCGCCGACTGAGTAGGCTGCCGCCAGGCTCCAGATCTTATTGTCAACTTCACCCGACAACTTACGGCCGTCGTCGTTTGTTTTGTAGGCATTGAAGTCCTGAATTCAACACATAAGTGCAACGCTCACCCCTGCATAAACTTCGTACGGCGTCTTCCAGCCCAGGCGTTTTCGCGGGCGTAAATTGATC
>LNFM01003020.1_pt1 | contig 59608 bp, 56 predicted proteins | sample 596031 | NCBI WGS metagenome assembly LNFM01 (sample SAMN04254537, study PRJNA301005) | activated carbon metagenome | isolation source: dual media filters at the Ann Arbor, Michigan drinking water treatment plant | place: USA: Ann Arbor | reverse complement strand
ATTGCCTGCTGCTGGCCCTCATGTACAACACCGGCGCCCGAGTCTCGGAGGTCATCGGCGTGAAGGTCAGCGACGTGGTGCTGGACGCTGCGGCATGCGTTCACTTGCACGGCAAGGGACGCAAGGAACGCTCGGTGCCACTGTGGCGCTCGACGGTCAAGGCGATCTGGGCGTGGTTGCGGCTCAACGCCGATCTCGGGCCAACGTCGGCCTTGCTGCCCAACCGGGGCGGGGAGGCAATGACGCGCTCGAACGTCACGCAACGGCTGGCCTTGGCAGTGAAGGCGGCTACCAGCACGACGCCCGGTCTGGCCAAGCGTTCGATCTCCCCTCACACCTTGCGTCACACGACAGCCATGCACTTGCTGCAGTCAGGCGTGGACATCAGCGTGATCGCCTTGTGGCTGGGCCACGAGAGCCCGACGACAACGCACCAATACGTCGAAGCGGACCTGGCGATGAAGGAGAAGGCCTTGGGTCGGCTGCAGGATCCCGAGACGCCGGTACGCCGCTTCAGGGCGACGGACTCGCTGTTGGAGTTCCTCAAGACGTTGTGACTATGCGCAGAACCCGGTCGCCGACTCCATCCCCACCACGAGGAAGACTCGGCGCCCGATTAGCCCAAGCTGTTCATAACTGGGGCCTGTGCATAACGGCCATAAGCCGTCGCTCGCCTCGCTGCCAGATAGCCGACATTAGATCTGCCCGACGTACGGCTGTGATCGAATTGGACACTGCGGCGCGACGCCGGCGACGTCCTGAGAAGTGTTCTTATCAGCGCCCCAGGCGCGCACGCGCGGCAGGCGCTCGCAAAGAAACAGCCGATGCGCTACAACGGGAGCGGCAGCGACGACATGACCGACACGTCACTGGTGCGAGCTTGAGCGAGCCCGTTTATCAGCTTGGTTGGGGAATCGTCGGCGAAATTGGTGAGCGCAGCAGTGCGCATCCCGTTTGTGAGATCGAGTCGATTTCGACGCTTCCCATGGCGCTGTCTTTCATCAACGATGACGGAGAGCAGGCCATGGCAGCACGCAAGCAGGAAGTCGCGGTGTTCCCCAATGCCGCTGGAATCGATGTTGGCGCAACGAGCCACTGGGTGGCCGTGCCGCCGCATCTGGCAGATGGTCCGGTACGCGAGTTCGGGCCGATGACGACCGACCTCAATGCGCTGGCCGACTGGCTGCTGGCGTGCGGCGTCGACACGGTGGCACTGGAATCAACTGGCGTCTACTGGATCCCTGTGTACGAGGTTCTCGAACAGCGTGGCCTGAAGGTCTGGCTGGTCGATGCCCGGCAGTTGAAGTACGTTCCCGGCCGCAAGAGCGACATCCAGGATTGCCAGTGGTTGCAGAAGCTCATGAGCCTGGGACTGCTGCGCGCGGCGTGGCGGCCTGACGGTGAAGTGTGCGTCGTGCGTGCCGTGGCGCGCCAGCGCGAGGTGCTGCTCACCGAGCAGGCGAGTTGGGTGCAGCGCATGCAGAAGGCGCTCGTGCAGATGAACCTCCAACTCACCGAGGTGCTCACCGACGTGATGGGCGTGACCGGGCAGGCGATCATCCGCGCCATCGTCGCTGGCGAGCGCGACGCGGTCGTGCTGGCGCAGCATCGCAACCGGCGTGTCAAGGCCAGCAAGGACGAAGTCATCAAGGCCCTGAGCGGCAACTGGCGGGAAGAGCATCTGTTCGTTCTCGGTCAATCTCTCGCCATGTACGACGACATTGCTCGGCATCTTGCCGGCTGCGATGCCAAGCTCCAGGCGCTGCTGGCCGAGCGCAGCCGCGGGGGTGTAGAGCTGGGAAAGCCTCCCCGGGCCGGGAGCAGAACACGCGCGGTCTTCGACCTTCGCCAGACGCTGGCCGACTGGGCAGGCGTGGACCTCACGCGCATCAATGGGCTGGACGTGACCTCGGTGATGAAAATCCTGTCCGAACTCGGCCCCGACCTGAGCCGATTTGCGAACGTCAAGCACTTCTGTTCGTGGCTGGGCCTGTGCCCGGCCACGAAGATCAGTGGCGGCAAGGTCATGTCGGCGAGCACCAAGCACTCGGCCAATCGGGTTCGCCAGGCGCTGAAGGTGGCGGCTATGAACTTGTCGCGCAGCCAGTCGGCGCTCGGAGCGTTCTACCGCCGGCTGTGCACGCGCATGGACAAGCCCCGTGCCAACACTGCTGCGGCGCACAAACTCGCGCGACTCGTCTACTTCATGCTCACCCGGGGTGAGGCGTTCGTTGACCAGGGCCAGCAACGCTATGAAGAGCAGCAGCGTGAGCGCAGCGTCGCTGCATTGAAGCGCCGGGCCGCGGCCCTGGGTTTTCAGGTCGCTCCGGCTACGCCCACCGCGGCCTGAACTTCGGGACTGGCAGATCTGTTTCTTGTGAGGACGTCGTTTGACTTCAGTAAATCGCGAGCACTCAAGGCGCCGTTCAGATCATGTGCTTGGACTTACCGGGCAACCGATGGCTGTTCGGGATTCCATGGGGACGGAACAGGGGCGCTTGAAAACCCTATACTCTCACCATGCCACGCATCCTGCTCGCCGTCGCCCTGCTCGGCGCTTTCTCTGCGGTGGCCGAGGCCCAGATCACGGTGTACGGTCGCATCGACCTGTCGCTGGCGCAACAGACGGATGCCGCCAAGAACACCGAGCTGCGCAACGGCTCCGGCAGCCGCTTCGGGCTGCGCGGCACCGAAGATCTGGGCGGTGGCCTGAAGGCGGTGTTCCAGATCGAACACCGATTCAACGCTGACACCGGCAGTGCTGGCACGCGCTTCTGGGAAGGCAAGAGCACCGTCGGCCTGGAGGGCGGCTTCGGCCGCATCACCATGGGCCGCGAAGAGAACCCGGCCTACACCTACAGCCAGAACCCGGCCGACCCCTGGGGCGGCGACACCGTGGCCAGCAACGGCAGCATCGTCAACGGCCGCATCGGCACCAATCGTTACAGCGATTCACTGAATTTCCGCTACAGCGGCGGCGGTTTCACCGTAGGCGCCCAGATCACCGAAGGCGACGGCGTAGACAACCGCCCTTACAGCCTGGGCCTGGCCTACGCCGTCGGCGCATTGCGCCTGGGCCTGGGTTTCGAGAACCCCGGCAATGCCGACGACAACTGGCTGACGGTGAACGGCAGCTACAACTTCGGTGCCATTGCGTTGCGCGGCCTGATCGGCAACGGCACCAATGTCAACGGCCAGAAGCACGCCTCCTGGTTGCTCGCCGCAACGACCAACATCGGTCCCGGCGAGTTGCGCGCCAGCTATGGCCAACTGAAGAACACGGACCTGGACGTCGTTGCCGACAAGCAGCTCGCCTTCGGCTACCACCACGCGCTGTCCAGGCGCACCACGCTGTACGCCGACCTGATCAGCGAGCAGCGCGACAACATGCCCGCCAACCGCAAGAGCACCGGCTGGGACGTCGGCGTCAAGCACAACTACTGATGCCCTGGCGTGCCCGCCCAGGGGATGCCACGCCGGCTAACCGCGACCCGGCTGGGTGGAGTACGACGCCGAGCAGATCGGGACCGACCAGCTGGCCATCGCGCACGAGGCGCCGAAGGCCACGGCCTGACGGTCACCTGCATCGCCGCTCTCGGGACCACCAAACATCGTGAGTCCACGGTGGTGTGGGACCGCGCCAGTGATCGGCCGCTGCACCTCACCATCGTTTGGCAGGACCGCCGCATCGAGACGCTGTGCGCCCAACTGCGCAGCTTGGCCGGCGCGCCGTCCAAGGTGCGTGCCGACACCGGCCTGCTGATCGCCCTGACTTCTTCGGCACTGAACCTCGTCGGCACGCAGTCTGAAGAAGACGACACAGGAAGCTGAGGAGGACCGGCAGCGACTGTGGGCCAGCGCATCGAGCAAGTCGTCCGCTTGAAGTGGGCTGACGTGGGCGACACCACCTCGACGATCTGCGCCAGCAAGGGACGGCCAAGCCAAAAACCGGGCGTGCATCTGGGTCCGCTGATTGAGCTTGACAGCGTAGATCTGGCCCAGCTATGGCGGGAGGGTGATTCGCAATCTCGACGACAACAGGGCAAAAGACCATCAGCCTGCGGACGTTGGCAGGGGTGTGGCTTGTCGCGAACCAGCCGCTCGCCCAAGGTCGGCGTACCTGCAGCCGTCCGTATCGATCACGCCAATTTTTGGGGGCTGTTGTTGCCCAGTGGATGAATGTGGCGGCATCGCAAGTCGGGAGCGATCATGGCGAATCCAAATCCGTTGCGCGCTCGAGCGCGATGCGGATGTCGTCGCGCAAAGTCAGCAACTTGGGCGCAAGGCGCCGCACAACTGTGTCGAAGCAATCATTCGTCAAGACGCTGACATTGACGGCATAGGCCATGTTGGCAGTCACCAGGGGCGCCGCCACCGCGATGACCTCGGGCTGCCAGGACGCTGCACAGAAGCCTCTCTCCTTGATGGACACCAAGGCCGCGTCGATCTCAGCGCTCAACACGCTCCAGGTTCGCTGGCGACGGCGCTCGAAAACGGCTTCGAGGTCTTGCCGCCCGGCCAATGGCAATGTTGACAGGTAGGCGCGCCCCAGCGATGTCAACTCCATGGGCACACGCTGGCCCGACACGACCGTGCGGAACGCCACCCGCCGGGCATACCGGATCGACTCCAGGTACACCATCTCGTCACGGTCAGGTGCAGCCAGTCCCACATTGAGGCGGTCTCGTTCGGCGAGTTGGCGCATCAACGGAGCGGCCAAGGTCAGTATGCGGGAACCGGTTCGCATTGCGTGCGCCAGACCCAGCACGGCCGGCGCCAGACGATATGCGCGCATCGCCACTTCGCTCTGCAACATGCCCAGACCCACCAGCGTCTGGGTGAGCCGACTCACCGTGGACTTCGGCAGACCCGTTCGTTCTGCCAGTTCGCCGTTGCCCAGCAACTCCGACCCCTGCCGGAAGGCGCGCAGGATCTCGACACCGCGCTCGAGCGATCGGTTCGCGGGTGACCGACTGGCAGGTGACGGCTTGCCAGCCGCGTTGGTTGGAGACATCGGGCAAACCCTCGGCTCAATTCCACAGAGTGGAATAGCACCAGTGTATTCGTGGGGCGGATTTCCTATGCTCCTCTTCATGTCGGCGGCTTGTGAGCTTGCCGTTCACCACCCAGCGGAACCCATCCGCAAGATCCAGGAAACCCGCCATGCAGACATCCTTCCGTTCAAAGATTGCGCGATTCGGCGCCATCATCGCTGCCTCTGCGCTTGCCACAACAACGGCCATGGCGGCGTACCCCGAGAAGCCGATCCGCCTGGTGGTGCCTTTTGCCGCCGGCGGCGGAACCGACCTGATCGCCCGCACGCTGGGTCAAGGCATGTCGGCTGAACTGGGTCAGCAGGTGGTCGTCGACAACAAGCCGGGTGCGGGCACCATCATCGGCACCGACGCAGTGGCCAAGAGCGCTCCCGATGGCTACACCATCGTGATCGCCTCGTTCGCCCACGCGGTGAACCCCAGCCTTGTCGCCAAGCTGCCCTATGCGGCCGACAAGGCGTTCATACCCATCACTTTGATTGGCCGCGGCCCCAATGTGTTGGTCGTGCGTGCCAACAGCCCGCACAAGTCCGTGCTCGACATCGTCAACGCGGCCAAGGCCAAGCCGGGTGGCTTGACCTTTGCCTCGCAAGGCAATGGCACCTCGGCCCACCTGGCCGGTGAGATGTTCATGAACCTCGCCAAGGTCGAGATGGTGCATGTGCCGTACCGCGGCGCGGGCCCCGCCATCACCGACCTGCTGGGTGGACAGGTCGACATGATCTTTGGCACCGCTGCGGCGGTGTCCAACATGGTCGACCAGGGCAAGCTGCGCGCCATTGCCGTGACAACGCCGGAAACGTCGGCTGCCTTCAAGGGCATTCCGACGATCAGCGCCACCGTGCCGGGCTATGCCGTCGAGAGCTGGTACGGGCTGTACGCGCCGGCCGGCACGCCTGCCGATGTGATCCAGAAGCTGAACGCGGCCGCCAAGAAAGCTGCCCGCAACCCCGAGTTCTCGAAGAAGGTCGAGCAGGAAGGCCTGGCCGTCATTGCCAGCGACCCGGCCGAGCTCGACCGCTACGTCAAGGCCGAAGAGGCGCGCTGGAAGAAGATCGTCAAGGAAAACAACATCAAGTCAGACTGACCTCACCTGCTGCCACCACTTCGGAGAAACCCATGAACTTCACCCTGATCGACCTGAAGGTTGACAACGCGATCGCGACGATCACCCTCAACCGCCCCGACAAGCGCAATGCCATGAGCGACGCCATGCGCGGCGAGTTCATCGACGCGCTGGAGATGGTCGCGGCCGACAAGGCCATCAAGGCCCTGGTGTTGACCGGTGCCGGCAAAGGCTTCTGCGCCGGCGGCGACATCAGCGGCATGGAAAAGCGCATGAACGCGCCAGCCGGTGATGTGGGCTTCAACGGCTGGCACCGCCAGCAGCGCGTGCACCACACGCAGGCCCTGCTGCACACCATGCCCAAGCCGGTGATCGCGGCCGTCAACGGTGCAGCGTCCGGCCTGGGTGCCGACACTGCGCTGGCCTGCGACTTCATCATCGCCAGCGAGTGGGCCAACTTCACCTGGAGCTACATCCACCGCGGCATCATCCCCGACGGCGGCGGCATGTACTTTCTGCCGCGCCGCGTTGGCTTGTCGATGGCCAAGCAACTGATCTTCACGGGCCGAAAGGTCGACATCGATGAGGCGGTGAAGCTGGGCATCGTCGACCGCAAGACTTCGGGCGACACCTTGTTGGCTGATGCACAGGCATGGGCCGCTGAACTGAGCAAGGCCTCTGCCACGGCGCTGGCACTGACCAAGACCATCATCAACCAGAGCTTCGAGCTGTCGGCACACGACGTGTTTGCGCAGGGCAGCCAGGCCCAGGGCATTTGCTACACAAGCACCGAGCACCGCGAGTCGGTGATGGCCTTCTTGGCCAAGTCGGCACCCGCGGCGAAGGCGTGATCACCATGGACGCCATTTCACGCCTGCTGCAGCCGCGCAGCGTCGCCATCATCGGCGCCTCGGCCGACCCCTCCAAGACCGCTGGCCGCCCCGTGGCCTACCTGCAGAAGCACGGTTACACCGGCCACATCCTGCCGGTGAACCCCAAGGCCGACCGCATCGGTGACCTGCCGTGTTACGCCGACATCGCCTCGCTGCCCGTGGTGCCTGACGTGGGCATCGTGCTGCTGGGCGCCGAGCGCGCCCACTTGGCGGTTCGCGACCTTGCTGCGCGCGGCACGGCCGCCGCCATCGTGCTGGCCAGCGGCTACACCGAGACCGGCGAAGACGGCGCACGGCGCCAGCGCCAGTTGATCGAGGCCGCAGGGTCGATGCGCATCCTGGGTCCGAACACCATCGGCCTGGTGAATCTCACCGACAAGATCGTGCTGTCGGCCACCGGTGCGCTGGAGATGGACCACTTCCCGGTGGGTGGCATCGGCGTCGTGTCCCAGAGCGGGGGCATCCTGGGCTCTCTGCTCTCGCGTGCTTCGGCGCGCGGCATCGGCCTGTCCAAGCTGATCTCCACCAGCAATGAAGTCGATCTCGAACTGGCCGACTTCATCGACCACCTGGCCGACGATGAGGCCACCAAGGTCATCGCGCTGTACGTCGAGACGGTGCGCAACCCGCAGAAGTTCCGTGCTGCGGCGTTGAAGGCTGCGCGGGCCGGCAAGCCTGTCGTCGCCTTCAAGATCGGCCGTTCCGAAGCCGGCGCCGCGGCTGCGGTGTCGCACACCGGCGCGATGGCCGGTGCGGACCGCATGTACGACGCACTGTTCCGCCAGACCGGCGTGATTCGCGCGCAGAGCTTCAGCGATCTGCTGGACATCCCGGTTGCCCTGGCCACTGGCCGCAAGCTGCGTGGCAACCGCGTGGCGATCCTCACGTCCACCGGCGGCGCAGGCACCCTGGTCAGTGACGACCTGGGCCTGCATGGCTTCGACACACCCGCACCTGACGCCGCCACGGCCGAAACGCTGCGCGCCTTGCAGACCGGCAGCGAAGCCGTGCTGGACCGCAACCCCATCGACGTGACACTGGCCGGCCTGCGGACCGACCTGCTGCGCGGCGCCATCACCGCACTGCTGGCCAGCCCCAGCTACGACGCACTGACGATCATCGTCGGCTCGTCCAGCCTGGCGCAGCCCGAGCTGATGGCCGGTGCCATTCAGGATTGCCTGCCGCAGACCGACAAGCCGGTGATGGCCTACATCAGCCCGCATGCACCCGAAGTCGGCGCGCTGCTCACCCAACGCGGTGTGCCGGCTTTTGCCGCTGCCGAGAGCTGCACGGCGGCGCTGGGCGCGATGCTGGCCGCCAGCCGGTTTGTCGCCCATGATGAAGCGCAAGTCGCAGGTCCGGTCGTTGCGGTCGATGACTTCGCGCCGGGTTCGCTCGACGAAGCACAGGCCAAGCAGCTCTTCGCGCGGTTCGGTGTGCCTTGCGCGGGCGAAATCATCGTCACCACGCCCGCCGAAGCCGAAGCCGCCGCCAGGCAACTGGGTGGCCGGGTGGTGCTGAAGATCCTGTCGTCGCAGATCACGCACAAGAGCGATGTCGGCGGCGTGGCCGTGGGTCTGAGCGCCGAAACCGTGGCTGCGCGCCTGACGCAGATGGCCGCCGATGTTGAAGCCAAGGCCGGTGTGCGCCCGCAGCGTTACCTGGTCCAGGAGATGGTGGGCGGCGGTACCGAGTTCATCCTCGGCATGCACCGCGACCCGCTGGGCACGGCCATCCTGCTGGGCATGGGCGGTGTCACGGCCGAACTGTTCAAGGACACGACGATGCGCCTGCTGCCGGCCGATGCGAACGGGCTCAGCGGCCTGAGCCGCAGCGAAGCCCTGAGCATGGCCAAGGATCTGAAGACCTGGCCACTGCTCGACGGCTTCCGCGGCCGACCCAAGGCCGATGTGGACGCGCTGGTCGACGCCATCGTGGCCTTCTCGCGCATGGCCGCGCAGTTGGGAGAGCGCTTGGTCGAAGCCGAGATCAACCCGGTCTTCGTGCTGCCGCAAGGGCAGGGCGTGCGCGCTGCCGACGGCGTGGTCGTGCTGGCCTGAGGTGCAATCCATGGAACAGCCCCGCGTGCCGGTGGTTCGCCTGGAGCGCGATGGCGACATCGCCGTCATCGTCATCGACAACCCGCCGATCAACGCTGGATCGGCTGCCGTGCGCGAAGGGCTGATGGCGGCCATCGCCACCCTGACAGCGGACGATGGCTTGCAGGGTGCGGTGCTGATCGGCGCGGGCACCACCTTCATCGCCGGCTCAGACCTGCGTGAATTCGGCCAGCCCTTGGCCGAGCCGCAACTGCCCGCGGTGATCCACGCCATCGAAAACTGCGGCAAGCCTGTGGTGGCGGCGCTGCACGGCGCCGCGCTGGGCGGTGGTTTCGAGCTGGCGCTGGGTTGCGATGCACGCATTGCGGCACCGGGCACGGTGGTTGGCCTGCCGGAGGTGACGCTGGGCATCATCCCCGGCGCGGGTGGCACGCAGCGGCTGCCACGCATCGTGGGCATACCGCGGGCCATCGCCATGGTCTGCAGTGGCGAACGTGTTGGCAGTGCCGCGGCACTGGCCGCAGGCCTGATCGATGCCGAAGTGCCGGGCGATCTGCGCACCGCAGCCGTGGCCCAGGCACGCCAGTTGGCTGGCCGCAAGCAGCGCGTGCGCGACCGCCGGGTGCCGGTGGCCGATGTCGCAGCGATTGCAGAGGCGTCCGCTGCCGCGCTCAAGGCCGGCAAGCGCCGGCCGCAGGTGCAAGCCGCCATCGACGTCATCGTGGCTGCGGCCGAAGTCGCCATCGACGACGGCCTGGCCAATGAACGCGCCGTCTTTCAGCGCCTGCGGGTATCACGCGAAGCCTTCGCGCTGCGCCACCAGTTCTTCGCCGAACGCGACAGTGCCAAGCACCCTGCGCTGGACGGCACGACGCCACGCGACATCCGGCGCATCGCCGTCATCGGCGCCGGCACCATGGGTTCCGGCATTGCGATTGCTGCCTTGGATGCTGGTTATGAGGTGCTGCTGCTGGAACAGGAAGCCGCAGCGCTGGAACGTGGCGCCAATCGCATCCACGCGCACTACGCCGCCCGCCTGGCCAGCGGCAAGATCAGGGCGGCCGTCGCCGCAGCCTGCGAGGCCCGCCTGAGCGCCAGCCTGGACTGGCCCCGCATCGCCGAGGCGGACCTGGTCATCGAGGCCGTGTTCGAGGAGATGGGCGTCAAGCAGCAGGTTTTCCAGCGCATCGACGCGCTGGCCAAGCCCGGCGCCGTGCTGGCATCGAACACGTCCTATCTCGACCTGGACGCCATCGCAGCAGCCACGTCTCGCCCGCAAGACGTCATCGGCCTGCATTTCTTCAGCCCGGCCAACGTGATGAAGTTGATGGAGGTGGTGCGCGGCAAGGCGTCGGCCGCCGACGCCTTGGCCACCGGCCTGGCCATTGGTCGCAAGCTCAAGAAGCTGCCGGTGCTCACCGGCAATGCCTTCGGCTTCGTCGGCAACCGCTTGTATGCCGCCTACCGCCGTCAGTGTGAATTCATGGTGGAAGAAGGCGCCGCACCCGAACAAGTCGACGCCGCGCTGGAGGCCTTCGGCTTTGCAATGGGCCCGTTTGCCGTGGCAGACCTGTCGGGGTTGGACATCGCCTGGCGCATGCGCCAGGCGCAGGCCGAATCGCGGAAGAACGCCCGTGACCCGGCCGCGCGCTATGTGCACATCGCAGACCGTTTGTGCGAAGCCGGCCGCCTGGGCCGCAAGACGGGCGCCGGCTACTACCGCTACCCCGAGGGGGTCTCACGCCCGCAGTTGGACCCCGCCGTGGCCGAATTGATCGCCAAGGCGCGCAGCGATAAAGGCATCACACCGCGAGAACTGGGTGCTGAGGAGATGCAGCGCCGGGTGATGCTGACCCTCGTCAACGAGGCCGCGCTGTTGCTGGCCGAAGGGGTGGCCGAGCGGGCGACCGACGTCGACGTGGTGCTGGTGAACGGCTATGGCTTCCCGCGCTGGGAAGGCGGGCCGGTGTTCTGGGCGCGCGAACATGGCGCTGCCGCGCTGCAGGTCGGTCTGGACGAACTCGCCGCGCTGAGCGGACCGGGCTTCATCCGCGGCGACGTGCAGCACTTGCTCGACAAGAAGGTTTGACATGCACGCCATCCAAGTCTTGGCCCGCTTTGCCCACGACACGGCGCAGCGCGCGCTACCGGTGGAGGTGCAACACCACGCCCAACGCGCAGTCGTCGACTGGTATGCCTCGCTCTACCCAGGCCTGGCCATGCCGGCCGTGCAGGTGCTGGAAGCCACGATGGCCGAGGACCTGGACCGTGGCGCCGCCCGCCTGGCCCGGGGCCGCGCCGCCACTGCACGCGCGGCGGCTCTGATCAACGGCACGGGGGCTCATGCCGCCGAGGTGGACGACAGCTTCCGCGATGCGATGTACCACCCCGGCGCGGCCACCATCGCTGCGGCACTGGCTGTCGCACAGGCATCGAACGCAAACGGCGCGGATTTCCTGCGTGCGGTGGTGCTCGGCTACGAAGTCTCCACGCGCATCGGCGTGGTGATGGGCCGGCCGCACTACAAGTTCTGGCACAACACCGGGACCATGGGCAGCTTTGGCGCCGCCGCTGCGGCAGGCAGCCTGCTGCGCCTGGATGAAGAGGCCTTCGCGCAGGCGTTGGCGCTGGCCGCCACCTTCACAGCCGGGCTGCAGCAGGCCTTCCGGTCCGAAGCGATGGCCAAGCCCCTGCATGCCGGCCGCGCGGCAGAGGCCGGTGTGCTGGCGGCACAACTGGCCGCGCGTGGCATGCGCAGTTCGCTGGAGGTGCTGGAGGGCGATGCCGGCCTTGGCCGGGCCATGAGCGACGGCCCCGACTGGTCGCACATCGGCGCCACGCTGGGCAGCGACTGGCACATCACCCGACTGACCTTCAAGAACCACGTCGGCTGCGGTCACACCTTCGCGGCCATCGACGGCGCGCTGGCGCTGCAGCAGCAACACGGCTTCACCCATGCAGACATCCAGGCCATGCAACTGGGCGTGTACCAGCCCACGCTGGACGTCGCACCTCACGTGAACCCCAAGACGGCCGACCAGGCCCGGTTCAGCCTGCACTACATGGTGGCCAGCGCGCTGGTGCATGGCAGTGTGCGCCTGTCGGCCTTCGAGCCCGATCGCCTGAACGACCCGGCCACGCGGTCGCTGATGCAGCGCATCAGCAAGGTGTTGGACGCTGAAGTGGATGCGGGCTTCCCCGGCCGCCGCGCTGCGCGCGTGACCATCACCTTGCGCGATGGCAGCGTGCTGACCCTTTTGCAACCCGACCGCAAGGGCGACCCCGAACTGCCCCTGTCCGACGCCGACCTGGAAGGCAAGCTGATCGAGCTGGCTGCACCTGTCATCGGTGAGACCGAAGCCCGCGCGCTCCTGCTGCGCATCTGGGCACTGACCCACAGCGAAAGCCTACCTTCATGATCCGACACGCCTACATCTGCGACGCCGTTCGCACCCCCTTCGGCCGCTACGGCGGTGCTTTGTCCAGCGTGCGTGCCGACGACCTGGGCGCGGTGCCGCTGGCCGCGCTGATGGCGCGCAACCCGGGCGTCGATTGGCAGGCAGTCACCGACGTGATCTACGGCTGCGCCAACCAGGCCGGCGAAGACAACCGAAACGTGGCGCGCATGAGCGCACTGCTGGCCGGCCTGCCGCTGGACGTGCCCGGCTCCACTGTCAACCGCCTGTGCGGTTCGGGCCTGGATGCATTGGGCACTGCAGCCCGCGCCATCAAGAGCGGTGAGGCCGGCCTGATGATCGCCGGGGGTGTGGAGAGCATGAGCCGCGCACCGTTCGTGATGCCGAAAGCCGAGAGCGCCTTCTCGCGCAGCAACGCCATCTACGACACCACCATCGGCTGGCGCTTCGTCAACAAGCTGATGAAGGCGCAGTACGGCGTCGACGCGATGCCCGAAACCGCCGAGAACGTGGCGACGGACTTCAAGATCGAACGCGAAGCCCAGGACCGCATGGCGCTGGCGTCACAGCAGAAGGCCGTGGCCGCGCAGAAGGCTGGCTTCTTCGACGCCGAGATCGTGCCCGTGCACGTGCCGCAAAAGAAAGGTGACGCGCTGTTGGTGAGCCGCGACGAGCATCCGCGTGACACCACGCTGGAGGCGCTGGCCAAGCTCAAGGGCGTGGTGCGGCCCGATGGCAGCGTGACGGCCGGCAACGCCAGCGGCGTGAACGACGGTGCCTGTGCCTTGCTGCTGGCCGACGAAGCCACGGCCGCACGCCACGGCCTGACGCCGCGCGCGCGCGTGGTCGGCATGGCGACAGCTGGCGTGCCGCCCCGCATCATGGGCATGGGGCCGGCGCCGGCCACGCGCAAGGTGCTGGCGCTGACCGGCCTGAGCCTGGCGCAAATGGACGTGATCGAGCTCAACGAAGCCTTCGCCGCGCAAGGCCTGGCCGTGCTGCGTGACCTGGGCTTGGCCGACGACGACGTGCGCGTCAACCCCAACGGCGGCGCCATCGCCCTGGGGCATCCGCTGGGTGCCTCGGGCGCGCGGCTGGCCACCACCGCGGTCAACCAGTTGCACAGGGTCGGCGGGCGCTATGCGCTGTGCACCATGTGCATCGGGGTCGGGCAGGGCATCGCGGTGGTGCTGGAGCGGGTATGAACACGAGCACAGGCGTTGCGCTCAAGGTCCTGACCACCGGCATCCTCAAGGGCGCCTTCGATCACATCGCCACACGGTTTCAGCAAGACACGGGTCATCGCGTGACGATGTCCTGGGGGCCGTCCACCGGCACCTCGCCAGAAGCCAGCCCGGTGCGGGTGCGCAGCGGCGAGGCGGTCGATGTGCTCCTCATGGTCAGCACCAGCATGGGCGACCTGGTTGCGACAGGGCACTTCGTTGCGCTGGACCGCAAGGACGTGGCAATCTCCAAGATCGGGGTGGCCGTCAGGGAGGGTGCGGCCTTGCCGGACATCAGCACGCCCGCCGCCCTGCGGCAGACCTTGCTGGCTGTGCGATCGATCGGCTTTTCCGAAGGTGCCAGCGGCACCTATGTCTCAACGGTCTTGCTGGAGACGCTGGGCATCGCGCGCGAGGTTCAACCCAAGTGCCACGTCGTCCTGGGGCGCAAGTTCGTCGGTGCATCGGTCGCCGAAGGCGAGGTCGAGATCGGCATCCAGCAGATCAGCGAGCTGTATCTGGAATCGGGCATCACCGTGGTCGGGCCGTTGCCCGATGCGGTGCAGAAGGCCAGCATCGTGTCGGCCGCTGTGTCGGGCAAGGCCGCCAATCCCGATGCCGCGCGGCAGTTCGTGGCCTTCCTGTCGTCGCCATTTGCTGCCCAGGCGATCCGGGCCAGCGGCCTGGAACTGCCTGGCGGCGCCGGGGCGTGAGCCCGGACCAGATGGAGCGATCGTCCGCGCCGGCCGTTGCCGCCGACCAGGGGTGCGGCCCTTCGCCGCCCCATGCCCTGACGATGACGGTGCTGATGACGCCGGACATGGCCAACTTCTCCGGCAATGTGCATGGCGGCAACCTGCTCAAGCTGCTGGACCAGGTGGCCTATGCCTGCGCCAGCCGCTATGCCGGTGCCTATGTGGTCACGGTCAGCGTCGACCAGGTGGTCTTCCGCCAGCCCATCCACGTGGGCGAACTGGTGACCTTCCTGGCATCGGTCAACCACGTCGGCCGCTCGTCGATGGAGATCGGCATCAAGGTGCTGGCCGAGAACATCCGCACCCAGCAGACACGGCATGTCAACAGCTGCTTCTTCACCATGGTGGCGGTGGACGAGGGCGGGCAGAAGCTCAGCGTGCCCCCCTTGGCGCCCATCACCGACAGCCAGCGCCGCCGAAGCCGACAAGCCGTGCTGCGCCGCCGGCTCCGTGCTGAACTCCAGGCCGGCTTGACTGCGATGGCCCTGGAAGGCTGACACCCGCATGGACCTGCGCCAACTTCGCTACTTCGTCACCGTCGCTGAAGAGCTGAACTTCAGCCGTGCCGCGTTGCGGCTGCACATGAGCCAGCCGCCGCTGTCGCACCAGATCAAGGCGCTGGAGGACGAACTTGGCGTGGTGCTGCTCGAACGCAACCGCCGCGAGGTGAAGCTCACGCCGGCCGGGCGCATCTTTCTGGCCGACAGCCGGGCCCTGCTGGACCAGGCGCAGGTCGCGACCCAGCGCGTGCGCCAGTCGGACGCCGGCCAGGCCGGGACGCTGCGGGTCGCCATGGCGCCGTCGGCCATCGACCAGGTCCTGCCGATCTTCATGACCGGCATGCGTGCGCACCTGGCGCTGGTGCAGGTGGTGTTGGTCGACATGGGGTCTGAGGAGCAGGTGCGCTCGCTGGCGCAAGACCGCCTGGACCTGGGCTTTGTGCATGCCCGGGTGGTGGCCAAGGCGCTGGCGCGGCAGCCCATCTACAGCGAAGGCCTGGCGGTGGTTCTGCCCTGCCAGCACCCACTGGCCATGCAAGCGGAGATCGACCTGCGCGATCTGGCCGAGGAGATCATGGTCAGTTTCTCGCGCGAACAGCGGTCTGCCTTGTTTGATGCGCTGGTGGCGGCCTGCATGCAGGCGGGCTTCAGCCCCAGGTTGTTGCACGTGGCCCGCCACCCGGTGAGCATGTTCCAGATGGTGCGCCAGGGCCTGGGCGTGTGCATCGTGCCCGAGTCCTTCGCCGCCATGGCCGGTGAGGGCCTCCATGTGCGCCGGTTGCCGTCGTCCGCCGGCCGGATCCAGATTGATGCCGTGTGGCGGCCCGACCGGGTGACCGGCCCGCTGCAACAGGTGCTGGTCAAGGTGCTGCCGGCGCTGCAGTCCGGCATGGACCTGCACACGCCAGCCTGAGAGCGCCCCCAGGCGGCGTTGCCGCCGCCCCCCGAGGGGGATGAGCAAAGTAACCAAGTGACATTTGCTCATGAGGCTGGGCTTCAGAAATTGTGCCGCATGCCCAGCTCCCAGCCACTGGAGTTGCGGCCCACCAGCGGTGTCGGTCCGTCCGGCACGACGAACGTGGCCCGCCCGTCGTTGTCGATGTGCGACCAGGTGGCGTACAGGGCGCTACGGCGCGACAGGCTGTGCACATAGCCCAGGCCGATCTGCTGTGCATCATTGGCGCTGACATCGGTGTTGACCGCCCGTCCTGACAAGCCGGCCCGCAGCCAGGAGGCTTTGATCAGCCCGACGCCGACCGGCATGGTGACGGCGAGCAGACTGTTCTGCTGCCGCACGCTGGCGTAGGCAAAGTGGCGAACCCCCACCGTGACCGTGGCACCGGCGACCTTGCCGCTGACGGTGAACACCTGGTCGCGAAACCGGCCCGCGGTAGTGAGGTCATTGCGTGATGCGGTGCTGGCCAGACTCAGCGCCACCGGGCCGGCGTCATAGCCCAGTTGCGCAGCCTGCACCTTGTGCTGGCCAGCAGCCGAGGTGCCGCCCTCGCCGGCGGCGAGCATCAGCTGGCCGCTGAACCCGCCCAGGCCGCCAGGCGACATCCATTGGATGGCGTTGTTCACCCGCGCCAGCGGCGTCAAACCCGACGCCGTGCTGCCAAACGCCGACCGGATCGGGCCGGGATTGGCCGACGCGCCCGATTGCAGATTGCCGACGCTGGCCACGCCGACGAAGGCAAACGGATCGGCCCGCAGCCAGGCCGTGTGGGTCGGCACCTGGTCACGACCCAGCCGCACTTCGCCCCAGGCCTTGTGCAACAGGCTGACCGTCGAGCGGCGGTCGAAGAACTGGGTGCCGGTGCCCGTGCTGGAGCCCGTGTCGGCACGCAGGCCTGCTTCCAGGTGGAACGATGCGGCCAGACCGTCGCCCAGATCCTCTTGCCCCCGAAAGCCGATGCGGCTGGTGGAGTTGCCGCCGCTGGCCATGGACTGCATGCTGCCGACTCCGCCGTTGCGGACCTGCCGCAAGCTGGCGTCGGCCACGCCAAACACAGTGACCGATGACTGCGCCACAGCGGCCGTGGCCAGACCACCGAGCAAGGTGCCCATCAGGGCCGACTGGATGAGGCGATGGGTCATGACAGAGTGTCTCCATGCGTGTTGTTGAAGGTTTGCAGGCCTGCAGCCGCGAACAGCGGCGCTGCATCGGCTGATTGCAGGTACGCCAGCCATTGCAGCGCCGCCGCAGGCTGCACGCTGGTGGCCAGCAGGCCGGCGGCAACGTCGGTGTGCAACTGCACGGCGTCGGGCAGGGCGCCAGCAAAGTGAATCCCGGGAACCGGCAGCAGCTCGCAGATCTGCTGGAAGCCCAGATCCGCGCCACCACGCGCCACGACCTCGCCCACCGATTCGCTCTCGGAGACCACGCACCGGGGGCCCATCTCGGCCTCGATGCCCAGGCGCTGGAAGAGCTGCCGGGACACATACACGCCACTGCCGGCCGCAGACAGCGCAACCGAGCAGGCCTGCAGCAACGCATGGGTCAGCGCATCGACGCTGCCGATGTCCGGCACCGCCTGGCCCTGGCGCACGCACATGCCGATGCCCGACCGCAGGACCGGTGTCTTGCTGGATGCCACCACCCGGCCCGACTGGATCTGTTCATCGAGCAGCCGGCCGGGCAGCAGCACCAGGTCGGCCGCCTCATCCCGGGCCAGTCGCGCCGTGATGGCGCCGGGGCTGTTGCCAGTGGCGGGGCCGTAGACGATCTGCACCGCCTCACCACCCGACTGCGTGTACGCCGTGGCCAAGGCATTGAGGGTATGCGAGAAGGCCTGCGGTGCGAGCACCCGAAGCGCAGTCCCACTCACACCAGGGACTCCAGCAGTGCGACCAGCGCAACGGGGTCGTCGATCATCGGGTCATGGCCGCAGCCCGCCATGACAGCCGTGCGCCACTGCGGGTCGGCCTGGCAACGGGCCAGTGAGGCATCGAACACCGGCTGCGGGAAGAGCGGCGTGCGGATGTACAGCTTCAGGGGCACACGTTCGATGGCGCCGTTGATCTGCACGGCTTGCATCGACACACCCAGCGGCTGCGGCGTGATGTGGGCATCCACCCAGGCGGCGTCCTCGGGTCGCTGGATGCGCAGCGCGGCACTGGTGGGCCCCGGTCGCGACACCTCACCCTTGGCGCGCGCTTCGTCGAACTGCGCTTTCTGCTGCGGATTCAACAGGTCATAGCCACGCTGGCCGTCTTCGGGCAAGAACGCATCCACGTAGGCCAGGGCGGCCACATGCGCCTGCAGCCTTTGCACAGCGCCAGTCACCACCCAACCGCCGTAGGAGTGCGCCACCAGCGTCGCGCGCTCGATGTCTTCCCACTTGAAGAGGTTGGTCACGTCCTGGATGTGTGTCTCCAGCGTGATCTCGCAGCTCATCAGATGGGAGCGTTCGGCCAGGCCGGTCAGGCTGGGCGCATGCACACGGTGGCCGGCTGCGCGCAGCAGGTCAGCCACGCGCCGCCAGGCCCACGCACCGTGGCCGGCACCGTGGACGAGAACAAAGGTTCGGGGGTTTTGCAGTTTGGTCATGTGTTCACTCGAGCGTGATCCGTGTTTCCCGGGCCATCACGGCCCACTCGCGCCGTTGGGCGTCCAGTGCCGCGCCAAAGTCATCCTCGAACTCGGGCTCCAGCCCGAGCTTGCGGATGCCGTCCAGCACCGCCGGCAATTTGCCCACCTCGCGCAGCGCCGATCGCAGCCTCGCAACGATGGCCGGCGGCGTGGCGGCAGGTGCCATCACGCCATACCAGTTGATGGAAGGCATGCCCGGCACACCGCTTTCTTTCAGCGTGGGCACATCGGGCAAGTCGGCGAGGCGCTTGGGGCTGGTGACAGCCAGTGCACGCAGCTGGTTCTTCTGGATCAGCGGCAGCAGCACGGCCTTGTTGGTCACCGTCATCGACAGGTGGCCACCCAGCGTGTCCTGGATCGCCGGCGCGGCGCCCTTGTAAGGCACGAACGCCACGTCGGCACCGGTGCGAAGCTTGAACAGCTCGATGACGAAGTGCGGGCCGATGCCTGGTGCCGAGCCCGCATTCACCTTGCCCGGGTGCTGCTTGCTGTACTGCACAAACTCGGCCACGGTCTTCACCGGCAGGCCAGGATGAATGGCCAGCAACATGGCGTCGGTGGCGATGGCGCCCACCGGGATCAGGCCGTTCACCGGGTCGTAGTCCAGGCCCTTGAAGGCGGCAGGCAGCACCACGTTGAGGTTGGTGCCGCCGATCATGAGCGTGTAGCCGTCGGGCGCCGCCGTGGCAACCGCCTTCGAGCCGATGCGGCCACCCGCACCCGCCAGGTTGGTGACCACCACGGGCGTCTTCAAGCGCTCTGACAGATATGGCGCGACCAGCCGCGCAGCCACGTCGTTGGGGCCGCCCGGTGCAAACGGCACGACCAGCTTGATGGGCCTGCTGGGGTAGGCCGTGTCGGCCTGGGCGAGCGCATGGCCCGCGGGCGCGGCTGCCAGCACACACAACCCCCACGCAAGCAGCCTGCGCCTTGCCAAGGCTGCGAGCCTCCGTCCGATCACCGATGCCACCATGTCCACGCTCCTGTTCAGTGGTGCAACTCTAGAAACGAAGGCTTGCCGCGTCCAAGACCGATTGGGTTCGACAGATATCGCGCGGCTGTATCAGCAGGCCAACCCGGGTCGCAGGCAGGGCTGGCTTGAGCGCAGGCGGCGGTGCTGCTCAAGGCTGGATGCGGCCCTCGGTGGCCGCATCAAAGAAGCTGGCTGCCGCACCGTCGACCGCCAGATGCAGCACCTGGCCCGCGCTGTGCAGGCGCTTGGGCGGCAGCCGCAAGGCCACCCGCCGGTGATTGATCTCGGTGTAGCCGTAGGTGTCGGCGCCCGTTGGCTCGACCATCTGCACGGTGACGGGCAGCGCATCACCCTGATCAGGGCCCACTTCTGAAAAGTGTTCGGCGCGCACACCCAGCAGCACCTCTCGCCCGTCCCAGCTGGCATCGTTGACCGCGCCCAGGGGCCACACGGCGCGGCCCTGGCCGCTGCGCACTTCGCAGGTCCAGATGCCCTGCGTGTTCTGCAGGCACACCGGCAGCAGGTTCATCGTCGGGCTGCCCATGAAGCCGGCGACATAGAGGTTGGCCGGCCGCTCATAGATGTCTTGCGGTGTGCCCAGCTGTTGCACCCGGCCGTCCTTCATCACGGCGATGCGGTCGCCCAATGTCATGGCTTCGATCTGGTCATGGGTGACGTAGACGATGGTGCACTTCAGGCGCTGGTGCAGGGCCTTCATCTCGGCGCGCATTTCCACGCGCAGCTTGGCGTCCAGGTTCGACAGTGGCTCATCGAACAGGAAGACCTTGGGGTCACGGGCGAGGGCACGGCCCATGGCGACGCGCTGCCGTTGTCCGCCCGACAGCTGTGCGGGGCGCCGGTCCAGCAGCTGGTCGATCTGCAGCGTCTTGGCGACGCGGGCCACGACGGTATCCCGCTCGGTCTTGGGCACCTTGCGCATCTCCATCGCAAAAGCAATGTTCTGTGCCACGGTCATGCTGGGATACAGCGCATAGCTCTGGAACACCATCGCGATGTCACGATCCTTCGGGCCCACGGTATTGACCACGCGGCCGTCGATGGCGATCTCGCCCTCGCTGATGCTGTCCAGCCCAGCGATCATCGACAGCAAGGTGCTCTTGCCGCAACCGGAGGGGCCGACGAGGATGAGGAACTCGCCGTCGGCGACCTCAATGTCGATGCCGTGCAGCACGGTGGTGCTGCCGAAGTGCTTGCGCACGCCGCGGATGGACAGGCTGGACATCGATCTGGATTCCTTGGTTCAGGCTGGCAGCCCTGTGGGTGGCCGCTGCAGCAGGCGGCGCGACCGCCGGGTGGGGTCAACCCTTCACGGCGCCGGCGGTGAGGCCCCGTACAAAGTACTTGCCAGCCAGGATGTAGAGCAGCAGCGTGGGCGCGCCGGCAATCAGGGCGGCGGCCATGTAGACGTTGTAGCGGGGCACGTCTTCCTGCACGTTGGTCAGGTTGTTCAGACCCACGGTCACCAGTTGCTGGTCGCTGGGGGCCAGCACGAGTGCAAAGATGAAGTCGTTCCAGATGGCGGTGAACTGCATGGTGCCGACCACCACCAGGATGGGCTGGGCCGTGGGCAGCACCACGCGCCAGAAGATGACCCACAGGCCAGCGCCGTCGATGCGGGCGGCCTTGATCAACTCACCCGGGAAACCGACGAAGTAGTTCCTGAAGTACAGCGCCACCGGCACGCTGTAGAGCGTGTGCACCACCACCAGGCCCGCCAGCGTCTGCGACAGCTGCAGCTTGGCGAACACCAGCGACAGCGGGAACACGAACAAGGCTGCGGGCATGAAGATGCCGAACATCAGCAGGAACAGCACCAGATCGACCCCGCGAAAGCGCCACTTCGCCAGCACATAGCCATTGAAGCAACCCCACAAGGTGGAGATGACGGTGGAGGGCACCACCACCAGCAGCGAATCGAAAAAATATCCTGAAAGCCCCGCGCAGGTGGTGGCACCAGTGCAGGCGCTGGACCAGGCCTCCATCCAGGGCTGCAGTGTCCAGCCCTGCGGCATGCCCAGCACGTTGCCGGCCTGGATCTCGCTGAGCGGCTTGAAGGCATTGACCAACGCAAACCAGGCCGGCAGTGCGAAGAACAGCACGCCCAGCAACAGGGCAGCATACAGCGCCCAGCGGGCTGGGCCGCGGCGGGATCCGGGCTGGCGCTCAGTCATGGCGCTGCTTCTTCAACTCGCCCAGGATGTAGGGCACGGCCACCATCGCGCAGGTCAGCAGCAGCACCATGGCCGAGGCGGCGCCCAGGCCCATCTGATCGCGGCGGAAAAAGCGATCGAAGACGAAGAAGGCCGGCAGCACGCTGCTCTGGCCGGGGCCGCCTTGGGTCAGCACCACCACCAGGTCGAAGGTGCGCAGTGCGGCGGGCAGCAGGATCAGCGCCGCGCTGAACACGGTGGGCCGCAGTGCCGGCAGCACCACGCGCCAATAGATGCGCGGCATGCTGGCACCGTCGATCATGGCGGCCTTGATGACCGAGTCATCGATGCTGCGCAGCCCGGCAATGAACATCGACATCACGAAACCGGTGCTGTGCCAGACCGCCACGATCACCAGCGCGAAGATGGCCTGCCCGGGCTGCACGATCCAGTCGAACACCGCGCCCTCGAAACCCACGCCGTGCAGGAATTTCTCGATGCCTGTTTCCGGCGACAGCAGCCATCGCCACACCGTGCCGGCCACGATCCAGCTCAAGGCCAGGGGATACAGGATGCTGGTGCGGATGCCGCTCTCGAAGCGCACCTTCTGGTCGAGCAAGACGGCCAGCAAGCAGCCCAGCACCAAGGGTAGCCCCACGACCAGTGGCAGGTACAGGGCCAGGTTGCGCAGCGCCTTCCACCAGGTGTCGTCGTCGAAGAGGCGCTGGTACTGCGCCCAACCCACCCAGGCCCAGCTGACCGCGCCCTCGGAGTCGGTGAACGACAGCGCGACCACCCAGGCTGTGAGGCCGTAGAAGAAGACCAGGCTCACCGCCAATGCGGGCGAAATCGCCAGCTGAGGCAGCCAGTGGTCCAGGCGGGCGCGCAGGGTGGTCATGCGTTGGCGTGCTCGTGGGGCAGACGCAGCGGCCCGACCTACTTGGCCTTGGCCGCGGCTGCAAAGCTGGCGGCTGCCTTGGCCGGACTGATGCCGTCGTCGTTCCAGAAAGCCAGCACCACGTCACGCCAGGCACCGATGCGCGCGGGCGACTGGAACAGGTTGGGGGTGGCGGCGAGCGTGCCGTCTTTGGCGCCGGCGACGAAGTCGGCGTGGCTCTGGCGGGCGCACTCGTCGAACTTGGTCATGTCGGCATCCAGGCGCACCGGCACCGAACCCTTGGCCAGGCTGAAGGCGACCTGGGCGTTCGGGTCCATGAAGACCTGTGCCAGTTCGGCTTGCGCCAGCGCCTGACCGGGACCGGGGCGCTTGAAGAAGACGAAGGCGTCCGAGGTGAACACATGGCCCTGGCCGCTGCCCGGCACGGTGGCACACAGGTAGTCCACGTTGGCGCGTTTGCCGGCCAGCGTGAACTCGGCCTTGGCCCAATCGCCCATCACCTGGGACAGTGCACGCCCCTTGATGACCATCTGCGTGGCCTCGTTCCACTTGCGGGTGGATGCACTGCGGTCGACATAGCCACGCAATTTGCGCATCACCTCGAAGGCCTTGACAACGCCCGAGCCCTTGAGCTGGGTGTCGTCGGCGTCGTAGAACGCCTTGCGGTACTCGTCAGGCTTCAAGGTGGTGTATGCCACCTGCATGAAGGTGTAGGCCACCCAGATGTCGTCGGCCATGGCCAGGGGCACGATGCCCGCAGCCTTGGCCTTGTCGGCCAGCGCGAAGTAGGCGTCCCAGGTCTTGGGGGCCTGTTCCACGCCCAGCTTCTTCAGCGCCTCGGTGCTGAACCACATCACGTTCTGGCGGTGCACGTTGACGGGCACCGCGACGACGTTCTTGCCGCCCAGCCGTGCATACCGGCGCACGGGTTCGGGCAGCACCTTGTCCCACTCGCCCTTGGCGGCCACCGCGTCCAGGTTCAACACCGTGTCCGGGTTGGCGGCGTAGGTCTTGACCAAGCCGTTGATCTGCGCTGCGGCGGGCGGGTCGCCCTTGGCGACGCGGGTCTTCAGCAGGATGCGCTGGTTGTCGCCGCCCCCCACAGCCACGTCCTTCCATTCGACACCGCGCTTGCTGGCGGCCGCCTTGAACTGCGCCACGGCTTGCGTCTCGCTGGCGCTGGTCCACCAGTGGATGACTTCCAGCGATTCAGCGGCGCGCGCCGGGGCCACGGCCCAGGCGGCTGCAGCCAGGCAGATGGCCTGCAGGATGGGTGTCGAGGTGCTGTTGGGCGTGGTCATGCAGGTGGTGTCAGACGATGTCGACTTCGAGGAATACCACCGGCACATCCCCCAGGTTTTGCAGCGCATGCGGCGTGGTGTGCGTGGCGTAGTGCTGCCCCGGGCGCAGGTGCAGCGGTTCGGCCTGGCCCTCCAGGTGCTCGGTGAGCGTGCCTTGCAGCACATAGGCCACGGCGGGCCGGTCGGCGTGGGTGTGCATGGGCAGGAACCCGCCCGGCTGGATGGTCACCTCCCGCATGCGCAGCGTCCTGCCCGTGCGCATGTCGAAGGCTGTGGGCAGTGCGACGGAGGACAGCTGCACGCCGGCGATCCCGACACGCTCGGTGGGCAAGGGTGCAGGGGTCACGGTTGGGGTCCAGGTGGTCGGCAAGGTGATCGGAATGTGCACTGCCGCCCAACGAAGCCCAGGCAGACGCAGAGGCGCAGAGTGGATGCAATTTATGGACGTTGCCGGCACCGGTCCAATACCGAGTGCCTTCAACTGTGATCGCGCGGCCGAATAAGTGACGCCGATTGAGGGCTGTCTTATTCGCAGATGCGATCACAGTTGAAGGCGCTCGGTATTGGACGATCGGGGCAGTGGGCTCGAAGATTTGCGTGAACGCAATGAACGCAAGCAGGCGGCTTGCCCCGTGCGTGGTGCAGCGGTGATGCACCACGGACACCCCACAACGGAGACACAAGACCATGAAGCCCCATCACATCGCCCTGGCCATCAGCGTGGGCGCGCTGCCCGCAGCGGGCGCCTACGCCCAGGCAACGGCACCTGCGCCAGCAGGCGAGGTGCAGGAAGTTGTTGTCACGGCCACGAAGGTCAAGACGCTGGCGTCCCGCACGCCGGTGTCACTGGCGGTGATCGGTGGTGAAGACCTGAAGGCCAACGGTGCCGCCGATACGCGCCGGCTGGCGGAGTTGATCCCGAATGTGCAACTGGGTGACGGTGCCCAGGGCGGTGTGGAAGTCACCATCCGCGGCATTGGCGCCAACAACAACACCGAAGTGGGCGACCCGGTGGTGGGCATCAACGTCGATGGCATCTACCTCGGGCGGCCCCAGATGGCGGGTGCCGCGCTGTACGACGTGGAACGTGTCGAAGTGCTGCGTGGCCCGCAGGGCACGCTGTATGGCCGCAATTCGACGGCCGGTGCCATCAACGTGATCACCAACAAGCCGATCGGCAGCTTCGAGGGGTCGGCCAGCCTGGGCCTGTCGTCGCTCAAGGGCAGGCAGGGCGATGTGATGCTGAACCTGCCGGTCAACCGGCTGCTGTCGTTGCGCGGCGTGCTGTCTGCGATCAAGCGCGACGGCTACATTGACAGCGCCCACGCACCAGCCAACAATTTCAGCAAGGACAAGAGCGACAAGGACAACATCTCGGCGCGCCTGCACGCGTTGTTCAAATTTGCGCCGGGCACCTCGCTGCTGCTGAGCGTCGACCATGCCGAGGACGGCGGCGCAGGCCCGGGCGCGGTGGCCTACACCACCGTGAAGGCCAACCCCCGCGGGTCAGCCGGGCGGTATGTCGCGAAGTCGAAGGTCGAAGGCCGCTACGACGTGACCGGCACCGGGCTGGCGGCCGAACTCAACCACGAATTGGGCTTTGCAGATCTCACGGTGCTGGCGGCGCACCGCACGCAGGAACGGCATCTGGTGTATTCGGTGGCGGAGGCCACATCAGGCAATTCGAACCATTCCAACTGGACCCAGGATTCGCTGGAGACGCGCCTGGCATCCAGCGGCAAGGGGCCGTTGCAATGGGTGGCCGGGCTTTATGGCTTCAGCGAGCAGGGCAAGCCCGTGGTGCTGCAGGCGCTGGGCGGCAACACGCTGTTCTTTCAGCGCCAGATGGAAACGAAGTCGCTGGCGGCCTTCGGCCAGGCCAGCTATGCCGTGACCACCGACCTGCGGTTGACGGCCGGCCTGCGCCAGACCCAGGACAAGAAGGGCCGTGTGGGCTGCAGCTATCCCTTTGCCTACCTGAACGCACAAGGCCGCAGCGACCTGACGGCCAACAGCATCATCACCGAGGCCCCCGACGCGGCCGGCCTGCCGCCTTGCCCGGCGGCCAACATCAACAACGTGCCCACCCAGACCTGGCGCGAGCTGACCTACAAGCTGGGTGCTGACTACAACATCAGCCCCGAGACCATGGTGTATGCGTCGTACGCCACGGGTTTCAAGGCCGGCGGCTTCAATGATGGCGACTTGACCGTGGCCAAGAACCCGGGCGCGGTGCTGTACGACCCGGAAACGCTGAGGTCCATCGAGCTGGGCCTGAAGGGCCGCTACCTGCAGCGGCGGCTGCAAGTCAGCGCCGCGCTGTACAGCTACGACTACACGAACCTGCAGGTCAAGACGAACACCACCTGCCTGAACGGCCTGGGCACCTGCGCCGTCACCCAGAACGCCGGCAAGGCCAAGTCGACCGGCCTGGAAATCGAAGGCCGCTACAAGTTCTCGCCCGCGGCTCAGCTCAATTTCGGCCTGGGGCTGACCGACGCCAAGTACACCAGCTTCACCACCCAGCAAGGCTTCAACTGGACTGGCCTGAAGCTGGACCGTGCGCCTGCGAGCACGGTGAACCTGGGCTACAGCCACAGCTTCAGTCTGGCAGGCGGCATGACGCTGACGGCCTACATCGGCGAGCGCTACTCGGCGAAGTACGAGTTCGGCAACCCGGCCAACAACACACGCTTCGAGCAGAGTGCCTTCAACAAGACCGACGTGCACCTGACCCTGTCTTCGATGGTGGGTGAGCGTGAATGGAGCGTGCAGGCGTACGCCCGCAACCTGGAGGACCGCAACGTGATCACCGGCTTCCAGGCGTCCAGCGGTCAGAACGCGATGTTTCTGGGCGAGCCCCGCATCGTGGGCATCCGGGGCACCTTCAAGTTCTGATGTCCGCTGGGCAGGTGGGGCGGGGTTCCGCCGCGCACCAGGTCGCGCACATGCCGCCCTCGGTCGTCAGCCGAACCCTGCCGCTGCTGGCAGTCGACGGCCTTGTCTTCAAGGACTTGAACCGCAGCGGCCAGCTCGATCCCTACAAGGACTGGCGGCTGCCGCCGGCAGCGCGGGTGCGTGACCTGTTGTCGCGCATGACGCTGGCCGAGAAGGCCGGCACCATGGTGCATGCCAACCCTCCGGCTGTCGGCTCGGCAGCGTTGCCGGGCGCGGGGCTGGCTTGGGACGTGCCCGGCATTCAGGGCCTGCTGCTGGGTAGGCACATCACCACCTTCCTCAACCGGCTGAGCGCGAGCGCGGCGGACCTGGCGCAGCAGCACAACGACCTGCAGGCCATGGCCGAGCAGGGCCGCCTGGGCATCCCCGTGTCGCTCAGCAGCGACCCGAGAAACCAGTTCGCATCGTCACAAGGCGTTAGCGTCACGGCGGTGGATTTCACCCAGTGGCCCGACCCGCCTGGGCTGGCCGCTGCTGGTGACGCCGGGCTGGTGCGCGCCCACGCCGACCAGGTGCGACAGGAATACCTGGCCGTCGGCATCCGCATCGCCCTGTCGCCGATGGCCGACCTGGCGGTGAACCCTCGCTGGCACCGCTGCAGCGGCACCTTCGGCAGCCAGCCGCAACGCGCTGCCGTATTCGTGCAGGCCTATGTCGAGGGCATGCAGCATGGCCCGGATGGCATCTGCGCCAGCAGTGTGGTGTCGGTGGTCAAGCACTGGGTGGGTTATGGCGCCACAGCGCTGGACGGCTACGACGCCCACAACCACTATGGCCGGTTCATGGCGCTGGAAAGCGGCGACGTCGAGACCCACATCCAACCCTTCACCGGCGCCTTTGCGGCGCATGTGGGTGGTGTCATGCCGGCCTACAACGTGCCGCCCGAGAACTTGCACGTCCAGGGCTGCGAAGGCCCCGTCGAGTGCGTGGCGCCGGGCTTCAACCGGCAACTGTTGCAAGGCGTGTTGCGAGGCCGCTTCGGCTTCGACGGCGTGGTGCTGTCGGACTGGCATATCACCGACGACTGCAGCGACACCTGCAAAGATGGCGCCCCGACCGGCCAGCAGCCCGGCCCGGCGGATATCGCCATGCCCTGGGGCGTTGAGCACCTGACGCGGCACGAGCGCTTTGCCAAGGCCATCGAGGCTGGTGTCGACCAGTTCGGCGGCGTCAAGGACCCCGAGGTGATCGTGCAACTGGTCCAGTCGGGCCGCCTGGCCGAAGCCGCACTGGACGGCGCCGTCAGCCGCATCCTGCTGCAGAAGTTCCAGCAGGGCCTGTTCGAGAACCCGTATGTTGATGTCGCGGCGGCGACAGCCATTGTGGGCCATGCTGGCAGCAAGCAGCTGGCGCTGGAGGCGCAGCGCCGCTCCGTGGTGCTGGTTCGCAACTGCGCGGCCACCTTGCCCTTGAACGCCCGGCGCACGCCACGTCTGGTTCTGTTCCAGGTCGATGCCGATGCCGTTCGCCGCCGGGGCTTCGTCGTGGTGGACAGGCCCGAAGACGCCGACCTGGCCTTGGCTGCAGTGACGACACCGCACGAAGTGCTGCACCCGGGTCACTTTTTCGGCAGCCGTTACCGGGAGGGCGACACAGGCTTTCGGCTCGGTGATCCTGTTTTCGAGAGCCTGCGGCGCCTGGCAGCACAGGTGCCCCTGGTATTGGCGGTGGGCATGGACCGGCCGGCCGACCTGAGCCGCGTCACGCCGCTGGCGGCAGCGATCGTGGCCACCTTTGGCTTGAGCACTGACGCCCTGCTGGACGTGCTGCTCGGCCTGCCCGGGCCGACAGCGCGCCTGCCCTATGACTTGCCGTGGGCCGGCGAAGGAGGCCCGCCGCCGGACATGGCCGTGCGCCTGGGCGAAGGCTTGCGCTACTGATGGGGCCTTGCTGCCTCGCGGAGACCCAGCGTGCCCTGTGGATTCAGCCGCGCACCACCAGCGCATCGACGGCCAGCACGCCACGGCCTTCGGCCAGCACCAGCAGCGGATTGATCTCTGCCTCGCGCACGTCGGCGTGTGATCCGTCTCCGAGCTGCGACAAGCGCTCGATGGCGCGGGCCAGCGCATCGAGGTCGCCCTTTGGGCGTCCACGCAAGCCGGTCAGCGTTCTCAGCGCGCGGACTTCACCGATCATCTCGTGCGCCGCTTCCAGCGTGACCGGTGCCAGCCGCAGGCTGCGATCACGTGCTACTTCAGCCCAGACGCCGCCAGCGGCCAGCATGACGATCGGGCCCGCCTCGGCGTCGATCCTGTAGCCCAGCAGCACCTCGGCAAGACCGCTGCTCATCGGCTGCACCAGCACCTGGTCGCAGTGCACACCGCGCGCACGTTCAGCCAGGTTCGCGCGCAGCGTGGCCAATGCCGCATCCAGCCCTGTCGCATCGCGCACGTTCAGCACCACGCCGCCAACTTCCGTTTTGTGCGGGATGGCCGGCGAGCAGACCTTGACGACCACCGGGAAGTCGAAGGGCAAGGCGGGCGCAGGGCCGGCCAAGGGTGCCTGGATCACTGGCGCATGCGCAACGCCCAGTTGATTGAGCACGCGGTAGGCCTCGGCCTCGCTCAACGTTTGACCCACTTCGTCCGCGCATCGTTGGATACCGGCTTGTGCCGTTGGCGCGCGCCGCGCCAGCACCGCCGCAATGGCATCACCACAGGCTTCGGGTGAGCGAAAACAAGGGATGCCGGCGGCGGTCAGGCGCGCCAGCGCCTCGGGGGCATCTGGTACCAGCATCGCAGCCAGCGGCCGGGTGCTGGCCGCGCAATCGATGATGGGCTGCACGGCCAGTTGCGGCTGGTAGCGGGCCGACGAGCCAACGACCGCCAGGATCAGGTCGAACTCCGGTGCGTCGAGCAGGATATCGAGCGCACCCTTCATCACTTCGTACCTGGCGCCCGCCAGGGTCAGGTCCAGCACGCGGCCGGGCGTGGCCGGCAGGCCGGCTGCGGCCAGGCGTTGCAAGGTCTCGGCCGACGGTGGTTGCACCACCACGTCCCGAATGCCCAGTTGGTCCACGGCCATCGCCGCGCCGCCGCCCGTGGTGGTGACCACACCCACGCGGCGCGGTGCACTGCCGGCAGGTGCCAGCGGCACACGGCGCGCCAACGGATAGGTTTCCAGCAGCGCTTCCAGCACGTTGACACGGGCGATGCCCAGGTCGCGGAAGAACGCGTCGGCCACGTCGTCTTCGCCGGCCAAGGCGCCGGTGTGCGTGGTGGCCATCTCTGCGGCGGCGGCCGAGCGTCCCAGCTTGTAGGCAATGACCGGCTTGCCACGCGCGGCCGCTTCCAATGCAAAGGCGCGCAGAGCATCGCCGTGGCGCAAGCTTTCCAGGAAGAGCAGGTAACCGTCGATGCCGGGGTCGTCCAGCGTTGCCGCGCAGATTTCGCCCACGCTCAGGTCGGCCTCGCCGCCGACGGAGATCAGTCCCGCATAGCCGATGCCGCGCGCCTTGCCGCGCGAGACCAGCGCGCCGATCATGCTGCCGCTTTGCGATGCGACGAAGACCCGCCCCGTGGGCATCTCGGGCTCGGCGAAGGCTGCATTGGCTGTCAGCACCAGGCCGTCACCAGGCATCACCACGCCCAGGCTGCTGGGCCCCAGAACCCGCATGCCAGATTGGCGCGCCAGTTCACCCAGCGCCTGCTCGCGTGCGTGGCCCTCGGGCCCGGCCTCTGAGAAGCCGCCGGCCAGCACGGTCAGCACCGTCACCCCCAGCCGGGCGCACTCGCAAGCGACATCCAGCACGCTGTCTGTCGGGGTGAGCACGAAGACGTGCTGAGGCACTTCGGGCAACACCGCCAGGCTGGCCCAGGCCTGCTCGCCCTGGACAGTGGCGCGGGACGGATTGACCGGATAGACGCGACCGGCGAATCCCGCCTGCCGCAGGTAGTTCAAGGGGCGGCCGGCCGTCTTGTTGGGGTCGTCCGAGGCACCGACCAGCGCCACGCTGGTGGGGTGCAGCAGCGCTTTGGCCAGCGCTGCAGGGCTGCGCGAGAAGTTGCTCATCACTCGGCCTTCACGTTCACGGTCTGGAACACCTGGGCCCAGTGTTCGACCTCCTTCTTGATGAAGCCGCGAAACTCGGCCGGCGTGTTGCCTACCAGCACACCGCCCTGGGCCACGAGCTTGTCGCGCAAGTCGGGTGAGGCCGCGGCCTTGGCCACCTCGGCATGCAGGCGCGCCACCACGTCGGCCGGCGTGCCCTTGGGCACGAAGATGCCGTTCCATGAGTCCGACTCGAAGCCCGTCACGCCGGCCTCGGTCATCGTCGGCAAGTCAGGCAGTTGTGGGATGCGATTGGCAGATGCCACCGCCAGGGCGCGGATCTTGCCCGCCTTGATGAATTCCACCGCCGACACCGAGGTCATGAAGACCATCGCGATGTGCCCGGCCATCAGGTCCTGCATGGCGGGTGCGGCGCCCTTGTAGGGCACGTGCGCGAGGTCGATTTCCATGCGGCGCTTGAAGATCTCGCCGGCCAGGTGCTGTGACCCGCCGTTGCCGGTGGAGCCAAAGGTCAGGGTTCCAGGCTGCTTCTTGGCCAGCGCCACCAGTTCCTGCACGTTCCTGGCGGGGATGTTGGGCGCCACCGCCAGGATGGCCGGGGCGGACATCACCATCGACACCGGCTCCAGGCTCTTCTGCACGTCCCACTTGAGACCTTTGTAGAGGAAGCTGTTCATCGTGATCGGCGCCGCAGCCAGCAAGACGGTGTAGCCGTCGGGCGCGGCGCCCACCACGAGCTCGGTGGCCAGGTTGGAGCCTGCCCCGGGCTTGTTCTCGACGAGGAAGGGTTGACCCGTGGCCGCCTGCAGCTTCGTGGCCAGCAAGCGGGCGACGGTGTCGGTCGGGCCTCCGGCGGAGTAGCCCACGACGATGCGTACCGGCTTGTTGGGGTACGGGGTCTGGGCTTGGGCGAGAGGCATGCAAGCGGCACACAGCAGTGCCGCAGCGGCGTGGCGCCGTGCAATTGAATCAATCATGTTGTCTGTCTCCATTGGTTTTGGTAGGCGTGGTGCCTTGACTGCACCGGGCTTGATCACTTCGGCGGGCGCTGCGAAAAACTGCGCTCGAACACGCCTTCGGCGATGCGGTTCTTCAGCATCTCGATGGAGCCGCCGGCGATCATCCAGCCGCGTGTGCGGCGCACGCAGTACTCGACCAGCGACTCCTGGCTGTAGCCCAGCCCACCCATGACTTGCAGGGCTTCGTTGGAGACGTCCCAACCTGCCTGGTTGCAGGCCAACTTGGCCAGTGCCGTGGTCTGTGCAGAAGGCAGGCCGTGCCGACCTGGCAACTCCGCTTCCAGCGCGGCCTTGTAGAGCATCAGTTGCGCCATCTCCAGCTTCAACTGCATGTCGGCGAACTTCCACTGGATGCCCTGGAACTCGCACAACTCACGCCCGAACTGCTTGCGGACGATGGCGTGGTCACGCGCCACGTTGAAGGCGTGCCGCCCCAGCGCCAGGGCGCGGGATGAATTGCCCAGGCGTTCGACGTTGAAGCCGGATATCTGCTTCTTGAAGCCGCCTTCTCCCAGCAGGATGTTGGCCTTGGGGATGCGGCAGTTTTCGAAGTACAGCGGGCTCCAGGTTTCGCCGCTCATGAAAGCCGAGGGTGCACCCACGTCGAAGCCCGGCGTGCCGCGCTCCACCAGCACCGATCCGATGCCGCCCACGCCGGGGCCAAAGCGCACGTAGATCAGGAACAGGCCGGCTTCAGGGCTGTGGGTGGAGAACACCTTGCTGCCGTTGATGACCACTTCGTCACCTTCGATGCGCGCGCTGGTTTTCAGTTCGGTGACGGCAGAGCCGGCATCGGGCTCACTCATGCCCAGCGAGATCAGCTTGCGGCCACCCAGCAGGTCGGGCAGGAAGCGCGCCTTTTGTTCGGCCGTGGCGTATTCGACGAAGGTGCGTATGGGTCCGAAGTTGCCGGCCTGCACGATGTCGGCGCTCTTGGGACAGATCAAGGCCACTTCCTGAATGGCCAGCACCGCGTGCATCAGGGTGCCGCCTTGGCCACCATCGGCCTCGTCGAAGGCAATGCCCATCAGGCCCTGCTCGGCCACCAGCTTGGCTGCATCCCAGGGGAAGTGGGTTGCGTGCGCGCGCTCCAATGCACCACCTGCCAACTTGTCATGGGCGAAGCGCCGCACAGCGTCGGCAAAGCTCTGCTGTTCTTCGTTCAGTTCGAAATTCAAGGCTGGCTCCAGGGATGATCGATGGCTGGATGGTGGCTTGATCCCGACAGTTTCGGAACTTCGCATTGCGCGCCCAGGCATGAGCTCGGGTCATGCCAGATGGCCTGTGACATTCGAAAAACGCATGGTGGCGAACACGATCCGAAGTGCCGGGTGGCGCTGGCGCGCGCGATGATGGCCACCTTCTTCGAGAACGGGCCCATCGCATGACCACCATCCAGACCCTGGCCGAAGCCGGCACCACCATGGCCCGGCAGCCCCTGACCGCGTCGCAGCGTCACCATGCCAAACGTGCTGTCGTGGACTGGGCCTCGGCTTTGCTGCCCGGTGCTGTCGAAGCGCCCGCCGAGGCCATTGAGCAGGCGCTGGCAGACGACCTGGATCATGGCCGCTCGCGCCTGAGCTCGGGGCGGCTGGCCACGGCCCGCGCCGCCGCGCTCATCAACGGCACGGCAGCGCATACCGTGGAGGTGGACGACATCTACCGCGAGGCGATCTACCACCCGGGCGCGCCGACGATCTCTGCGGCCTGGGCGGCGGGCCAGGATGTGGGTGCCGATGGAGAGACCTTCCTGCGGGCCGTGGTCGTCGGCTACGAGTTGTCCACCCGCATCGGTGCAGCCCTGGGGCGCTCGCATTACCGGTATTGGCACAACACTGGCACCGTGGGCACCTTTGGCGCCGCAGCGGCGGCAGCCGCTTTATACGGCCTGGACAGCAAGCGCTTTGCGCACGCGCTGGCGACGGCAGCGACCTTTGCGGCCGGGTTGCAGCAAGCCTTCCGCACGGACTCCATGTCCAAGCCGCTGCATGCGGGGCGGGCCGCGGAAGCAGGCGTGCTCGCGGCGCAACTGGCCCGTGCGGACTTCACGGGCTCCGCTGCCGTGCTGGACGGAGAAACAGGGCTGGCCCGTGCGATGGGTGAACGCGGGGAAGGAGAGCCCGACTGGTCTTCAGCCCTGGCCACACTCGGCCAGGTGTTCAACATCGAGGCCATGACATTCACCTTTGCCGCCATCGACGGCGCACTGGCACTGAAGCAACGGATGGGCATCACGGCCGACGACATCGCACGCGTGCAAGTCGCCACCTATCGCCCGGCGCTGGATGTGGCGGGCAATGTGCAGCCGCGAACAGCAGCCGAAGCGCGCTTCAGTCTGTTCTATGTCGTCGCGACTGGCCTGCGCTTTGACCGCGTTCGCCTTGCGGCCTTCACCGACGAACGCCTGCAAGACCGGCAGACACGGGCCTTGATGGCCCGCATCGAGCTGACGGTGGACCAAGAGATCGATGCGAGCTTTCCAGGGCGCCGCGCCGCGCGCGTCACGATCACGACGCATGACGGTCGCACTGGCAGCTTTCTGCAACCCACGCGCAAGGGCGATCCAGAACTGCCCTTGAGCGACGCGGACTTGGACGACAAGTTCATGGAACTGGCCAGCCCGGTCGCGGGCGCTTCGCGCGCGCGCGATTTGCTGGCGCGCCTGTGGAATTTGGCCGAAGCGCGCGAGTTGCCGAACTTCGGCGCTTGATGCACCGACCGGGTCAGGTCTGGGCAGCGGCTAGCAAAATCCAGTCGCGAAAAGCCGCGACCTTGCGCGAAGCGCGCTGCACGGCCGGTTGCACCAGGTAGTGCCCAGCGTCGCGCCGCAGCGGCAATGCAAACGGGCACACCAGCTGCCCGGATTGCAGCTCCTGCGCCAACAGCGCGCGCTGGCCGATGGCCATGCCCAGACCGTCCAGGGCAGCCTGCCAGGTGAGCACGGAACTGCTGAAAAACATGCGTTCACCGCCTGTGGCGCGGTCGGTGAGGCCTTGTGTGGTCAGCCAATCGTCCCAGTCGCCGCGCCGGAACTGCGACACCAGCAGTGGTCCTGCCAGCAGTTGCTCGCGCTTGCGGATGCCCCCGTGCTGCTTCAGGTAGGCCGGCGTACACACGGGCTCGATCTCGTCGCGGAACAACAGGTGGGCTTCGGTTCGGGGCCACTGCCCGGATCCAAACTGAATGGCCAGATCGACCCCATCGCGATCAAAGTCAACATCCGGCACGGCGGTCAGGATGCGCACATCGATACCCGGATGCGCCTGTTTGAAGGCCGGCAGGCGCGGGATCAGCCACTTGGCCGCAAACGTGGTGTAGGTGCGGACTCGCAGACTGCCTTGGCCCGTGGCCTTGCTCAGCTTTTCCGTGGCGCTTGCGATGGCCTCGAAGGCGGGTACGATCTGCTCGGCATACGTCTGCCCCGCACGTGTGAGCACCACACCGTGGCGCTCACGACGGAACAGCTCGACGCCCAGATAGGACTCCAGCGTGCCAATCTGCCGGCTGACCGCCGACTGTGTGACGTGAAGCTCGCGCGAAGCAGCGGTGAGGTTGAGCGTGCGTGCGACGACCTCAAAGACCCGAAGCGGGTTCAGCGGTGGGATGCGGCGGGCCATGTGTGCGTGCCAATGTCGGGCATCGACCACACGATTCTGCCTTGCCGATTGATCAGCGGCATGGGCTGGGTTCTGGCGGGGCGAACCAGGCGGTTGGCGGGTCGACCGCACAAACGCTGAACCAGTGGCGGACCATTGCCGAGACAACGCCGCTTGAGGTGGTCAGCGGCGACCGGCAGCTCCCGGCGCTGCAGGCGATCAACCGGACCCTTAGGCGCTGCCGTTGTTGTCAGCTCGGCGGCATCCTGCGTGGTGGTCTGCGACTGGCGCGCTCCCTCACTCGGACTTGATCGACTGTTCCTTCACCACGCGCCGCCACTTCGCCTCCTCGGCGCGGACGATACGCGCGGTTTCTTCCGGGCTGTCCAAAGTAACGATCAGGCCTTCGCCTACGGCGCGTTTTCGGAAGACCTCGGCATCGGCCGCGCGCTTGAATGCGGCGTGGAGCTGTCGAATCACCGGGGTGGGGGTGCCCGCCGGCGCCAGCACGGCGTACCAGACGTCGGCCTCATACCCCTTCACGCCAGACTCATCGAAGGTGGGCACATCCGGCAACAACGGCGAGCGTTTCGGCGTGGTCACGGCCAGCGCACGCAGTTTGCCGCTGGCGAGGAATCCGGCCACGCTGGGCAGGGTGGCGAAGCCCACGTCGATCTGGCCGCCCAGCAGATCGGTCAGCATCGGGCTGGCGCCGCGGTAGGGCACGTGGGTGACGTAGATCTTGGCGCTGACCTTGAGCAGTTCGGCTGCTAGGTGGGTGGACGTGCCATTGCCAGCCGACCCATAGGCCAGGCGTCCGGGCTTGGCGCGGGCCTGGGCGACAAAGTCTGCCCCTGTCCGCAAGGGGCTGTCCGCACGCACCACCGCCACGTTGGGTGCGCGCCCGATCAATGTGACAGGGGCGAAGGCGGTGTCGGTGGCGTAGGGCAGCTTGGGATTGAGGCTGGGCAGAATCGCGATGGCGCTGGTGTTCAGCAACAGCGTGTGGCCGTCGGGTGGCGCCTTGGCCACGGCGTCGTTGCCGATGGCGGTGCCCGCACCGGCCTTGTTGTCGACGACGATCGGCTGCCCCAGCTCGCGCGCCAGGCCTTCGCCCAGCGCACGCGCCACCAGGTCGGTGCCGCCTGCCGCTGGAAAGGGCACCACCAGGCGGATGGGCTTGTTCGGAAAGGTCTGTGCCCAACTGGCACCGGGCCCAAGAGCGGCCAGGAGCATGGCGCCCACCGCCAGTTGGCGTTGGATGAAGCGAAAGTTCATTGGATTGTCCAAACGAGAGAATTAAAACTTGATGGACTGGCTTCGGTGAGCGTTGATCAACCGCCAGTGATCGACTGTTCCTTGATCACGCGACGCCACTTGGCCTCTTCGGCACGGATGAATGTCGTGGCGGCCTGCGGCGACTCCAGCGTCACGATCAGGCCTTCGCTGGCGGCGCGTTGGCGAAAAGCCGGTGTCGCCGACGCGGTCTTGATGGCCTCGTGCAGCTGCGCAACGATGTTCGCCGGCGTGCCGCCAGGCGCCAGAATCGGGTACCAGTTGTCGGCGTCGTAGCCCGGTACACCGCACTCTTCGACGGTGGGCACGTTCGGCAGGGCCGGGGAACGCGACTTGCCGCTGACCGTCAGCGCCCGCACGCGCCCACTGGTGATCATCGACATCACGCTCGGCAGGGTGGCCACCCCCACATCGATCTGCCCACCGATGACGTCAGTCAGCACCGCACTGCCGCCGCGGTACGGAATGTGGGTGATGAAGACCCGGGCCATGACCTTGAGCAATTCGGTCGACAGATGGGTTGACGAACCGTTGCCCGATGACCCGTAACTCAGTTTGCCGGGATGGGCACGCGCCTGCTTCAACAGGTCGACCCCGCTCTTCAGCGGGCTCTCCGTGCGAACGAAGAGCACATTCGGCGCGCGGCCCAGGATGGTGATGGGTGCAAAGCCGGCTTCTTGCGAATACGGCAGCTTCGGGTTGAGACTGGGCACGATGGCGAAAGCCCCGGTGGTCAGCAGCATCGTGTGGCCATCGGGTGGGCTCTTGGCAACCAGGTCGTTGCCGATCACCGAGCCGGCGCCCGTCTTGCTCTCGACAACAATGGGCTGACCCAGCTCACGCTGCAGGCCCTCGCCGAGTGCGCGCGCCAACACGTCGGTGCTGCCGCCGGGCGAGAAGGGCGTGATGATGCGCACGGGCCTGGTCGCAAAGGTCTGCCCATGCAGGGTTGGCGTGGCCATGAGCATGGGCCACGCCAGCAGGCTGAGGCGCACACGCGCGGTGAACTTGTCCATGGTGCTGTCTCCTGTGAAGCCATGAAGGAACACTGCGTGGCGCTTCTCCTTCTTTGTCTGTGCAGTCTCGTTGAGGTGGTCGAAGCCACGAAGGTGTCCTCAGCTATAGCCGATATGATTCCTGGCTATGGAGTTGCGTCAGCTGGAATCCCTCGTGGCGATTGCCGATGGCGGCAGCTTCAGCCGTGCCGCCATCACCTTGAACCTGGCGCAGCCCAGCCTGAGCCGGCAAATGGCATTGCTGGAGCAGGAACTGGGTCAGCGGCTGCTGTTGCGCACAGGCCGCGGTGTCGAACTGACTTCTGCCGGCGAGGTTTTCGTCGTGCACGCGCGCGAGATGCTGGACACCGCACGCCGGGCCCGCGATGCCATGCACGACCTCGGCCAGGAGCCCGCTGGGCGCGTGACGGTGGGCATGCCGCCCCGTGTGGCCATGGGGCTTTCGGTGCCGCTGGTGCGCAGCTTTCGTGAGCGCTTCCCGCGTGCCGTGATCACGGTGCTGGAGGGCTTGAGCCTGGCACTGCGCGAATCGCTGGTGGCCGGCAAGTTGGATCTGGCGTTGCTGTTCGACCCTCAACCTTCACCGCAGTTGTCCTATGAGCCGCTGATGCGCGAGCAACTGCTGCTGGTGGCGCCGCCGCGCAGCCATTTGCCGGCACGTGTGTCCCTGGCCTCGCTGTCGACCTACCCCTTGGTGTTGCCGAGTGCGCCCAATGCGATCCGCGGCCTGCTCGACGACATCCTGGGCCCGCGTGGCGTGATCCTGAATGTGCTGGCCGAAGTGGGTGCGGTGCAGACTGTGCTGGCACTGGTCGCCGAGGGCGCCGGGTGCACGGTGTTGCCCGAGAGTGCGCTGGCAGCCCGCCCTGGCGCCGATCTATTGCCGCATGCACCACTGGGCCCCCCGGCCATCCGCAACACGTTGGTGCTGGCAACGCCGCTGGCGCGGCCAGGAACGCGGCTGATCCGAGAAACCGCACAGCTGCTTCGATCGCTGGATTTCCGCAAGGGTTTGCCCTCGAACCAATGAACCCCTTGGGGCCAGTGATTCGGTTTCCCTATTGGACTGAGTCGCAGACAGTCTTGGACGCCGCGGCCGTCGCTTCCTAGAGTGCGCACAGCGTCATGGAAGACGCACCCTAGGAGACAGACGATGAAGATTCTGCTTGCGGCCGTCCTGGCAACGCTGGCGGTCGGTGCCCAGAGCGTGCACGCCCAGACCTATCCATCGAAGCCGATCCGCCTGATCGTGCCCTACACCCCCGGTGGCTCGATCGACACGGTTGGCCGCCTGGTGGCCGACGAAATGCAGAAGATCCTGGGCCAAAGCTTCGTTGTTGACAACAAGCCTGGCGCGTCCGGGATGATTGGCGCCAATGAAGCTGCGCGCGCCCCGGCTGACGGCTACACGCTCCTGTTCAACGCGTCGAGCCAGGTCTACATGCCCCTGGTGGTGGCCAAGAAGACCTATGACGCGGAGAAGGACTTCACGCCCATCGCGCAGGTCGGCTATGTGCCCCTGGCGGTGGTGGTTGCGCCCAATGTGTCGGCGCGCACCTTGGCCGAGTTCGCTGCCATGGCCAAGGCCAAACCCAAGACCTACACCTGGGCCACTTCGGGCCTGGGCACCACGAGCCACCTGACCGAGGAGATGATCAACCGTGAGCTGAAGCTCGACATGGAGATCGTTCTCTACAAGGGCGCGGTGCCGCAGCTGACCGACGTGATGGGCGGCCATGTGTCGGCCGCCGTTTCGCCGCTGCCGGGGGTGACGCCCTTCATCAAGAGCGGCCGCCTTCGCCCGGTGGCGGTGACCAGTGCCAAGCGGCTGGCCAGCTATCCGGACGTGCCCACGGTCGCCGAAAGCGGCATGCCCGGTTTTGAGTTGCTGTCGTGGTACGGCCTGTGGGGCCCGGCTGGTTTGCCCAAGGACGTCGTCGACAAGCTCAACGCGGCGGTGGCCAAGGCTGTGCAAAGCCCGCATGTCAAAGCGCGCTTCGCTGATCTGTCTTTTGAGACCAGCGAGAACACGCCGGCCCAGTTTGCCAAGCTGATCCAGGAAGAGATCCGGCGTGTCGGTGTGGTGATCAAGGCGGCCAACATCCGCATTGATTGATAACCACCGGCGGCCTGGGTGAATCAGCCCGGGTTGGAGGCTCCATCGTGCGCGAAGTTCTGAAGCACTTCGTCGATGACTCTGCGCAGCCCGGGCGCTCGGTTGCCCTCGCGCCACAAGGCATCGATCCTGAGGCGAGCGGCCATGCTCGACAGGTGGCGGAAGACCACGGCTGGCGGTGCATGCGCCGCATAGGCGCGCGGGAGGATCGACACGCCCAGCCCGAGCTGCACCATCTGCAGCACGCTGGCGGGATGCCGGGCCACATGCGCGATGCGCGGGCTGAAGCCTTCTTGTTGGCACGATGCGATCAGGGCGTCGAACAGCGCCGGGGCATGGTCGCGCGAAAAGGCCACCATGGGCTCGTCTTGAAGGTCTCGCAAAGCCAGGCCGCAATGGTCCACCAACGGATGCGCTGCCGGCAGCGCCACGGCGAACGAGTCGGAGACCACGTTGCACCGCGCCAAACCGCGGATGTCCGGCCGCGCGTGGATGAAGCCCAGGTCGATGCGGTCGACGGTCAGGCTGCGCACCTGTTCATCGGAGTTCATGTCGGTGATCGTCATCGCCACGCCGGGCAGCCGCGCCTTGACGCGGTCCAGCAACTGCGGCAACACATGGAAGAGCGCGGACGTGGCCATGCCCACGCGCAAGATGGCCTGTTCACCGCCAGCAGCTTGGCGGGTGCGGTGGGCCACCGCCTGGGCTTTTTCCAGCAGCTCCCGGCTCTCGGCCAGGAACACGCGGCCCGCGTCGGTGAGCTTGACCTCGCGACGTGTGCGGGAGAGCAGCTCGACGCCCAGTTCTTCCTCCAGGGCCTTGATCTGCTGCGACAGCGGTGGCTGCGACATGTGCAGGCGTTGGGCGGCGCGCACGAAGCTCAGTTCTTCTGCGACGGTCACGAAGTACTTCAGTTGTCGCAAGTCCATCCACTGTCTCCTGAGGTCTGTCTTCGCACGTTGGCCACATTGGACCGCATGGCCAGCTCGCCGGCCTTCACTGAAACCCGTAGGACATCATGCAATCTGCACTGAGCGTTGAGGCGAACCACCACCGTTGGCCCGAGGACCGGCGCCTGGTCCGCGTCGCCGATGAGATCGAGATCGTGGCCTACGGCCAGGGCACCGGCGATGTCATCGTGCTCTTGCCGTCGCTCGGCCGGGGTGCCACCGACATGCTGGAACTGGCTCTGCCACTGTGCGACGCCGGGTTTCGGGTGCTGCGGCCCGAGCCGCGCGGACATGGCGGCAGCAAGGGGCCGCTGGAGAACAAGACCTTGCACGACTGGGCGGGCGATATTGCGGCCGTGATCCGACACGACACGGCTGTGCCGGTCTGGGTCGTGGGCCATGCCCATGGCAACTGGATCGCGCGCACGCTGGCCAGCGACCACCCGAGCCTGGTGCGCGGTTTGATCCTGCTGGCAGGCTCGGCCGGCAAGGTGCCCAAGGGCACACAGGCGCTGCCCATCCCACCCGAAGTGCGCACGCTGATCGAGCGCTGCGCTGAACCGGCGCTGTCCGATGCCGAGCGGCTGGATGCGCTGCAGCGGGTCTTTTTTGCCCCCGGCAACGACGCCCGCCCATGGCTCACGGGCTGGGATCGCCACTTGATGGCCATGCAGACGCTGGCGCAGAAGCGAACGCCAGTGGATGACTTCTTCGCCGGGGGTTCTGCGCCCATCCTCAATGTGCAGGCGGCGCACGACGCCGTGGCGCCACCCGCCTATGCCAACGTGCTGCGCGAGTACCTGGGCGAGCGTGTGACCAACGCCACCATCGCCAACGCCGGCCATGCGCTGCTGCCTGAACAGCTGGACGCCGTGGTACTTGCGATCCTGAACTACATCCGGCCGCCATCGCCGAACGCATCAACCACAAGGAGACAGATATGAGCATTGAACACCGTGTGCATCAACGCGGCCAGAAACCCGATCTTGCCGCCACCAGCGGCGCACTTTCCCGCCGTACGGTGCTGGTGAGTGGCTGGGCCGCTTGCACGACATTGGTCGGGTGCGCCAGCGGCAACCGGGGCAGCGACAGGGCCCCCTCGCTGCAGAGTCGCAGTTTCGATTCCGCAGGCGTGCGCATCCGATACGTCGAGGCCGGTGCGGGCGAACTCATCGTGCTGACCCACGGCTTTTCCAGCACGGTCGAGAATCAGTGGATCCGGACAGGGGTGTTCGACAAGTTGGCGCAGCACTACAGCGTCATCGGCATCGACGGCCGTGGCCACGGACTCAGCGGCAAGCCGCACGAGGCCAGCCAGTATGGGCCGCAGGCCGCGCGGGACGTGACCCGGCTGCTCGATCACCTGGGTCTACAGAAGGCCCACATCGTGGGCTACTCGCTGGGCGCCATCCTCAACGGCTACTTGGTCACGCAGGCGCCCGAACGCTTCAAGACCTGCGTGCTTGCGGGCGCCACGCCACGCTTCCGTTGGACCACCGCAGACCAAACCAAGCTCGACGCCGAAGCAGCCGAGATGGAACAGGGATCCAAGAAGTCCCAGATCTTGCGCCTGTGGCCCAAGGATCAGCCGCCGCCGTCGGAGGAGAAGATCCGCGAGATGTCCGCCAAGGACCTGGAGGGGCAGGATTACCGCGCGCTGGCAGCGTCCCGGCGCGGCGGCTCCAAGGCGTTGATCACACCCGCGCAGGTGGCCGCCATTCGGGTGCCGACGCTTGGTGTGGTGGGCACGGCCGATCCGTACCTGGCGGAGTTCAGGGCCATGCAGGCGCTCAACCCGGCCATCGAGCTTGTCACCATCGACGGCGCATCGCACACAACAGCACCGGGCCGGCCAGAGCTGGCCGAAGGCATCCTGCGGTTTCTGGCGCGTCACAGGGGCTGATGGCCCCACCGGACCGCTGCAGCGTTGGCGAGCGGCTGCCACAGCGAGCCGATGAATGCAATCTGGTTGAGACGTTGCGCAGCGACATCCGCCACCCGCGTGGCCGCCATTCAGCCGAGAGAGACATCCCATGAACCACATCCAGAGATCACGCCGTCGTCTGCTGCTGGCGGCACTGGGCCTGGCGGCACTTCCAGGCGCAGGCCGGGCGCAAGGCGCGGCCGAGGCTGCTCTGCCCAGGCCGGCACTCAACAACTACAAGTTCGTGACTGGCTTCGGCGCAGGCGGCGTGCCCGATGCCGCCGCTCGCGCACTGGCGGCCAAGTTGTCCGAGGTCTGGAAGATTCCGTCGCTGGTCGAGAACAAGCTCGGTGCTGGCGGCACGCTGGCGGCGCAGGCCGTGCTGTCGGCGCCGGCCGATGGGCAGACCATCCTCAGCGTGTCTCCGGCACATGCCACCGCGCCGGCGATCTTCCGCAAGCTCGCCTACGACACGCTGCGCGACTTTGCGCCCGTCACCCTGATCGGCGACGGCCCGGCGCTGCTGGTGGTGCCCAATGACCTGAAGGTGCGCAACGTCGCCGATCTCGTGGCGATGGCCAAAGCCAAACCCGGCTCGATGAGCTATTCATCGGCGGGCGTGGGCAGCAGTTCGCACTTTGCTGCCGAGTTGCTGCGCACGCAGGCCGGCATCGAGCTGGTGAACATTCCGTTCAAGAGCATCGGCGAGGCGCTCACCGAAGTCATTGCGGGGCGGGTGCAGTTCCACATCGCACCCTACATCTCGGCCATCCGCCTGGCCAAAGAAGGCAAGTTGCGCGCGCTGGCCGTCACCGGCAAGCGGCGCATCGCTGACCTTCCCGATGTCCCCACCGTCGCCGAATCCGGTCTGCCGGGCTACGAATGGACCTTCTGGTACGGCCTGCTTGTCTCGGCCAAGACGCCGGGCCCGGTGGTCGAGCAATTGCACCGCGACCTGTCGGGGCTGCTCAAGTTGCCAGACATTCAGCGGCAGCTGGCCGTCATGGGTGTGGATGTATCGGCTGGCACACCGGCTGAGTTCCGCCAGTTGATCGAGGGCGAAGTGGCCAAGTACGCTCGCATTGCCAAGTTGGCCAACATCCAGCCGGATTGAGCGAGCCATGACGATGCACGCAAGACTGAACGGCGTCGAGATCGCCTACTCGATCGAAGGTGACACGGGGCCCTGGCTGGTGATGTCGCATTCACTGGGCTGCACCCAGGCGATGTGGGACCCACAGATGCCGGCGCTGGCGGGCCGGTACCGTGTTCTGCGCTACGACACCCGAGGGCATGGCAGCAGTGAAGGGCCCCCTGGGGCCTACACGCTGGAGCAACTGGCCGATGATGCGGCTGCGCTGCTGGACCATGTGGGTGTGCAGCGGGCCATCTGGGTCGGCTTCTCGATGGGCGGCATGATCGGCCAGGTGTTCGCGCTGCGCCATGCCGCGCGGGTGCAGGCGCTGGTACTGGCCGACACCACCAGCGAACACCACGCGACGCCCCAGTCCATCTGGGATGAACGCATCCGCCTGGCGCATGAACACGGCATGGCGCCACTGGTGCAGCCCGCCATCGGTCGCTGGTTCACGCCGGCCTTTCGCGAGGCGCAACCTGAGGTGGTGGCGCGTACAGCGGCCGCCATTGGCGGCACATCGGTGAACGGCTGGGCCGGGTGCTGCGCGGCCATCGCGTCGGTGCACACCACGCCGCATCTGCATGCCATCAGCTGCCCGGCGATGGTGGTCGTGGGCGAGCACGACATCGGGACTCCGCTGGCCTCGGCCCTGACCATTCACCGACATCTGCCGAATTCGGTCTTGATCGTGATCGCCGATGCGGCGCACATGACCTGCATCGAACAGCCTGCACAGTTCAACCGGGCTCTGCGGGTATTCCTGGATGCACAGTTGACGGTCAACGGTTGAAGCATCGTCGGGCCTGATGCTTTCCATAGGCGATGAACATAGCTGGTATCGCACTGAACCACTGACCGCAGGCCGACGAATGCCAACAATGGCCGCATGACGACATCCTTGCCGCCGGGCGCCTGCAACGCCCACTGCCATGTGTTCGGCCCGCGCGACCGCTTCCCGTACGCAGCCAACGCCCCATTCGTGCCAGAGCAAGATGCCCCGCGTGAGGCGCTGTACGTGCTGAACGACCAACTGGGCCTGCAGCGCTGTGTCATCGTGCAGTCCACCTGCCACGGCCTGGACAACAGCGTGACCGAGCACGCCATCGCTGGCCGACCGCAGGACTACCGCGGCATTGCGCTGGTTCGACCCGATGTGGCGGACGCGGAGCTGGCCCGCTTGGATGCCGCCGGCTTTCGGGGCGCGCGCTTCAACTACATGGGGCACCTGGGGACCCAGGCGCCCGTGGCCGACGTGTTGGCGCTGGCCAGGCGCATGGCGCCCTTGGGCTGGCACCTGCAGATCCATGGCGGCGTTCAGCTGCTGACCGAGGTTGCACCCGCTCTGCGCGCGTCGCCCGTGCCGGTGGTCATCGACCACATCGGCCGGGTCGATGCCGGCCTGGGTCTCCACCAGCCCGCCTTCGACGCCCTGCGTTCGCTGCTCCGGTCGCGCATGTTCTGGGTCAAGGTCAGCGGCATGGACCGCATCACCCGACAAGGCCCGCCTTACGACGATGCGTTGCCCTTTGCCGCGGCGCTGGTTGAAGAGTTCGGTGACCGCGTCGTCTGGGGCAACGATTGGCCGCACCCCAACCACGCGGGCCCGGTGCCCGTCGAAGAAGAACTCGCCGCGCAGATCCTCCGCATGGCACCAACCGCCGAGGCGGTGCAGCGGCTGATGGTTGACAACCCGCAGCGCCTGTATCGCTTCGATTCGCGCTTTGATTCGCGCATGGCTTCACCCCTTTGAGAACCGAGCAGACCATGAACCCAAGATTCAAGGACAAGGTGGCCATCGTCACCGGTGCCGGCTGCGTGGCCGCCGGCTGGGGCAACGGTCGCGCCATCGCGGTGCGGCTGGCCGAGGAGGGCGCCTTCGTGCTGGCTGTCGACCGTGACCCGGCGCGCCTGGAAGAAACGCTGTCGCTGGCGGGTGACGCGCGCGAGCGCATCCTGGCGCATGCCTGTGATGTGACCAGCAGCGCCGAGGTGGCCGCGATGGCCCAAGCCTGCGTGGACCGGTTCGGCACCATCGACATCCTGGTCAACAACGTCGGCGGCTCGGCCGCTGGCGGACCGGTCGAAATGGCCGAAGAAGTCTGGGACTCGCAGGTGGACGTCAACCTCAAGAGTGTCTTCCTGGCGTGCAAGCATGTGCTGCCGACCATGATTGCCAAGCGCAGCGGGGCCATCGTCAACATCGCCTCCACGTCCGGCATGCGCTGGACCGGCAGCGCGCAGGTGGCTTACGCGGCGACCAAAGCGGGGGTGATCCAGTTGTCGCGCGTGGTGGCCGTGCAGCATGCGCCCATGGGCATCCGCGTCAACACCGTGGTGCCCGGCCAATTGCACACACCCATGGTCGAGAGCCGTCTGGCCAAGCAGCGTTCGGGCGGTGATGTCGAGGCTTTGCTGGCGCAGCGGCAGAAACGCATTCCGCTGGGCTTCATGGGCGATGGGCGCGACACCGCTGCCGCGGTGCTCTTCCTGGCCAGTGAGGATGCGCGCTTCATCACCGGCACCGAGGTCGTCGTGGACGGCGGCATGACCGCGCGCTGCGACTGACCGGCCACACAACACAACCACCGGAGACAAGACATGGACAGACGCCAGATGATCCACCGTGCGCTCGGGGCTGCCGCATTGGCCGCCTTGCCCCTGGCTGCGCTTGGCCAGACCAAGACCACGCGTATCGTGATCTCCTTTCCCCCGGGTGGGCCGGTGGATTTTGTGGCGCGCGCGCTGGCTGAACAGTTGGGTAAGGAACTGGGCCACACCGTCATCATCGACAACAAGGCGGGGGCGAACGGCGCCATTGGCGCCAGCGAGGTGATCCGCTCGGCGGCTGACGGCAGCACGCTGTGGTTCACCAGCGTCGGTGCGGCGGCCATCAATCCGTCGCTCTACGACAAGCTGGCGTACGACACGCAGAAGGACCTGGCGCCGGTGGCGCTGGTGGTCAACAACGTGGAGTTGCTGGTGGTCAATCCGGCCAACCCCGCCAAGGACGCGGCCGAGTTCATCGCGAACAGCAAGAAGCGCAAGGACCCGACGCCGATGGCGTCTTCCGGCATCGGCAGCATCCCGCACTTCGCCATTGAACAACTGTCGGATTCGAGCGGGGCCAACCTGCTGCATGTGCCCTACAAAGGCGCGGCTCCGGCCATCACCGACCTGATGGGCGGGCAGGTGGATGGCTTCTTCGGCGACATCCCGGGCCTCATCGGGCACGTGCGTGGTGGCAAGCTGAAGGCGATCGGGCTCGCATCCTCACGGCGCCACCCGGCGCTGCCGGATGTGAAGACCCTGGCGGAGCAAGGCATCGCCAACGTGGACACCAACAACTGGTATGCCTTGTTCGCCCCTGTCAAGACACCGCCGGCCACGGTGCAGGCGCTCAGCGAGGCCGTGCGGCGCGCCTTGAACAACCCGGCGCTGAAGGCCCGGCTGTTGGACTCAGGCGCGGAACCAGCGCCGTCCACGCCCGCTGAGCTGGCTGCGGTGCTCAAGCACGATACCGACAAGTGGGCCAAACTGATCCGCGACAAGAAGATCAAGCCCGAGTAAACCAACGCGGCGCAAAGGAGCAACTGATGACCACCCCCCGTGTTCCCCTCGTGCAACCCGGTACCCGTCCTGAACTGGCCGAGGTCGAGGGCCGCATCCTGGCCGAACGCGGCCGTGTCTCGTTGCTGTACCAGGTGCTGCTCAACAGCGGACCCATCGCGTCTGGCTGGGAACGCATGTTGACCGCCGTGCGCAACCAGACCTCGGTGCCGGGTGATCTGCGTGAGCTGATCATCTTGCGGGTGGCGGTGCTCAATCGCGCGGAGTTCGAATTCGATGCGCATGCACCCATCGCTGAACGCGAAGGCGTCAGTCTTGCGAAGATCCAGGCGGTGAGAGGCGCAGTCTTGGGCGACGTCTTTGACCTGCGGGAGTTGCAGGTTCTGGCGCTCACGGATGCGATGACGCGGGATGTCACCGTGCCCGACGCGCTGATGGTTGAACTTCAGCAGCGGTATGACGCGCAACACCTGGTGGAGTTGGTGGCCACGGTGGCCGCCTACAACATGGTGTCGCGCTTTCTCGTGGCCCTGAACGTTTCGCACTGAGCGACGCGATGTGGTTCGCGCGCTTCGCGCCCGCCCTGGCCGCCGAATTCGGCAGGGAATGGGCCAGGTCTCTGGGCGGCACCGTCTGGATGGCTGAAGACAGCTCGGAAGCGTGTGCCTACCTGCAGGCAGCGCCCCGCCTGCCGATGCCCCCGCAAACGTCGCTGGTGCGACTGACGCGCACGCTGTTCTTGGCTGGCGAGGCGCACCGCCGCGACGCGCCTTGGCACTACACCGTGGCGACGGATGTTGTGCCGGCAGACGAGGCGGACTTCAATGCCTGGTATGACACCGAGCACCTGCCAGGCCTGGCCGCTGTGGCGGGTGTTGTCGGGGCCATGCGCTGCCGTGTCGTGGAGGGCATCGGGCCGCGCTATCACGCGGGTTACGACCTGGCGGACCGACAGGCTTTCAACAGCCCCGCGTGGCTGGCTGTCCGCGGCACGCCCTGGAGTTCGCGTGTGCGTCCCAGTTTCGTGAACACCCGGCGCACGATGTACCGTCGGTGGCCCTGACGCCTGGGCATCGGTCACAAGGAGAAGACAGATGATCAACAAGATCGCCACGAGCGTGGCCGACGCCCTGGCAGAAACCCCCGACGGCGCGACGGTGCTGATCGGTGGATTCGGAACGGCCGGCATTCCCAACGAGCTGATCGACGGCTTGATCGCGCAGGGTGCGCGTGATCTCACGGTGGTCAACAACAACGCGGGCAACGGCGACAGCGGCCTGGCCGCCTTGCTGCAGACCGGCCGTGTGCGCAAGATCATCTGCAGCTTTCCGCGTCAAGCAGACTCACACGTCTTCGACGCGCTGTACCGCAGCGGCAAGATCGAACTGGAACTGGTGCCACAGGGCAACCTGGCCGAGCGCCTGCGGGCGGCCGGGGCGGGTATCGGCGCGTTCTTCACGCCAACCGGCTATGGCACTGAACTGGCACGCCATGCGGACGGCAGTGCCAAGGAGACGCGTGTGATCGATGGCAGGCCCCACGTTCTGGAGTACCCGATCCGCGGTGATCTGGCGTTGATCAAGGCTGAACGTGGCGACCGCTGGGGGAACCTGACGTACCGCATGGCAGCCCGCAACTTCGGGCCTGTCATGGCCACCGCAGCGCTGCGCACGGTGGCGTCAGTGCACGAGATATCCGAGCTCGGGACAATGGACCCCGAGGCCATCGTCACGCCGGGTATCTTCGTGCACCGCATCGTGCGGATTGATCGCCAGGCCACGCAGGCCGGTGGTTTCAAGGCGGCCTGAAGGGACACAGCCATGCGCACCAACTTCAAGCGGCGGACCAAGGACGAACTGGCGCGCCGCGTGGCCCAGGACATCTTCGACGGCGCCATCGTCAACCTTGGCATCGGCATGCCGACGCTGGTGGCCAACCACATCCCGACGGGCCGGGAGGTGGTGCTGCAAAGCGAAAACGGCATCCTGGGCATGGGGCCTGCCCCTGCGGCCGGCGAGGAAGACTACGACCTGATCAACGCCGGCAAGCAGCCGGTGACGCTGCTGGCGGGTGCAGCGTTCTTCCACCACGCCGACAGCTTCGCGATGATGCGCGGTGGCCACATCGACATCTGCGTTCTCGGCGCGTTCCAGGTGTCGACCCAAGGTGACCTGGCGAACTGGAGCACCGGTGAACCCGGCGCCATTCCCGCAGTGGGCGGTGCCATGGATCTGGCGACCGGCGCCAGGCAAACCTGGGTGATGATGGATTTGCTGACCAAGCAAGGCGCCAGCAAGATCGTGGAGCGCTGTTCGTACCCGCTGACAGGGATCGCCTGCGTCAAGCGCGTCTACACGGATGTGGCCACATTCGAATGCTCGGCACAGGGGCTGCGGCTGATCGATTGCGTCGAGGGTATCGAGATGACGGCGCTGCAGGCCATGCTGGGCGTGCCGTTCGCAGCCGATCCGGAAAACGGCCCCGCGCAGGGCAAGCCCAGATAGGCGGTGGCAAACAGAATGACATGCGAGCGGTACAGGCGGGCCACCGAGGCGTCGTCCTCCAGGTCGACACCATAGGGCATGGCCTGCTCCACGTTCACCTGGCACAGCAGGGTCTCGCCCTGCGCGAAGTCTTTCCAGGCCTTGGCTGATCCGGCCACGGCTGGCGGGTCGGCCATGTCCACCCGGTAGCCCGCGTCGGCCAGGTAGGCAGCCGCGTCCTGCACGGCCTGGGGCACCTCAGGGCTGACATCAACCCCGGCCGGATCGTTGCGCATGGCCACGCTGCAGATACCGCTGTCGGCAAAGTCGAGTGGCATGGCCAGTTCGTCATTCATGGCATCTCCAGTCTGCCGGTGCCGAATCAGGACGGCGATGTCGGCGTGCCATGCAGACAGGATGGCGGTGCGGCAGTCACGGCTCCGGCCCGCATCAGGGTGCGCGCATGGCCTCCTGCACCGTGACTGCACCAGCCTGGTTGCCCCAAGACTGTCGGATGAAGGTCGTCACATCGGCCAGGTCCTGGTGGCTCAGCCCGGCAGGGGGCATGCCGAATGGACGGGGGTGGGCCCGCGTCTGTGGTGCGAACCCACCATGGCGGATGACCTGCATCGCATTGCCCGCATCCGCCAGTGTGACGCTGGGGTTGCCAGCCAGCGGCGGGTAGACGCCCGGCGCACCCTCACCATGCGCGCCATGGCACCCGGCGCACTGGTGCGTGTACAGCGCCTTTGCCCGCGCCGTCTGCGCAGCGTTGTCCGTGTCGGCCGGTCCGGGCGCAGAGGCTGGAGGCTGGCGGGTCGGCAAGCTGGTCAGGTACACCGCTGCCGCTTGCAGGTCCGGGTCGGTCCAGTGCTGGGTGCTGCCGACCACGACCTCGGCCATCGGCCCGCCGGCTGTGCCGTGGGCCGACATGCCGGTGCGCAGCAGGTCCACCACATCCCGTTGTTGTCGGTCCAGCGGCACGCCGGCCAGCGGTGCGAGGTCTGGCGCGAACCAGGGCTGAAGCGGCAGCGCACCACCTGCCAGCCGGTCGGCTTGCCGAGTGGCGCCCAGCGCATTGCGGGGTGCATGGCAGGCGGCGCAGTGGCCCAGGCCGCGCACCAGGTAGGCCCCTCGCTGCCATTCGGCGGAACGGCCTGGCTCTGCGGCGGCAGCAGACGCCGCAGGCCTGAAGTACAGCGCCCGCCACACCGCCAGGGCGGCCTGCGTGTTGAACGGAAAGCGCAAGCCGCTGGCGGTGGTCGGCTGTGCCACCGGTGCCAGGCTGCGCAGATAGACATACAGCGCATCGCTGTCGTCGCGGCTGACCTGCGTGAAGGCGGTGTACGGGAAGGCGGGTGTCAGCAAGCGACCGTCGCGGGAGCGGCCGTGGTGGAGCGCGCGCCAGAAGTCGTCCGCACTCCAGCGGCCCAGTCCTGTTTCATCGTCGGGTGTCAGATTGCCTGCGTACACCGTGCCGAAGGGTGTGGGCAGCCCGCGTCCGCCGGCATAGGCTTGGCTGCCACGCGCGGTGTGGCAGGCGGCGCAGTTACCCACACGGGCCAGGTAGGCGCCGCGTGCCACCGTGGCTGCATCGGCCCGCGGCGCAGGTGACGGCGCACTGTCCGGCGTGTGGTTGAGCCAGACCACCGCCGCTGCGGCCGCCGTCAGCATGCCCAGCAGCATGACCAGCACGCGCGCCATGGGCCGGCCCTGCGGGGTGTCGGGAGGGCGGGAGGTGCTCATGTGACGGGGCCCTGCGCCGCGGTCGACAAGCTTGGCAACTGCACCTGCGCAGCGGGCTTCATGGCGCTGTGCCGCCGCAGGGCATGGGCCAGGCGGCTGGTGGCCTTGGTGCAGCGCTGGCGCCAACAGGCAGCGGCTGCGCGGCCAACCAGTCAGCGACAGCCGTGATGTCCTGTGGCTGCAGCCGCTGTGCCAGTCTTGCCATGCAATCCGGCTGGCGGGCGGCGCGTGACCCCGTGCGCCAGGCGCCGAGTTGCGCCACCAGGTAGTCGCGCGGCAGGCCCAGCAGCCCTGGAACGGCGGGTTCGACCCCGGTCATGCTGGTGCCATGGCAGGCGTTGCAAGCGGGCAGGCGCCGGGCTGCGTCGCCTTGCTGCACCAGCTGCTGCCCCAGGGCCCGTGACGCATCGGAGCCCCGAGCGGGTGCAGGTGCCGGGTAGGGCACCCGCAAGGCCGCGAAGTGGCCCGCCAGTTCGGCCAGGTAGTCATCGTTGAGATGGACCAGCAGCCGGGCCATGCCGTCGTGCTGGCGCTGGCCGTCGCGGAAGGCGCGCAACTGCGCTGCCAGGTAGCCGGCGGGCTTGCCCGCGATGCGTGGCACATAGCCCAGCGGCGTGGCGCGGCCTTGAGAGCCGTGGCAGCCGGTGCAGGCCAGGGCGCGCTGGGCGAGTGTGTCGGCAATGGTCTCGGCCGCCGTGGTGCTGGTCGCCAATGCCAATAGCAACAGCAGGACCGGCAGCTGTCTGGCCATGGCGTTCAAAGCCGGAAGAGCGCCGCGGCACAGGCACGCCGGTCGACCTGCGGGGCAGCGGGGGTGGTCAATGACATGGCGTCGTGTCCGTTCAGTTGCGGGGCCCGCCGGGATCAGGCGGCGGCCAGGCAGGGGGAGTGCGCCTGGGATGTGTCAGTGGCACGGCCCATTGCACCAGTCAATCCAACGCAAGCCAGAGGGACAGCGGCAGTGTGCCGGCCCGGTCGCCACCTAGCGTTGATGGCACGTTGATGCGAAGCAAGCCGCTGTCCACCACGGTGGCCAAGGCGGCACGGCCCAGTGCCACCAGGGTGCGGGCAGGGGAGAGGGCGGGCACGGAGCACATCACCGGATCTTCGCCAGTCCGGGCCTGCTCTGTAAGATCCAGTTTTCACTGACTTCCACCAGATCAGATGCCCGACCGCGGCGCCACGCGCTATGAGCAGCTGGCCGACGAGATGGCGCAGGCCATGCGTGACGGTCTGCTGCAACCCGGCGAGCGCTTGCCGTCGGTGCGCCAGACCTGCCAGCGCCGCGGCATCAGTCCGTCCACCGTGTTCCAGGCCTATGGGCTGCTGGAGACACGGGGCCTGATCGAGACGCGGCCCCGCTCAGGCTTCTACGTGCGCGCGCTCAAGCGCCCAGCGCGTGCGCTGCCGCAGGCCGCCGTGCCCCAGGCCGGGGCCACGGCGGTGGCGGTCAGTGCGCTGGCATTCGGGCTGCTCGAGTCCACGCGTGATCCGGCCGTGGTGCCGCTGGGATCGGCGTTCCCCGCGGCGCACCTGTTCCCGTTCGAGGCGCTGGCCCGCAGCGGTGCGCGGGCGATGCGGCGGCTGAAGCCGGCGCAGATCACCAGCGCGCTGACGGCCGGCGATCCGGCACTGCGCCAGGCCCTGCGCCGCCGCTATGCGCTGCAGGGCGTGCCGCTGGCCGAGGACGAGCTGGTGGTCACCAACGGCGCGATGGAGGCGCTCAACCTGTGCCTGCAGGCCGTGACCCAGCCCGGCGATTTGGTGGTGGTGGAAAGCCCCACCTTCTATGCCGCCCTGCAGGCGCTGGAACGCCTGAACCTGAAGGCGGTGGAGGTGGCGACCGATCCGCAGACCGGCGTCGACCTGGTGGCATTGGCACAGTTGCTGGCTGGCCAGAAGCTGGCGGGCCAGCCGGTGGCGGCCTGCTGGTTCATGCCCAGTCTGCAAAACCCGCTGGGCGCCATGATGCCGCCGGCGCGCAAGCAGGCGCTGGTGGCGCTGCTGGCGCAGCATGGTGTTCCCTTGATCGAGGACGATGTCTACGGCGAGCTGTACGCCGACGTGCGCCGGCCGCCACCGGCCAAGGCCTTCGATGCCGCGGGCGGCGTGCTGCACTGCGCGTCGTTCAGCAAGTGCCTGGCGCCGGGCTACCGTGTGGGCTGGGCGGCGGCCGGCCGATTTGCACCGGCAGTGCAGCGGCTGAAGATGATGACCTCGCTGGCCACTGCGCTGCCCCCGCAGCTGGCGATTGCCGACTACCTGGCCCAGGGCGGGTACGACCGCCACCTGCGCCAGCTGCGTGCCGCACTGGCTGCCGAGCAGCAGCGCGCGCGGCGCCTGATCGAGCGGCACTTTCCGGCCGGCACACGTGTCACCCGGCCGGCGGGAGGCTACTTTCTGTGGCTGGAGCTGCCGGCCACCGTCGACGCGCTGGCCTTGCACCACCGGGCGATGGCGCTGGGCATCAGCACGGCGCCGGGTGTGCTGTTCTCGGCCGACCGGCGGTTTGTGCACCACTTGCGGCTGAACGTGGGCCACCCTGGCGATGTGCGGATGGACGACGCGCTGCGCCGGGTGGGGGAACTGGCCAGCCTGGCGGCTGCCGCCGGCCGCTGACCGGCGCAGGTGGCGAGACCGTGCTCAGGCTGCGGCCAGTGCCTGGGCCAGACGCTGGCGGTCCACCTGAACGCTGCGCGTGTCCAGCAGGCAGATCAGCCCCTCGCGGCGCAGGTGGCTGATCTGCCTGCTCACGGTCTCTTCCGTCAACCCCAGCATCGCGCCCATGTCCCCGCGCCGGGGCAGCCAGACCACCGGGTGGCTGCCCTGCCCGGCGCCCAGCGACAGCAGCCGCTGCACCAGCAGCAGCGTGCGCTGCCGCGCGCTGCCCCGCAACAGCTCGGCCGACCAGGCCTGTGCCTCGCTGAGCCCCTGGTGCCAATGCCGCAGCAGCCGGGTGTAGCCGGCCTGCTGACGGCGCAGCGCCTGGTCCACATCGCGGCAGCACAGCGCGACCAGCCGCACCGGGGTGCAACTCACCAAGTCGTCGGCATGGGCCTGGCCGAGCCAGCCTTCCAGGCCCAGCAGCATGCCGCGGCCGGCCAGGCCAACGATGCGGCGTTCGCCAGCGGTCGTCACCCGTTCCAGGCGCAGGATGCCTTGGCGCACCAGCAACACGTTGCCGCACGGGGCCGCGCCCTGGCGCCAGACTGGCGTGTCGGCGCCCAGGTGCATGCACGGTCGCCGGCCGGGGCGGGCTGTGGATGCGGCGGGCACGGCCGTCTGCATCAGCCAGGCAGAAAGGTGGTGGTGGTCTGCGCTTGCGCGCCAGTGCTGGGGTCGTCGACCACCAGGCGGATGGGCACGGGCTTGCCACGGGGGTGGCGCTGCAGCTGTGCGGCGCCCATGCGCACCGTGACCGCCAGCGTGGTGGCACCCGCCGCATCCACCGACAGCATGCCGTGGTGCTGCACATGCAGCGCGGCGGTCTGTGTCCCGTCGCCGGCCAGTGCCTGCAACTGCAATTGCCGTGGCCGCATGCTGGCGTTCATCACCTGCAGCCTGTAGACGTTTTCCACCGCGCCATCGTCCACCTGGCGCGCGAGCACGCCGCGGTCGCGCATGGCATTCAGGCGCAGCTCGGGCCGCTGGGCCCAGCCCCAGGCCATGGCCCCGGCCAGCAGCAGCAGGGCGCCGCTGTACACCAGCACCCGCGGGCGGACCAGCGCGCGGCGCCAGCCATCGACGCCCGTGCTGCTGGCCTGCATGGCGCCGAAGCGCACCAGGCCGCGCGGTGCGCCGAGCTTGTCCATCACGTTGTTGCAGGCGTCGATGCACAGCCCGCAGCTGATGCAGGCAGCCTGCAGCCCCTGGCGGATGTCGATGCCGACGGGGCAGACCTGCACACACAGCGTGCAGTCCACACAATCGCCCTGTCCCTTGGACATGGCAACGCTGCGGGCCTCGGCGCCCCGGGCGCGGGCACCGCGCGGCTCGCCGCGGGCCACGTCATAGCCCACCACCAGGCTGCGCGCGTCCAGCATCGCCCCCTGGAAGCGGGCGTATGGGCAAGCGTGCTGGCACACCTTTTCCCGCAGCAGGCCGGCAAGCAGGTAGGTGGCTGCGCCGTAGAACAGGATCCAGAACGCCTCCCATGGCGCGTGGCCGAGAACGGGCAGGGCCTCGGCCAGGCTGCGCACCGGCGTGAACCAACCCACCAGGCTGAACCCGGTGAGCAGGCTCAACGCCACCCAGCTGGCATGCTTGCCGCTGCGGCGCAGCAACTTGTCGGCCGACCAGGGCGCGGCGTCCAGACGCAGGCGCGCCAGACGGTCACCCTCGGTGCGCTGCTCGAACCACATGAACAGCTGGGTGTACACCGTCTGCGGGCAGGCAAAGCCGCACCACACGCGCCCGGCGACCGCCGTGGCCACAAACAGCAGCAAGGCGCTGAACACCAGCAGCCCGGTGAGCTGGATCAGGTCCTGCGGGAACAACACGGCGTCGAACAGGTAGAAGCGCCGCGCATCCAGATCGAACAGCACGGCCTGGCGGCCGTGCCAGTTCAACCAGGGCAGTCCATAGAACACGGCCTGGGTCAGCCAGACGAAGACCCAGCGCCAGCGCGCGAAGCTGCCGCTGACGTGGCGGGCCTGGATCTTGACTGCCGGCTCGATGCCGGGATCACCGGCGAGCGTGGTGACGGGGACCAACGGGATGACCCGGTGGGTGGTGGTCATGGCTTGCTCCTGAGGGCGGCAGGCGTGGGCGCCACGCACCGCAAAGGGTGCGGCACTTCGCCAGCCTCAGGGCGGATCGTCGCCGCCTGGCCTCTGAGTGCCCAGATCCAGATATTCTCGAATTCAACCGGATCAGTTGGCTGCGTCCGGATCTGATGCGGTGGTGTTGGCCTGTGACTGATTCGGCCAGGTCTACCTGCTGCAATCCACAATCCTCCGCATGCCGAACCATCGCCATCCCCGCCTGCAGCAACTGCCTGGCAGCGTGCTGGGTGCATCGACACTGGTGGCCTGCCAGTTGGCGGGTGACGCCATCATCCATGCGACGGCCTGGCCGGTGCCAGGGGTCGTGCTGGGCATGCTGCTGCTGTGGGGCCTGCTGTGTCTGCTCGGGCGGGTGCCCTCGGGCCTGGGGCTGGTGGCGGGTACGCTGCTGTCGCACCTGATGCTGCCGCTGATCCCGCTGGTTGCTGGTATCGGCGCCCACGGCGCCCTGCTGAGGCAGCATGGGCTGGCCCTTCTGCTGCTCTGTGCAGGCGGCGTGCTGGCCACCACGGTCTGTGCGGCGCTCGCCTTTGCCACGCTCGGCCGATCTAGCCAGTGAACGGCGTTTTGGCTGCAGCGCTGTGGTGCAGCGCCACGCTGTTGGCCTACCTGCTGGCACGCCGCCTGCAGCGCCATGGTGGCGCCCACTGGTACACGCTGCCTGTCGTCAGTGGCACGGCATTGTTGCTGTTGGCCCTGGGTGTCAGCGGCACGCCGTACCCGGACTACGCCGCTGCCACCGTCTGGTTGCAGCGCCTGGCGGGGCCGGCCGTGGTCGCCTTGGCCGTGCCGCTGTACCAGCAGATGCCGCAATGGCGCCGGCGTGCTGCTCCGGTGCTGGCGGCCGTCCTGTCCGGCTGCGCTGCCGCCCTGGCCAGCGGGTGGCTCATCGGCCGTTTGCTGGACTTGCCACCGGCTCTGCTGCTGTCGCTGTTGCCACGCTCGGCCACCATGCCGGTGGCCATGGCGGCGGCCGGCCGGGTGGGGGGCATTCCGGCCCTGGCGGCCATCGGTGTGGTGGTCACCGGCGTGCTGGGCAGCGCCCTGGTGCCGCCGGTGCTGCGCCGCCTGCGCTGCGCCTCGCCCGAGCCCATGGCCTTGACCCTGGGTCTGGTGGCGCATGCCATTGGTGTGGCCAAGGCCCAGCAGCTGGTGCCCCAGGCCCTGGCGTTTGCCGCGCTGGCGATGGGCCTGATGGGCGTGGCCACGGTGCTGGCGCTGCCTGCGCTGTTGCGTTGGTTGTGACTCAGGCGCTTGGCCGACGCCTCTGCGCTGCCTGACCTGTGAGGGTGTCCAATGGGGTCAAACTGGTGCCACCTACCAGATAGTGTCGCCAATGCTCTGTTGACTGCGGAAATCCAATCCATCGTCATCAACCCATCCAGGGCCAGCCCATGAAAGCCGTCGTACAGCAAGCCTGCCTTCCGGTCACCGACCCTGCGTGCCTGGTCGATGTCAGTCTGCCCGATCCCGTCCCTGCAGGCAGAGACTTGCTGGTCCGTGTTCAAGCGGTCTCCGTCAACCCCGTGGACACCAAGGTTCGCCGCCATGTCCCGCCAGGCGACGGGTCTGGCCGCGGGGTGGGTGCAGGGTCTTTTGGCCGGCGGGTGTTGGGGTATGACGCGGCAGGCGTGGTGGAAGCAGTCGGCCAGGGTGCCACGCTGTTCAAGCCGGGCGATGCGGTGTGGTACGCAGGATCGCGCCTGCGCCCGGGGACCAACGCCGAACTGCACCTCGTTGATGAGCGTCTCGTCGGCCACAAGCCGGCGTCGCTGAGTTTTGAGCAGGCGGCGGCCATGCCGTTGACCACGATCACTGCGTGGGAAGCGCTGTTCGACAGGTTGCAGCTGCGTCTTGGCAGCCCGCACGATGCGGGCACGCTGCTCATCACCGCTGGCGGTGGGGGCGTGGGGTCGATCGCAATTCAATTGGCGCGCCGGCTCAGTGGCGCCCAGGTGGTGGCCACTGCATCCAGGCCTGAATCACGGGCGCAAGCGCTGGAGATGGGCGCGCATCTGGTCATTGATCACCGCCAGCCCCTGTCTCAGGCGCTGCAGTCCGCAGGCATCCGGTGGGCAGAGCGCATCTTCAGCATCTCCCACTCGCACGTGCATTTCGCGGAGCTCGCCAAGGCGGTTGCCCCGCAAGGCCGCATCTGCATGATCGACGACCCTGAGGGGCCGATTGACGCCCGAGCCCTCAAGGCGCGGTGCGCATCCCTGCACTGGGAGGCCATGTTCACCAGGAGCAGTTTCGAGACTGCTGACATGGTCGAGCAGGGCCGACTGCTGAGCGAGGTGGCGCGGCTTGTTGATGCTGGGCTCATCAAGTGCACGCACAGCAGCACCCTGGGCCGGATCAACGCTGAGAACCTGCGCGCGGCGCATGCCCGGGTGGAGGCCGGGCACTTGACCGGGAAAATCACGCTCGCGGGTTTCTGACCATCAGCATGGCTTCAGCACCCTGGCCGGCCTCGGCCAATCGCTCGCTGCAGCGAATGCTGACCCCGAGTTGCGACCCGCGGTCCGAGTGGGACGGCAGGTGGCTGTCCCGCTCGGGCTGTCGGGCGGACAGGGCCTGCTCTACGGCAGCGAGGAGAAGTCCGTGGTCATCGCGCTGCCCAAGCGCCAGCCGACGATGCGCCGGGCGAACACCGCCACGACGGAGGCCACGCACAACCAGGACCAACGGCGCGCGCTGGGCTTGCAAGGCATGGTGCATGCCCTGCAAGCCCGGGCCAGCAGCACTGCCGCCGCCGGGCTGTCGTCCCGGAAGCTGCCTGCTGGGAGGAGACCCCGGCACAGCCGCACGGCCATGGCTCCAGTCAGCAGCAGGCATGCATCGCACCAGCGCCCGCCGTCCCCGCCGCCGTGCTACGACTGCGGGCTGCGGGCTGCGGGCGGCCTGACTAGCGTCGCATCGATGCTGCAAGCGGCAAACGAGTCCTGACAGGTGGTGAGATCAGCTGCTTCGTGAGGCTGTGCGCGCTGCAAAGTTGACATAAGCATTATCGTCGCGCATTACCGGTTTTGGCGACAATCGCGCCAGAAGCATACGAGATGAGCGCTGCTCCCGCCAGCGCTGGCTTGACCAGGGTCCTCG
>LNFM01003674.1_pt1 | contig 59619 bp, 51 predicted proteins | sample 596031 | NCBI WGS metagenome assembly LNFM01 (sample SAMN04254537, study PRJNA301005) | activated carbon metagenome | isolation source: dual media filters at the Ann Arbor, Michigan drinking water treatment plant | place: USA: Ann Arbor | reverse complement strand
GTACCGGCATGCGCCGGAATCACGTACCGGCATGAACCGGAATCGTGTACCGGCATCGACCGGAATCATGTACCGGCATCGGCCGGATTACGCAGCGTACGACCCAGTCGTGGATTCCACCCCACGGAAGGATGCGGATCAGGCCACGCATTGCCAGTCGTTGCAGTCGGCGACCCCGAATCATTGCGAGTAACTCTGCGGCTCGCTCCCCAGCGTTCCGGGTGTAAACCGCGTCCAGCTCGCGCAGGCGCCTTTCACCCCCGGTGCCCGTCTTGTGAGCCCCATGGATGCGGTACACGGCCAGCGGTGCATCGAGGTAAACGAACTCGCACCCGTTGCGCTTCGCTCTCACGAACCAGTCCCAGTCGAATGCGTAGGTCAACGATACGTCCAGGGGGCCGACCAGCTCCCACGCGCGTCGGGTAAAGAAAGTTCCAGGTTGATGAAAGGTCATGCATCGCGCCAGATCGAGCCGCGAAAAATTGCGCTTGCAACTCTGGCCAACCAGTACTCCGTGTTCTTCAGGATAGAACGTGCCGTTGGAAACCAGAATCTGCGGTCGCGCTGGGTCAAGCTGGCCGCAAGCAAGTCGGAACGCCCCCGGTAGGAAATAGTCATCGGAGTTGATCCAGGCTATGACCTCGCCGGTCGACCGGGAGAAGCCGTCGTTGATCGCGGCTGCTTGTCCCCCGTCGGGAGCATGGGTCCAGTAGGCCAGGCGATCCGCGTGGCGCCTGATTACGTCGAGGCTGGCGTCCTGACTGCCGCCGTCCATGACCAGATACTCGATCGTGGGGTAATCCTGGCACAGGACCGACCGTATCGTATCGTCAAGATACTGCCCCTGATTGTAGGATGGTGTGACTACTGACAGGGTGCCGTGCATCATGGGTGCGCTCGGAAGAAAATCGGTCCAAGGGCGCACCTCGGATGACGAGAGCCTCCGGGCTCTGCTATACGATCATATCCTCGTCCGACGCAGACTTCGTGCCTGCCAGCGGCAGGTTATCCGCCGCTCGGTACGTAGATACCAACGAATACTTGGTTGCATGCGTGCGGTTCTGTCCGGCGGCATGGAAGACCCGACAGTGAAACAGCACCAGATCGCCCGCCGAAAGCGTCGGAGTGACCGCCGTGCCGATCAGTGCAAGGTTGTCTTCGCGATCCGCGCGCAGGAACAGTTGATCGTCGAGTCGATCGCGCCCGAAGTTCATCCGGTGGGTGCCGGGGATGAACGAAAGGCAGCCGTTCTCCTCGGTCTCGGCACCCAGCGCGAACCACGCCGAGATCAACTCGGGGCGCTGGTATGACCAGTAGCGCACATCCTGGTGCCAGTTGGTGCGGCTCGAGAAACTCGGCATCTTGGTCATCACGCAGTTGTGATGGGCCTGCACGAGCATCACAGGTGCGACGCTGCCCACGGGCGGCATCAGCTCGCGCAGCACCTGCCTGAGTGCGGCCGAGGCCGCCAGCGCGCGGAACGCCTCGCCCCGATCGCAGGCCTTCAGCAGCCGGCGCACCGTCTCGCCGCCCGGCTTGGCAGTGGATTCAGGTGCGCCGGGATAACCTACCTCGGCTTCCAGCTCGAGCGGACCCTGGCGAGCGTCGAGCTGGCGGATCGACGCCTCGCGCACGGACTCGACCAGGTCCGGTGGCGACCAGCCGCGCAGCACGAGCAGGCCGTCGCGCTCGAACGTCGTGCGTTCACCCGCGGTCAGTGCGGCCGGACCAGGAGGTTCCGATGCGCTGTCCGGCCGGTTGCTCGAGGAGGGGTTCATGCAGGGTTGCTCCGATGCCGCCGTGGATGGCGACCAGATCCGACGTTCATTCGGGCACGATACCGGCGCTCTTCACGATGCGCGCCCATTTGGCAGTTTCGCTGGTGACGAACCGGCCCAGTTCCTCCGGCGTGCTCGATTGGGTGGCGCCGCCGAAATTCACGAAGAACTCCTGCATCTTGGGGCTCTTCGTAGCGCCGGCGATCAGTTCTGACATCCGGCGGATCGGTTCGGACGGCGAGCCGGAGGGCATGAACGCGGCGAACCATACCGTCAGCTCATAGCCCTTCACGCCAGCTTCGCTCATCGTGGGCAGGTCGGGCAGGATGGCCAGCCGTCTGGGCGTCGATACCGCCAGCGCGCGCAGCTTCCCTGCCTTTACCTGGGGCAGCAGCGTCACCATGTCGGCGATCATCAGTACCACCTGGCCCGACACGAGGTCGGTCACCGCCTGCGGGTTGCTCTTGTAGGGCACGCGCAGGAAATCGATGCCGGCCATCTCCTTGTACATCTCGACCGAGGCGCGGGAAGAGGCACTGCCTTCGCCGAAGTTGAGCTTGCCCGGGTTCTTCCTGGCAAGCGCGGTCAGTTCGGCGATCGACTTGACTGGCAGCGAGGGATGCACCGCGGCGATCAGCCCGGCAGTGCCGATCAGTGACACCGGCGCAAAATCCTTCTGCTGGTTGTATGGCAGTGACTTGAACAGGCTCGCGTTGGCCGCGTTGGTCGTGTTGGTACCGATCAGCAGGGTGTAGCCGTCTGCCGGTGCACGGGCAGCGGCCTCGGCGCCGATGATGCCGCTCGCGCCTGCCCGGTTCTCGACCAGCACCGTCTGGCCGGTGCTCTCGGTGACGAAGGCACCGACCAGCCGGGCCACCGAATCGGTGGCACTGCCGGCTGCGAAGGGGACGATGAAGCGTACCTGCTTTGCCGGGTAAGCCTGGGCATGGGCAGTGCCGTTGAACGGAAGCGGGCCGAGCGCGACAAGGGCGACGGCGACTGCGGTGGTGGACGCAAGGGCGGGCAGGCGGATCATCGGGTCTTCATCCTTGGAAGATGCGTCGGCTCTGGGCGGCCGATCACGGTCGAGGGCGATTATTGCCGGGATGGGGTCATTCCGCGAGCGCCCTACAACAGAAGTGCACCGATGAAGAGGCCCACCATCATGAACCCGATCACGACCTTTGCGATCGTTCCCAACAGGATGCCGAGCCAGGTAGCCACGCCGACCCGCCCGGCACCGACCACGTTGCCGCGCGCATGGAACTCCCCGGCGAATGCGCCGATCAGCGGAAACACCAGCAGTCCCCAGAATCCGCTGACCACGCCGAGCACGGTGCCGATCGCAGCGCCAACCAGTGCTGCGCGGCTTGCCCCCACTGCCTTCGCGCCCAGCAGGCCTGCGATGTACTCGAGTGCCCACGCGAGGACCGTCAGGAATGCCGCCACACCGACGGTGAAGCCCGAAATGCGGGTGAAATCTTCCGACCATGCCGCGAATGCGACACCCGCGAAGATCAGCAGGGTGCCCGGGAGCAGTGGCGCAACCAGACCCACCAAGCCTGTCATTATAATGACAATAACTGCAATCCACACCCAAGTCTGGTCCATTTCGAAGCACCTTTCGTCGAAAACCGACGCAACAGCATCGGATGTGCCCGGCCCGAAACCAAGTACTGCCCCTTAACGAAGGCAAAAAGTTCACGTACTACAAGAACTTGTGGCGGGTAGAATGCTGTTTCCTCTGGTAACGATATCCTTGGGGAGCGGTTTGTCCCGAGTATCCGGGCGAACCGGCTGAAGGTTGAAGGGCTGGGCCATGCGGGCCTGATTTTGGCGAGTCTGCTCGTTTTTTCAGTTTCCGGGCCGATAAGTCTTGACCGTTGGTGACCGCTTACGTTTCTGGCGTCCCCATGTTTTGTAAAGCGCCATCGGAGGCAGATGTGATTTTCCCGACCACCGTACTCAATTCCCAGCAAGACAGGCCTGCACCGGTTGCGAGCGGTCGCGTCCGGTCAGCGGTCCACCGCGCGCGCGCTGGCCTCTGGGCTCTGCTCGCAATGGTGATGCTCGTTTCGATGGGCATGCCGTCGGTTGCCCTGGCGGCCGATGCGCCAGCGGCCAAGGTCACGCCTGCCGTCTCCGCGCCGCCAGCCAAGCCGGTCGGTGACTTCGTGCCCGATCGAGACTACCGCGTCGGCCCGGAAGACCTGCTCGACATCACGGTGTGGCGAGAGGATGCGCTGAAGCAGCAGTCACTGGTCCGGCCGGACGGCGGCATCTCGTTTCCCCTGATCGGCGAGGTTCTTGCTGCGGGCAAGACCATCGAGGAAATCCGGGACGAGATCGCGAAGCGGCTCGAGAAGTTCCTGCCTTCGCCGGTCGTGAACGTTTCGATCGTGCGGGTGGCAAGCAACCGCATCTACATCATCGGCAAGGTGAACAAGCCGGGCGACATGCCGGCGGGGCGGTTCGTCGACGTATTGCAGGCGTTGAGCATGGCGGGAGGGTTGACCCCGTTTGCAGCCGAGAACCGGATCCAGATTCTGCGGCGCGATGGAGGCAGGCAGATCAGCATCCCGTTCAATTTCGGCGAGGTCCGACGAGGGATCAGGATGGAACAGAACATACTGCTGCAGGCGGGCGACACGGTGTTGGTGCCGTGAGGGTGGGCGCTACGATGGCTTCGATGGCTTTTGCGGCCTGTGGCAAGCGGTCACTCCAGGCGATCGCGGCAGGAAGCCTCGTGCTTGCCGCCGGCACCGTCGGTGCACAGACGGCGGGCGGGTCTGCATCTGCCGGAAGCGGCGCCGGCGGCTTCATCTCGTCGCCGTTGACCTTCGATTACGGGCTGAATGCCCGGCAGGAGTACATCGACAACTTCGGATTCGGGGGGGAATCCACCTTCGTGTCCAGCGTCGGACCGACGGCAACCTTCCGGATGGACAGTGAAACACTGCGTCTGGCCGGGAACGTCTCCCTGTTTGCGACGCACGTGTCCAATCCCAGGGCAGGGCGCAGCAATACAAGCGACCCCAGGTTCCGGTTCGAAGGCACCTATCTTCGCGAGCGCAGCACTTTCGGTCTCTCGGCCAGTTACTTCAGGGACCGGCAGTTCGGAACGTCGGTGATACCGCAGGCCGGCGGGTTCCAGCTGTCCAGCGGGACGCGGACGGTGTTCAGCATCGCGCCGAGCTACAGCTACGCCGTGACCGATCGGCTCTCGGTCAACACCAGCTACGGATTCACGAACGTTACCGCGGATGTCGCGTCTGTCGGCCAGCCTGATACCCGTGGCGATTCACTGAGCGCAGGGCTGCAATACCGCCTTACGGAACTCGACGGCATCGGCATTTCGATCGCCCAGACATCGTTTTCGACGACGCCCGTTACCACTGATTCAGAGACGCGATCGATCCAGGTGTCCTGGAATCGCCAATGGACGGAACTCACCACGGTCACCGCGTTTGTCGGTGTCACCCAATCAGACATTACGTCACTCAGCACGCAGACGATCTGCCTGGTTCCGCTCAGCTTCTGCCAGGCGGGGCTCTTTCCGTTTCAGACACTGACCAACAACCAGAACGTCAGCTCGACCAACCCCACCTACGGTTTCACGATTTCCACCCGGTTGGGAATGCGCACGACGCTGGCCGGGTCGGGAAGCAGCGGCATCCAGGGTGGAGCCTCCGGCTCCCTGGTCGAACGGAACGTGCTCGGCCTGGACGTGAGGCATCAGTTCAGCGATCGACTTTCTGGCAGCGCCGATGTTTCCTGGGCAAGGAGCGCCTTCACCGGGCTCGGTGGCTCAGGTTCGAGCAATTCGACCCAGGGTCTTGCGGGCAACCTCTCCTACCTGTTGCCCGACAACTGGAACCTCGGTGGCGGAGCAAGGGTTTCCCAGACCGACCTGGCCGGGGCACAGCTTCGGTCAAAGGCTGTCTTTGTCACCATCGCCAAGACCTGGCCCAACCGACGCCTCTGGCCGTGACCAACCGGCAACCGTGGAATTTGGCCTTGTGGCGGCCGATCGCCAGCCGTAGCCTTCATCTTCACGGAAGTCCTCACTTCGCGGGAACCAACACGCAGCCATGAACCAACTGACGACTACTGCCCAGGGCACGGACCTGATGTTCTCGGGCGAGCCGCCCGAGATGGGCATCGCCGACTTCGTCGATATCTTCCGGCGCCGCGTCGGAGTGATGATGGCGGCCGCCCTCGTGATCTTCGTGATCACCGCAGTGCTTGCGATTTCACTGCCCGCCTTGTATCGCTCCACCGCGGTCATCCTGGTCGAAGAACAGTCGATCCCCGAAGAATTCATCAAGTCGACGATCACCACGTTCGCGGACGAGCGGATACAGATCATCAGCCAGCGCGTGCTGACGCGCGCGACGCTGCTTCAACTGGTCGAGAAGTACGACCTTTATCCGGACCAGAGGCGAAGCCAGGCGAACGACGAGATCGTCGAGCGCATGAGGACGGACATCAAGTTCACGCCGATCAGCGCCGATCGCGGCCGGTCGGGTGGGCGGGTCACCATTGCGTTCAACATCGCGTACATCTCGGATTCTCCGCAGAAGTCGCAGCGCGTGGTCAACGAGCTGGTCTCGCTGTTCCTGAGCGAGAACGTCCGCGTCCGCCAGCAGCGCACGGCCGAAACTTCGGCCTTCCTCGGCGAGGAAGCGAAGCGGCTCGCCACCCAGCTTCAGGACATGGAAGGAAGGCTGGCAAACTTCAGGGCCCGCAATGCGAATGCGCTTCCTGAATCCTCGCAGGTCAACAGTCAGCTGGCGGAGCGCAACGAAAGCGAGATGATGCGCGTGGATCGCGAGCTGCGGATGCTCGAAGACCGCCGCAGTTTCCTGCAGGCACAGCTTGCCATCATCCCGCCCAATCTTGCGGTGCGCGAGGTCGTCACTGCCTCCGGGGAGCGTGTCAGCGGTGCCCTGGATCCCGCAGAGCGCCTGCGCGCACTCAGGGTGCAGCAGACGACGCTGTCCGGCAGCTATTCTGAAGCGCATCCAGACATGCGCCGGATCGCGCGCGAGATCTCCGTCCTGGAGCGCGAGGTCAAGGATGGCGCTGGAGCGACCGCGGGTGGGATGTCCGCAGCCGACGAGTCCTCCGCGAAAGAGACAGCAGCCCTGCGCGAGAAGCTGCGGGATGCACGCGAGCGGTATTCCGACACCCATCCCGATGTCCTGCGACTGCAGAAGTCGCTGGCAGCCCTCGAGCAGGCCGCTTCGACGCAACGCCAGGCAGTCGCGACCGGTTCGGGCACGGGCGCCTCCGCAGCCGCGGCCGCCCGGTCGCGGCCCGACAACCCGGCGTATCTGCAGTTGCTGGCCGCGATCGACCAGACCGTTTCGGAGGCCCGGGCGCTCAGTTCGAGCCGTGATGAACTGCGGCAGCGGCAGCGTGTCTTTACGTCAAGGCTCGAATCCGCGCCGAACGTCCAGCGTGAGTATCTCGACCTCGTGCGCGATTACGACAACTCCCTCACGAAGTACCGCGATATCAAGGGGAAGGAGCTCGAGGCGCAGGTGGCGGAGGAACTCGAGAAGGACCGCAAGGGCGAACGCTTCTCCCTGCTCGAGCCCGCGCAACTCCCCGAGAAGCCGTTCAAGCCGGATCGCACCGCGATCATGCTGATCGGTCTGATCCTGGCCCTGGGTGGGGGGATTGGAGTCGGGGTGTTGCGTGAGGTACTGGATTCCTCGATCAAGGGGCCCCGCGACCTTGCCCGCAACGTGGGCTTGCCGATCCTGGCGCAGGTGCCTTACCTGCCCAGTGCCGAAGATGGCGCGCGAAAAAAATTGCAGCGATGGGCCCTGGTGGCAATCGTCGCCGCCGCGCTCCTGGTCACACTGGTCCTCGTGCACTTCTTCGTATCGCCGATTGATGCCTTGTTCTACAGATGGTTCTGACCTGGCCGCTACTGAAGCCCTGAAGTCAATCTCTATTGGATCCTTTTATGGACAGAATCGGTGAGGCACTGGAGCGGGCCAGACGTGAGCGTGAGCGCCGCGTCGATTCCCCGCCGGCGGCCGAGGCTCAGGCGGCCGCTGCGGTAGTGGTCCCTGTGATGCCGATGGGACTGCCCCAGATCAAGGCCGCAGCGGCCGTCGCGGCGCAGCCGGCGGCAAATTCGCCCGAGCGTTCGCCCTCGCTGGCGCCTGATTCGCCGCCTGCGTCCAGCGCTGCGCCAGAGGCGGCCATCCCTGCATCGGCGCCTGCGGGCAGATCCCCCATGGTTGCGCGGAACCGGCAGGTCGATATCGTCTACACGAAGACGCGCCAGGTCAGCGTGGCGGAGCACGAACTGCGCGCGAACCGTGTGATAACGGGTGACGAGCACGAAGAGTTCACCCAGGCATTCAAGATCCTGCGCACGCAGATCGTCCATGCGATGCGTGACAACGGCTGGAATGCGATCGCGATAACGAGCCCGGGCGATGCGGACGGGAAGACCGTCACTGCGATCAACCTTGCGATCCACCTGGCGGCCGAGGTCGACCGGACGGTGCTGCTGGTGGACGCAAACCTCCGCCAGCCCGAATTGCACTCCTATTTCGGCATCGGGGCAACGCAGGGCCTGTCGGACTTCCTCGTCGATCAGGTGCCGATCGAGAACCTGATGATCAATCCCGGGATCGAGCGTCTTGTCATCCTGCCCGGCGGCAAGGCCCTTCCGAATTCAGCCGAGATGCTGGGCTCGCCGATGATGCAGGACCTCGTCGACGAGTTGAAGAAGCGATACCCCCAGCGGATCGTCCTGTTCGATCTCCCCCCGGTGTTGTCGGCATCCGATGCGCTCGCGTTTGCACCGTACGTGGACGCGACGATCCTGGTCGCAGCACAGGGCCACACCCGTCATCAGGATGTAGAGCGCGCCGTCGAGTTGCTCGGATCCACCACGAATCTGCTTGGCGTCGTCCTCAACAAGACCAATCCCGCCGCACGCGGTCAGTCGGCGCTTCCTTTCTGGAAGCGCTGGTTCGGGCGGACAAGCTGAAACCATGAAGGCCTGACGTGTACGAAGCGTTCTACGGCCTCAAGGCCAAACCTTTTTCGATCGTCCCCCAGGCTGAGTTCCTGTTCCCGAGCCGTCGTCACAGCGCGGCGCTGCACCTGCTCGAGTACGGGCTGATGAGCCATGCGATGCTGACGCTCATCACCGGTGACATCGGCACGGGCAAGACGACCCTCATCCGTTGCCTGCTGAAGAAGGTCGGCCAGGACGTCACGCTTGGCCTTGTTTCCTTCACCCACAGTGCCTATGGCGATTTCCTGCGCTGGATACTGACTGCCTTCGGCATCGATACCAAGCGGCGTACCCAGGCCGAGATGTACGAGGCGTTCACGAAGTTCCTCGTCGAGCAGTACGCGCTGGGCAAGCGGGTCGTGCTGGTCGTCGACGAGACCCAGAACCTGTCGCCTGCGGGGCTGGAGCAGTTGCGCCTGCTCTCCAACGTGAACGTCGAGGGGCACGAACTGCTGCAGATCATCATGGCAGGGCAGACGAACCTCAGGGAGAAGCTGCTCCAGCCGGGCCTCGAGCAACTCGTCCAGCGAATCGCGTTCAGCTATCACCTGGAGCCGCTGGACCGCCGCGAGACGGAGCAGTACGTGCGTTACCGCCTGTCCACGGCCGGGTGCGGAGATTCGGCGACGGTATTCACGCCCGACGCATTCGATGTCGTGTTCAAGCACAGCGGCGGTGTGCCGAGGGTCGTCAACACCATCTGTGATTCCGCCATGGTGTACGGCTACGCGCAACAGAAGGCGGTGATCGATCGTGATATCGTCACCGAGGTCATCGAGGACCGGGAACGCACCGGCATTCCTTTCCTGCCGCGCTTCGATCCGCCGGATGAGCCGATCACCGCCGAGCGCCACCGGCCGGTCGATGCGCCGCTGCCCGAGGCGGCCGGCGACAGCTGATGCGCGCCGTCGAAGCAAGTCCATGACGTGGACGGTAACGCTTGCGGTGGTTGCCGTCGTTGCCCTGGTCGGCGCTGAACTTGCGGCTCGCCTGGCCGGCCTGCACCGGCCCTTGATCTACGAGCGTACGAGCTATGGTTATCGGGTCAGTCCTGGTCAGCATGCGCGCCTGCTGACGCGCACCGCATCGTACGACGCGCACGGACTTCGGTCCGCACCATTCTCCGGTCCACCGGGCCGAGGACAGGTCCGGATACTCTGCATCGGAGACTCGATCACCAACGGCGGCCTGCGCGTCGACCAGTCCGAGACATGGCCAGCCCTGCTGCAGGCTGCCCTGCGAAGTCGCGGAAAGGATGCGCAGGTGCTCAATGCGTCGGCGGGCGGGTGGGCCCTCGAGAACGAGGCGGGATGGCTGGCCGAGCATGGTGTCTTCGGCAGCCAGGTCGTCGTGTTCGAGGTCGGCACCCATGATCTCTGGCAGCCGCGTGCGTCAGAATCTACGGTTGGCCGGCATCCGGCCTTTCCCGACCGGGTGCCAGTTTTTGCCCTGCATGCGGCGCTGGTCCGCTATGTCCTTCCGCGCGTCTTCCAGATGATCACGACGGATCCTGGCACCGTCTATGCGGAGCCCACGGCCGCAGACATCGACGCCCGGCTGACGGTGCTCAAGGGCATGGTCGACCGGGCCCGTCGCGAGGGGGCCGTGCCGGTGTTGCTCCACATGGAGCAGCCTCATCCGCACGAGGTGATGACGCCGCTGGTCGTCGATGCGAAGCGAACGCTGCGGGAATGGGCAAGCATGGACGGCATTCCCTACATCAATCCGCGCGATGCGATAGAGCGCGCTGGCGGGGCTGCCTTGTTCTTCGATCCTTACCACCCGAACGCCGGTGGCAACCGCGTGATCGCCGCAGAGGTCGCGCGACACCTGGAAGCCCTTCAGTGATGCCCGTCGTGTGCACCACCGGCGCGCTTCAGCGCACACTACTTCATGTGGCGACATATTCATTCGTGGTAAAACGAAACGAACGCGTCGGTTTGCCTGGGCAGCCTGACGCTCCGCGCTGCCGGTGCGTCCGGTCGTTCCTGCAGCTCCCGTCCGACGACAAGGGTTGACCTGACAGGCCGGGCGACCTTCGTCTGACGCATAGCTTCCCTTGTTGTCGATTGCGGCCCCCAGGCTAAACGCCATGCATACTGGTCCCTTGCGCGCATCTCCCCCCTACATGAGCCGGCGTGTGTTCAACCGTCGGTCGCTGCCGCATGGCGGATCCACGCCAGAGCAGGTGCGCATCCGGCTGACCGTGCTCGGGTTGATCTCTTTCGTGGCAGGGCTGGGTGCTGCCTGGAAGATCAACCTGGTCGGCGAGGTCTACGTTGCCGAACTCGCACTGCTTCTGCTGATGATCGTTGCGATCCCGATCGGCTTCCCGAAGCTCCGGGGTAACCGTGCGTTCCTGCTCGTGCTGGTAGGCGGGCTGTTGACGATGACGGGTTACGTTGCATCCGACCTGATCCGAGGGACGACCGAGGCGCAGTACCTCAGGGGCTGGGCCAGGAACGCGATCGTCATCGCGTGTGCAATCGTGCTGAGCGCGCTCGCAGCCAAGGACAAGCGCAACCTGTGGTGGTTCCTGCTGGGCATGGCCCTCGGGAGCCTTGCCTGGTTCGAGCTCGTCGAGAAGCGGCCGATGTTTTCGCCGGAGTTCTGGAAGTTCAGCTTTGCGAACAACTTCAGCCTGCTGCTTGCCTGCATGGCGGCGTTCCTGCCGCGCAAGGTGATTGCAATCCTGTTCATCTTGCTCGGCGTGTTCAGCGTCACAAAGGATTTCCGAATCCATGGTGCACTCTGCGTCCTCATCGGTACCCTGCTCTGGGCGGCCGGGGCCGTCGATCCGCGCAAGGCCCTGATGACGATGATGAAGTTGGGCATCATCGCGGTCATCGGCGTGGCGGCTGCCGTCAGCGTAGTGAACCTGACGGAGAATGACCATACGGAGCAGCGCCGCGCGAACTCGAACATCGGTCGACTGCTTGGCATACATGTGGGCGTCGTCGCGATCGCGAATTCGCCGGTGATCGGATACGGGTCGTGGCCGACCGACCCGGAACTCGTTCGCATTTCGCGCGAGGTGACGAGTCAGTATCAGACTGAGACGGGGAACCCTGCGGGCGATGGTGTCCTGCTCAACGCGCATTCGCAGATCCTGAACGCCTGGATCGAGGGCGGATTCCTGGGCGCCGCCTTCTATCTCATCGTTTTCGGGCTGGTGATCTGGGGATGCTACCAAGGACTCGTCAAGCGTACTCCCGACCTGTTCACCCCGCTGTTCGCGCTGCTGTTCTTCAATCAGCTCTGGAACCTCGTCATGAGCCCCCTGGGGTCGGCCGGGCGATTGTCGCTGGCCTGCGCCGTTGCCCTCGTGGTAATCATCGCATCCGAGCGCACCCGAAAAAAGATTGCGACGCGATCTTGACGCGCCCGGTACGGTCAAGACGACGCCACCGTGAAGGCTCCCGATGATTGAGTTTCAGACTATCGGTCGCCTGCTGGTCGATTGCGCGCGGGTGCTGCGAGGAGTGCCCTTCGATCGGGACAATGAGGCCGATCGCGGTCGAGACCGGAACGCACGGCTGGCCTTGTCCGCGGCCACCGGGGTCGTGGTCCGTGCATCTTCGTTTGCAGTCAATATCGCGTCCATTGGCCTGCTGTACCGCCATTTTGACAGCGTCACCTTCGGGATCTGGCTGACACTGACCTCGATGTGGATGATCCTGATGCTGGTGTCCGACCTCGGGGTCGGTGGCGGCATCATGAACGAGACTGCGCGTGCGACTGCTGCCAACGATGACGCACGCCTGGCGGCGGTTTTCTCCAGCGGGCAGATCATCCTGCTCGTCATCGGTCTCGTGTTTACGGCGACCCTGTGGATCGTTGCCCTCACGGTGCCTTGGGAAGCCGCGCTGAATATTCCGACAAGCAGCGCGGCGCGAGACTTCAGTATCGGCCTGGGCCTGATGGGTACCGCACTTGCCCTCATGGTCTGCTCGGGCCTGTTCACGCTGGCGAAGAACGGCCAGCAGTTGGCGCATGAAGCGAATCTGTGGTCGGCAGGCGCGCTCATCTGCGGCTTGATCGCGATGGGCATCGGCGTGCTTTTCGGGGCCTCTTTCCCGGTCATCGCGGCGGCGTTCTACCTGACGCCAGCGGGGGTGCTGGTGATTGCGTTCGCACGTTTCCTCGCCCGAGGGCCTCGCCAACTCCTGCCGAGGTGGTCCTCCGTCGAGCCTGAACTTGTCAGGACGTTCTTGCGGACGGGCATGGCGCTGCTCTTGCTCAAGCTGCTCACGGGCTTGACCACGTTCTCGGACGGCTTGCTGATCAGCGCGGTTCTCGGCCCCGAGCGTGTGCAGGACGTCGCCGTGCCCGCGAGGCTCTTCAATATCGTGACCCTGGCAGTCACCATGCTCATCACCCCGCTCTGGCCGATCTATGCACATGCAATGGCGACCGGAGACGTCCAGTGGATCAGGCGCACGTTCTTCCGCTCGATCAAGCTGGCGGGCATGGTCGGCGTGCCTCTGTCGATCCTGTTCGTGCTGTGCCATCCCTGGATACTGCGGGCATGGCTGGGACCTGATTTCAGTGCCAGCCCTTTCGTCGTCGCCGGTCTTGCGGTGACTTGCCTGCTCGAAGCCGTCGGGATGGCCTGCGCGATGCTGTTGAACGCCGGCCAGCAGTTCCGTGCCCAGTTGATCATGGGCGTGCTTTACCTTGTTGCCAGCGTGTCGATGAAGGTAGTCGCGCTCAGTGTCGTCGGTACCGAAGCCATGACGATCGCGACCGCCTTGGCTTATACGATCACGATCGCCGTTCCGATCGCGTTCGTGGTGCGGCGATTTCTCAGGGGTGGTGCAGGAGCAGGAGCAGGGCGAGTGCCGGGCATCCAGACGGCCGGGTAAGTGCATGGCGCACCTGCACGTTCAAGAGCCTGGATGGGCCTGTCACCGTCACGGAGACGCAAATTGAAGCAATCAGCGGGTTCCAGGGATGCGGTGCTGGTCGTGGGTGGCGCGGGCTACATCGGCTCCCACATGGTGCTGGCGCTCCTTGCAGCCGGTCGAAGGGTGATCGTGCTGGACAACCTGAGTACTGGCCATATGGAACTGGTGAGTCCTGCCGCCACCTTTGTCCAGGGTGAATGCGGTGACCGGGGTCTCGTGGAGCGGGTTCTCGGCCAGCATGACGTCGGCGCCGTCCTGCATTTCGCAGCGTCGTCGCTCGTCGGTGAATCGATCGGCAATCCGCTGAAGTACTACCGCAACAACGTGGCGCAGGCGATCGAACTGCTCTCGGCCATGCAGGCCATGCATGTGCCCCACTTCATTCTCTCGTCCACGGCGGCGGTCTATGGTGACCCTCAGTCGATGCCGATCACCGAGGCGCATCCCACCCGGCCAACGAATCCCTATGGTTCCACGAAGGTGGCGCTGGAGCGCCTTCTCGTCGAACTCGAACCCGTATCCGGCATGCGGCACATGTCGCTGCGGTACTTCAATGCGGCCGGCGCTCATCCGCATGGAGGGATCGGTGAGCGCCATGAGCCCGAATCGCACCTTGTCCCTATCCTGATGCAGGTGGCGCTTGGCCAGCGTGTGCATGCCAAGGTCTTCGGTACCGACTGGCCCACCGCAGATGGGACCTGTGTACGGGACTATGTCCACGTGTGCGATATTGCCGACGCCCACCTGGTCGCGTTGCGGGCGCTGGAAGGCGGCGCTGCAAGCGCGACCTACAACCTGGGGACGGGCAAAGGCTATTCCGTGCTTCAGGTCATCGAGGCCGTCCGGCGCATTACGGGACGCCAGATCGAGGTGGAGGCAGGCGAGCGGCGTGCGGGCGATCCCGCGGTACTTGTAGCGAACGCAGACCGGATCAAGCAAGACCTGGGATGGGCGCCGAAGCAGAGCGAGCTGGATACGATTGTGTCGACTGCATGGAAATGGCATGGCGGCCTGTCGTGATGCTACGGCCTGCCCGGGCCATCGTTCATGAGCCTTCCGGTCGCCCGTCCGGGCTGGCGTGATGCGCGACGCGGTTCGAGGCACCTGTCAGTTGGCGCGAGCCGCGGGTATCTTCAGGCTTGACGGTGCGTGTCGATGATGGCTGATTCGCGCATGCCTGCCTCGATGCAATCCGCAACATCGGCTTTGGTTCGCCGGGCAAAGTAGATGTCATGGTTCTTGCACAGCGCGGCTGCATTCATGCAGGCAGCCTTTACCGCACGGGCGAGGTCTTCCAGGCCGTCATAGAGTTCCCCGACGGGAGCCGGAAAGCCGACTTCCTCGGCAAACAGTGGGTAGTCGGGACAGACGACAAGCGTGCGGGCGCTGATGCAGTCCAGGATGATTGCGCTATGGCGCCGGTAGTAGGCGAGGCGCTCGGCCAGGGTCACGATGACGTCGCACGTGCGGATGAAGTGCTCGTAGTCGTCCTCGAGCGCCGTGTCGACGAACTGCACACGCGACACGATGTCTTCGGGGAATTCGTTCAGGCGCCGCGAGTCTCGAATGCCGATCCGGATCGTGATCCCGGGCAGGTCGAGCAACTGGCGAATCGCCGCGATCAAGGCAGGGTAGCCACCCTTGTCGCGCATGAAGGCGCCGACGAACCCGATCTTGAACGTGCCCTCCGCCGTCAGGTGAGCGCGTTGCGGGTTGCTGTCGTCTACCACGAACCGTGGGCAGAGAAGCTTGATGCCGGGATAGACGCGCTCGATATCCTGGCGGACCGCGTCGCCCTCGAAGAGCATGAACGTGTAGCCTGCGCGGACGAGGAAGCGGAATGCGGCGAGGTTCAACGGTGAATGCTCGCCGGGGAAGGGCGGGGCGAAGTTCATGTTGAGCACGATGCGCTTGCGCCAGGGCCACAGCACGACGGAAAAGGCTGCAAACATCCTGTAGTCGAACTCGCGAACCAGCAGGATGGAGCGTTCCGATACGCCCCTGCGCACGACGCCGAATGCGATGCATGAGTGGTTGATGACCTGCAGGACCGGACGGCGCAGCCACATCGGCCAATCGACGTGATAGTCCAGCGAGACCCACTTCAGCAGGCGCAACGGCCTTCCAAAGACGGTCAGCGACTCCAGAAACGTATACACGCGATGTACATCGGCTGCGGGCGACAGCCGGAATAGCCTCAGCATCATTTTCTCAAGTGACATCGCTCATCACTCCCGAAGGCGGGCACGACGACAGAATCCGGCGGATTGGCGCATGGCTGTCCAGATGATGGTTGTTCTCGCCGTCAAGGCCTCGGGGATATCGGTGAAGGCTGCCCTAGCGCGTGCGCAGGTACCGGATATGCCGAAGGACATTGAACTTGTAGGCAAGTCGCCACAGCCTCAACGTGAGGCCGGTTGCTACAGGCACTCCGTGCGCCAGGATCTTCTCGCGGATTCGTCCCTGCTCGCGTCCGAGCTTCTCGAGGTATCCACTGGAGCCGGTGATGTTTGCCCCATAGAGGCGGAAATCCGCCAGGGTGCGATCCGTCCGGGCGAACTTCATGCCCTTCAAGGCCATGTCGACCAGCAATTCGCCATCCCAGCAGACGCGATTGTCCATGTTGAACCCGCCTGCCGCCTCGTAGGCTCGCCGCCGGAAGAACGTGCCTTGCTGCGTGACGGTGCAAACCCCCGCTGCATAGGCGCGCAGGTCGAATCCGTCGGCGGCTCGGCCGCGAAGGGAGGGGCGATCGTTCGCGTCCGTGATCCGGATACCGCCTGCGAGCACGTCGATATCCGGATGGTGTTCGAAGAAATCAGCGACGTAAGCCAGGGATCCTGGCAACAGTGCATCGTCCGCGTTGATGTACCCGAGGATCTCGCCGGAACTCAGTGCGAACCCCTTGTTCAGGCCATCGGCCGGGCCCTTGTCGGGATCGAGGCAGCAGGCGCTTATCGCTGCCCGGTACTGCTCGATGATGCTCCTGCTGTCGTCCGTGGAGCCAGGGTCCACGACGATGTACTCGAGCGCTGGATAGGCCTGCCCGGTCACGGACTTGATGGCTCGTTCGAGGAACTGGCCCTGGTTGAACGAGATGGTGACGATCGAGATCTTCGGGAGCATGTGCATCATTCAGAAAGGGGTCCTGCGGACCGATGGCGGCTGCGGTGAGCGCGCCATCGCGCAATGTAGCACTTCCATCGACGACACCCAAAGCGCGTCAGTCGGGGGAGGCGCCGGGCAGGGCCAGGCATGATTTTTCCTCCTCGCGCCAGTGCCCGGCAATCCGCGAGCATGTTGATGCGAAATGCGCCAAAACGCCCGTAAGTACCTGTGGACTAATGCACTTCGGGTAGCGGAATCGCTGCGTACACTCTACCCCGTTGCTGTAACCTAGACACATCACGGCAATCGCCTGAAGCTAAGCTCCGGCTTGCTTCAGGCATCATTTTCTGGATGCATGCTTCGTCGTGGGGAAGCCTTGCCGGGGCGGCGCTGCCCGGCGAAGTCTGATAATCGGCCTTGCTACCGGACTGACCGGCACCCCCGCTACCCAAAGGCTTGAGATGAGCGCGACCCTTCCCCCCAATCCCCTGTCGGTGCCCGGAACAGCCTGCGCGGCAGAGGCTGGGGCCTCGAGGGTGCCGGTCGTCTGGCGTCAGCCGCTTCTGCTCTGGCTCATGTTCGCCGTTGCTGCCGGGCTGCTGTATGCCGCGTTTCACGTCGGCCTGCATTCGATGGTGCGCGTCTGGGGCGACCTCGAAGAGTACAGCTTCGGCTACATGGTGCCGGCGATCACGGCATTCCTGATCTGGCAGCGCAAGGACAAGCTCGAGCGATTGCCGTTCGAGGGGTCCTGGCTCGGACCGGTCGCCGTCGCAGTCGGCGCCTTCATGCTCATGCTGGCCAACCTCTCCACGATCACGGTCGTGGAACAGTACGCCTTCCTGCTCTCGCTTTTCGGCGTGGTGCTTGCGCTGACCGGCTGGACGGCTTTCCGGATCATCCTGGTGCCCCTTTGCATCCTGGCATTCATGATCCCGCTGCCGTTCTTCATGATCAACCAGTTGTCCGAGATCCTGCAGCTCATTTCTTCCGAACTGGGCGTGATGGTGATCCGCGCCTGCAACATCAGTGTGTTCCTTGACGGCAACGTCATCGACCTCGGCATCTACAAGCTGCAGGTCGCCGACGCATGCAGCGGCCTGCGCTATCTGTTCCCCCTGATGACGCTTGGCTTCATCGCGGCATACCTGTTCAACGCACCGCTCTGGCAGCGCGCGATCATCTTCCTGTCCACGATTCCGCTGACCGTGGGCATGAACAGCCTGCGTATCGGCATCATCGGCGTGACGGTGAACCTCTGGGGTATCCAGATGGCCGAAGGCTTCCTTCACTTCTTCGAAGGCTGGATCATCTTCATGGCGTGCATGACGATGCTGATGGCCGAGATGTGGCTGCTGCTCCGGTTCACGAAGCCGCGTCGCATGCTGCGCGAGGCATTCGTCCTCGAGCCGCCGGCGCCGGTGCCCGCGGATGCAGTGATCCGTGACCGGTCCGTGCCCAGAACCCTCTGGGTGGCGCTTGCCCTGGTGGCCCTTGCGGCCCTGGCGAACAACCTGACGCCCGAGCGTCAGTTGATCAAGCCCGAGCGCAGGGAATTCCTCGACTTCCCGTTGTCGGTGGAAGGCTACCGCGGCCAGCGGGAACGCCTGTCCAGCGTCGAACTCGATGTATTGAAGCTCGACGATTACATCTATGCCAACTACCGGGACGAGCAGAATCGGTCGATAAACTTCTATGTCGCCTGGCACGATATCCAGGGCCGAGGCACGGTGTCGACGCACTCTCCGCGCTCGTGCATGCCGGGCGGCGGCTGGAACATCACCGAGTTCGGCGAGAAGGCCCTGGAAGGCCTGGGGCCCGGTGGCGGGCCCTTGCCGATAAACCGGGCGGTGATCAAGAAAGGCGAGCAGGCACAGGTCGTCTATTACTGGTTCCATCAGCGTGGCCGCACCCTCACGAACGAATTCGCGATCAAGTGGTTCATCTTCTACGATGGCATGACCCGCCAGCGCACCGATGGCGGTCTCGTGCGGTTCGTGGCCCCGATGCAGCCCGGTGAGGCGATCGAGGACGTCGATCGCAGGCTTACGCAGTTCGTGCGCACGATGAATCCCCGGCTGCAGCAGGGTTACCTGCCGAACTGACGTTGCCATGCAGGTATTGACACGGTTCACCCGCTTACGATGATCTTCAAATGACCGCCCTGCTCGCCTTGATGACGGCCCTCGTCATCAGCATAGCCCTGACGCCCCTGATGATCCGGCTCGCCCCGCGGATGGGCATGGTCGACCTCCCTGACCCGCGCAAGGTGCACCTGGCGCCGATTCCTCGGGTTGGCGGTCTGGGCATTGCCATGGGCACGCTCGCGGCGATACTGCTGTTCGTGCCGATCGACGGCATCGTGGGGTGGTATCTGTTCGGCGCGGCAGTGCTGCTGGTGTTCGGCGCGGCAGATGACTCGATGGAACTGGGCCATTGGGTCAAGTTCGTCGGCCAGTTCATTGCCGTCATCCCGATCGTGCACTTTGGCGATCTGTGGGTGACGACGCTGCCGGTGTTCGACATCGCCCTTTCGCCCTGGATCGGCAAGCCGTTCACGGTGATCGCGATCGTCGGCGTGATCAACGCGATCAACCATTCGGACGGCCTTGACGGACTGGCCAGCGGCGAGGCGCTGATGAGCTTCGCGGCCATCGCCTACCTGGGCTTCCTGGCTGGCGGGGGGCAGTGCCTCGCGTTCGCCGCGGCCGCGGCTGGCGGGATCCTGGGCTTCCTGCGCTTCAATACCTATCCGGCGCGTGTGTTCATGGGCGACGCGGGCAGCCAGTTCATCGGCTACACGCTCGGCGTGATGGTGGTGCTGCTGACCCAGAAGGTGAACCCCGCACTGAGCATGGCCATCCCGGCGCTCCTGCTTGGCCTGCCGATCATTGACATCATCGCCGTGTTCGCGCTTCGCATCCGCGGTGGCATGAACTGGTTCAAGGCGAGCAAGAACCACATCCACCATCGGCTGCTTGCGATCGGATTTCAGCATTACCAGGCAGTGCTGATCATCTACACGGTGCAGGCAGTCCTGGTGGTCAACGCGGTGAACCTGGCTTATGAATCCGACCTCGTGATCATCGGTCTCTACCTGGTGCTCAGCGCGCTGGTTTTCCTGGCCTTGATCGTGGCCGAGCGCACCGGATGGCGTGCCGACGTGGCTGGGCGAAAATGGTTGATCCTTGGCATCCTCGATTCCATCCGCGACAGCGACGCCATGTCGGTGGTGCCCCGATGGTTCGTGTGCCTGGCGGTACCTTCATTCATGGTGGCGGCCTCGTTCTCGGTATCTGAACTTTCGCTCGATTCCAAGGTGGCGCTGGCGTTGATCGCGCTGCTGTTGCTGGCCTACATACCGTTGCGCAAGGCCCCGCAGGGCGAATACCTGTCGCGGCTCGCCGTCTACGCGTTGATCCCGATGCTGGTCTGGTCCGGGCAGTCCGGTTGGCTGTCCGCAGCCAGCGGGTTGCTGAGTTATTCGGGGCTGTTCTTTGGTGTCCTGGGGGGCTCGGTGCTCCTGGCCGCCAAGTTCGCGGCCGATCGCGACCAGTTCGCTCCGAACACCATGGATTTCCTGCTGCTTCTCTTCGTCCTCGTCGCCGGCTTCGTCCTCGGTTCAGGCGAGGACGCGACCTCTCTTCTCGGCAGCCTGCTGGTACAGGTCGTGATCCTGTTCTATGGTTGCGAACTGATCATGCGGCTGAGCCGCTCGGGGGCGTACGCACTCTCCGCCGCGGCTGCGCTGAGCGTTCTGTTGATCGCGCTCAGGGCCGCCAGCTGATTCAACGCCTGGCCCCCATATCCACACTTTCGATCATCTGCAAAGGAAGAAACGATGGCTCCGCCCGCATCCAACGGCAAGGTCGCATTGATCACCGGGGTTACCGGACAGGATGGCGCTTACCTCGCCGAGTTCCTGCTCAACAAGGGGTATACGGTGCATGGCATCAAGCGCCGGTCTTCGCTGTTCAACACGAACCGGATCGACCATCTGTACGAAGATCCGCATGTATCCAGCCGCAGGTTCATCCTGCACTATGGTGACCTGACCGACTCGACCAGCCTGATCAGGATCGTGCAGCAGGTGCAGCCGGACGAGATCTACAACCTGGCTGCGCAGAGTCATGTCGCGGTGTCTTTCGAAGAGCCCGAGTACACGGCCAACTCTGACGCACTGGGGGCGCTGCGGTTGCTGGAAGCCATCCGGATCCTCGGCCTCGAGAAGAAGACCCGCTTCTACCAGGCATCCACGTCGGAGCTCTACGGCCTGGTGCAGGAAATTCCCCAGAAGGAGACGACGCCCTTCTACCCGCGTTCGCCCTACGCCGTCGCGAAGCTCTATGCGTACTGGATAACGGTGAATTACCGTGAATCTTATGGCATGTACGCATGCAACGGCATCCTCTTCAATCACGAGTCTCCGATACGCGGCGAAACGTTCGTCACCCGCAAGATCACGCGCGCGCTGGCGCGCATCAAGCTTGGTCTCCAGGACTGCCTCTACCTGGGCAACATGGATTCAAAGCGGGATTGGGGCCATGCGCGCGACTACGTCGAAATGCAGTGGCTGATGTTGCAGCAGCCCGATCCGGAAGACTTCGTGATCGCCACCGGCGTGCAGTTCAGCGTGCGCGAGTTCGTTGAAATAGCCGCTGCAGAGCTCGGCCTTTCGATCAGCTGGAGCGGCACGGGCGTTGATGAAGTCGGTACCGATGGCGCAGGACGGCGGATCGTGGCGGTCGATCCGCGCTACTTCAGGCCTTCGGAAGTCGAGACCCTTCTGGGGGATGCGACGAAGGCACGCCAGAAGCTCGGCTGGACGCCCCGTACGACCTTTGCCGAACTGGTGAAGGAGATGGTGCATGAAGACCTGCGCTCCGCCGAGCGCGACGAACTGATCAAGAAGCACGGATACAAGGCCTTCACGTTCAATGAGTAAGCTCCTTTCCTCCGGGCATCGCATCTATGTAGCCGGTCACCGCGGGCTGGTCGGGTCAGCCATCCTGCGGCGGCTCGAGGCCGCCGGCTATGCGAATCTCGTGACTCGGACGCATGCCGAACTCGATCTTCTCGACCAGGCGGCCGTAAGGGCATTTTTCGAGACCGAGAAGCCGGATGCGGTCGTGTTGGCGGCCGCGAAGGTCGGAGGGATCGTCGCCAACAATACCTACCGCGCCCAGTTCATCTACGAAAACCTTTCCATACAGAACAATGTGATCCACGCCGCCTACCTCAACGGGGTCCGGCGCTTGCTGTTTCTGGGGTCGAGCTGCATCTATCCGAAGCTTGCGCCGCAACCCCTGAAGGAAGAGCATCTGTTGACGGGCCTCCTCGAGCCGACCAACGAGCCTTACGCGATCGCGAAGATTGCCGGGATCAAGCTCTGTGCCGCTTACAACAGCCAGTACGGCACTGACTATATCGCCGCGATGCCCACCAACATGTACGGTCCGGGTGACAACTACGACCTGCAGAACTCCCATGTGTTGCCTGCCCTGATCCGCAAGATGCACGAGGCCAAGGCAGCCGGCCAGCCGCAGGTCGAGATATGGGGGTCTGGCGAGCCCCGGCGCGAGTTCCTGTACAGCGATGACCTGGCCGACGCATGCGTCTTCCTGCTCGAGAATGCGCCGGCGTCGGCGCTCGGTGAGTTCGTCAACGTCGGTTGCGGCGAAGACGTCACGATCAGTGAACTCGCGGCACTGACCGCAAGGGTAGTGGGATTCTCCGGCCGGCTCGTGTACGACCGTTCAAAGCCGGACGGAACGCCGAGGAAGCTCATGGACGTATCCCGGATTCGTGCGGCGGGATGGTCACCGAAGATCCCTCTCGAAAAGGGCATCGGACTTGCGTACCGCGATTTCCTCGCTCGCTTCGGCGACCGCGCAGCCGCGGATACTTGAGATATACGGGCAGGCATGCCATCCAGGCCATCCTTGCCCATCGCCAGACATCGCACCGCAGACGGAGTCTTTCATGCACGGACGGTTGAAGATCGGGATCGCAGCAGGGGCCGCAGCCCTCGCACTGGTGGCGGGCGGATGCGGTGGCAAGGAAGAGCGCCTGCAGTCGCACCTCGAGAAAGGTCGTGGTTTGCTCGAACAGGGAAACCTCGACACGGCGGGCGTGGAAGTCCGCAACGCAATGCAGATCGACCCGAAGAACTCGGAAGCCATGTTCGTCGCGGGATTGATCATCGAGAAGGGGGGCGAGGACTTCCGTCGAGCGTTCCAGCACTTCACGCGCGCCGTGGAGCTCGATGAGAACAACATCGCAGCCCGGGCCCGTGTCGGCCGCTACTACCTGCTCGGAAACGATCTTCCGAAGGCGGAGGAGGCCCTTGCCGAGATCACCAAGCTCGCGCCGGATGCCCTCGAAACGCGCAATCTGAAGGCTGCGGTGATGGCGGCCAGGAAGGATATCCCTGGCGCGATCGCCGAGGCGGTTTCGATACTGAACAAGGATCCGGGACAGGTCGAGACGGCGAACTTTCTCGCCGCGCTCTACATGGCCAGTCAGAGCCCGGAACAGGCGGTGGCCGTGCTCGAGAAGGCTATTTCCGCAACGCCGAAGAACACGGCGCTGCGCATCGTGCGCGCCTCGATCGCGACCCGCATGAACGACCGCGACGCTGCCGAGAAGCAGCTGCGCGAGGTCATCGCACTCGAGCCTGCGCGGACCGAGCACAGGAACAACCTGGCGTCATTCCATGCTCGCGGCAAGGATTTCGACAAGGCCGAAGCCGTGTTGCGTGAATCCATCAACGCGGACAAGAAAGACGTCAAGCGCAGGCTGGCGCTGCTCGAGTTCGCATCGACTTTCCGGTCCGTTGAAATTGCCGAGAAAGAGGCCCGAGCCCAGGTGGCCGAGGACGGACGCGCCTATGAACTGCAGTTCCAGCTTGCGCGCTTCCTGCGTGCCAATGGCAAGGCGGACGAAGCGATCAAGGTGTATCGCGGCGTCATCGATCGCGACAAGCTCCAGCCCAACGGCATCCGTGCCCGGGTCGAGCTGGCAGGCATGCAGCTCGCCGCGGGGCAACGGGACGAGGCGCAGAAGCTTGTCCAGGAAGTGCTGAAGGAGAATCCGCGAGACAACCAGGCACTGCTGATGCGCGCCCAGTTCGCTGTCGATCGCAACGACGCCACGTCCGCGATCACCGACCTGCGTGCGGTGCTGCGCGACCAGCCGGATTCGCCGGCCATCGTGGGCGCGCTTGCGCGCGTGCACATGATCAACAAGGAGCCTGAACTCGCGCGAGACACCATCGCGCGAGCGGTGGAGATGTTCCCGAATCGACCGCAGCTGCGGTTTGTCTTCGCCGAATACCTGGCTTCCACGAGCGATTTCACCGCGGCGATGCGCCAGGTCGACGAGGTGATCAAGGCCAACGCGAACAGCCTCGAGGCGCGTGACCTGAAGGCCCGCATCCAGCTTGCCCAGAAGAATGACGCAGGCGCCGAGGAAACGTTCCGGCAGATGAAGCAGCTCGCGCCCAAGCAGCCTCAGGTGCTGATCCGAATCGGGCAGTTCTATGTCGCGCGCAAGCAGTTCGACCGCGCGATCGCGGAGTTCGAGGCGGCCGGCAAGCTGGTGCCGAATGCGCCCGAGCCGCCGTTGCTGGTGGTCAATACCCTGCTTGTCCAGGGCAACTCCACTGCTGCCGCTGCCCGGCTCGACGCTGCGTTGAAGGCGCGGCCGGACTCGCTGCCGTTGTTGGTGGCGCAGGGAGAACTCCATATCCAGCGCAAGGCGCTGTCCGACGCGGAGGCAGTCTTCCGCCAGGTCAACAAGCTTGATCCGCGGTCGGCGGCGGCCTACCTGAATCTGGCCCGGCTCGCCGCGGTGCAGAACCAGCGTCCTGCCGCCATCAAGTGGCTGCAGGACGGCATGGCAGCGCTGCCGGACGACAATGGGATGCGACTGGCGCTTGCGGATTTCCATCTGGCATTCGCTGAATGGGAGCCGGCGATAAAGGTGTACGAGGAAGTGCTCCGCCGCAGCCCGGACAACCTGATCGCCGCGAATAATCTCGCCGCGATCCTTGTCGATCATCGGAGCGATCCTGAAAGCCTGAAGCGTGCGCTGGCCATCGCCAACCGCTTCGATACGTCCGATAACGCGGCCTTCCTCGATACGCTCGGCTGGGCGCATTTCAGGAACGGCCAGATCGACCAGGCGATCCGCGTGCTGAGGCGAGCAGTCGAGCGCGATCCGAACGCAGCGTTGCACAAGTATCATCTGGGCGTCGCGCTGCTGAAGAAGGGCGAGGAGCGCGAGGGCCGTGAGTTGCTGCAGCGGGCAGTCGAGTCGAAGACGCCGTTTCCGGGCCTCGACGAGGCGAGAAAGCTGCTCGGGGGTTGACGACTGTCGACGGGCCTGGCGAAGGCGCTGGTCAGCGGGAACTGGCGCCGGCCAGTGCTGCACGCAGCATCGGCTCGATTGCCGCTGCGATCCGGACGGTACAGGGCGTGGTGGTGCGTGCGGAATCAGGGGGAAGCCTGTCCGTATCGAACAGCAGCTCGAAGCGCGCAGGGCCGTCGAAGGCAAGCGGGCTGCTTCGTACCTGTCCGGAGGCCCACTCCACGAGCCGCGTGCCGTGATCGGTGCGCAGCGCGCCCTTTGCGCGCAGCAGTCGCGCGCCGCAGGCCGCGACCGTTGGCGCAAGCCGGACCAGCAGGCGGTCGATATGGTCGGTATTGAACACGCTCGTGCACCGCGTCGTATCGTCGAACAGCCAGCCGAGGCTTGCTGCACCGGTAGAACAGGCTGAATGGCGGGTACCAAGCCCGGGCACCGGACAGGCCACGGCGGGCTCGGCCATACGACCTGCTTCATGGCCACCGACCAGTGCCGGGCGCCAGCGTGCGCGCGGCACGTCGAGCAGCGTGGCAGGGATGCAGCCCTCGACTGCCGGGACGATTGCCTGCTTGGGGGGATACAGTTTTCCGGCGTAGGCCAGGAATGCCTGGAATCCCGGTTCATCGATCCGGTCATGCTTGTTGGCGACCACCAGGTCGGCCATCGCCAACTGGTCATGCCAGGTATCGTCCAGCGGATCAGGGGATCCGGTGCGTGGCAATGGGCGGCTCGAATCGACCACGCATACCACGGCGCCGACCACCAGTGCCTCCGCGAGGCCCGGCGCGGCCAGCGTTGCGAGAACGGCCGCCGGATGGGCGAGGCCCGAAGGTTCGATCAGCAGCCGGTCGGGCCTTACGCGGCGCAGCACATCGGTGATCGCGACCCGCAGCGGAACGTTGGCCGCGCAGCAGATGCATCCCCCCGCGACTTCCCGCACCTGCACGCCCGACCCTGATAGGCCCGACGACGCGAGTGTCGTTCCGTCGATGCCAACGACGCCGAACTCGTTGACGATCACCGCCCAGCGCTCGTGCACCGGACGCTGCGACAGCAGGTGCCGGATCAGTGTCGTCTTGCCAGCGCCGAGGAATCCGGTGATCAGGTTGCAGCGGGCAGTCATTCTGAACGGGGGCAGCTGTGAATCATGATTGTCATGCGACAAGAACCCGCATTATGCAGTGCCGATGCCACGGCGAGAGGGATCCGGGTGCGCGTCGCGTGCGCGACAGGTGTCATCGGTCGTATCATTGCCGTACAAGGTCGGCATGACCGCGAGCTGGGACTGCGTTTCTGGTTCATGTTCGATCAACAGGCTGGACTCAGGACGCCCAGATTGCGAATAGGTTATGTGACGACATATGACCCGGACGATCCAACAGCCTTTTCCGGGGCGACTGCGGCCATTGTTCGTGGGCTTGAATCCGCCGGCGCGACCGTACTGAAGATCGGCCCCCTTCCGGTTCCGGGCCTCGGCTATTTCCTCGCAAAGCAATACGCCTATCGCGCGATCGGCAGGAAGCATCACTACCAGCGCGAGCCGGCGGTGGCGAGAGGGTACAGCCGGTCAGCAATGCTGAAGCTGCGCAACCGTGGTGCCGATGTGGTCCTGAGCGACAGTTCCATTCCGATCGCGCACCTCGATGCTGCAGTTCCGGTGGCGTTCTGGACAGATGCGGCGTTTGGCAGCCTCGTCGGCTACTACCCTGAATTCAGCCGGCTCAGTGCTGCGACGGTTCAGAATGGCGAAGCCATCGAGAGGAATGCGCTGGCCAGATGCGACCGCGCCATCTACACCTCCGAGTGGGCGGCTGAGGGTGCCGGTGCCCTGTATGGAGCGCACGCGACCAAGATCAGGGTGGTGCCATTCGGTGCGAACATCGTCGATCCGCCTGGTGGCGCGGCGGTGCAAGAGCACCGTTCTGCACTCGATCCGCAGGCCTGCGAACTTCTGTTCATAGGCTTTGACTGGGAGCGAAAAGGTGGGGATGTCGCCGTCGAAGCTGCGCGGCGCATGAACGCCATGGGTACGCCTACCCGGCTGCATCTCGTTGGCAGCAGGCCGGCGGGGCCGCTCCCGCCATTCGTGACCAGTCACGGCCTGATCCGGAAAGCAACCGCCGAGGGTCGCGCCCGGCTATCGGAGCTGTTCCTTCGCAGTCATTTCCTCATCCTTCCGACGCGTGCGGAATGCGTGGCCAACGTGTTCGCAGAGGCATGCTGCTTCGGGTTGCCGATCGCCGCGTCGGACACCGGCGGCGTCCGTACAGCCGTCATCGACGGCTACAATGGCGTCACGCTTCCGTTGGAGGCAGCGGGGCGCGACTATGCCGACGCCCTGACGTCCATCCTGGCCGACTCGACCCGAATCCGCGCACTGTCCGCCAATGCGAGATCACTGTACGAGACGTCGCTCAACTGGAAGACTGCGGGTCATCGGGTGCTGGACATCCTTCAGGACGCTGCCCGACCTGCTTCGGCTGAATGATCCCAGCCCTGCATGCGAAGCTGCTGGTCGGGAGGGGCCTTCAAGCGATTGACGGACTCTGGATCGAAATGCTGCTGATCGCGGGAGGGCGTCGGGCCATCTGCTTCATCTTCCGCAGCTGACCGCACCGGCGGGCGTTCGACTAAACTCCCGTTTCCATGCATATCCACGTCCTCGGCATCTGCGGTACTTTCATGGGTGGGGTCGCCGTCCTCGCCCGCCAGGCCGGCCATCGGGTCACCGGCTGCGATGCCAACGTCTATCCGCCGATGAGCACCCAGCTCAGGGAGCAGGGCATCGAGCTGATCGAGGGCTACGAGCCGTCGCAGATCCGGCTGAAGCCCGACGTGTTCGTGATCGGCAACGTGGTCTCGCGCGGCAATCCGCTGATGGAGGAGATCCTCAACCGCGGGCTGCCTTACGTGTCCGGGCCGCAGTGGCTGTCCGAACAGGTGCTGCGCGGCAAGTGGGTGCAGGCGATCGCCGGCACCCATGGCAAGACCACCACCACCGCGATGCTCGCCTTCATCCTCGAGCAGGCCGGGCTGAATCCCGGATTCCTGGTCGGCGGGGTCGCGCACGACTTTCCGGTGTCGGCGCGGCTCGCCAACTCTCAGTTTTTCGTGATCGAGGCCGATGAATACGACACCGCCTTCTTCGACAAGCGGTCCAAGTTCGTCCACTACCGGCCGCGTACCGTCGTGCTGAACAACCTCGAATTCGACCACGGCGACATCTTCCCCAACCTGGCTGCGATCGAGCAGCAGTTCCACCACCTGGTGCGCATCGTGCCGGGGGCGGGGCGCATCGTCTGGAACGCGCGTGCGGAGGCGCTGGAGCGGGTGCTCGAGCGCGGCTGCTGGACGCCGAACGAGTCGTTCAACAGCCCGGGCGGCTGGCATGCGGGCGAGCCGTCCGTCGACGGCGCGGTCGAGATCGGCTTCCGCGATGAATCGTTCGGGCACCTGCGCTGGTCGCTCGCCGGCGAGCACAACGTGCAGAACGCGCTGGCGGCGATCGCCGCGGCGCGCCATGCCGGCATCTCGCCCGGCATCAGCCTGTCCGCGCTGGCGAAGTTCCAGGGCGTGAAGCGACGGCTGGAGACCCGCGGCACCGTCGGCGGCATCACGGTCTACGACGATTTCGCGCACCATCCGACGGCGGTCGAGGCCACGCTGAAGGCGTTGCGCGCACGCATCGGAGGCGCGCGCCTGCTGGCGGTTCTGGAGCCGCGTTCGAACACGATGCGCATGGGCATGCTGAAGGATGCGTTGCCGGCAAGCCTCGGGGAGGCCGACCGCGTGTTCTGCTACACCGCCAACCTTGGCTGGGATGCCGACGGCGCGCTCGCCTCGCTCGGGCCGAAGCTGGCGACGCACGACCACCTGCCGTCGCTGATCGAGGCGATCGTCGCCGAGGCGCGCGCGGGCGACCATGTGCTGGTGATGAGCAACGGCGGCTTCGGTGGCATCCACGAGAAGCTGCTCGGGCGGCTGGAAGATGTCGCGGGGGCAGGGTCATGAACGACGCCAAGGACCTGTCGCTGATCCTGGAATCGCGCTTCCCGCTGGTCACGATCGAGACGACCGAGGAAGCGCGCATGCTCGGCTTGATCGAGAAGAGCGCCAACCTGCTCGGATGGGCATCGTTCTCGTGGTCGGTGGTCGACGGGCTGCGCCGCACGACGCGCTCCGACCGCATCACCGGCACGCAGAACCTGGTCGACGCATTGCGCCATATCGACAAGACCCCGCAGAACGGCGTGTACACGCTCCTCGATGCGCATCCCTACCTGGAAGACCCGGGCAACGTGCGGCTGATCCGCGAGATCGCGCAGGGGTACGGCCGCTGCGCGCGCACGCTGGTGTTCGTCAGTCCGAAGCTCGAACTGCCGCCGGAGCTGCACCACCTGACGGCGCGCTTCGAGATCGCGCGCATCCGGCAGATCATCCGCGAAGAGGCGCAGCTCTGGGAGTCGCGCAACCGGGCAAAGCCGAAGGGCGATCCGGAGGCGATCGCGCTGGTCAGCCAGCACCTGACCGGCATCCCGGTCGAGGATGCGCGCCGGCTCATCCGCCAGGGCCTGGAAAACGACGGCTCGCTGAACATGGCTGACGTCGACCGCATCGTCGAGTTCAAGCGCGAGAGCCTCGCAGCCGGGGGCGTGCTCGACGTCGAGCTCGACACCGGCAATTTCGCCAACGTGGGCGGACTGGCGAACATGAAGCGCTGGCTGAACCTCCGCCGCGCCGTGTTCGCCGGCGAGGTGGGCACCGAGGGACTGCCGCCGCCCAAGGGCATCCTGCTGCTGGGCGTACAGGGAAGCGGGAAGAGCCTGGCCGCGAAGTCGGTGGCCGGCGCATGGAGACTGCCTCTGCTGCGGCTGGATTTCGCATCGCTGTACAACAAGTTCACCGGCGAGACCGAACGCAACCTGCGCGAGGCCCTCAAGGGCGCTGCGCGGATGGCGCCCTGCGTGCTGTGGATCGACGAGATCGAGAAGGGCCTCGCGTCGGACGATTCCGGCGGCGATGGCGGCGTATCCAAGCGAATCCTCGGCACGCTGCTGACCTGGATGTCCGAGCGCAAGGAGGCGGTGTTCCTGGTCGCCACCGCGAACGACATCTCGCGCCTGCCGCCCGAACTGCTGCGCAAGGGCCGGTTCGACGAGATCTTCTTCGTCGACCTGCCGGACGCGGCCACGCGCAGCGACATCTTCAGCATCCACCTCAAGCGGCGCAAGCTGGATCCCGCCGCGTTCGACCTGCTGTCGTTGTCGCGCGCGGCCGATGGTTTCTCGGGCGCGGAGATCGAGCAGGCGATCGTCGCATCGATGTACGAGGCGCATGCGCACAAGGTGCCGTTGTCGACACAGCACCTCATCGACGAGATCGGCCGCACCCGTCCCCTGTCGGTGGTGATGGCCGAGAAGGTCGAGGACCTGCGCGCCTGGGCGCAGGAACGCTGCGTCCCCGCCAACTGATAATTGGGGTCAGAGACGATTTATCGCAGATAAATCGTCTCTGACCCCAATTACCGGTTCGGCTATATTTGAGGGGCTGCAAACGACCCTCAGGAGGAGAAGACCGATGATCCGCAAGCTGCGCACCCAGCGCGACGACCAACAATGGATGCTCGACCTTGCGCTCAACATGCGCGGGCGCGTGCAGAACTTCGAGCGCGACGACATCGAGGTGCCGGCCGGCACGCGCGCGCGCAACTACCGGATGCTGCCGAAGGTCTGGCGCAAGTCGGCCGAGCGGCATGAGCGGCTCGCCAAGCGGGCGCAGGCGATGGGCGCGAACGCGACCGCCACGCACCACTACGACCATGCGGTCGAGGGCTACCGGATGGCGCAGCACCCGATCTTCTTCGACAACCACCCGGTGAAGAAGGCGCTCTACAAGAAGCTGAGCGAGATGGTCGACCGGCGCATCGAGACCGCGTCCTATCCGATCGAGCGCGTCGAGGTGCCTTTCGACGACGGCAAGACCATTTCGTGCCTGTACCACATGCTGCCGGGCAAGCCGAAGGCGCCGGTGGTCATCTACGTGCCGGGCATGGACCAGAGCAAGGAAGTGTTCCCGAAGGTCTCGCACAACATCGCGCTGGCGCGAGGCTTCCATGTGATCGCAATCGACGGCCCGGGACAGGGCAACTCGAACATGCAGAAGATCCGCGCGGTCGGCGACAACTACGAGCGTGCCGGTGCGGCGGTGATCAGCTGGCTGATGAAGCGGCCGGAAGTCGACAAGAAGAAGATCGCGATCTACGGCATCAGCATGGGCAGCTACTGGTGCCTGCGCCTCTCGAGCTATGACCATCGCGCCGCCGCGGTGGTGAGCTCGGTGGCCTGCTTCAACCCGAACAACACCATCTTCACGCAGTCATCGCCGCGCTTCAAGCAGATGTTCATGTACATGGCCGGCTACGACGACGAGGCGAAGTTCGACGTCGAGGTGGCGCAGCCGATGACTGTGCGCGGCTACCTCGACAAGGTGAAGTGCCCGACGCTGCTGGTTACCGGCGAGTTCGATCCCCTCTGCCCGCTCGAGGAAGCGATCGAGGCCTACGGCGACCTGAAGGTTCCGAAGGAGATGTGGATCATGGAGAACCAGTACCACCCGCTGTGGGGCATCCCCAACCTGGGCGGCATGGACTGCCACGACTACGTGATGGACTGGCTGCAGGGCCTGTTCAGCGGAAAGCGCGTGCCGAAGAAGGCGGGCCGCATCGCCTATGTCGGCGAGCAGGGCGACGGACCGTGGTCGGCGTGCGACTGGGAGCCGACGGTGCGGGCGGGGCAGGCGTACTTCTAGCGCGCAATCCGGGTCAGAGACGATTTCCCGGAAGTACCCCCCGGAAATCAGTGTCTGACCCCATTTTCAACCCCATTTTCATGGCCGGGCGTGCGGCTTGCGTCGCGCAGCGATGCAGCCGCCAACCATCCGGGGACGCGCGCCTGCAGTTGCCTGAGGAACGTTCATGGCCATGGCCTCCGCCCTGCCTCCCCGGCTCGGGATCTGGTTCCATCTCGCCCATCTGGCGCGGATGGTGTTCTGGCTGCTGATCGGGCTGATCTTGGTGGCGGTGGCCGGCCGCTTCGACACCTCGCAGGAGCAGGCGCGCTCTGCGCTGGTCGAACGGTTCCAGGCCGAGCGCAAGTCGCGGGTGATCGCGCTGATCCACCGGCAGGAACGCGAAAGCGTGCTCGGCGTGCAGGTGTCCACCTCGATCGGCATCGAGGATTCCGAGGCGATCCTGCGCGCGATCCGGCTCACGCCCGACGACCAGCCGATCGACCTGATCCTGCATACGCCGGGCGGCCTGGTGCTGGCCGCCGAGCAGATCGCGATGGCGCTGGCCGAGCACAAGGGCAAGGTCACCGTGTTCGTGCCGCACTACGCGATGAGCGGCGGCACGCTGATCGCGATGGCGGCTCAGGAGATCGTGATGGACCGCAACGCGGTGCTCGGCCCGGTCGATCCGCAGATCGGCGGCGTCGCGGCGTCTTCGATCCTGCAGGTGGTGCAGATCAAGAAGGATCGCGCCAGCGACGAGACGCTGATCATGGCCGACATGGCGGCCAAGGCGCGGGTGCAGGTGGCGAGCTTCGTCGCCGACCTGCTGTCGCGGCGGATGGAGCGCAAGCAGGCCGAAGCACTCGCGGTGGCCATGAGCGAGGGACGCTGGACGCACGACTTCCCGATCACCGTCGCTTCGGCGAAGCAACTCGGCTTCCCGGTGACCACCGACATGCCGCGCGTGGTCTACGACCTGATGGACCTGTATCCGCAGCCGGCCGGGGCGCGGCCGTCGGTGCTGTACGTGCCGGTGCGCAATCCGGGGACGCGGCCCCCGTCGGATGAACTGGGACCGTCGCAGCCAGCGCCGCCGCAGGGACAGCGGCAGTAGTGCCTGGGGTCAGGCATCGTCACCAGCCGATCGCCGCCCCGTCGCTGCGCGGGTCGCTAGCGCCTTCGAGCACGCCGCCGGGATGGGCGACGATCGCCCCAGCATGGCCCATGGTCTCGTCGAACGCGCCATAGACCTCGACCTCGTGGCCCATCGCGCGCAGCGACTCGATCAACGACGGATCGAAGCGTGACTCGATCTTCAGCGACTGGGTCGCCTGTCCCCAGGTGCGTCCGAGCAGCCAGCGCGGGGCGCTGACCGCGGCCTGCAGGTCCTGGCCGTAGACCACGTGGCGGGTGAACACCGCGGCCTGGGTCTGCGGCTGGCCTTCGCCGCCCATCGTCCCGTAGACCATCACACGGCCGTCTGACAGGTGGGCCATCGCCGGGTTGAGCGTATGGAACGGCTTGCGGCCGGGCTCCAGGGTGTTCAGAGCCGATGCATCGAGCGAGAACGAGGCGCCGCGGTTCTGCCAGTTGATGCCGGTGCCGTCGAGCACGATGCCGCTGCCGTACTCGTGGTAGATGCTCTGGATGAAGCTGACCGCGCGGCCCTCGCCGTCGATCACGCCCATCCACACCGTATCGGCGGGCGGCTGTGGCGCGGGCCAGGCCAGTGCGCGCTGCAGGTCGATGCGCGCGGCACGGCGATCCATCTCCGCAGGCGTCAGCAGCGACTGCGGATCGACCGTCATGTACTTCGGATCGGTGACATGGCGGTCGCGCATGAAGAACGCCTGCTTGGTCGCCTCCACCATCCGGTGCACGTAGGCGGCGCTGTCGGCGGCCACGCCCTCGAGGCCGAGCCGGTCGGCGATGCCCAGGATCGCGAGCGATACCATGCCCTGGGTGGGCGGGGCCATGTTGTACAGCGTGCCGCGCGAATGGACGAGGTGTACCGGCGGGCGCTCCACGGCCTGGTATGCGGCCAGGTCGCTCGCCGATACCGGGCTGCCCAGCGCCTTCAGGTCGGCGGCGATGCTCGCTGCAAGCTCACCGTGGTAGAAGTCGTCGGTGCCTGCGCTGGCGATGCGCGACAGGGTCGCAGCGATCTTCGACTGCACCAGCAGCGTACCCGGCCGGGGCACGTCGCCGCCCGGCATGAAGCGCGCGGCGAAGCCGGGCTGTGCGCGGATCTCGGCGAGCTTGGTCGTCGTGGTGTTCACGTAGCTGTGGGTCACCGCATGGCCGTGCGCGGCGTAGTGGATCGCATCGGCGAGCAGGCGAGACAGCGGCAGCCGGCCGCCGAAGCGTGCGCCCGACATATGGTGCGCGAGGCCCCAGCCGGCGACCGTACCCGCAACCGTGTTCGCCGCCAGCGGCCCGCGGGTGGGAATCGCGGTGACCGCATGCGCCGCATACCAGTCCCGGCTCGCGGCCATCGCCGCCGGCCCGCAGGCGTCGATCGTGGTCACCGGCTTGCCCGGCTCGTGCACGAGCCAGAACGCATCGCCGCCGATGCCGTTCATGTGCGGATAGACCACCGAGATGGTCGCCGCCGCGGCGATCATCGCCTCCAGCGCGTTGCCGCCTTCGCGCAGCACCGCGACGGCGGATTCGCTGGCCAGGGAATGGGGTGCGGTCGCCATGCCGCGCGTCGCGCGGGAAGTCTGGATTGCCACGATGCCGGTCCTCTAACGATATCCGCCGAAGCTTACCGGAAGCGCCGAATGAATCGGGCCCGAATAAATCGGGTCAGAGACGATTTACCATCCGGTAATTCGTCTCTGACCCGATTTATCTCGCTCGATTCGGGAAAATGGGGTCAGACCCGGATTTCAGCCTGAAGGAGTGGACGCGATGGATATCCTGCTGCGCGATGCGCGCATTCTCGGCCGTGACTACGCGGTGACGTTCGATGTGGGCATCGAGGCCGGGCGGATCTCGGCGATCGACCCGGCGGGGGCCATGCCTGCCAGCGCCGCCGCGAAGGTGATCGACCTCGACGGGCGCCTGCTCGCTCCCAGTTTCGTCGAGACGCACATCCACCTCGACAAGAGCTGCATCCTCGACCGCTGCACCTCGGAGAAGGGCACGCTCGACGAGGCGATCTCGCAGGTGGCGCTGCAGAAGCAGTCGTTCACGGCGGAGGATGTCGCCGGTCGCGCGCGGCGCACGCTGGAGAAGGCGATCGCCCAGGGCACTGGCGTGATGCGCACCCATGTCGAGGTCGATCCGGTGGTCGGGCTGCGCGGGCTGGATGGCGTGATGTCGCTGGTCGACGAATACCGTTGGGCGATCGACATCGAGGTCTGCGTGTTCCCGCAGGAAGGGCTGCTCAACAACCCGGGCACCGACGAACTGCTGGTCGCGGGGATGAAGCAGGGTGCGCGCGTGATCGGTGCCGCGCCGTACTGCGACAGCGACCCGCAGGCGCAGATCGACCGCATCTTCGAGATCGCGCGCGAGTTCGACGCCGACATCGACATGCACCTCGATTTCGGCATGGCCACCGACCACATGGACATCGAGTACGTGTGCGCGACGACCGAGAAGCACGGCTACGGCGGGCGCGTCGCGATCGGCCATGTCACCAAGCTCGCGCTGGTCGAGCCGGAGCGCTTCGCCCGCATCGCGAAGACGCTGGCCGATGCCGGCGTGGCCGTGACCGTGCTGCCGGCGACCGATCTCTACCTGATGGGCCGCGACCGCGCGCATGCGAAGCTGCGCAGCGTGCTGCCGGTGCACGAGCTGCTCGCGCATGGCGTGAACGGCAACCTGTCGAGCAACAACATCCTCAACCCGTTCACGCCGTTCGGCGACTGCTCGCTGCTGCGCATGGCCAACCTGTACGCGAACACCTGCCATGTCGGCCGGCGGGACGAGATCCGCGAGTGCTTCGAGATGGTGACCCGCCGCTCTGCGAAGCTGCTGCGCCGGGACGATTACGGCGTGGACATCGGCCGCGCGGCCGACCTGGTGGTGATCGACACCACCGCGCCGGAACATGCCGTGGCCGAACTGCCGCCAGTGCTGATGGGCTTCAAGAACGGCCGGATGACCTTTTCGCGCCAGCCGGTTACCCTCCACCGTCCCTGACACTTCCGGCCTGCCATGTCCTCGATACTCGACCGCGATACCTTCAACTCGTTTGTCCGCGAGACCCATGCCGAACTCGCAGGCGCGGCCACCGGCCCGCTCGCCGGGCTGACCTTCGGCGCAAAGGACATCTACGATGTCGAGGGGCATCGTGTCACCTTCGGCAACCCGCAGTGGCTGGACACCCATGCCCCGGCGAAGCAGACCGCAGTCGCGGTGCGGCAACTGGTCGCCGCCGGCGCGTCGCTGGCGGGAAAGACCCAGACCGCCGAGCTGACCTACAGCCTGAACGGCGAGAACATCCACTACGGTTCGGTGCTCAACCCGAATGCACCGGGACGCGATACCGGCGGTTCTTCGAGCGGTTCGGCCGCCGCGACCGCCGCAGGGCTGGTCGACTTCGCGCTGGGCAGCGACACCGGCGGTTCGGTTCGCCTGCCGGCGAGCTTCTGCGGCCTGTACGGGATGCGCCCATCGCATGGGCGTGTGTCCCTCGAAGGCGCCTGCCCGCTCGGCCCGTCGTTCGACACCGCCGGCTGGTTCGCGCGCGATGCCGCGCTGTTCGAGACGGTCGGACGGGTGCTGCTCGGCGACGACGCACCGGCTGCGGTACCGGGCCGGCTGCTGCTGGCGACCGATGCGTTCGAGCGCGCAGGCCGCACGGTCGGCGATGCGCTGCAAGGTGCCGTCGCGAAGGTCGAGTCGGTGCTGGGCAAGGCCGAGCCGGTGACCGTCGCCAGCGAAGGCCTCGACGACTGGGGCATGAACGTGTTTCGCGTGATCCAGGCGCATGAGGCCTGGCAGTCGCTCGGCACATGGATCACCGAACAACAGCCGCAGCTCGGGCCGGGCGTGAAGGAACGTTTCGCCTGGGCTGCGACCGTCGATCGCGGCATGTTGCTCGCCGCCGCGTCGAAGCGTGAAGAGATCACGCGCCGGATGGAACGCCTGCTCGCCGGCAATGCCGTTCTCGTGCTGCCGACGTCCCCCGGCATCGCCCCGAAGATCGGCGCGCCTTCCGCCGAGATCGACGACTTCCGCGCCCGTGCGCTGGCGATCCTCTGCATCGCGGGCCTGGCCCGCCTGCCCCAGGTCACCCTGCCGATGGCCACGCTCGATGGCTGTCCGCTCGGCCTGTCGCTGGTCGCCGCCCGTGGCAACGACACGATGCTGCTCGCCCTCGCCCGGAAACTCGCGCCGTGAATTGCGGCCGGTAATCCGGACCGGATTACCGGCATTACCCGGATTTCAGCTGGCTGCCCGCCGCGGGTGGGTCTCCTCAGCGGCAGGGCCTTGCGCCGGCCGCTGCGGGCTGCGGCCGGCGGTTCGGCCCGGCGCGCGTCTCGGTCAGCGTATCGAGGAACGCCACCAGGTCGGCGATCTCGCGTTCGCCCAGGTTCAACGTGCGCAGCAGGCTGCCGGTTGGGCGCGCCGGCAGTTCCTCGCCGGGCTCGGCATGAGGATGCGGCGCGGCGAGGATCAGCTTCTCTTCGTTGATCGTCGAGTAATGGCGCACCACGTCGGCCAGCGTGGCGATCGATCCATCGTGCATGTATGGCGCGGTCAGCGCGACGTTGCGCAGCCCGGGCACCTTGAACTGGCCGTAGGCCTCGACGGTGAGCGCGACCCGCCGGGTGCTTTCTCCGGTCGTGCCCTTGCGGTCGTCGTTGAAGCGGCCGAGCAGCGAGAAGCGGCTCGCCTGCACCGCCTTGATGCCGTCGTAGCGTCCCCAGTCGAAGCGTCCGTTGGGGCGGCGTACCGGGATGCCGACCTGGTCGAACTCGCCGTTGCTGAACTGTGGCCCGAGGTGGCACAGGCTGCACTGGGCGCGGCCGACGAACAGTCTCAGCCCGCGCTTCGCGGCCTCGGGATAGCGGGCCTGCGCCGACCGGTCGCCGCGCGCCAGGGCATCGCGGAAATCGTCGAATGGCGTGCGGCCGGTGACCAGCGTCGCCTGGAACGCCGCCAGCGCCTTGCCGATGTCGGCGAGCACCTTGTCGTCCTCGGCCGTGGCGGGCGGCTGGCCGAAAACCTGCCGGTAGCCGCATTCGAGGTCCGGCTGGCTGCGCACCAGCGCGGCCACATGGCGCTCGGAACTGCCCATCTCGCGCGTGTCGGCGAACGGGCGCAGGCTGGCCGCCCACAGGCTGTCGGTGGCACCCGCCCAGCCGAACCAGCGGTTGAAGCGCGTATTGACCACGGTCGGCGTGTTGCGCTCGGCCTCGCCCAGGCCGGTGGCGGTCGCGCGCCGATCGGTCCACTGGAACTCGGGCACATGGCAACTCGCGCAGGAGAGAGTGCCGCTGTTCGACAGGCGGGTGTCGAAGAACAGCCGTTGCCCGAAGGCAGCAGCCCGCGCGGACGCCGCCACCCGGTTGCTGGCATCGGGCGCCTGCCGCGGTGGCCACGGACCGTGCTGCAGGATCTGTGCAACCTCGTCCGCCGTGAAGGCCGTTCGCGTGCCTGGCAGGGCGGATGCCGCCGCGACAGGGCCGGCGGCCGCCGCCGCCATCAGCGCCGACCCGGCGAGCAGGCCGGCCAGTGCGGCGCGCGGCCGTGCGCTCACCGCACCGTCACCGCCTGGGTCGCGCGCTCCGGCTTGTCGCCGTTGCTGCGCACGTCGAACACCAGCTCCCAGCTGCCCGGCATGTGGAACAGCAGGCCTTCCGCGCGATAGCGGTTTTCGCCGATCGCCTTGATGCCCGCCTTGTAGTTCATGCCATGGCCATGGGACGGCATGCGTGCATCGACCGCGATGCCCGACGCCGGCGGTGCTCCGGGCTTCGCGCACGCGACGATGTCGATGGCGAAATGCCGCCCGACCGGGATCTTCTGCGGGTCGGCGCGCCAGGCGATCACATGGCGCGCGGTCTCGACGCGCTGCGCGCCCGCGAGGTCGGCGCCGCAGCCGGCGCTGCCCTTGGCCGCGGCAGGTCCGGAGGCCGTCGCCGGTGCCTCAGCCGCGAGCAGGGCGCCCGACGTCAGCCCCAGCCCCAGCCCCAGCCCCAGCCCCAGCCCCGCCGCGCACGCCAGCCGCTGCAACCATGCCGTATGCGCGGCCGCCCCCCGCATCAGTTGCCGCCGATCGTCAGCACGTCATGCCGATCGGTGCTCGCCACCAGCCCTGGCGCATTGGTGCCCGACTGCACCTGTCCGCTGACCACATGCAGCCGGTTGCCGATGAAGTCCGCCGCCAGCCCGTGGCGCGGCAGCGGCATCGGCGGCAGCCGCGTCCAGGTGTTGCTCTTCGGATCGAACGCGTCGACCGCGGCGAACGCGGCCCAGTAGTCACGCAACCGCACTTCGCCGCCGACCACGTAGATGCGGCCGCCGTGCACGCCCCAGGCCACCGCACTGCGCGGATTCGGCATCGGTGCGAGCAGGCGTCCCCACTGGTCGGTCGCCGGGTCGTACTCCTCGACGATGTCGGTGTTGCTGGCGGTGGTGATGAACACCGACCCGATGCGTCCGCCGATCACGTAGATGCGTCCGTCGACCGCCGCTGCCGCGCCATGGTTGCGCGGCGTGGGCATGTCGGCGCGCGTCGACCAGGTGTTCTTGGCCGGGTCGAACACTTCATGCGTGCCCAGGGCGCGGTGCGGGCGCGCCGGATGCAGCGCGGTTTCCTTCGAGCCCGGGTGCAGGCCGGCGCCGCCGATCACGTGGATGCGGTTGTCCACCACCACGGCGTTGTGCGCACCGCGCGCCACCGGTGCCGCGGCCATCTGCCGCCAGTTGTCGGTGGCCGGGTCGTATTCCCAGGTGGTGTTCACCGGCTGCCACGAGGCCGGTCCCTTTTCCGGCAGCACGAAGCCGCCGAACACGTAGATGCGTCCGTTCACCGTCGCCAGCGCGACGTGGTGCATGAACACCGGCATGTCGCGCTTGCGCGTCCAGCGATCGGTCGCCGGGTCGTATTCGAACACCATGCCCATCGGCTTCCAGCCTGGGGCGAGGCCGCCGAACACGTAGAGCTTGCCGTTGGCGGCAATGCCGTAGACCTCTTCCGCGCTCACCGGGATCGGCGCGGCGGTCGACCATTTCTGCGCGATCGCGGTCGGGGCGGCGAGGACGCCGAGCGCCAGCGTGAAGGCGAGGGCCGCGGTGAGCGGCAGCATCGACAGGCTCCGGACTGCGCGGATCATTCGATGGGCGATCGTCTGCATGTTCACTCCTCCAGGGGTATCGATACGGGTCTGGCCGGCACTCGCCCGGGGTGTCCCCCCGGGCGCGGCGCCTGCGTGCTGCCCGCTTCGCCGCCATTCTGAACGCGTCCCGGCCGGCTGACCAGCTATCCTTCGAGGGTATCCCGCCACCTTCGACATCGAAAATGATCGTCTACCTGCACGGTTTCAACAGTTCCCCCCAGTCGCTGAAGGCGCGCCTGGTCGAGGCGCGCATGGCCGACCTCGACCTGCTCGATTACCTGGCCTGCCCGGGGCTCCCGCATTCGCCGAAGGAGGCGATCGCCTCGATCGACGTGCTGCTGCCGGCAGACGCCTCGAAGGTGACCTTCATCGGCAGCTCGCTGGGCGGCTTCTACGCCACGCACCTGGCCGAGAAGCATGGCGCGAAGGCGGTGCTGGTCAATCCGGCGGTACAGCCGCATGTGCTGCTGGCGCCGTTCGTCGGCGAGCAGGCGAACCTGCATTCTGGCGAGCGCTGGACCCTGACCCCGGCGCATATCGACGAGCTCGCGGCGCTTGAAGTCGAGCCGATCACCCGTCCCGATCGCTACCTGCTGCTGGTCGAGACCGGCGACGAGGTGCTCGACTGGCGGCAGGCCGTGGCGAAGTACGCTGGCGCGCGGCAGGTGATCGTCGAGGGCGGCGACCATGGCTTCTCCAGCTTCACCGACCACATCGATGACGTGCTGCGCTTCGCCGGCATGCTGGAGGCGCCCGACCCCATGGCGCGGGCGCGGCGCCCGCGGTCACGCGCCGGCTGAGCCGGGCCACCGCTCCGGTATACTGCGCGCCCGGCGCACGGAGGCGACCTGCTTCCGTCGGGCAGACTGCCTGCCCGCTGCCTCACTGCTCCACTGCCTCACTGATCGCGGCCCCGATGAACGTCTTTTACGAGGAAGAAGGTGAGCTGCGGGCTGGCAGCGTGCTCGCCGACAACACCACCTCGCTGCAGGTCGAGGCGCCGCACGGCAAGCGATTGAAGGTGAAGTCGTCGAACGTGCTGTTCCGCTTCGAGGCGCCGGCACCGAAGGCGCTGGTCGACGATGCGAAGGTGCTCGCCGAGACGCTCGACCCGGGTTTCCTCTGGGAAGTGATCACCGCCGACGAGTTCGGTTTCGACGACGCGGCCAGCGAGTACTTCGGCGCTGCCGTCGGCAAGACCGCGGCGCCGGTCGAGCGCGCGGCGATGCTGCTGCGCCTGCATGCGAACCCGATGTATTTCTACAAGCGCGGCAAGGGCCTCTACAAGCGCGCGCCCGCCGAGTCGCTGAAGGCCGCGCTGGCCGGGGTCGAGCGGCGCAGGCGCGAGGCGGAGCAGCAGTCGGAATGGACTGCATCGCTGGTGCGGGGCGAACTGCCCGAGGCGATGAAGCCGCTGGTGGCATCGCTGCTCTACGCGCCCGAGAAGCAGGCCATCGCCTGGAAGGCGGTCGAGGCTGCCTGTGCCGAGGCCGGCACCAGCGTGCCGCACCTGATGCAGCACTGCGGGGCGATCGCCTCCGCGCACGATTTCCACTACGGCCGGTTCCTGTTCGAGCACTTCCGCGCCGGCACCGGCTTCGCGCTCGACGCCGCAGGCCCGGACATGCTCGACGCCGTGCTGGCGCCGGTTCCAGCCCTCGAGACGGCGGCGGTGGCTGCGTTCTCCATCGACGACGCCGCCACCACCGAGATCGACGATGCATTCTCGGTGCAGTCGCTGGGCAATGGCTGGCGCATCGGCGTGCATATCGCGGCACCCTCGCTGGGCATCGAGGCCGGTTCGCCGCTCGACGAGGTCGCGCTGTCGAGACTGTCCACCGCCTACTTCCCGGGACGCAAGATCACGATGCTGCCCGACGCCGTGGTCGAACGGTTCACGCTCGCGGCTGGCCGCACCGTGCCCGCGGTATCCCTCTATGCGGACGTCGACGCCGATTTCACCGTGCGCTCGACCCGCTCTGCCGTCGAAGCGATCCGGATCTCCGACAACCTGCGCCTGGAGCACCTGGAACCGTGCTTCACCGAAGCGGCGCTGGCGCAGGCGGCGGCGTTGCCCGATCCGTGCCTGGACCATCCGCGCGGGCGCGAGCTGTGGACGCTCTGGGGCTTCGCTCAGAAGCTGCAGGCGATGCGCGGCAAGCAGGCCGAGACCGGCAGCGGCCGCGTCGAGTACACCTTCGTCGTCGAGGGGGAGCACATCACCCTGCGGCCGCGCGCGCGCGGTGCGCCGCTCGATACGCTGGTCGCGGAACTGATGATCTACGCCAACAGCCAGTGGGGCGGCGAACTCGCCCGCGCGCAGGTGCCGGCGATCTATCGCGCCCAGTCCAGCGGCAAGGTGTTCATGACCACGGTGGCGTCGCCGCACCAGGGTCTTGGCGTCGCGCACTACACCTGGGCCAGTTCGCCGCTGCGCCGGATGGTCGACCTGATCAACCAGCGGCAGATCACGCGCTGGATCCGGGGCGAGCCGCCGTCGTATGCGCCCGGCAGCGAAGCCATGCTTGCCGCGATGCGCGCGTTCGAGCTCACCTACGAAGCCTATGCCGAGGCGCAGCGCACGCTGGAGCGCTACTGGTCGCTGGTCTGGATCCGGCAGCAGGGGCTGGCCACCATCGACGGCGAGCTGATCCGCGACAACCTGGTGCGCCTGTCCGGCGTCCCGGTGGTGGCGCGGGTGCCGTCGGTGCCGGAGCTGCCTTCTGGCACGCGCGTGCGGCTGGCCGTCGAGCGCATCGATCTCTACGACCTGGTGCTCGACCTGACGTTCAGCGAAGCGGTCGGGTAGCCCGGCCTGCATCCCGATAACGCATGACAGCCCGTGGCCGCTCGCCTAGAATCCGCGCCATGGTGACCTGCCCGCTTTCGCAGCCGATACCGTGGCTTCGCTGATCCGGCTGCCCAACCGCTACCCGGCGCCCGAGGCGCTTTTCCACGCGCCGCCGTTCTCCTTCGTCGCCCCGGCCGACCGCACGCTGATGCTGGCGGTGATCGCGTCGGTGCTGCTCCATGCATCGCTGATGGCGATGGGGTTCACGGCCCCGGGCGGTGCCAACCGGGCCGCTGCGCCGGCGCCGCTCGAAGTCGTGCTGGTCAACGCGCGGACCGAGGCAGCGCCGACCAAGGCGGACGTGCGCGCGCAGGTCAACCTGGACGGGGGCGGCAATACCGATGCGGCGCTGCGCGCCAAGACGCCGCTGCCGCAGTCGGCGACCGGTGTCGACGCGCCGGATCCCGCAGCTGCCGCGCGTGCCCGGGTCGAGCAGCTCGAGGCGGAAACCCAGCGCGTGATGGCGCAGATCAAGGCGACGGTGCCGATCGAAAGCCGCGAGCCGAACCCGGGGCCGCAGCCGGTGCCGCAGTCGCAATCGCTGCCAGTCCCCGGTTCCGCCGACCTGGCGTCGCGCAGCCTCGAGATGGCGCGGCTGCGGGCCGAACTGTCGAAGGAGTTCAGTGCCTACCAGGAGCGCCCGCGCAAGGCCTTCGTCGGCGCGCGCGCGCAGGAGTTCCGGTTCGCCCGCTATGTCGAGGACTGGCGCGGCAAGATCGAGCGCGTCGGCAACCTGAACTACCCCGACGAAGCGCGCCGGCAGAAGCTGTACGGCACGCTGGTGCTGACCGTTTCGGTGCGCAGGGACGGGTCGGTCGACAGCATCGAGGTCAACCGTTCGTCAGGCTTCAAGCTGCTCGACCAGGCGGCGATCCGCATCGTGGAACTGGCCGCGCCGTTCGCCGTGTTCCCGCCGGACATCGCGAAGGACATCGACATCCTCGCGATCACGCGCACCTGGAGCTTCACGTCCGCCGAGCAGTTCCAGGGCCAGTGAGGCGACCGGGACGATGAGCGATCGCTACGCCGTGTTCGGCAACCCGGTTGCGCACAGCCGGTCGCCTGCCATCCATGCGGCATTCGCACGCGACACCGGGCAGGACATCGCCTACGAGCGCATCCTCGCTCCGCTCGACGGTTTCGCGGCTGCGGTCCATGCCTTCCGCAGTGAGGGCGGGCGCGGGGCGAACGTCACCCTGCCGTTCAAGCGCGAGGCCTGGCAGCTTGCAACCGCCTGCAGTCCGCGTGCAGCCGCAGCCGAGGCGGTGAACACCCTGCGCTTCGATCCGGATGGCAGCGTCTTCGGCGACAACACTGACGGCGCCGGACTGGTGCGCGACATCCAGGACAACCTGGGACAGCCGCTGGCGGGCGCCAGGGTGCTGATGCTCGGGGCCGGAGGAGCGGCGGCCGGCGTCGTGCTGCCCCTGGTCGAGGCTGGCGTGGGCCTGCTGCATGTAGCCAATCGCACGGCTGCACGTGCCGAGGCGCTGGCCGCGCGCCACGCCGGGGCACCGGTGTCGGGCGGTGCGCTGGAGGCGATCGACGGCGAGTTCGACCTGATCGTCAACGCCACCTCGGCCAGCCTCGGCACCGAGGCGCCAGCGACCGGCAAGGCGCGGCTGGCGCCGGGCGGGCTTTGCTACGACATGATGTACTCGGCTGAACCGAGCCCCTTCCTTGCCGGGGCGGCGCGCGAGGGCGCGCGCATCGCCGATGGCATCGGCATGCTGGTCGAGCAGGCCGCTGAATCGTTCTTCCTGTGGCGGGGCGTGCGCCCTGCCACGGGCGGGCTGCAGCCCTGGCGCGGCCGCCGGCCTGGCCACTGACCTGCCTCGACTCGATCCGCCGCTCCGCCCGTGCGCACGATCTTCCGCTGGATCTTCCGACTGCTGCTGCTTGCGCTGGGCGTGTTGCTTGCGTGGCAACTCTGGCTGTTCGGCCATGTCGTCTACTGGAAGTACGAGAACCCGGTCGAGACGTCGTTCATGCGGATGCGACTCGACCAGGCGCAGCAGAAGGACGGGAAGGCCCGGTTGCGCCAGCAGTGGGTTCCGTACGACCGGATATCGATCCATCTGAAGCGGGCGATCATCGTCGCCGAGGACGACAAGTTCGTCGACCACGAAGGGTTCGACTGGGAGGCGATCCAGAAGGCCCTGGAACAGAACCGCAAGCAGGGGCGGGTGGTGCGCGGCGGGTCGACGATCAGCCAGCAGCTTGCGAAGAACCTGTTCCTGTCCGATGCGCGCACGCGCACCCGCAAGGTCCAGGAGGCCGCCATCACGCTGATGCTCGAACAGACGATGGACAAGCGCCGCATCCTCGAGATCTACCTGAACGTGATCGAATGGGGCAACGGCGTGTTCGGCGCCGAAGCCGCTGCGCGCCACTACTTCGGCGTGTCCGCATCGCAGCTGACGCCCGCGCAGGCCGCCCGCCTCGCGGCGATGGTCCCCAACCCACGCTACTACGACCGCAACCGCGGCTCACGCTGGCTCGCCCGCTACACCGAGATCATCCAGTCCCGCATGCCCCGCGCCACCGTACCGTGAACAATCCGGGAAACAATCCGGGTCAGAGACGATTTATGCGGGTAATCCGGGTCAGAGACGATTTGTGCCGCTTCAGCGCCTTGCGAACGGGCGACCTCGCTTGAGCGGGATCGCGGCTGGGCCTAATCTTGAGGCGACCCATTCGCGGAAGGTGTCGCTCCCGGTGGGCAGTCCGCCCCGGGTCGAGTCGCGTATGCAGGCGAGGTCGTCTGCGGGCAGGGTCTGCTCGAACAATCGCGCATAGGCTGTACGACGCGTCTTCGGTCGATCGCCCAGTTTTTCGTAAGCGGGGTGAGGTGTGATCCGGTCATCTGCCACGCCGAGCGCGTTGCACCGGAAGCTCGACCAGCGATAGGCGGCCGGCGAGGCGACCATGGCTGCGCGCACCGGATTCGCTTCGATGTACCGCATGCATCGGAGCAGGTAGGTCTCACTGTCCACCAGGCTGGCGTGGTATCGACCTTCCCATACCGTCCCGGTGCGCGCGTACCGTCGGTTCACATGGCGCGCGAATCGCGTGCCCAGCGATTGCATCAGGCCTGGAATCGAAGCCTCGCTGTCGCCAGTCATCAGCAGGTGCACATGATTCGTCATCAGGACATAGGCGTGGATCTGGCAGCCGCACCGGCCAGCGGCATCTGCCAGCCAGCGCAGATAGAGGCTGCAGTCGTCGTCAGCATGAAAGCACGTAGCCCGGTTGTTCCCGCGCTGGACGACATGCTGCGGCATCGAAGGAATGTGGAGTCTGGGGCGCCTGGGCATCTGCGCAGGGTGCGCGGGGCAGCCCAGGTGGCGCCAGTCCAGGGAACAAGGCTTGCCTGCGGATAGGCCTGTCTCGTGCGGCCAGGGCGGGAGCGCCTCATTGCGTCACGCAACGTCGACCCTGGACGACCCGGACGCCGTGGCAAATGGTCTCTGACCCTGATTGCCGCTGCGGGTTTCTGCAATAAATCGTCTCTGACCCGGATTAAGGGCGCATACAATCGCGCCATCTTTGAACGAGGCGGCGAGCCAGTGCCATGGCCGATGTCGACGAACCGCGCAGCGTGCAGGAATCCCTGCAGGAGATCACGGATCTCCTGCGGCGGCAGCGCGTGGTCGAGTCGCTGGCGCATCGCGAGGGCGAGGGCCGCAGTGCCAGCCTGACCGATCGCCAGCCGCTGGTCGATTCGCTGGTGCACAAGCAGAACGAGGCGGAGCTGCAGTCGCGCCTGGATGCGCTGCACCCGGCCGACGTGGCGCTGATCCTCGAGGCGCTGCCGCTCGACGATCGCCTGCGGGTCTGGCAGCTGGTCAAGGCCGACCGCGACGGCGAGATCCTGCTCGAGGTGTCGGACGCGGTCCGGGAAACGCTGATCGCGGACATGGACCGCGGCGAGCTGGTGGCCGCGACCGAACAGCTCGATACCGACGAGATCGCCGACCTCGCGCCCGACCTGCCGGACGAGGTCATCGCGGACCTGTTCAAGTCGCTGTCGGCCGAAGAGCGCGAACAGCTCCGCGAGGCGTTGTCGTATCCGGAGGACAGCGTCGGCGGCCTCATGGATTTCGAGATGGTCACCATCCGCGAGGACGTGACGATCGAGGTCGTGCTGCGCTACCTGCGCCGCCTCGACGAGTTGCCCAGCAACACCGACAAGCTGTTCGTGGTCGACCGCAAGGGGCTGCTGCGCGGCGTGCTGCCGCTGAAGAAGCTTCTGGTGAACGAGCCCGAGATCGAGGTCTCGACGCTGGTCGACCGCAACGTGGTCAGCTTCCATCCGGACGACGACGCGCGCGACGTGGCGACCGCGTTCGAGCGCTATGACCTGATCTCCGCGCCGGTGGTCGACGACCAGGGCGAGGTGCTCGGCCGGCTGACCGTCGACGTGGTCGTCGACTACATCCGCGAGGTGTCCGAGGCCGAGAAGCTGAAGGCGAGCGGCCTGCGGGAGGAAGAGGACATCTTCGCGCCGGTCTGGGACAGCCTGAAGAACCGCTGGACCTGGCTGGCGGTCAACCTGGTGACCGCATTCATCGCTTCGCGCGTGATCGGCGCATTCGAGGGCTCGATCGAGAAGCTGGTGGCGCTCGCGGCACTGATGCCGATCGTCGCCGGCATCGGCGGCAATGCCGGCAACCAGACCATCACCATGATCGTGCGTGCGCTCGCGCTCGGCCAGATCAGCCGCGACAGCGCGCGCAAGCTGTTCGTCAAGGAAATCACCATTGCGCTGATCAACGGCGTGGTGTGGGGCAGCATCGTCGGCGGCGTGGTCTGGCTGTTCTACGGCAGCATCCCGCTGTCGATCGTGATCATGGCCGCGATGACGCTCAACCTGCTGCTCGCGGCGCTGGCCGGCGTGCTGATCCCGCTGGGTCGCCGCTGGCTGCAGCGCGACCCCGCGATGGGCTCCTCGGTGCTGATCACCGCGCTCACCGACAGCGGCGGCTTCTTCATCTTCCTGGGTCTGGCGACGCTGTTCCTGGTCTGAAGCCTTCGCCCTTGACCGCGACCGGCGGCGCCTTTCCCGCGCGGCGGGTGGAGTGGACGGAGCGGCAATCGTGTCTGCGCCGGTGGACGTGGGGCGACGCCATGCATACGCTGTGCGCTTCCTGCCTTTCCCGTCCAACGCCGTTGCGCTTCCGGAGCCGTACCCGATGAACCCAGTCGCCCCCCTGCATGCCCGTGCCGCGATGCTCGCCGCCGCTTCGATGCTCGTCGCGATCCTGTCCGGCTGTGCGGCGCTGGGCGGCTCGGCGCCAGCGAAGGTCTACCGGGGAGCGCTGGTCGATCCGAAGGGCATGAGCCTCTACACCTTCACTGGGGATGCCGGCGGCAAGAGCGCCTGCGTCGCTGCCTGCGCGAAGCGCTGGCCGCCCCTCGCGGCGACGGCGTCGGACCGCCCGGCCGGCAGCTTCACCCTCATCGTCCGCGACGATGGCAGCCTGCAGTGGGCCTACAAGGGTCAGCCGCTCTACACCTGGATCAAGGACATCCGGCCCGGAGACCGTGGCGGCGAAGGGTTCAACCAGGCGTGGAATCTGGCCCGCCCCTGAGCACGCCGCCCGTCTCCGGCCTCGCGGAATCCAGCACCCGGCCGAGTTCGCGCGCGACCCACTGCTGGCGCTGGCGATCCGGGTACGTCGGCAGGTCGCATCCTGTGCGGGCTGCACGAAGTCATCCCGTAGAATGGCGCCAAACGCCGCCTGGCGTCCCGGAGACCTCGATGCTGATCAAGCGCCCGGACGACATCCGTCCGTCAGAGATTACCCCCCGATCGGTGTACGACGACCGGCGCAGCTTCATGCTCGGCGCAGGCGCGATCGCCCTGGCCGGCAGCGGCATGCTGCCCGGTGCCGCACAGGCACAGGTGCGCGAGAAGATCGCCGGACTGCGGCCCGCCCCGGCGGCCTACACGCTGAAGGATCCGCTGAACACCTACGAGCAGATCACCTCGTACGTGAACTTCTACGAGTTCGGCACCGACAAGTCCGATCCGCTGCGCAACTCGAAGAACTTCCGCACCCGGCCATGGACGGTCTCGGTCGAGGGCGAGGTGCGCAAGCCGCGCACCTTCAGCATCGAAGAGCTGCTCAAGCTGGCGCCGATCGAGGAGCGCATCTACCGGCTGCGCTGCGTCGAGGCATGGTCGATGGTCATCCCCTGGGCCGGCTATTCGCTGTCCGAACTGATCCGGCAGGTCGAGCCGACCGCGAACGCGAAGTTCGTCGAGTTCCACACGCTGGCCGATCCCAAGCAGATGCCCGGCCTGAAGGATCCGGTGCTGCAGTGGCCATATGTCGAGGGCCTGCGCATGGACGAGGCGATGAACCCGCTCACCCTGCTCGGGCTGGGCCTGTACGGTGAGCTGTTGCCGAACCCGAACGGTGCGCCGGTGCGGCTGGTGGTGCCGTGGAAGTACGGCTTCAAGAGTGGCAAGTCGATCGTGCGCATCCGCTTCGTCGAGCAGATGCCGACCACGGCGTGGATGCGCTCCGCACCGAGCGAGTACGGGTTCTATTCGACCATCCGCGCTGGAGCCAGGCGCGCGAGCGGCGCATCGGCGAGTTCTTCAAGCGCGAGACGCTGATGTTCAACGGCTATGCCGAGCAGGTCGCGTCCTTGTACACGGGCATGGACCTGCGCAAGCAGTTCTGATCGCAGTGCCTGCGGCCGGGGCACGTATCGCGTGCGACCGGCCGTTTCCCGCGGTCGCCACGCCACCCGCCCCGGCCTAGTCTGGCCGCTGCGTATGCGGGGATTGGCCTCGCACTCGCCACCGGGGATTGCACCCTGGTGCGTCGCGCATTCCGCGCGAAAGCCGTGGTGCCTTGGCGATGCCGGCTGTTGTCCGGCGGCGTTGCGGTCCTGCGGTGTTCACCCCTCGGGGACGTCCACGTCCCCGGCAGGGGGTCCGTGCGTCCCCGATTCCTGTTCGGAGGACGCATGGATCAGTGGTTCATGGAGTCGTACCTGCGGTGGCTGGGGCAGGCGAGTGACGCGGAGCTGATCGGCCGGAAGGATGCGGTCGCGATCGCGTTGTTGCAGGCCGGTATCGACAGTGAATTGAGCCGGGTGCTGTATGACCTGATCCTCGAGGAAGTCGATGCCCGCGAGCAGGTGGCGCGCATGCGCCGCGTGCGCCGCAGGCGGCCGGTGGCCAGGATCAGGCCCGTGAAGGTGGCGGACGATGTCGAAGGCGGCAGCTGATGGGCCGCCTGCACGACTGGCATCGACGCTGGCGGGACGATCGATGGCTGCAGGATCGCTGGCGGTGGCGGCAGTTGAAGGTCCGGTGGTGGTTGTGGTGGGTCGGCAGCGTGCGTCATCGCCGGTGCATCCAGGCCTTGCGTGCGCTGGTCGGCCTGTTGTGGTGGTTGCTGGTCCGGCTGCTTCCGTGGCTGCTGGCCTGGCTTTGCGACCGCGACGGTGCCGGCAGCCGTCCGCCGGTCCAGGAACCGCCGCGCGAGCGGTGAGACCCGGGCAGGGGGCACCATGAAGCGTTGCAGCAGTCCGTAGCAGTGCAGCACGGCCGGGGGGCGCGAGTCCCCCGGTCTTTCCCACGTTGCCGGAACGCCGGCGGCTGGAGAGAATAGGACCATCGTGAACGAACCGGTTGCTGGTGCTCCCTTGCGTGACCCGCTGCTCGGCTGGGCTGGCCTCGATGCCTCCGGCCGCGTCGTCTCGCTTGGCGGCAGGCTGGCCGGGATGCCGGGCTGCGAGGGGTCGTCCCTGGTCGATGGCGCATTCAGGGCGGGGCTGCGCATCGGGGCGATGCTTGCAGATGCGCTTCGCGAACCGTCCAGCGTCGAGCGGTTCCTGCGCGAGGCGGCTGCCGTCGGCCAGTCCGCCGGTCAGTCGCCCGGCCCGCGCATCCATCGCTGCCGGATCGCCTGGGCCAGTGTCGACGATCCGGCCGCGAATGCATCGGCGCACGCGTCGGAGGAATCCAAGCCTGCCGCCGGGCCTGCCCTTTCGCTGCTGCTGCGCTGTGAACATCCGGCGGCCGGTGCGCCGCGTTTTGCGGCGGAGTTCCACGAGTGGGTACCCGAAGGACAGGCTGCAGCGTCTGCCGGCCGCCTGCCGGTGGTGCCTTCTCCCCTCGCACCTTCGTCGATGGCGCCGTCGAATCCCGGCGAAGCCGGAATCTGGCGGCTGGGCAGTGCACTCTATGCGGCGACCGTGGCACCGGCGCCGGACCGGCCGGCCGGGCTCATCCGCTTCGCGTTGCATCCGGTCGCCCTGCCGCGGCTGGCCGCGGTGGACGACCTCGATCCCTGGATCGCCGCCGCGCTGGCCCGGCTCGCGTCGAGCGCCGCGATGCTCGGCATCGAAGCGGTGGCCGCCCGTACCGGCACCCGCGAACTGACGGTCTGGGTCCGCGACGGGACAGGATGCGCCCGGCTGTGCGAACACTGGTTGTCGGCGATGACCGCCAGTCCGCTGCTGGGCAGCCGCTGTCGCCTCGCGGTCGGGCCGGTGGCCGCATGGTGCGTGATCCCGGCAGACGGGGAGGTGCTCGGCTACCTGCTCGACGCACTCGATGCCGTCTATGCGCTGGCCGATCCACGGCCGACGCGGCCGCCGATCCCGGTCAGCAGCATTGCGCGCGAGCGCGACGTCGCCGAGCGGCGCGATGCGCTGACCGGCACCCTGGTCGAACTCGTCGCGTCAGGGCGTGCACGACTGGTGGCCGAGCCGATCATCGATGCGCCGACCGGGCTGCAGGCCGGCATGCACCTGCGCGCCGAGTTCCGTTCGCTGTTCGCGGTGGCCGATCTGATCGACTACCTGCCCGACATCGTCGAGGACGATGCCGCCGCCGATGCGTTGAACGCATGGCTGGCCGCCGCGATCCGGGCGGCCGCGCCGGCACTGGCCGGCGGCGATCGCCGCACGCTCCAGGTCCGGATCGCACCGGCGCAGTTGCGCCGCTTCGATTCGCTGGGTCCGGTGATCGCCGCGCTGAAGGACGCGGGTGCGGGTGCGGGCGATGTCCCCTGCCTGATGCTGCCCGAGGCGGCCGTGCACCGCGACGCCTACCTGGTGATCGATGCCGCGGCCGGGGTGTCCGCGCTCGGCGCGACGATCGGCATCGATGACTATCGCGGGCTGTTGCCGCCGGCGCAACTGGCGCAGGCCGGCATCGGTGCGTTGAGGCTGCACCGCTCGCTGGTGCGTGAGCTCGCCGAACGTGCGTTCGCCGGCGCACGCCTGCGCGACCTGCTGGCGCGCGCGCGGACCAGCGGGCTGTCGGTGCTGGTGGCCGGGCTGTCCGACCGGGAGACGGTGGCCGCCGCCGGCGCCGCGGGCGCGCTCCAGCTGTCCGGTCCGGTGTTCGGCCGGCCGCGGCGATTCGCACCCGCGCCGGCGTCCCCGCCCGTTTCCGCATCATCTCCCTGACCCTGCCACTTCCCAGGCTGGAGCGCCCGATGGCCAAGGACCTGTTCGAACTGATCGCCGACCTGGCGCACGATGAGCTGCCGTTCAGCGAGATCCACCTCGTCGAAGGCGCACCGCTTGCGCTGAAGCTGCCAGGCGGCCTGCGCGACCTCGATGACGAGGGGCCCGTGCCGAGGGGCGCGATCGAACAGTTCCTCGATCGCGTGCTGCCCGGCTGGCAGCCGGCGCTCGCCCGTTGCCAGTCGATCGACGCCGCCGTCGAACTGCCCTCCGAGACGCGCCTGCGGGTGAACGTGCACTGGGCGAACGCCCGGCAGAGCCTGCGCCTGGTGATGCGCCGCATCCCGCGCGATCCGCTGCTGCTGAAGGACACCGGCCTGCCGCCTTTCCTGCCCAGGCTGCTGCTCGAGAGCGGCAAGGGGCTGGTGATCGTGACCGGGGCGACCGGCGCGGGCAAGACGACGACGCTGTTCGCGGCGCTGCGCCACATCATGGAGCAGCGCGAAGCGCCGCCGCACATCATCACCATCGAGGAGCCGATCGAGTACGTCCTGCGCCGGCCCCGCGGCGTGGTGACCCAGCGCGAGGTCGGGGTCGACACGGCGAGCTTCTCGCACGGGCTGCGCGAGGCGCTGCGGCAGGGCCCGGACGTGATCATGGTCGGAGAGGTGCGCGACCGCGACACCGCAGACACGATGCTGCGTGCCGCGGAGTCCGGCCACCTGGTGCTGGCGACCGTGCATTCGAGCTCCGCCGATGGCGTGATCAGCAAGATCGTCTCGCTGTTCCATCCCGACGAGCAGGCGCAGAGCCGGCATGTGCTGAAGAACGTGCTGATCGGCGTCGTCTGCCAGGTGCTGCTGCCGAAGCTGCAGCGCGACGGCTTCGCGCTGGCGGCCGAGATACTGATCAACAGCCCGCAGGTCGCGCGTGCGATCGAGGATCCGGCGCGGCTGTCGACGCTGCGCGACTTCATGCGGCGTTCCGAAGACCGGCAGTCGCGCCTGCTCAACGACGTGCTGGTCGACCTGGTGCGCGCACGCCGGGTCTCGCGCTCGGACGCCCTGCTTGCGAGCTATGACCGGCAGGACCTGCTGCCCGCGCTCGATCGCATGGCCGGCGACCCGGACGACGGCGTGCGCTGAGGGGCAGCGCCGGCCGCCTCGAACGACCGCGCGCATCCGGCACCGACTCAGGCGGGCCTGGCCCTCGTCCTTGCCTTGAACGCGATCGCGGCCAGCAGCATCCCGAGCCCGACCGCCAGCCCGTTGCCCACGCGCACGAAGGGCGTCGCGCCCTCGTAGCCCTGCACCTGTCCGCGCAGCACGGCTTCGCTGAAGGGATCGGCCACCGCCAGGACGCGCCCGCGCGGATCGATCACCGCGGTCATGCCGGTGTTGGTGGCGCGAAGCATCGGCCGCCCCGTCTCGAGCGCGCGCATGCGCGCGATCTGCAGGTGCTGCGGCTGCGCCAGCGAGCGGCCGAACCATGCGGTGTTGGATACATTGACGAGGATCGTCGCTTCCGGCAGCTGGCGGATGATCTCTTCGCCGAACGCATCCTCGTAGCAGATGTTGATCGCCACCTTCTGCCCGGACAGTTCCATCGGCCGCTGGTCAGGGGTGCCGCGGGTGAAGTCCTGCATCGGGATCTGCAGCCAGTGCACGACCCATCCGAACAGCGGTGGCACGAATTCCCCGAAGGGCACCAGATGCTGCTTGCGGTACACCTGTACCGGCGCTGTGCCGACGCTGAACAGGCTGTTGAAGTACTCGCGCCCGTCCAGGGAACGTTCGACCATGCCGAGCAGGATGTCGGCGCGGCGCGTGCGTGCATGGTCGACCAGCCGTGCCAGGTAGTCGTTCGGCAGGCGATCCGAGAACAGCGGCAGCGCCGTCTCGGGCAGCACGACCAGTTGTGCATCGCCGCTTGCCTGGATCAGGCGCCAGTAGGTGTCGAGCGTCTCGACCACCCGCGATTCCTCCCACTTCAGGTCCTGCGGGATGTTCCCCTGAAGCAGCGCGACCTCGATCGGGGCACCGACCGGCGTCGTCCAGTCGACACGCGAAAGCAGGGCACCGGAGCCCCATGCGAGGCCGATCGCAACCAGTGCCGCCGCGCGCGGGCGCGGGCCTGCCGGGGACGGCCGCCATGGCAGGCAATACCAGATCACGGCCGCGCTGAAGGCGACCGCCATCGACACCAGGTAGACCCCGCCCACCGGCGCGTAACCCGCGAGCGGGCTGGCTGCGGCCACCTGCGAATAACCGATCGCCTGCCAGCCGAAACCCGTGAACAGCCAGCCGCGCAGCCATTCGGTCAGCACCCATAGCGCCGGGAAGGCAGCGAGCCACGCCGCGCCCGCCCGCACGTGGTGCAGCAGCCAGAAGCACAGCGCCGGGAACAGGGCCAGGTAGGCGCAGAAGCCGAGCGTGGCGATCGCCGCCAGCGGGCCCGGCATCGCGCCATAGACGTTCAGGCTGACATGCACCCACGACACGCCGGCGAGGAAGCAGCCGAGTCCGAACGCGAAGCCGCGCAGGCCGGCAGCGCCGCTGCCGGGCGCCGAAGCCACCAGCCATGGGGCTGCAGCGAGCACGAACGGCGCGAGCCACGGCAGGTGGAACGGTGCGAATGCGAGCGTGGCTGCGCCGCCGGCCGCGAAGCTTGCGGCGAGCGCCGCTGCCGGGCGCTGCAGCAGGGCCTTCACTGTCCTTCGACGGCCGGGGTACGGATCACCTGCACCAGGTGAAGCCGGCGGCGGTCTGCGCGCAGGACCAGGAACTCGCAGTCGCCGAGGCCGATGCGGTCGTTTCGCCGGGGTACGCGGCCGAACGCATTGACCACAAGGCCGCCGACGGTGTCGTAGTCCTCGGTCGCGAACGACGCGTCGATGCGCTCGTTCAGGTCTTCGATCGGGGTCGCGGCCTTGACCCGGTAGATGCCGCGGTCGGGATCGACCTCGATGATGTCGCCATCTGCATCCTCGAAGTCGTACTCGTCCTCGATGTCGCCGACGATCTGCTCGATCACGTCCTCGATGGTGACCAGTCCGGCGACGCCGCCGTACTCGTCCACCACCACCGCCATGTGGTTGCGGCTGCGGCGGAAGTCGCGCAGCAGCACGTTCAGCGGCTTGGCTTCGGGGACGAACACCGCCGGCCGCAGCATCCCGCGGAGGTTGCCTTCGTCCTCGGCGTAGAAGCGCAGCAGGTCCTTGGCATGCAGGATGCCGATGACCTCGTCCTTGCCGCCATCGATCACCGGGAAGCGGGAATGCCCGGCCGCGACGACCTGGCGGATGATCCGGGCGGGCTCGTGGCCGATGTCGATGAACTCGATCTGGGCGCGCGGCAGCATCACGCCGCCCGCGTCGAGTTCGGACACCTCGAGCACGCCCTCGATCATCGACAGCGCTTCCTCGTCGAGCAGGTTGCGCTCCGACGCGCTGCGCAGCAATTCGACCAGCTGGTCGCGGTCTTCCGGCTCGCGCAGCAGCAGCGTGCCGAGCCGGGTCAGCCAGCCGGGTTTACTGTCGTCGTTCATGCCGTGGATGGAGGAATGTCGACGGGCATTGTCGCATGGCGCGGGTGCTCGGCGTCCCAGGGGTCGCCGAGTCCGAGCGCCGCCACCAGTCGCGATTCCAGTCGCTCCATCCGGGCCGCTTCACGGTCCTCGAGATGGTCGTAGCCACGCAGGTGGAGCACGCCGTGGACGACGAGGTGCGCGAGATGGGCCTCGAAGGACTTGCCTTGCGCTCGTGCCTCGCGCGAGACGATCGCGGGGCAGATGGCGATGTCGCCGTGCACGCCGGCAGGCATGGCGTCGATCGCGTAGGGGAAGGACAGCACGTTCGGCGCATAGTCGCGGCCGCGGAACCGGCCGTTCAGCGCGATGGCCTCGGTGCGCGAGACGAAGCGCACGGTGATCTCCGCGCCTGGCGCTGCACGCCGGCCGGGCACCGGCCCCAGCGCATGGCGCACCCAGCGGACGATCCGCGCTGCCGGCGGCAGGCGCGTGCTGCGGCTGGGGTTCTGCACCACGATGCGATGGGCGGTGGGGGGCACGGCGTCGCGGGATCAGGGCGTATCGTCGGCGGCGGCCTGGCGCTTCTCGTAGGCGTCGACGATGCGCTGGACGATCGGGTGGCGGACCACGTCGGCCGAACTGAAGTAGGTGAAGCCGATGCCCTCGACCTTGTCGAGCACCGAACGCGCATCGACCAGCCCGCTCTTCTGCCCGCGTGCGAGGTCGATCTGCGTGACGTCGCCGGTGATCACGGCGCGCGTGCCGAAGCCGATGCGGGTGAGGAACATCTTCATCTGTTCCGGCGTGGTGTTCTGCGCCTCGTCCAGGATGATGAACGACTGGTTGAGCGTGCGGCCGCGCATGTAGGCAAGCGGGGCCACTTCGATCGCACTGCGCTCGAACAGGCGGCCGACCTTGTCGAACCCCATCAGGTCGTACAACGCGTCGTACAGCGGCCGCAGGTAGGGATCGACCTTCTGCGCGAGGTCGCCGGGCAGGAAGCCGAGGCGCTCGCCGGCCTCGACCGCGGGGCGCACCAGGACGATGCGCTTGACCTGGTCGCGTTCGATCGCGTCGACCGCGCTGGCCACTGCCAGGTAGGTCTTGCCGGTGCCGGCCGGCCCGATTCCGAAGGTGATGTCGAATTCGCGGATCTGTTCGAGGTACTGCTGCTGCGCCTGCGTGCGCGCATGCAGGTCGTGGCGCCGCGTGATCAGCGCCGGCGCAGCGGGCGATGCGGCCACGTCCGTGGAACCGGCAGCCGCGCCGCCGATGCGCCCGGCTTCGACGAGGCCGAGCTGCACGTCTTCCAGCGAGACCTCGCGGTCGGCGCCGGCATAGAAGCGCTTGAGCGCCGAGATGCCGATGCGCGCGCGGTCGAGTTCGCCGGTGAGCGAGAACGTCGCGCCGCGCCGCGCGATCTTCACGGACAGGATGCGCTCGATCGCGCGCAGGTTCTCGTCGAGCGCGCCGCACAGGTTGGCCAGGCGCGGGTTGTCCACTGGCGTGAACGAGACCTGCAGCGTGCTGGCGCGCCCGGCCAGCGCGCGAGGCGTGTCCGTCGTTCCGGTGCGCTGGCCGTCCTTGCGGGTGCCGGTGTTCGCCGCGCGCGCGCTCATCGGTCGCCGCCGGCAGGGGCGTACGCCGCTTCGCCGATGCGGCCGTCCGCGCGCGACCCGGGCACCATCCCGCGCAGCGTATGCGCGCGCGCCTCGGTGATGTCGAGGTCGATCATCTGGCCGACCAGCCGCGGGTTGCCGGGGAAGTTCACCACCCGGTTGTTCGACGTGCGCGCGGCGAACTCTGCCGGATCGCGGCGTGACGGACCGGTGACCAGCACCCGTTGCCGGGTGCCGACCATCGACTGGCTGATCTCCGCGGCCGTTGCATCGACCAGCGCCTGCAGCCGGCGCACGCGCGCATTCTTCTCGGCCGGCGGTACGTCATCGGCGAGGTTCGCTGCTGGCGTGCCCGGGCGCGCGCTGTAGGCGAAGCAGTAGCTGCCGTCGAACGCCATCGATTCGGCGAGCTTCATCGTCTGCATGAAATCCTCTTCTGTTTCGCCGGGAAACCCGACGATGAAATCCGACGTGATCGAGATCGCCGGGCAGGCCTGGCGCAGCCTGCGCACGATCGACTTGTATTCGAGCGCGGTATAGCCGCGCTTCATCGCCGCGAGCACGCGGTCGGAGCCGGACTGCACCGGGAGGTGCACATGCGCGGCCAGCCTGGGCAGCCGCGCATGCGCTTCGACCAGGCGTTCGCTGAACTCGCGCGGATGCGAGGTGGTGTAGCGCACCCGGTCGATGCCGGGAATCTCGCACACATGGTCGAGCAGTTCGGCGAAGTCGGCATCGGGTTCGCCGTGCCCGCCGGTGCCGCGCCAGGCGTTCACGTTCTGGCCGAGCAGCGTCACCTCGCGCACGCCGCGCTGCGCCAGTTCGGCGACTTCCACCAGCACGTCTTCCAGTCGCCGGGATATCTCCTCGCCGCGGGTGTAGGGAACGATGCAGTAGCTGCAATACTTGCTGCAGCCTTCCATCACGGAGACGAAGGCGGCTGCACCGTCCACCCGGGCCGGCGGCAGGTTGTCGAACTTCTCGATTTCCGGGAACGAGATGTCGACCTGGGGCCGTCCGCTCGCCATCCGGCGTTCGATCATTTCCGGCAACCGGTGCAGCGTCTGCGGGCCGAACACGAGGTCGACATAGGGCGCGCGGCCGATGATCGACTCGCCCTCCTGGCTGGCGACGCATCCGCCGACGCCGATCAGCACCCCCGGGCGGGCGGCCTTGATCTCCCGCGCGCGCCCGAGGTCGTGGAACACCTTCTCCTGCGCCTTCTCGCGCACCGAGCACGTGTTGAACAGGATCACGTCGGCATCGGCCGGGTCGGCGACCTGCTCGAGCCCGTTGCGGGCGTGCAGGATGTCCGCCATCTTCTCCGAGTCGTACTCGTTCATCTGGCAGCCGAAGGTACGGATGTAGAGCTTGCGCATGTGGCGGCGGCAGCCCGGGTTCAGCGCGTACGCAACCGCTGGAGCTCTTCGGGCGTCAGCAGGAACATGCGCAACACGTCGCCGTTGGCGTCGAACACGACGTAGGCTGCGGCTCGCTGGGGAATCTGGGCATGCAGGAGGGTGCGGTTGTTCTGGTCGACGATGATGCCGCCCGGCGCCATCCGGAACAGCCGGGAATCGATCCGCACCATCGGCAGCGGCAGGTTCGGGTCGGCGGTCAACACGCCGAGCGCACCGTTTGCCGGCAGGTTGCGCTGGAACTGGGCCCGGGCCTCGGTCGACCCGAGGGTCATGCTGCCCGCCGTACCCAGCGCGAGCAGGAGCGTGAGCATGCGCAGGGACCGGAAGGCGCGCCGATCCATGCGGCGGCCCGCCGGGCCGGCTTCGGGACAGACGGACTGAGCGACCTGGAAAATGGACCCGGTCTCCGGAATACTTGGTGGCGAATCAGGGATTTGAACCCCGGACCAACGGATTATGATT
>LNFM01003408.1_pt1 | contig 59654 bp, 60 predicted proteins | sample 596031 | NCBI WGS metagenome assembly LNFM01 (sample SAMN04254537, study PRJNA301005) | activated carbon metagenome | isolation source: dual media filters at the Ann Arbor, Michigan drinking water treatment plant | place: USA: Ann Arbor | reverse complement strand
GCCCGCGCACCCTCGGCAACATCATCAACCGCGTCTTCGACTCGTCGGGTCCGGAAGGCAAGGTTCGCGGCACGCCGCAGCAGATCATCGAGAAATATCAGCAACTGGCGCGGGATGCGCAGTTGTCGAACGATCGGGTGGCGGCGGAGAACTTTCTGCAGCACGCCGAGCATTACACTCGGATGCTGGCCGAGGCGATGCGCGAGCAGGCGGCCGAGCAGGAAGCACGCCAGCAGCAGTTCGGCCAGCAGGGCGGACAGCAGGGTGGCCAGAACGGCGGCCAACAAGGCGGGCAACAGGGTGGGCAACAGGGTGGGCAGCAGGGTGGCCAGAATGGCAACCGTGACCGCCAGGACTATCGCGAGCGCAGCAACGAGCCGCGTTTCGACCGCGACCGCAATGATCGCGTCGAGCGGCCGGAACGCAGCGGCGAGCGGCAGGACCGGAGCGAGTTCCGGTCGGACTATCGCGGCGACGAGCGCGACCGGCGTGATTCGGGATCGGACGAACAGCCCGCCGTGGTGGAGGTCATCGACCTTGGCGATGGCGACGACAGCGGTCTGATCGAGACGCCGGAGGCGCGCAGCCTTGCGGCAGTGGAAGCGCCGGACGCCCCGGCCCGCGAGGAGCGCAGCAATCGCCGGGCGCGGGGGCCGCGAAAGCCGAAGCCTGCCGCAAGTGGCGACGATGCGCCGCCGAAGGAAGCTGCCGAATAAAACCGGGCGCCTTTGCGCCTCGTGAACAGAGTTTGAGGCCGTGGGAGCGATCCCGCGGCCTTTCTGCTGCGCGAGTCTGTTGTGGCCGCTGCCTGCGCGCCGGGGGCGCGGGCCGAAATTCAAAAAGGGCAATGTTTGGAAAACTGTCACTGGAAACCGTATGCGTTGCCGCGTAACAAAGTCTAGCCAGCCTACGGCAAACCCCGGGTGACGCCTGCCAGCAGCGCTTGCGGGCAGGGCACGGCGGGCCGGCCAACACAGGAGGATAGAAACGATGACCATGAAAACTGCCTTCGGGATGACGGTGAGCCTTGTGGCAATGCTGTCGGCCTCGGTTGCGTCCGCGCAATCGCTTGCCGAGATCGAAGCTGCGGCGAAGGCCGAAGGGATGCTGTCGACCATTGCACTACCGCATGACTGGTGCGGCTATGGCGAGGTGATCGCCGGGTTCAAGGCGAAGTATCCGGAAATCACGGTGAACGAGTTGAACCCCGATGCGGGGTCCGCCGACGAGATCGAGGCGGTGAAGGCGAACAAGGACAACAAGGGTCCGCAGGCGCCTGACGTGCTGGACGTGGGTCTGGCCTTCGGTCCGCAAGCAAAGGCCGAAGGGCTGACCCAAGCGTACAAGGTTGCGACCTGGGCCGAGATCCCGGATGCGATCAAGGATGCCGAAGGGCATTGGTACGGCGACTACTACGGCGTGATGTCCTTCATCGTGAACAAGGACCTGGTCGAGAACGTCCCGCAGGACTGGGCGGATCTTCTGAAGCCTGAATATGCCGGCATGGTGGCGCTGGCGGGCGATCCGCGCGCGTCGAACCAGGCGATCCTCGGGGTTCTGGCTGCAGGCATGTCGACGGGCGCTGCGCCCGGCGCAGAGGCCGGCAAGGCGGGGCTTGAGTTCTTCAAGCAGCTGAACGACGCAGGCAACTTCGTTCCGGTGATCGGCAAGGCCGGCACGCTGGCACAAGGCACCACGCCGATCATGATCATGTGGGACTACAACGCACTTGCTGCGCGCGACACGCTGGCCGGGAACCCCCCGGTCGAGGTCGTGGTGCCGAAGTCGGGCGTGCTTGCCGGTGTCTATGTGCAGGCGATTTCTGCCTATGCGCCGCAGCCGAATGCCGCGAAGCTGTGGATGGAATACCTCTACAGCGACGAAGGTCAGCTTGGCTGGCTGAAGGGCTATTGCCACCCGGCGCGCTTCAACGCGATGGCCGCCGCAGGCAAGATCCCGCAGGAGCTGCTGGACGCTCTGCCGCCGGCTGAGTCCTACGAGGCCGCCTACTTCCCGACACTGGAAGAGGTGGACGCGAACAAGGCCGCCGTTGTCGAAGGCTGGGACGCGACCGTCGGCGCCAACGTCGAGTAAGCAGAACCACTTGCCCCGCCCCGGCTTGACCGGGGCGGGGTGATCCTTACCGGGGCCGACAGACGCCACGGAAGATCGACAGGCGAGGGAGACAGATGTCTGAAAACCGCCCCGACCAACGGCGAAAGTTCCGCTTTCCGGTGGAATGGCTGGGTATCCTGCCATTCGTGACCTTTGCGGTTCTTTTCCTGATCCTGCCGACGATGAAGATCGTCGTGGGGGCGTTTCAGACGCCCGAGGGCGGCTTCACGCTGCAGAACCTGATCGACCTGAACACCGATTCCATCCGCAGCGCCTATTGGACGTCGATCAAGCTGTCGCTGATCACCGCGCTTCTGGGCTGTGCCGTAGGGTTTGCGATGGCGGCGGCGGTGGTGTTCGGTGGGTTGCCGAAGCGCATCCGCGGGCCGCTGCTGACATTTTCGGGCGTGGCCTCGAACTTTGCCGGCGTGCCGCTGGCGTTCGCGTTCATTGCCACGCTTGGCCCTGCGGGTCTGGTGACTCTGTGGCTGCGCAATGACTTTGGCATCAACCTGCGCGCCTACGGGTTCAACCTGTTGTCGTTCTGGGGCTTGGTGATCACCTACCTCTTTTTCCAGATTCCGCTGATGATCCTGATCATCACCCCCGCGCTTGACGGGTTGAAACGCGAATGGCGCGAGGCGGCCGAGGTGCTGGGAGCAACCGGCGCGCAGTATTGGCGGATGGTGGCGTTTCCGATCCTGTTCCCGTCGTTGCTTGGCACCTTTGCGCTTCTGTTCGCCAATGCCTTTGGCGCGGTGGCGACGGCGTTCGCGTTGACCGGGCCGCAGTTGAACATCGTGCCGATCAAGCTGTTCGCGCAGATCAGGGGCGATGTGCTGGGCAATCCGAACCTTGGTTATGCGCTGGCGTTCGGGATGATCGTGATCACCGGGCTTGCCAATGTGCTTTACATCGTCTTGCGCACCCGGTCGGAGAGGTGGCTGAAATGACCCGGTTCTTTGCCTGGAGCGCATTGCTGCTGGGGTGCCTCTACTTCCTGCTGCCGCTGGTCGGGATGACCGAATTCAGCCTGAAGATGCGGCGGGGGGAATATTCGTTCGACGCCTACATGCGCGTGTTCGAGGACCCGCGCTTTTGGGAGACGTTCAGCTATTCGCTGACGCTGGCGGCGGCGACCATCGTGTTTGGCGTGTTTCTGGTGGTGCCGACGGCCTATTGGGTGCGGTTGAAGCTGCCGCAGGCGCGCCCGGTGATCGAGTTCATCACGCTGCTGCCGCTGGTCATTCCGGCGATCGTCATCGTGTTCGGCTATATCCGGCTTTACAACACCTCGTCCTTCCTGCCGCTGACCGGGTCTGCGGTCGGCACGGATATTCTTCTGACGATGGGCTATGCGACGCTGGCCTTGCCCTACATGTACCGGGCGGTCGATACCGGATTGCGCACGATTGATGTCGGCACCCTGACCGAGGCGGCGCAAAGCCTTGGGGCGGGGTGGTTCACCATTTTGGCGCGGATCATCCTGCCGAACGTGCTGGTGGCGGTGTTGTCCGGTGCGTTCCTGACGCTGGCCATCGTGATCGGCGAGTTCACCATGGCGGCGCTCTTGAACCGGCCGGCGTTCGGGCCGTTCATGCAGCTTCTGGGGGCCAATCGCGCTTATGAGCCGCCGGCGCTGGCGGTGATCGCCTTTGCGATTACCTGGGGGTGCATGGGATTGATCCAGCTTGTCACCCGTTTCTCGAAACACGAAAGGGCGAAAGCCTGATGGCCTTCCTTGACCTGACCAACCTTGAAAAGACCTTCGGTGCGAACCGGGTGGTCAAGGATTTCAGCCTGGGCATCGAGAAGGGCGAATTCGTGTCGCTGCTTGGGCCATCGGGCTGTGGCAAGACCACGGTGCTGCGCATGGTTGCGGGCTTTGAGACGCCGACGTCGGGGGTGATCCGGATCGACGGGCAGGATGTCACCGGCCAGCGCGCGAACCAGCGGGCAATCGGGATGATGTTTCAGGCCTACGCGCTGTTTCCCAACATGACCGTTGCCGACAACGTGGCCTTCGGGTTGAAGGTGAAGGGCGTGGCGCGGCCAAAGCGCGAGGCGCGGGTGGCCGAGATGCTGGACCTGATCGGGCTGCGCGAGTTGGCCGGGCGGTTCCCGTTCCAGCTGTCGGGCGGGCAACAGCAGCGCGTGGCGTTGGCGCGCGCGCTGGCGCCGAGCCCGCGGGTCTTGCTGCTGGACGAGCCGCTGTCGGCGCTGGACGCCAAGGTCCGGGTCAGCTTGCGCAACGAGATCCGCGAGATCCAGCGCGAGTTGGGGATCACCACGATCTTCGTGACGCATGACCAGGAAGAGGCGATGTCGATTTCCGACCGCATCGTGGTGATGAATGGCGGCATTGCCGAACAGGCCGGCGCGCCGTTCGAGATTTACAACAAGCCGCGCACCCGGTTCGTGGCGAACTTCGTCGGCACGCTGAACACGCTGCCGGCGACGGTGGAGGCGGCGGATGCCGGGCGGGTCGCCGTGGCGGGACAGAGCTTCACGCTGGACCGGGGTGCCCTGGCGGCCAAGCGTGGCGATACGGTCACGCTGGCGCTACGTCCCGAGGCGATCCGGTTGGGGCGGGCCGAGGGGCGCGAGGTGGTGCTGCCGGCGGTGATCGACGAGGTGCATTTCCTGGGTTCAGTGATCCGGGTCAGGGCGCGGGTCGGCGATGCGATGGTGGCGCTGGATACGTTCAACCGGCCCGATCAGCCACCGCCGCCGATTGGCAGCGCGGCCGAGATCAGCTTTGCCGCGCGCGACGTGATCTTCCTGCCGGATTGACGGCCGTGATCGACGCAGCCCGGTTTCTTGCCGACCTTCACCACCTGCGCGGCTTCGGGGCTGAGGGCATGGGGGTGATACGGCCCGCATATTCCGCGCCCGACATCGCCGCGCGTGACTGGCTGGCGGGCCGGATGGCCGAGGCGGGGCTGGTGCCGCGGTTCGACGCGATGGGCAACCTGTTCGGGCTAGCCGAGGGGCCGTCGCTGCTGCTTGGGTCACATTCCGACACGCAGCCCACCGGGGGCTGGCTGGACGGTGCGCTGGGCGTGATCGCGGCGCTGGAGGTGGCGCGGGCGGCGCGCGAGGCGGGCGGGCCGGCGATTTCGGTCGTGTCGTTTCAGGACGAGGAGGGGCGGTTCGGCGGCACCACCGGGTCGGCGGTGTGGTCGGGCGGGCTGGCTTTGAGCGAAGCGGACGCCGCTTCCGACACGGACAGGGTGACGCTGGCAGAGGCGCGGCGCGTGCTGGGCGAGCGGGTGGGGCCGGACGTCGACCCGGCGCAGTTCACCGGGTTCATCGAGTTGCACATTGAGCAGGGGCCGGCGCTGGACGCGGCGGGCGAGCAGATTGGCGTGGTGACCGACATTGTCGGCTACCGCGAAGTGATGGTGACACTGAGCGGCCAGCAGAACCATGCCGGCACCACGCCGATGGCGCTGCGACGGGATGCGGTACAGGGCCTGGCGCGGTTTGCGGTGCGGTTGGAGGACCGCTTGCAGAACGTGGTCACGCCACACTCGGTCTGGACCATAGGGCATGTGGTGGTGGCGCCGAATGCGTCGTCGATTGTGCCGGGGCAGGTGCGGTTTTCGATGCAGTGGCGCGATGGTGACAAAGACCGGCTGGCGCGGATGCGGAGCGTGATCGAGGCGGTCTTGCGCGAGGTCGCGGGCGAGACCGGGCTGGGGCTTGAGATCGGGCCGCTATTGGCGCTGGAGCCGGTGGCGATGGATCCGGGATTGCGCGCAAGGCTGGAGGCGGCGGCGGAAGCGGAGGCCGCAGGGCGTTGGCGGAGGTTGCCGTCGGGGGCGCTGCATGACGCGACCAACGTGGCGCGGCTGATGCCGGTTGCGATGTTGTTCGTGCCGTCAATCGGCGGGATCAGCCATGCGTTCGAGGAAGACACCACTGAGGCCGATCTTGTGGCGGGGTTGCGGGTCCTGGCGCGGGCGGCCGGGGTAGCGGTCTAGCGCGCCGCGCTGCAATCCGGCGCGCAGGGCACCGACACGCGCCAACCGTACCATAGACGGACAGCTGGCTTCGTTCAGGGTGAGATCACGGACCCTCCGTCACGAGGCGGCTGCTGGTGGCACCCTTCCACTGGCCTTCGCACAGGATGCCAAGAGTGCGCGGCGACGCGTCGCCATTGCATCTGCTGACGGGCGACAAACGCGTCGAACGTTGTGGCAGCACAAGGAACGGGTGCGCCCGATGGTTTAAGGTTCAGGAACCGAATTGAACCAAGGGGAATGCAGATGTTCACGCGACGCACAGCACTCATGGGGGCCGCCCTGGTTGCGGCGGCTCCGTTCGCTATCCGGACCGCCGGTGCAGAAGAGGTGATGGACACCTCTGCTGCAGCCAAGGTTGACCTGTCCAGCCTGCCGCGCCGCAAGGTCAAGTTGCTGCGCCCGCCCTTCGTGCATGAGCATGAGCAGGTCGCCTCGACCGGGCCTTCGATCATCGAGTTCGAGATGCGGATCGTCGAAAAGGAGTTGCAGCTGGACGAAGGCGCCTGGGTGCAGGCGATGACCTTCAACGGATCGGTTCCCGGACCGATGATGGTGGTGCACGAGGGCGATTATGTGGAGCTGACGCTCTACAATGCGCCGGAAAACATGATGCAGCACAACATCGATTTCCACTCGGCCACCGGTGCGCTGGGTGGCGGGTCGCTGACGCTGGTCAATCCCGGCGAAAAGGCGGTGTTGCGCTGGAAGGCGACGCGGCCGGGGACGTTCGTCTATCACTGCGCGCCGGGCGGTCCGATGATCCCGTGGCATGTGGTTTCAGGCATGTCAGGCTGCATCATGGTGCTGCCGCGTGACGGGTTGAAGGACCACGAAGGCAAGCCGGTCAGCTATGACCGCGTCTACTACATCGGCGAGAACGATTTCTACATCCCGCGCGATGCGGATGGTGCCTACAAGCGCTATGCCGATGCCGGCGAAGGCTACTCCGACATGCTGGAGGTGATGAACAAGCTGATCCCGACGCATGTGGTGTTCAACGGCCGGGTCGGAGCCTTGACCGGAGAGGGCGCGCTGCAGGCCGAGCAGGGGGAAACGGTGCTGTTCGTCCACAGCCAGGCCAACCGCGACAGCCGGCCTCACCTGATCGGCGGGCATGGCGATCTGGTCTGGGAGACGGGCAAGTTCAATAACCCGCCCGAGCGTGATCTTGAGACATGGTTCATCCGGGGCGGTTCGGCGGGGGCGGCGCTTTACACCTTCCTGCAGCCGGGGGTCTACGCCTACGTCAACCACAACCTGATCGAGGCGGTGAACCTTGGAGCGACGGCGCATGTGATCGTCGGGGGCGAGTGGAACAACGATCTGATGGAGCAGGTCGTGGCTCCGGTGGAATACGATGCCCTTCACGAAGGGCGGAGCGCCCTGCCGTAAGGCGGCGCACCTGGGCGGGGCGGCCTGGTCCCTTGGCCGCCCCGATCCTTTTTGGCAAAGGTGGAAAGCGCGATGCGACAGCGTGCAGTGATCGGACTTTGTGCCGCTGCGGTCCTTGGGACTGCGGGCGGCTTTCTGGCATGGTGGCCCGAGGCTCCGGCCATTCTTGCGCCGCAGACCGTTCGCATTGCCGCCGGGCTGCAGGACTATCGCCCGGCGGGCGAGTTCAGGCAAGGCACGCGGGTCGTTGATGCGCCCATGCGGCGGGTCGATGTGCCGGCGCTGGAGATCATGAAATTCCAGGTGAGCGAGGCCGACTATGCGCGGTGCGTCACTGATGGGGCCTGTGATGCGGCGCCGGCAAGCGGCACAGCGGATCTCGCACAGACCGAGGTCAACCATCTGGATGCGCTGGCCTATGCGGCGTGGCTTTCGGAGGCGACGGGGCAAAGCTGGCGGCTGCCGACCGATGCCGAGTGGCTGCGGGCGGCGGGTGACCGGGGGGTGGATGACGGGTTGGCATCCGACAGTGCGGACCCGTCGCGCCGCTGGATCGCCAGCTACCGCCGCGAGGTGGCGTTGCGGGGCGATGCGGATCTGATGCGCTATCCGTTGGGGCATTTCGGGACGAACGACCGGGGACTGGCCGATATCGGCGGCAACATCTGGGAATGGACCGAGAGCTGCTTTCAGAACGGCAGGCTGAGCGCCGACGGGGCCAGTATCGATGCGGCATCCGACTATTGCGGCGTGCGGGCGGTGCAAGGCAAGCACCGGGCGTTCATCATCGACTTCATCCGTGATGCGCGTTCGGGCGGTTGTGCGGCGGGTGTGCCGCCGGATTATCTGGGCTTCCGGCTGGTGCGCGAGGTCGAGGGATAAGGCGCTGACCAGCAGGGATGGAAACGGCAGACAAGAAAAAAGGCGGCCCGGTGGGGCCGCCTTTTCTATTCGGCTGGGCGTGCGTTACTGCGAGACTTGCCCGAACAGAGGTTCAAACCGGGGTTTGGCCTTGCCCTTGTGGGTGACGGCGGCGGCGGCATCGAGGTTGACCGGCGCACCGGCCTGGATCAGGGCGACCATTCCCATCGTGTAATGCGGGGTGCATTTGATGCCGTAAACGCCTTCTGCGGTCAGGGTCAGGACATAATCTTCGCCCATCGCGCTTTTGAAGGGTTCGGCGCCTTCGGGAAGCATCCCTTCGATGCCTTCGGCGTTATGCCCCTTGTCGGTGGAGATGAAGGTGATGGTGTCGCCAACGGCAGCCTTGACGAAGGCCGGCTCGAACACCATCGCACCTTCGGCACCTTTGTTCAGCATCAGCACGTCGAAGTTTTCGGCATGGGCGACAGAGGTCAGCAAGAGCGCGGCAAGGCTGGTGGCGATCAGTTTCGGGAACATTGCTTGTCCTTTCAGGGAGCGTGGTGATTGGTCTTGCCGTTATTCTAGGCTAAGATCTTTTTGGGCTCGTTGTGCTGCCACAACAAAGGGATGCATCGCTTGCACAAACTTGACGAAAGCCTGCTGGCGAATGTTCCACCGTTCCGTCGGCTGGCGCGGCCACAGATCCGCGAGATTCTCGATGCGGCGCAGGCGCTGCGCTTTGATTCTGGCGTCGCGGTGTTCAGTGAGGGGATGCCGGTCGAGCGTTTCTTCCTGCTTCTGGACGGGCATATCCGGGTGGTTCGCACCACGTCGGGGGGCGAGCAGATCATCGCGCTGCACATCGCGCCGGGGCAGTTGTTCGGGATCGGGGCCGCGATTGGACGCACGACTTATCCGGCGACTGCGATGACGGCGGATGACTGCGTGGCGTTGGCCTGGCCAAACCGGCTGTGGCCGGAGTTTGTTGAGCGTTACGAGGGGTTTGCGACCGAGACCTACAAGGTTGTGGGCGAGCGGGTCGGTGAAATGAACAACCGCATCGTGGAGATGGCGACCCAGCAGGTGGAGCAACGCATCGCGAATGCCATCCTGCGGCTGGTCACCCAGACCGGGCGCAAAGTGGAGACCGGCGTCGAGATCGGCCTGCCGATCACCCGGCAGAACATTTCGGACATGACCGGCACCACGCTGCACACGGTCAGCCGATTGCTGAGCGGCTGGGAGCGGGACGGGATCGTGCTGTCGGAACGGCGCAAGATCACGGTGACCGCGCCGCACCGGCTGGTGGTGCTCAGCGGGGCTGCGGGCTAGGCGCGCGGCGGCTGGCGTTCGGCCCGGTCAGGACCGGAGCGAGGCGCGTCACGAACAGCGCGAAGCCCAGCGTCCAGAGCGTTGCAGCGGCCCAGAGGCCCGGCTCGGATGGAACGAGGGCGCGTACTACCGCTGCCAGCGCCACGGCGGCGAAGGCAAGGGTGAGCGTCGGGCCTGCCTGCAGGGCGTGACCGGTGTGGCCGAGCGAGGCGCGCATCATAACCGCAAGGGTCATGCCGCCGTTGGCGCCGATGCCCAAGAGGTGCAGGCCAACGGCGGCGGGCAGAAGGCCGATCACCGAAAGGCCCACCGCTGCGAGACCGGCGGGGATGAAGGCGAAGGCCATATGCAGCATCAGCAGGAGCGGCGAGGGCAGCACCCGCCAGCCGCACCAACGCGACAGGCGGGCTGCCTGCAGCAGGGCGGCGAGGATCAGCGCCAGACCGGCAAGCTGGTTGTCGGACAGGGCGACCCAGAGGATGAGGGCGAACAGGGTGAACCCCAGCGCCGCGCCGTCAAAGCGGGCGAAGGGGGCAGGCAGCGGGCCGGGGCCACGGCTGGCAAGCCAGTTGCGGGTGAAACTGGGGATGATGCGTCCACCGATCAGCCCGACCAGCAGCACCAGCATGGCAAATCCGAGCCGGCGGCCGTAATCGGCGCTGCCCGACAGCATTGCCTCAAGATGGAAGGTGATATTGGCGGCCAGATAGAAGAGCACCGGAACCACCACCTTCAGGTTGCTCCAGTTGCGCCCGGCGACGATCTCGACGGTGATCATCGCACCGATGCAGGCTAGAAAGGCGACATCGAGGACCAGCACCGCGACCGGCCCGAGGCCAAGCGCACCGGCCACCGCCAGCCGACCGATCCCCCAGAGCGCCGTCACCGCCATCAGGGGCCAGCCGCGGGTTGGCAGGTGCCCGGTCCAGTTCGGGATTGCGGTAAAGAGAAAGCCCGCCAGCACCGCAGAGGCATAGCCGAACAGGAGTTCGTGGATGTGCCAGTCGACCGGCGTGAAGGGGCCGGCCAGCGTGATCTGGCCCGTGCGGACGGCCATCCACAGCGGCACAACCAGCGCCGCGAAGCCGCCCGCCGCGAAGAACAGCGGCCGGAAGCCGTAGCTGAACAGGGAGGGGCCGGCGTAGGGGGTCTTTGGGCGCATGGCGGGGGGCTTTCAAAGGGTTGGCGTCAGCCATTTGCCGCCGCCTGGAGCTTGGCGCGGAACAGCGTTTCGTCGAGGTCATACTGATGGCAGGCGTCGATGACGCTGTGAAACGGGGCAATCGGGCAGCCGAAGCAGGCCATGCTGTGCGCAAAAAACACCGGCGCGGTCTGCGGCCAGTGAAAAAACAACAGGCCGAGCGGCAGGTCGGGATCGTCGATCTTGGGGCCGGACATGGTGCCTCCGCGCTGGCAAGGGTGCCAGAGGTTCAGACTGAAGGGGCAAGGCCACCGCGTCGTTGTGCTGGCACAACCTTTGGGACGCGCCGGGGTCAGCGGCCCCAGACCACGGCGTTTTCATGCCGCTTGATCAGGTGCTTGAGGTCCTCGAAGGCGGTGCGGACATAGCTTGAGAAACGGTCGGCCGCCTGCGACCGCTGGCCCGACGCCCGGCGCAGGATACCCAAACTGCGGTTGGGCTGCGGAATGTCGAGCGGCAGCACCGTGATGCGGTTTTCCTTGCGCTGGGCGAAGACGACCGAAAACGGCAGCACTGCAAGGGCGTTGGTTTCTGCCATGTAGTTGATAACGCTCATCAGGCTGCCACCGGAGTAGCGGATGTTGATGTCGGACATGCCGTTGGCGAGCAGGATGGAATGCAGGTCCGACATCAGCGGCGAGCCGGGCAGGGGGGCCACCCAGGGGTAGTCGCCAAGATCTGAGATCTGCAGACGCCGCTTGCGCAGAAGCGGATGGCCGGGACGACAGGACACGATGTTGCGACCGGGCAGGATTTCGGTGAACTCGAACCCGGGCGCTGCGTCGAGCCCGCCGATCGGGACGATGGCAAGGTCGATGAGGTCGTTTTCCAGGGCGCCCGACAGATCGGGCAGGTTGCCGTAGCTTTGCTGCACGGTCACGTCGGGTTCGAGGTTCTGGAAATCTGCCACCATCCGGCTGATCATCGCATCCATGAAGAACGGCACGCCACCGACCCGGACAAGCCCCTTGGTGCCGGTCATGAAGCCCTTGACGGTATCGGAGGCCCGGCGTGAGGCGGTCAGGATCACCCGGCCATGCGCGGCAAGCTGCGTGCCAAGGGCGGTGGCCTGCAACGGGCGGCGGCCCCGGACAAACAACGGCTCGCCGATCCGCGCTTCGAGCATGGCGAGCGAGCGGCTGACGGCGGGTTGGGTCAGGCCGAGGACCTGCGCGCCGGCACTGATGCTGCCCGCGTCCAGCACGGCGGCCAATTGCATGAGATGGGCTTCATTCATTTTCATAGCAATATGATATAGTATCGAGCGTAATTTTCATCCAGCAATCGGCCGGGCCGCGTCATTTTCTTTCCAGCGGGAAGGGAGGCCCGGGGCAAGATGGATGGAGCACCGGCCGATAGCGCGCTGCCTGACGTTCTGTCCGATCTGACCCATCGGTTGGTGCAGGCCGGGGATGCGCGGTTGCCGCAGACCTTTCTGGCCATCGTGTCGCGCATCCATGCACTGGTCGGTGATCTACGCCCTTCACCGGACGAATTGCGCGCGGTGATCGACTTTCTGACCGAGGTTGGTCACAGCGCGGATGAACGTCGGCAGGAGTGGGTGCTGCTGGCCGACGTGATTGGTGTTTCGACGCGGGTCGAGGAGTTGAATTGCCCGCGTCCCGAAGGAGCCACGCCGAATACGCTGGCGGGGCCGTTCTACCGCGAGGACGTGCCGGACGTGGCCCAGGGCGCAAACCTTTCGCGCGACGGGATCGGAGAGAGCCTAGCGGTCGAGGTGCGGTTGCGCGATCTGGAGGGGTTGGTGGTGCCGGACGCGCTGGTCGAGGTGTGGCAGGCCAATGCGCTGGGCCGCTATGAAAACCAGGACCCCGACCTGCAGCCGGAGTTCAACCTGCGTGGCCGCTTGCGTGGCGATGCCGAGGGGCGGGTGGTGTTTCGCACGGTAAAGCCGAAGGGCTATGCCTTGCCCGAGGATGGCCCGGTTGGCCGGTTGCTGAACGCGCTTGGGCTGCGGCTGGAACGTCCGGCGCATCTGCATTTCCGGGTGACCGCGCCGGGTTTTGAGCCGCTGACCACGCATGTCTTTGACCGCGCCGATCCGGCCATCGGGCACGACGCGCTGTTTGGCGTGCGACCGGAACTGCTTGCCGATTTTCGCCCCTTGGGCGCGGGGCGGCATGCGCTTGATCTAACGCTAGTTCTGGTGCGCCGCGCCGCCACCGCACCCACTCAACACTCAAAACGAAAGGAAGGCTGAATATGGCCCAGGCTCTCGTCAGTGGCTACCACCACCTGACGCTGTCCACCGATGGCGCGCAGGAAGACTATGATTTTTATACGAAAACGCTTGGCCTATATTCGGTGAAGCGGACGGTGCTGTTTGACGGAACGATCCCGGTCTATCACCTGTATTACGGCTCGAAGCACGGTGATGCCTCGACGATCATCACCACATTTCCGTTCAAGAAGCCCGGCATCTATGGACGCAGAGGCACCAACCAGAGCCGGACGATCATGCAGTCGATCCCGGTCGGGGCAGCAGATTACTGGGTGGACCGGCTGAACGCGCATGGCGTTCCGGCGACCAAGGGCAGCCGGTTCGGCCTGACGCGGGTGATCTTTGCGCATCCTTGCGGCATTCCGCATGAGCTGGTGGAAAACCCCGGCGACACCCGCGCACCGATCGCAAACCCCGCGGCAGGGACCACGGCAAAAACGGCGATCCGGGGCATCTATGGCGCAGGGATCGCGGTCTTTGACCTCGATTCGATGAACGAATTTGTGGAAGGCGGGGTCGGGCTGAAGCTGGAGGCCAACAGCGCCGAGGGCCGGATGTATTCTGTGCCAGACAACCTCGGGCCGCATTCGGTGGTTGAGGTGATCGAGGACCGCACGTCGAAGCAGGGCACCTGGATGCTGGCGGGTGGCACGATCCACCACATGGCGCTGAACACCGGGACCGAGGAGAACCAAATCGCCTTGAAAGCGCGGCTGGAGGGCATGGGATTTACCGACGTATCCGAACAGAAGGACCGCAACTACTTCAAGTCGATGTATGTCCGCAGCCCCGGTGGGGCGCTGTTCGAGATTGCGTGGACGGTGCCGGAGGGTTGGGCCAAGGATGAGGCGCCGGATGCGATCGGCCAGTCGCTGGTGTTTCCGCCGTGGTTCGAGGATCGCCGGGCCGAGCTGATGCAGGGTCTGGAAGCGGCGGATTTCTGAGGATGGGCGTCGTTCTGCATTTCGGGGCTGCGGTGGCCGGGGCAAGGGCGCTTTGCGTCTTTGTGCATGGGCGCGGGCAGACCCCGGAGGCAATGGTGGACCATGTGGTCCGCCATCTGCCGCAGGACGTGGCCTATGCCTTGCCGCGCGCGGCGGGGGGAAGCTGGTATGCGGCGCGGGCAGTCGATGCGCTGACCGAGGTGACCCGGAGCGAATTGGGCGCGTCCTTGGCGCTGGTGGAGGCGGTGATTGCGGACTTGAGGCGAGCAAGTGACGCTCCGCTGCTGCTGGCAGGGTTCTCGCAGGGCGGCTGCCTGTCGCTGGAACTCGCGTCGGCGGGGCGCGAGCGGCCCGATGCGGTGGCGGCGTTGACGGGCTGCCGGGTGGGGCAGGTAGGCGACGACAGGCCGTCGGCGGCGGCGGCGGGCTTGCCGGTCTATCTGACGGGAGGCGACCGCGACCCGTGGATACCGCTGACGGCCTTTGCCGAGGCGGCGGCGGATCTGGGCGGGCAGGGTGTGGCACTGCGGGCTGACCTGTTCCCCGGTCGGGCGCATGAAGTGTCGGCGGCGGAGATTGCGATGCTGGCGGCGATGCTGGGCGATCTTGGCGCAGGCCGCACGCCCCGGATGGAGGCGCCGAGATGACGCGGGACTTTGTTTTTCCGGGGCTGACGACGCGGGTGATCTTCGGGTCGGGCACGTTGGGCCAAGTGGCGGCCGAGGTGGAGCGTTTGGGCCACAGCCGCGCGCTTGTCCTGTCGACGCCGCATCAGAAAAATCAGGCGCAGGCGCTGGCCGAGACGTTGGGAGCGACGGCTGCGGGGGTGTTCGCCGGGGCGGCGATGCATACGCCAACGGATGTGACGGAAACCGCGCTGGCGGCCTATCGCGCGTCAGGGGCGACCTGCGTGATCAGCCTTGGCGGCGGGTCGACGACGGGGCTTGGCAAGGCGATTGCCGTCAGGTGCGGGGCCGATCAGGTCGTGATCCCGACGACCTATGCCGGGTCGGAGATGACGGATATTCTGGGCGAGACGGCGGGTGGCGAAAAGACCACGCGGCGCGATCCGGCGATACGTCCCGAGGTGGTGATCTACGACGTCGATCTGACGTTGAGCCTGCCGGTCGCGCTGACCGTGACCTCGGCGTTGAATGCGATTGCCCATGCGATGGAGGGGTTCTATGCCCCCGACCGCAACCCGGTGGTCGAGGCGATGTGCCGCGATGCGATGCGGGCGTTTCACCGGGCGCTGCCGGTGCTGGTGGGCGAACCTGAGAACCGGGGGGCGCGGGCTGATGCGCTTTATGCGGCGTGGTGCTGTTCGACGATGCTGGGGCAGGTGTCGATGGCGCTGCACCACAAGCTGGCGCATGTGCTGGGCGGGTCATTCGGGCTGCCGCATGCCGAGACCCACGCGGTGCTGTTGCCACACACGACCGCCTTCAATGCCGTGGCGGTGCCGGAGTTGCTGTCGCCGATTGCGGATGTGTTCGGCAGCCCTGCCGGAGCGGGCCTGTGGGATTTTGCCGAACGTCTGGGAGCGCCGCTGCGGCTGGCAGACCTTGGTTTGGCAGAAGTCGACCTCGACCGCGCGGCGGACCTTGCCTTGAAGAATGCCTACTGGAATCCGCGGCCCTTCAGCCGCGACGAGATGCGGAACCTGCTTCAGGCGGCGTATGAAGGACGCCGTCCAACCAACTGACAAAATGGGAGGAATACCATGCTTACCAGACGGAAATTCCTGCGCACAAGCGCCGCTACCGGATTGACGCTTGCCGCTTCGGGCCTTGCTGCACCGGCCATCGCGCAGGGTGCCAAGATCAAGCTTGGCTATGTCAGCCCGCAGTCGGGGCCGCTGGCCGGCTTTGCCGAAAGCGATGACTACAACATCAGGGCCTTCCTTGCGACCGACGCGGGCAAGAACTTCGAGGTGATCGTCAAGGACAGCCAGTCGAACCCGAACCGTGCGGCCGAGGTGGCGAAGGAACTGATCGTTTCGGACGAGATCGATCTGATGCTGGTGGCCTCCACGCCGGAAAACACCAACCCGGTGGCGACCACCTGTGAAGCCGAGGGGATGCCCGTGATCTCGACCAAGGCGCCGTGGCAGCCGTGGTTCATCGGCCAGCAGGGCAACCCCGGCGATCCGGCGTCCTGGAAGCCGTTTGACTTTGCCTTCCACTATTTCTGGGGGCTGGAAGATGTGATCGCCGTCTTCCTGAACATGTGGAACCAGATCGAGACCAACAAGATGGTCGGCGGGCTTTTCCCCAACGACGGCGACGGCAATGCCTGGGGCGACCCTAACGTGGGCGTCGGCCCCGGGTTTGCGGCGGCGGGCTACAGCCTGACCGATCCGGGCCGCTATCAGAACCTGACCGATGATTTCTCGGCCCAGATCAATGCGTTCAAGGCGGCGAACGCGGAAATCGTGACCGGCGTGGTGATCCCGCCCGACTTCACCACCTTCCGCAATCAGGCGATCCAGCAAGGCTTCAACCCGAAGATCATCACGGTGGCGAAGGCGATCCTGTTCCCGCAGTCGGTGGAAGCACTAGGAGAGGCGGGGCACAACCTGTCGTCGGAAGTGTGGTGGTCGAATACGCACCCGTTCGCTTCCTCGCTGACCGGCCAGTCGGCGGCGGAGCTTGCGGCTGATTTCACAGCGCAGACCGGGCGGCCTTGGACGCAGCCGATCGGTTTTGTCCACTCGCTGTTCGAAGTGGCGACGAATGTGATGGGCCGGGTCAGCGATGTGACTGACGCAGAAGGCGTGGCGGCGGCGATTGCCGCGACCAGCATGGACACGATGGTCGGCAAGATCGCCTGGGATGGCGCAGGCCTGCCGCCGTTCGCCGCGACCAACGTCTGCAAGACGCAACTGGTGGGTGGTCAGTGGCGGCGAAACGCGGACGGGACGTTCAATCTGGTCGTGGTCGACAACCAGACCGCGACGAACATCCCGACGGGCGGCGTGATGGAAGCCCTTGCCTGACAACCTTTCCCCCCGGCCTGTGATCGGCCGGGGGGCCAGCCGGAGCGGCGCATGAGCCTTTTGGAACTGCATGACGTGTCGAAAAGCTTCGGGGCCTTGAAGGTCACCGATGGGGTTTCGTTTGCGGTGCCGAAAGGGCAGGCATTGGGGATCATCGGACCGAACGGGGCAGGGAAATCGACGCTGTTCAACCTGATCACCGGGAATTTTGCGCCGGATGCGGGGCGGATCACGTTCCTTGGGCAGGACGTCACGCGCCGTCCGGCGATGGAGCGGGTCCGGATGGGCGTGGGGCGCAGTTTTCAGATCCCGCAGCCGTTCGAGGGGCTGACGGTCTTTGAAAACCTGGCAGTGGCGGCGAGTTTCGGGCGTGGGCGGTCTGAAGCGGCAGTGACGGAGGACTGCATCCGCATCCTGGAAGATACCGAGTTGTTGCGGCTGGCGAACACGCCGGCGGGGGCGTTGTCGCTGCTGGACCGCAAGCGGCTGGAACTGGCGCGGGCGATGGCGACGGGGCCGGAGTTGCTGCTGCTGGACGAGATCGCAGGCGGGCTGACCGAAGGCGAGTGTCAGGCGCTGATCGCCACGATCAAGGGGCTGCACGCGCAGGGCATGACGATCATCTGGATCGAACATGTGCTGCACGCGCTGACGGCGGTGGTGGAGCGGCTTTTGGTGCTGGATTTCGGCCGGGTGATCGGGATCGGCGCGCCAGAGGAAATCATGGCGTCAAGGGAAGTGCGCGAGATCTATCTGGGGATCGAGGCATGATCCTGGAAACCAAAGGTCTGACAGCCGCATACGGGCAGTTTCGTGCGCTGTTCGGCGTGGATATCGCCTTGGATGCGGGCGAGACGGTGGCGATCATCGGGGCGAACGGGGCGGGAAAATCGACGCTTTTGCGCTCGATCACCGGGGTTTTGCGCAATGAAGCGGGGATGGTGTTGCACCGGGGCGAGGCGATTGGCGCGCTGCCCGCGGAAACGGTGATGCAGCGCGGCATTGCGATGGTGCCGGAGGGGCGGAAGCTGTTTCCTTCGTTGACGGTGGAAGAGAACCTCTTGATCGGCGGGCAGGTGCGGCGGGCGGAGGGGCCGTGGAATTTGGCCTCGGTCTATGAGTTGTTCCCGATCCTGCGGGAAAAACGGTCGGTTCCGGGCACCGCTTTGTCGGGTGGGCAGCAGCAGATGGTGGCCATCGGGCGGGCGCTGATGTCGAACCCGGAGGTGCTTTTGTGTGACGAGATCAGCCTTGGGTTGGCGCCGGTGGTGATCCGCGACATCTACGCCGCGATGCCGCGCATCAAGGCGTCAGGGGCGGCGATCATCGTGGTGGAGCAGGACATCGGCCGGGCGCTAGCGGTGGCGGACCGGGTATACTGCATGATGGAGGGGCGGGTGACCCTGGCTGCCCCGGCCGCGACGGTCAGCCGAGAGGCGATACACGCAGCCTATTTTGGGGAAGCGGCATGATCTGGATCGACACCATCGTGCAGGGCATCCTGTTGGGCGGGCTTTACGCGCTGTTTGCCGCCGGGTTGAGCCTCGTTTTCGGGATCATGCGGCTGGTCAATCTGGCGCATGGCGACCTGATCATCTTTGCGGCGTTTGCCATCTTGCTGATCACCTCGACGCTGGGGCTGAACCCGTTTCTGGCGGCGCTGATTGCGGCGCCGGTGATGTTCGCACTGGGCTGGGCGTTGCAGCGGTTCGTGCTGAACCGGGTGTTGGGCAAGGACATCCTGCCGCCCTTGCTGGTGACGTTCGGGCTGTCGATTGCGTTGCAGAACGGGATGCTGGAGGCGTTTTCGGCCGACAGCCAGCGCATCGCGGCGGGGCCTTTGGAGAGTGCGTCGGTCAACCTTGGCTTTGTGACCGTGGGGTGGATGCCGCTTCTGACGTTCGCCACGGCGATTGCGGTGATCGTGGGGTTGAATCAGATCTTTTACCGCACCGCGCTTGGCCGGGCGTTCCGCGCGACAAGCGACGATCCGGTGACGGCAAGCCTGATGGGCATCGCGCCGAAGGGGATTTTCGCGATTGCGACGGGGCTGGCGATGGTCGTGGTGACGATTGCGGCGCTTTATCTGGGGATGCGGGCGAATTTTGATCCGTCGATCGGTCCGGCCCGGCTGATCTATGCGTTCGAGGCGGTGATCATCGGGGGCCTTGGCAGCCTTTGGGGCACGCTGGCGGGTGGCATCATCATCGGGGTGGCGCAGACCGTGGGGGCCGCGATCAACCCGGAGTGGCAGATTCTGGCCGGGCATGTCGCGTTTCTGGTGGTGCTGCTGGTGCGACCGCGCGGCCTGTTCCCGCGGGCGGTGGACTGATGGCTTACCGTGTCGTCACCCGCACCCGGACCGGTAGCATCGCAGGGATGGCAGCCGTTTTGCTGATCGTCGCGGGCTTTGCGCTACCCGCCGTCGCGCCGCGCGACGTGATCCAGGACCTGTTCACGATCCTGACGCTGCTGACCTTGGCGCAGCTTTGGAACCTGCTCGCGGGCTATGGCGGGCTGGTGAGCGTTGGCCAGCAAGCCTTTGTCGGGATTGGCGCTTATGCGATGTTTGCGGGGGTGATCCTGTGGGGGATGGACCCGGTGCTGGCCATTCCTCTGGGCGGTCTGGCGGCCCTTGTGCTGGCGGTGCCGACAGCGTTCTTCGCATTCCGGCTTCAGGGAGCGTATTTCGCCATTGGCACCTGGGTGATTGCCGAGGTGACGCGGCTGCTGGTCGCGCAGTGGAAGGCGCTGGGGGGCGGCACAGGCACGTCGCTGCCGCGCGAGGCGACCTCGGACATCATCGGGGTGGAGGCGATCCGCGCGCTGTTCGGCGTGCGCGAAGCGGCGGCGCGGGACATTCTGGCCTATTGGCTGGCGCTTGCGCTGGCAGCATTGACCATCGCGGCGATCTACTGGCTTTTGCGCAACCGGCTGGGTCTGGCGCTGGCGGCGGTGCGCGACAATACCGAGGCCGCGAAATCGGTTGGCGTCGATGCGCGGCGGATCAAGTGGGCGGTGTTCCTGATCGCGGCCTTTGTCACCGGCATAACGGGCGCACTGATCTATGTGCAGACCGCCCGCATCTCGCCCGACGCGGCGTTTAGCGTGACGGACTGGACGGCTTACGTGATCTTCATTGTGGTGATCGGCGGGATCGGGCGGCTGGAAGGGCCGATCCTTGGTGTGATCGTTTTCTACGCGCTGCAAACCACGCTGGCCGATTACGGTGCCTGGTATCTGCTGACGCTGGGCCTGATCGCCATTGCCGTGATGTTGTTCGCACCGCGCGGGCTGTGGGGTCTGTTGTCCGACCGGACCGGGCTGCACCTGTTTCCAGTCAGGCGAAGGCTGGAGAAAATTGATCTGAGGGGAGAAAGAGATGGCTGACATCACCACCGACGTTCTTGTCATCGGCACCGGCCCGGCCGGGTCTGCCACCGCAGCACTTCTGGCCAGCTACGGGGTGGAGGTGATGGTGGTGAACCGTTACCGATGGCTGTCGAATACGCCGCGCGCGCATATCACCAACCAGCGCACGATGGAGGTGTTGCGCGACCTTGGCCCGGAGGTGGAGGCCGAGGCGATGATCCATGCCACGCCGCAAGACCTGATGGGCAACAACGTGTTTTGCGAAAGCCTTGCCGGCGAGGAGTTGGGGCGGATGCAAAGCTGGGGCACCTCGCCCCTGTCGAAGGCGGAGCATCTGATGTCGTCGCCTTGCGAGATGAACGACCTGCCGCAGACCTTCATGGAGCCGATCCTGTTCAAGACGGCTTGTGCGCGGGGCGCACAGGCGCGGATGAGCACGGAATATGTAAGCCATGTGCAGGATGGTGACGGTGTCACCACTACCTGCCGGGACCGGCTGACGGGCAAAGACTTTACCGTGCGGTCGAAGTATCTGGTAGGGGCAGATGGCGGGAATTCACTGGTGGCCGAACATCTTGGCCTGCCTTTTGAAGGCAAGATGGGTGTCGGTGGCAGCATGAACATCCTGTTTCGCGCCGACCTGTCGCGCTACGTCGCGCATCGGCCGAGCGTGCTTTACTGGGTGATGCAGCCGGGCGCGGATGTGGGCGGCATCGGCATGGGTCTCGTGCGGATGGTGCGGCCGTGGAACGAATGGCTGATTGTCTGGGGCTATGACATCAACCAGCCTGCCCCGGTGGTGGATGCGGCGATGGCCACACAGGTGGCGCGGCAGCTGGTGGGCGACCCGGACCTGGAGATCGACCTGATTTCGGCCAACACCTGGACGGTGAACAACTGCTTTGCGACGCAAATGCAGAAGGGCCGGGTGTTCATCATGGGGGATGCGGCGCACCGGCACCCGCCGTCGAACGGGCTGGGGTCGAACACCTCGATCCAGGATGGTTACAATCTGGCGTGGAAGCTGGCTGCGGTGGTGAAGGGGCAGGCGACACCGAAGCTTCTGGACAGCTATTCGGCCGAGCGCGCGCCGATTGCGCGGCAGATCGTGACGCGGGCGAACCAGTCGATTTCCGAGTTTGGCCCGATTTTCGAGGCGCTGGGCATGGACGGCGGGGTGGACCACGACAAGATCCAGCGCAACATGGATGCGCGCTGCGATGCGACGCCGGCGGCCGAAGCGCAGCGCGAGGCGTTGCGCAAGGCGATCGAGTTCAAGAAGTATGAGTTCGATTGCCACGGGGTTGAGATGAACCAGCGCTACGCTTCGGGCGCTGTGGTGGCGGAAGGGCAGCCGCCCGCGCCGAATGCGGACATGGAGTTGCATTACCAGCCCACGACATACCCTGGCGCGCGCATTCCGCATGTCTGGGTTTATGACCGGCAGGGAGGCAAGCATTCGACGCTGGACCTGACCGGCAAGGGCCAGTTCACGCTGATCACCGGCATCGGTGGTGAGGCGTGGGAGGCGGCGGGAGCGGCCCTTTCGGCCAAGTTGAACCTGCCGATCCGGGTGGTGAAGATCGGCCCGCGCTGTGGCGTCGAAGACCACGGTGGCGACTGGGCGCGGGCGCGGGAAATCCGCGATGCAGGTTGCCTTTTGGTACGGCCCGACCAGCATGTGGCGTGGCGCAGCGAGGCGCTGACAGCGAACCCCGAGGCCGATCTGGGCCGCGTTCTTTCCACCATTCTGGGGCATTGAGATGACAAACGAACAGGGGTTCTTCACCGAAGAGAATTCGGCCGAGGTGGTTACAAGCCGAAACGCCAACGCCAAGGACGCGCGGCTGAAGGAGGTGATGGAGGTGATCACGCGCAAGCTGCATGAGGCGGTCAAGGAGATCGAGCCGACCGAGGGGGAGTGGTTCAAGGCGATTATGTTCCTGACCGACACCGGGCATATGTGCAACGAATGGCGGCAGGAATTCATCTTGCTGTCAGACGTGATGGGGGTGTCGATGCTGGTCGATGCGATCAACAACCGCAAACCCTCGGGCGCATCGGAATCGACGGTGCTTGGGCCGTTCCATGTGGCGGATGCGCCGGAATTGCCGATGGGGGCAAACATCTGCCTTGACCAGAAGGGCGAGCCGATGCGGGTGCATGGCCGGATTCTGGATACGGAAGGCAATCCGATTGCCGGGGCCAAGATCGACGTCTGGCAGGCAAATGACGAGGGCTTTTACGACGTGCAGCAGAAGGGCATCCAGCCCGATTTCAATCTGCGCGGCGTGTTTCGCACCGGCGGGGATGGCAGCTATCACTTCAGGGGCGTGAAGCCGAAGTTCTATCCTATTCCAGACGATGGCCCGGTGGGCAAGTTGCTGGCGGCGCTGGGGCGGCATCCCTACCGGCCGGCGCATCTGCACTACATCGTCGAAGCGGAAGGATATGACCGGCTGGTGACGCATATCTTTGACCCTGACGATCCTTATATCCGTTCGGATGCGGTGTTCGGCGTGAAGGAAAGCCTGATGGCGAAGTTCCAGCCGATGGAGGACGCGGGTTCGGGGTTTGACGGGCCGTTTCTTGATCTGGCGTTTGATTTCGTGCTGTCGCGGAAGGGCCAATGACGAAACCCTGCATCATATGCGTGGCGATCACCGGGTCGCTGCCGACCAAGGCGAACAACCCGGCGGTGCCGATCTCGATCTCAGAACAGATCGAGTCGACGCATGAAGCCTTTGAGGCGGGGGCGAGCATCGCGCATTGTCATGTGCGCGACGATGCGGGCAAGCCAACCAGTGACCCGGACCGGTTCGCGCGGCTGATGGAGGGACTGCGGGCGCATTGTCCCGGCCTGATCGTGCAGTTTTCGACCGGGGGGCGGTCGGGTGCCGGCAGGGAGCGCGGTGGGATGCTGCCGCTCAAGCCCGACATGGCCAGCCTGACCGTGGGGTCGAACAATTTTCCGACGCGGGTCTATGAGAACCCGCCTGATCTGGTCGACTGGCTGGCGGCGGAGATGTTGAGATATGACATCAAGCCAGAGGTCGAAGCCTTTGATCTCTCACATATTGTCCATGCGGCTGCGATGCAGCGCGATGGGCGGCTGAAGGGGCCGCTTTATGTGCAGTTCGTGATGGGGGTGAAGAATGCGATGCCGGCAGACGAGCGGATCTTCGACTTCTACATCGAAACGCTGAACCGCCTTGCGCCGGGTTCTGAATGGTGCGCGGCGGGCATCGGGCCGGCGCAGTTGACGATCAACGAGTGGTCGATCGCGAAAGGTGGCCATACCCGCACCGGCCTTGAGGACAACGTGCGTCTGGACCGGGACACCCTTGCGCCGTCGAACGCGGCGCTGGTCCGGCGGGCGGCAGAGATTTGTGCGCGCCACGGCAGATCGGTCGCGACACCGCGAGAGGCACGGGAAATGCTTGGACTTGCCTTGATGTGAGGCCCGCGCCGATCAGCAGTCCACAGCTTTGGTCATGAGAATCCACGTCTCGGCATCAACTTGCCAGTCGTCCTTGACGACGGGTCGTGTCGCGATCTCGCGGTAGCCTTTCGCGGCGTAAAGCTGGCGCGCGGCGGTGTGGGTGTCGGCCGTGATCAGGCTGATGCTGGCGCATCCTGTCTGACGCGCAAGGGTTTCGGCATGGCCAAGCAGGGCGCTGCCACAACCCCGACCGCGGAAATCCTCATAGGTCGCGAGGACATTGAGGTACCACGACCCCGGGGCCAGCGCTTCGAGTTCGAGGAGCGGGGTGAAGATTGGCGGCGTGTCTGAGTCGATGCTGCCGGGTTCGGGGTCGGCCGGGTAGCCGAGCAGGCAGGCGGCTATCTGGCCGTCCTGCTCCGCCAGCCAGGCATTGCGGAACGAGAAGTTGCCGGTTGTCCGCACCGCGCGTTCCTGTCCGTAAGCCCAGGGGTCGCCGTCAGGCCCAACCGAACGCCGCCAGAAATGCAGCGAAAGATCGTCGGCCGCCATGTTGATGAAGCGCACCAGGTGCGGTGCATCCAAGGCCGTCGCTTGGCGGATCAGCATGAGCGGTTCCTTTCCGGGCAATTTTCGTGGGCCCAGAGAGCAAATAGCCGCGCCGACCGCAATGACGAAGGCAGCGCACGGTGTAGGGGCGGTGGGTTGGTGCTTGCCAGCCTGTCGGTGTCGACCTACCAGAGGGCGCTGACCGCGAACCCTGAAAGGACCGACATGAGCGACATGGTTTTCCGCCTTCCCGCGCCCGGACCAGAACCGAGGCTGACCGACCTTGACGGCTGGACCAAGGTCGAGGGCAACCCGACGATGAAGACCTGGGTGCAGCACACCTCGATCGACGGCAGCGTGATCAGCGGCACGTGGGAAGCCACGCCGGGAACCTGGCACGCAACGTATCGGTTCTACGAATTCGTCCACCTCATTGCAGGCGAGATCATCATCACGCCCGACGGCGATGCGGCGGTGACGTTGCGCCCTGGCGATGGCTTTGTGGTCGAGCCGGGTTTCAGCGGCACCTGGACCATCGTGCAGCCCGTCCGCAAACATTTCTGCATCAAGCTGACGTAAGGAGACACGTTGCAAATTCTGGGCCAACCCTGAGCCGCGGGGCGCGGTATTCGTGCATCGCGGTAGCATCTCCCCCGCCTTGCACGAGGCTGGACCGGCGGCGCCCGAATTTGTCACTCCGTCGGTCGCTTCGGCTTTCATCTGTCTGATCGACGGCCTTGGCGTGAAACGCTGGGTCGTCGGCTAGACCAGGCCCCCGGCGAGGACGGACTCGGGGCTGCGGCCGACAAGTTCTTTGTAAAGCGCGGTATCGGTCGCGCCTTCGGTGTTGATCACCAGAACCCGGGCTTCCGGTCCAAGCCCGATTTCGGCTGCAAGGTTCGGGTCGTGAAGCGCGGCGATCAGTCCGGCCAGACCCACGCCGCCGCTTTCGCCAGCGACCAGTGGCGGGTCGCCCGGCTCTGGCGCGGCAAGCTGGCGCATCACTGAGGGGGCGCTGTCTTCGTCCACGGTCATGAAGCCGTCCGCAACCCGTGACAGGACGCGGAACGCAATCAGCGAGGGCTCGTAGCATTCCAGCATTGCCATGACGGTCGACTGGCCCTCGGCCACTTTCACAGGGGAGCCGAGACGCGCGCTTTCGTAAAGGCAGGCAGCGCGTGCCGGTTCGACCACGGTGACATGCGGTTTGCGGTCGCCCAGCACCAGCGCCATGTGCCCTGCGACCGCTGCCGCAAAGCCGCCGACACCCGCTTGCAGAAAGACATGCGTGGGCGTGTCGGGCAGTTGGGTGAGGCTTTCGCGAACGAGGCCAGTGTAGCCCTGCGCGACAAGGCCGGGGATGTATTCGTAGCCCGGCCATGAGGTGTCCGACAGCAGCGTCCAGCCTTCTTCGCCCGCCACCCGTGCAGCTTCGGCAACCGAGACGTCATAGTTGCCGGGCACCCGAACCATCCTGGCACCGAAATGCGCGATGGCGGCGATACGGGCTTCGCTGACGCCGGAATGCACGAAGATCACCGCCTTCGCGCCCATCAGCCCGGCCCCCTGTGCCACGGACCTGCCGTGATTGCCGTCGGTCGCGCAGGCAAAAGTCATCTCTGCCGCCACGGAGCGCACCTCGTCCGACATCAGCTCGCTCAGCGCCAAGGGGCGCTGCAACCGACGTTCGGCTGCTTCGCGCACGAGGATCATCAGCGCATAGGCGCCCCCCAGCGCCTTGAAGCTGCCAAGGCCAAGGCGTTGGCCCTCGTCCTTCATGTGCAGGGACCCTATGCCCAGCTTTCGCGCCAGGCCGGGCAGGCCGCAGAGCGGCGTTGCGGCGTTTTGTCTGCGCAGTCCCAGCACCTCGGCGACGCGGTCAGCGCCGGCCGCACCCAACATCAGGGCATCCTCGGGCTCAAGGGGCTGGGCGTGACTGGCAAGTCGGTTGTGAAGGTAGGGCATCGGGTGCGTCATTGTCGGGCGCGGCTGGTGGTGGTCATGACAAAACCATCATCACTTGTCTCGAGCGTGACCGAGATCGTGCCGATCTGTGCGAGGTCAGCGACATGTGTGCCGCCGCAGGGCATCTCAACCGAGGTTCCGTCCAGCCGCGTCGACCAAAGGCGTCGATCGCCAAGGCTGCCCTCTGCCGGGGTCAGGATGACCGGGGCCGGGGTGGCCAGCATCTCGTGCAGGGTGGCGTTGATCGTGTTGGACCGGGCTGGCAGATCGGCGAGGAACGTGTCGCGCTCAAACCCCTTCTTGCGAAGCGACTTGCCGATCCGGTAGGTGTCCACCGAACGGTCAGCCTTGATCGTCGATCCGCTGACTGCCGCCTTGTCGAAGTCGGGCGCGCCCAGACCGTCCGCGCTGTCAGCCGGTTTGGTCCAGAACGCCGCCGCGCAGCGGTTGAGCGCGAGTGCCGCCAGATGCACACCGGTGTGCTGCAAGGACAGGGCGTCCCGCCAGGGTTGGTCCACGCTCAGGGCCACCGTTTCGCCGGCGCGGAGGGTGTCCGCATTGGCCACGACATGCAGCACCACGGCAACGAGGTCAGGATCGTTGCGCTTCAGGGCCAGCGCGTCATCGCCGGTCGCCAGAAGGCCGGTGTCGCGGTTCAGGATCGCCTCGCGGCAGTCCAGCACCGCCAGGCGTTGCCCGTCGGCACGTTGCAGCGTGCCGCGGTCACCGGGCTGGTCGGGCCATGTCAGGCTTTGCGGGTGAAAGGGTGTGCGGTCGGTGATGATGATTGTCTGGCCGTCAAGCGGGGCTGCGAATGCAACGCGTGCGGTTTCGGCAAGGCTGCCGCCGGCAAAGGTCACGATGGTGGGGTCGCGTAGGTCGGTCTCGATCTGCATCACTCAGTCTTCCCTGCTTTCCGCACGTCTGGCCGCGCGAAGGTAATTGTAGACGCTGGCGCGGCTCATCTGCAGCACGCGCGAGATGTAGGCCGCCGCATGACGACCGCCGAAGGCGCCATCGCCGGCCAGTTCCAGCACCAGCTGGCGCTTCTGGTCGCGGTTGAGGTCGGTAAGTGCCACACCAAGCCGCCCGGTCCAGCCGGAGATATACTGGTTGATCCTTTCGTGCCAATCCTCCTGGAACAGCACGGCAGGCTGACCAGCCCCGGTCGGCACCCGGATGAGCGCACCCAGCAGTTCGATCGCAGTGTGCAATTGCGTCACGTCGAGGTTGATGCACATCACCGCGACCGGTCGACCTTGGAGGTCGCGCAGCACGGCGCTGACCGACTTCAGCCGCCGCCCATCGAAGTTGATCTTTTCATAGGGGCCGATCAGGCTGACATCAGGCCGGAAGTCGATTTCGTGCAGTAGCGAGGGTTCGCCGATCTCGCGCCGGGAAAACGGGTTGGCGATGAAGGCCACGGTTTCCGTCGCAAGGTCATGCAGGACCACCTCGGCCTGCGGCTGCAACAAGAGCGCGAGCGCTTCGCAGATCGGGCTGAACGGTGCAAGATGGGGGGCGATGGTCAACGGCGGCTCCGCCAAGGGCTTGCGGTGATTATACGATACTGTTTAATTTGGACAAGACTGTCCATCGGGGGCCTGCCATGCTGTCTGACACTGATCTTTCCTGGCTGATCTCGGTGCGCCACCATTTGCACCGCCACCCGGAGTTGTCTTGTGCCGAGGCCGAGACCGCAGCTTACATCGCTGCGCGTCTGCGGGACCTTGGCCTCGATGTGGCAACCGGGATCGGCGGGCACGGGCTTGTGGCCACGGTGCAGGGTCGGCAGGCTGGCCGTGCAGTGGGCCTGCGCGCCGACATGGACGCGCTTGCGATCAGCGAGGCGACGGATCTGCCGTATCGGTCGCAGCATCCCGATGTGATGCATGCCTGCGGCCACGATGGCCACATGACGATCCTGCTGGGTGCGGCAATTATCCTTCGGAAAAGCGATTTTGCGGGGCAGGTTCACCTCGTCTTTCAGCCGGCCGAAGAACGCTATGGCGGCGCGCGGATGATGCTGGACGATGGGCTGATGCAGCGTTTCCCGATGGAGCGCATCTTTGGTCTGCACAACTGGCCTGGCCTCGCCGCCGGCACGGTGGTGGTGCATGACGGCCCGGTGATGTCTGGAACGTCCGAATTCACCTTGCGGTTCACTGCGGCGGGCGGCCACGCCTCGATGCCACATCTGACCGGCGATCCCTTGTTGGCCGGCGGGCATTTCATGACCGGCATCCAGCAGGCGGTGGCGCGGTCGGTTGATCCGCTGGAAAGCGCGGTGGTCACGGTCGGCAGCTTTCGCGGCGGCTTTGCCCAGAACATCATCCCGCGGGAGGCCGAACTGACCGGCACCCTGCGCGCCTTTCGGGCCGAGACGCTGATGCACCTGCGTGCGCGGGTCGAAGCGGTGTCAGCGGCGGCCGCCGCGATGGCGGGTTGCGACGTGGCACTGGTGTTTGACGCAGCGCTGTGCAGCCCGGTGGTCAACACGCCCGCCGAACGCGACATCATGCGAGCGGCTGTTCGCACCGCTGGGCTTACGCCGGGCGGGGTATTGCCACCGTCGATGGGCGGTGACGATTTCGGCGATTTTCTTGGCGTCATGCCGGGCGCCTATGCGTTTCTAGGCAATGGCGCGCTGACGGGAAGCAACGGCCTGCATCAGCCGAACTATGATTTCAACGACGCCGCCATCGCGCCCGGTGCTGCGCTGCTGGCGCAGTCGGCGCTTCTGGCGCTTGGCCGGGCATAGGAGCCGTCATGCTGCAGCTTTCACGGTCGCAGATCGAAAGGCTGGTGTCGGTGGACCCCGGTACTGCGGCTGCGGTGCGCGATGCCTATGTCGCGGTCTGCGACGGGCGCGCCAACCTGCCGCCGGTCGGCTATCTGGGGTTCCCCGAGGCCAATGGCGATGTGCACATCAAATACGGCCATATCGCCGGGGACGACGTCTTTGCGGTGAAGATCGCGGCCGGGTTTTACGACAATCCCGGCCTGGGCCTGCCGTCGAGTTCGGGGCTCGTGCTGGTGTTTTCGGCGCAGACGGGCCTGGTGCAGGCGCTTCTGAACGACGAAGGCTACCTTACCGATCTGCGCACCGGGCTTGGCGGTGCGGTGGCGTCGCTGGCGCTTTGTCGCCCTGATGCGCGGAGGGTGCTGATCGTCGGGTGTGGCACGCAGGCCTATTGGCTGGCGCGGTCGATCCGGATGCTGTGTCCGGCCGTTCGTCTTGCGATCTGGGGCCGACAGCCTGAGCGGTCGCAAGCGCTGGTCAACCGTCTGGCTGAGGTTGGTGTGATAGCCGAAAAGGTGGCCGACCTTGAGACAGCCTGCCGCGCGGCGGAGGTGATCGTGACCGCGACACCGTCCACCGCGCCGTTGATCATGAATGACTGGGTAGCGCCGGGGTGCCACATCACCGCAATCGGCGCCGACAGCCCCGGCAAGCAGGAACTGGAGTCGGCCCTTGTTGCACGCGCAGATATTCGCGTGGCCGACCTGCTGTCGCAAAGCCTTGATCACGGCGAATTCGCGAGCGCACATGCGGCCGGCCTGATCGGCGCTGCGACCTGCGTCGAGCTTGGGGCGGTGCTGTCTGGCAAGGTTGCTGGCCGGCGTCGTCCGGAGGATGTCACCATCGTCGACCTGACGGGGGTTGCTACACAGGATATCGCAATGGCGCGGATGGTGCTGGCACGGGCCAGATCGGAAGGAATGGTCGCATGACCAACATCGTCACGGCATCGGCGGCGCGTTCCGTGCAAACCCGCCGCCGCATCCGGTCGCATATCTACGAGACCCCGCTGCTTCCTGCGCGCGAGGGCGACGGCGGGCTCTGGTTCAAGGCGGAAAACTTCCAGCTAACCGGTTCATTCAAGATCCGCGGCGCGGCTTCGGTGATGACCGCCGCAGCCTCGTCGCAGCCGTTGATCACCGCTTCTTCCGGCAACCACGGTATCGGTGCGGCATGTGCGGCGCGCGCAGTCGGTCGCCAGTTGACGGTGGTTCTGCCGCAAAGCGTGGTTCCCGAAAAGCTTGCGAAGATCCGTGCCTATGGCGTCGAGGTGGTGCTTCATGGCGCCGAGACCGGGTTGGCCGAACAGCACGCCCAACACCTCGCCCTGACCACCGGCGCGCGCTATATTTCGCCCTACAATGACGCCGATGTCATCGCCGGGCAGGGCACCATCGGGCTTGAACTGCTGGATCAGGCGCCACGGATCGACAATCTGTTCATTGCGATGGGTGGTGGTGGACTGATCAGCGGCATCGGTGCCGTGATCAAGGCGTTCAGTCCTGCGACGCGGATCATCGGGGCGGCGGCCGAAGCCTCGCAGGCGCTGGCTTTGTCGATGCGGGCGGGGCGGGTGGTCGAATGTGAACACCGCGATACGCTGGCCGACGCGGTCGCGGGGGGGATCGACGCCGACACCTTGACGCTGCCGCTGGCCATGGACGTCGTGGATGAAATCGTGACCTGTGATGAGGCGGAGATCCTGCAGGCGTTGCGTGGTCTTGCACGCACCGAAACGCTGCTTGTCGAAGGGGCTGCGGCGCTGGCGATGGCGGCATTCCTCAAGCTGGGCGAAGCGACAGCGGGGAAGGTCAATGTAGTGCTGTTGTGCGGCGGCAACTTCGACGGGCCGCGCCTGCGGGCGCTGGCATTGGGCTGAAACCGCCTCGCCAAAGGCTTGATCCGGACTGCCTTGCTGCACTGCGCTTCGATGATGCGGAGATCGGCGGATGCTGACCACCAGACCGCTTCGGTCGCAAAAGCGGATGCCCGAGCAGGTTCGCGACGCGGTCAGCGCCTATATCCGGGAGAATGGCCTGAAAGCAGGCGACCAGATCCCGACAGAAGCCGAATTGTGTGCCGCGTTCGGCATCTCGCGTCCTTCGGTGCGTGAAGCTCTTCGGTTGCTGGAGCAGGAAGGGCTGGTGGTGACGGAACACGGGCGCGGCCGGTTCGTGACCGCCGCGAGCGCCCTCAACGTCGCCCGTCCGATCACGGTTTTCGAAAGCATCACCAAGATGCTTGGAGCGCTGGGCTACAGCGCGAGAACGCGGGTCCTGTCGGCGCGCACCATTCTTGCGGCCTCGGATCCGGCAGCGGCAGAAGCGCTGCAACTGGCACCGGGCGCAGAGATTTTCGTTCTGGAGCGGCTGCGCGAGGCCTCCGATCAGGTTCTGGTCTATTCGATCGACGTTGTCCCGGTGGGATTGCTACGGCCAGTTGGGGATGAAGAGACGCTGGAAGGCTCGCTGAATGCACTTCTCGCGGAAAACGGACAGAAGCCCGTCATGTCGCGCGCCAATGTAGCTGCGGTGTTCTTGCCAGAAGGCGTGGTATCCGGCCCGGCCAGCGCCGAGCCGTGGTTGCTGGTCTCCGAAACCTGCCTGTCCGAAACGGGTGTCCCGGTGCTTTATGCCCGTGATTATCACCGCGGATCGTTGATCTCGTTCAACTTCTCGCGGCAATAGCGCGGGTTTAGTGCAGCACCTGCTGTAGAAAGGCTTTCGTCCGTTCGCTTTTCGGCTGGGTGAAGAAGGTGGCGGGTGGGCCCTGTTCAACGATCCGGCCTGCATCCATGAAAAGAACACGGTCAGCCACCTCTCTGGCGAAGCCTATTTCGTGGGTGACGACGGCCATTGTCATGCCTTCCTTCGCAAGTCCGACCATCACATCCAAGACCTCCTTGACCATTTCGGGGTCAAGCGCCGAGGTCGGCTCGTCGAACAGCATCACCTCGGGCTGCATGGCAACGGCGCGGGCGATGGCAACGCGCTGTTGCTGGCCACCAGACAATTGGGCAGGATATTTCAGGGCCTGTTCCGGAATATGGACCTTCTCAAGATAGTGCATCGCGCGGTCCTGGGCCTCGGCGGCGGATAGTCCGCGCACCAGACGCAGCGGCAGGGCGCAGTTTTCCCTGACCGTCAGATGCGGGAAGAGATTGAACTGCTGGAACACCATCCCGACCCGGCGGCGGATGTTTTCGACAACCGCCTCTTCGCGGGTCAGGGTGATGCCGGCGACGACGATGCGGCCGCCCTGGAAGTCTTCCAGCGCGTTGATCGTTCGGATCAACGTCGACTTTCCCGATCCCGACGGCCCGCAGATGACCAGCCGCTCACCCGGTGCGATGGTCAGGTCGATGCCGTGCAGCACTTGCAGGCTGCCGTAGAACTTGTCCAGTTTGGTGATCTCGATCGCCGGAGGGGCTGTGGTCAGTTGGGTCACCTTGTGGCCGCCTTGTTGAAACGGGTTTCGATGCGCTTTTGCACAAGTTCCAGGATGATCGACATCAGCCAGTAGATCAGGGAGGCCGTCACCATCATCTCGATGTGGCGAAACTCGGTCTGGCCCTGGGTTCGCGCGAGATACATCAACTCCCACACCCCGACGACCGAGACGAGGGAGCTGTCCTTCAGCATCGAAATGAACTGGTTGCCGGTTGGGGGGATGATGACTCGCATGGATTGCGGCAGGATGATCCGTGTCAGAACCGAGGTGGGCCGCATCCCGAGCGCGCGGGCGGCTTCCCACTGGCCTTTCGGGATGCTTTCGATGCCGGCGCGGAAAATCTCGGTCATGTAGGCGCCGTAGCACAGCGACAGGGCGGCGATCCCGGTTGGCACTGCATCGACGACATAGCCAAGCTGCGGCAGACCGAGATAGATCATGTAGATCTGCATCAGAAGCGGCAGTCCGCGAAAGAGCGAGGTGTAAAAGTGGGCGACGCCCTGCGCGATGCCGTTCGAGGACAGCTTTGCCACCGCGCCCATCAGCGCGAGGATCGTCGCGATGACGATTGAAACCGCCGAGATGTATAGCGTGGTCACCAGGCCTTGGGTGATTAGAAACCCAATCTTGCGCTGGATGAAGGCAAAGCTGAGGTCGAAGGAATAGAAGAACAGCAGGATAAGGGCCGCAAGTTCCGCCCAGACCAGCCAGACCTGCTGGCGCAAGGGCAGGCGCATCACCACGAGGATGTTGAAGCCAACGAGGGCGGTGACGACAACGGCGGTAAGAAGGTTGAGGTTGCCACCTTCTGCGCTTGGCGCCAGCCCCTGAACCAGACGGCCAATCGCGCCTTCGCCGGCCTGAAACCACCAAAGCCCCGCAAAGACCGCCGCCAGAAGCGGACCGAACACGGCGGGTCGTGTCAACATCGGCGGGTAGTCGATATTGTCTCGGAAATGCATCGCTCAGCCTTTGCGTTCACGCCAGGCGTCCATCGCCTGGTAGCGCCAGTAGGTCATCTGTACTGCGGCCATCCCGGCAAGTCCCCCGGTCCATTCCAGCCCGAAAGGTGCAAAGGCTTTCCAGCGGTCGGATTGGCCAAGGATGCCTTCCGCTACGACAGTTCCGCCGATTGCCGTGGTGTTCATGCCGTGGCCGCCAAAGGCCGTGCAATGCCAAAGGCCGGACGGCAGTTTGCCGATTTGTGGCATCAGGTGGCGGGCGTAGGACATGAGGCCGGTCCAGACCTTGTCGATCTCCAGCCCGGCCAACTGCGGATAGGTGTCGGTCATGGTCTGGTGCAGCCGTGTGCCGAGGTCGCGCGGTTCGGTCGTCCGCGTCGTGATCTTGCCACCCCAGAGCACGCGCCGGCCATTGTCGACGAGGCGGTAGTAGTCGCCCGCCCTGCGGTCGTCCCCGATGGCAGAACGCGTGTGGATCGCGGTGGCGATCAACTCAGGCGCGGCTTTGGTGACCATCACATAGGTTGCGATCGGCAGGAAGGCGCGGTGGAGGGCCGGCACCAACCGGTCGGTGTACCCGCCGGTGGTGACAATCACCTCACGCGCCGCGACGCGGCCCTGCGGGGTTGTCAACGTCCAGGTGCCGGCGGATTTCTCGACCGTACTTGCCGGCGTGGCTTCGTGGATCGTCGCGCCAGCGGTCATGGCGCCGCGCGCAAGGCCAAGGCAGTAGGCCAGCGGGTCGAAATGAAAGGCGTTCTGGTCGTGCAGCGCCTGATGGTAGCGCGGCGAGGTGACATGTTCGGCCAGAGCCCCGCGATCAAGATGGCTGACCTCGTACTCGAGTTCCCGTGCCAGCCAGTCGCGGCGGTCGGCAAGGGCGCGGCCCGCGTCATAGCGGACGGCACCCAGGATGCCGGGGCAGGGGTTGGCCGCGGCAATTGCGAGGTCGCGGATGTTTTCGGAGACGATCCGCATCCCCTCGAGAGACATGCGAAACAGCCGCTTGGCGTCATCTGCCCCGACGCGGGCTGCGATTCTGTCATTGCCAAGCGAATAGCCGGGGCTGACGAAGCCGCCGTTGCGCCCTGACGCGCCCCAACCGATCCGACGCGCTTCAAGGACTACGACCGAACGCCCAGCCTTGGCCAGATGGTGGGCGGCGGTCAGTCCGGCCAGGCCACCACCAATGACGCAGATTTCCGTGTCGATGGCGGAGCGCAATGGCGGATGCATCGGCAGGTCGGTCGCTTGGTTCCTGTACCAGACGTCCGCATAGTCAGTCGCTTGGTTGGTGGTCATAGGTGTCACTCGATATGCCCGCACGCTTGCGGGCGGGGCAAGGGGACCGGCGCGCGGGGGACCCACGCGCCGTGATTGCCTTACTTGCTGTAGTCCTTGCCATACCATTTCGTGGTCAGCTCGCTGAGCGTGCCATCTGCCCGCATCGCCTCAATGGTTTCGGTGACCTTGGCGGTCCATTCCGCATCGCCCTTGTCGGCCACGATCGCGAGCGGTTCCTGGAATGCGTAGTCGCCTGCGACAACCTTGATCGGGTAGCCGTTCTTGATCGCGCCCAGCACCGTCTGTTCACCCGAAATCACCGCATCGACCCGCACCCCGTCACCCAGCCGCAGGTCGTCGAAAGGAAGCATCGAGTCGGCATAGGTCTTCACCTCGCCCGGCTCCAGCCAGTAGTCCACCGGAGCCACGCCGGGGGCGTCGATCACGAGGTTGCGGTTGACGTACTCCTCGGAGGTGGTCCCGGTCTCCACGCCGATCTTCTTGCCGTTGAGGTCTTTTGCATCGGTCACGGCACTGTCGCTGTGAACGGCGAAAACGTACGGCGTGAAATAGTAGATCCCGGCAAAATCGAGAACTTCCGAGCGTGGCTTGGTTGGCGTGATCGAGCCCACCGCCACATCCCAGCGGCCGCCCCAGCGCCCGCCGGTCATCACGCCCCATTCGGGCGTGTCAAATTCGGCCGTCACGCCGAGGCGCTTTGCGATTTCGTTCGCGACGTCGATGTCGAAGCCGACAAGCTGGTTGCTGTCGTCAAGAAAGCTTTGGGGAGGCCAGCCCGCGTTGGTGGCGACCTTGAGAACATTGGTCGTGGTGACCCGGTCCAGGGTTTCACCTGCAAAAGAGGACGATGCCATCAGAATGGCGGCGAGGACGCCGATTGAAGCCAGTTTCATGTCGAGTTTCTCCCGTTGTGCAGTTTGTGGTCTTGCGAAGCACCCCCAGCAGGAGATGCAGTTGTCATACGTCTGTCAACCTAATGCGCGCGGCGTTTTGGATCGCGCGCAACTTCTGGGGAAAACCGCCGACGTGCGTGCAGGTCACCGCAGCGGCATCGCGACCCGATGCAAGGCAAGCGGCAAGTGGAAAGCCAAGTTTCCAGGCCGACAGGAAGCCTGCAATGAACGTATCACCAGCGCCGGTGGTATCCACGACGTCGGCGACATCGCGGATCCCGGTCGTGACGATCCCTGCGCCATCGCTTGCCATGCTGCCCAGCGGACCGCAGGTAACGACGGCCACGCGACATCCCATCGCGTGCAGACGTTCGATCGCCTTCTGCGCAAGTGGCAGCGATGGCCCGACAGATTCAATGCCGATATCCAGCCCTGCTGCGTCGGGATTGACCGCCACATCTTGCGAAAACGTGACGCCAGAGCCCGCCAGGGCGTGACGCAGGGCCAGCGCGCCGTTGAACCAGCCGATGTGGATGTGATCCATGCCAGCCAGCGCGGAAAGATCCGCGGCACTGGGTGCGTAGAGCGCAGATGCGCCGAATTCCTCGAACGCAATGATCCTCTCGCCTGAAGCATCGACGTCAATGTCGGTGTAGGCGGTCGGCGCGCCGAGTTCGTGCAAGTGTTCGACAGATACACGGTTTGCAGTCAGTGCATCGCGTGTCCAACTGCCTTCCATATCGCAGCCCACTGCACCGAAATAGCTGCACCGCTCGCCTGCGAGGGACAACTGCACCGCCACGTTGACTGCGTTTCCGCCAACCGCTGCCTGGCCGAGAGGCAGATACCGGTCGATACAATTGTCGCCAAGCGTGGCAAAGCAGAGGGATGTGGCGGTCATCGGTGCCTCAGTAGGAGACGCGTTTGTAATAGCGCCGCGTCACCAGAGGATGATCGCGCATGACTTCGAGGTGGGCTGAAAGCCGCTCCAGAATCGTCGCCATGAAAGCCGGGGACATAAGCGACCGCAACCGGGCCGACGTTCCGTCAGGCACATAGTCTGCGGTATCCAGTACGGTGAAACGGTCGGTATAGCGCGGAGCGAAGCTTGCCACGCGGTCGGCCAGCGCGCCTGCCTCGTCTTCGCCGCGCATCAGGATAAGGCTGACGCCCTTGTCGATCAATTCCAGCGGTCCATGAAAGAAGTCGGCGGCATGGACCGGGCGGGTGCGGATCCATTGCATCTCTTCCAGGATGCAGGTCGCGTAGTAATTGGCGGCAGGCCACATGTTACCGGCAGCGGTGAACATGTGATATTCCGCCCCGGCGATGATCCGTGCAACGGACTCGGCGCTTGGCTCGAAGGCCCGCTTCGTGGCCAGCAGAGTTTCCGGCAAGGTCTGCATCTCCGAAAGGATCGCCTCATAGTCTGAAATCTCGTTGCGTGCTTTCAGTACCGAAAGTGCCACCAGCAGCGCCTGAATGTAGAAGGACTCGCTGGATGTATCGTCGGCGGCATAGTTCACGAGCGCCGGATTGCCGCCAAGCCCCAGCGGTGTGTCGGCGTGGCCAACGAGAGTGATCGTGCGCGCCCCGATTTCGTCAAGACGGTGCAGGAGCGCCACGCTTTCCTTGGTCGTTCCCGATAGGGACGGGATAACCACAATGGATCTGCTGGTCAGGTTGTCGTTGCCGCAAGCCAGAATTTCGGCGGGGTAATCCTGAAAGACGGGAAGGCCTGACCGACGGCGAAGCAGCTGGATTGCGGGCTCCATCAGGTACGCCACCCCGCCAGTGCCGAGAAAGAAGAGATTTTCGGCGCCGCCCGCAAGGGCTGACGTGATTGCCACATCTATCTGCGGGGCAAGGGCGACGGCACCCCGCTGGATCGTCAAGAAGCGTGTGTCGTCAAAATTGAACATGGCCGATCCTGTGGAGTGCCGCTTTGTTTTTGCGCGCAAGAAAGATGTCTGATGGTATAGTTGTCAGACAACTTTAAGCAGCGGACTCTTGCCCTGTCAATTCAAACGATGCCGGGCGGGCAGATCAAGCGCGCCTATTCATCATGGCGGCCACTTCAAGGTGCGATCCCATCAATCAGGAAGGTGGGTCGGCCTTGGTCATCAGGGCGCGGATGTGGCAGGCAAAAGCGTAGGTCGCGGGAATGCCGAGCACCAGTCCGCCCAGAACCGACTGCACCGGTGTAAGGACAGGCCAGCCCACCCAAGACCAGATCAGTGAGGCAAAGAAAAGGTTTACCGCCATCGCACCCGCGCCGAACGGATAGAGGACCAGCGTCAGTCGCAGCAGGCTCATCTGCGGTTGACCAACCACTGAACCGCGATCAATGCCCCTAGAAACAGCAGCGAGGCAGTCAGGTAGGCAAGCTCTGCCTCGGCCGTCTGTGCCTGCGGGATCGGGCGCTGGAAAGCTTCGGCAAATGCCGCTGCGGGTGTCAGCAGCCCGGTACTCAGTCCGATCAGTTTGCGCATGTCAATTCTCCTGCGTCAGGGAACGATAGATGTCGGGAAGGGCGCGGCCGAGCCTTGCAGGGTCGGGCAGCAGGGTGAAACCGGCGCGGCCGAAAATGCGGGCAAACCAGTCCTGACCGTCGGCATCGACGATCACGCCGTGCACCGCGTGGCCCGTGCGGCGGGCCTCGCGCACGGCCATGTGGCTGTCTTCGATGCCGTGGGTGCCTTCGTAATGGTCAAGGTCATTGGGCTTGCCATCGGTCAGCACCAGCAGGAGCTTGCGGGCAGACTGTTCGGTGGCGAGCTGTGCCGTTACGTGGCGGACCGCTGCCCCAAGCCGAGTATAGTGGCCGGGGATCAGGCCGCCGATGCGGGCGGTGACATCCGGCGTGACGCGGCCGTCAAAACCCTTGCAGCGGGTCAGGAACACCCGGTCGCGACGGAGCGAGGAAAACCCCCAGATCGCCAGCCGGTCGCCCGCTGCGTCGATGCCGCCTGCGAGTGCCGCCAAAGCCTCGCGCATGGTGTCGATGACGCTGCGGGTGCCCACGACGGACTCGGTGGAGCGGGAGCAATCCATCAGGATCGCCACCGACAGATCGCGTTCCACATTGCGCAGGTCGCGGAAGATGCGGTCGCTGCCTTGCCCGGTCGCGCGGATGGCAACCTGCGCCGCAATCAGTGCGTCGATGTCCAGTTCTGCGCCATCCACCTGCCGGGGCAGGATGATGCGGCGGGGGTGCAGAACCTGAAACTGCTGGCGGACGCGGGCCATCAAGCGTGGATCGGGGGCAAAGCTTTCGCCGGGGGTGGCCTCGGCCTCCAGCACGCGGGTGTGGTCGGGCATGTAGGCGCGGGCGCGGTGGTTCCATTCGGGGTAGGTGAAGGTGTCCGACAGACGCTCATGGTCGGCATCCTGCGGCGCAAGGTCAAGATGCAGGCGCAGGCGGGTGGCGGCGCGCTTGTGGTGCTTGGTGAGGGCGATGTGGTCCTGATCCTCGGCGGCCTTCTGGGCGTTTTCCAGATCGTCGTCGTCGGTCGCGCGGTTCAGCCCCATGCTTTCGACCCAGGAGAAGATGGATTCAAAGCGGTGCATGATGAAGCTGTCGGTGCGGTTGGCCTGGTCGTTATCCTCACGCTTTGCCTGCTTGCGGGTGGCGGTGGCAAGGCCGGGCGGGGCGGTGGTGGTCTCGTCACCGGGGGCGGCGCCTTGGCTGTGCGCGGGGCGGTCAAGGCGCAGATGCACAGGCAGGGGCGGCAGGGGGGCATAGCCGCGCGGTGCGGGTGGTGTGGTGTGGGCAAGCGGGTTGCCGTTCAGAAGGGCGTGCAAGCCATCGGCGGCCATACGTTCGGGGGCACTTGCGGGGTATAGCCGCAGCGCAGCCGCGAGATGGGCACACAGGGCGGCGTGGGGCTCGCGCAGGCCCGGGCATAGCGTGAGGGCACGGGCGGTGGCGGCCTCCATCGCGACAAGGTGGGCGAGATCGGCGGCAAGCGGATCGGCGGGGGGCGTGTAGGGCGTGGCGGTGGCGGCCAGTGCGGCCAGCCACAGGTAGGCCGCGCGGTTCAGGGTTGCATCCGGGAAGGCGTCGATCACCGGGGGCAGGCGCAGGGCATCACCGTCAAAGGCCGCCACATGTTCCATCACCCGCGCCTCGGCAAGAGCCGCCCCCACCCCCCGGCGATGGCGCGAGGCGGTGGCGGGGCTGGCCGTCACCTCCACCCCCGGCTTGCCGCCAAGCGCGCGGAAAAGGAGCGTGACGCCGGGGCGCACGGTTTCAAGCGCCATGGCATGGGCGGCAAAGCCCGCCACGGGGGCCAGACGTTGGGCCATTCCGTGCCAAAGGTTGCCGACGGTTTCCTCCGGCTCCATCAGGTCTTTGGGGTGCAGCGCCATGGCCTAGCCGTAGACCGATGCGATGACGTCGCGCAGGGCCTGGGCCACGTCGGGTTCATCCGTCAGGGGTTCGACGACTGCGGCCTGCAAGGCGCGTTCGATCGGCATCCCCCCGGCGATCAGGCTGGCGGCGTAGATCAGAAGGCGGGTCGAGACGCCTTCCTCAAGGTCCATCCCCGACAGCGCGCGGATATGGCCGGCCAGCCGCACGAGGGGGGCCACGCGGGCGGCATCAAGGCCGCTTTCGCGGGCGACCACGGCGGTTTCGGTGGCGGGATCGGGAAAGCCGAAAGTGATCGACAAGAACCGCTGCCGGGTCGAGGGTTTCAGACGTTTCAGGATGTTCTGGTAGCCGGGGTTGTAGCTGGCCACCAGCATGAAGCCCGGCGGGGCCACCAGTTCCTCGCCCGTGCGGTCAATCATCAGAGTGCGGCGGTTGTCGGTCAGCGGGTGGAGGACCACGGTCACGTCCTTGCGCGCCTCGATCACTTCATCCAGATAGCAGATCGCCCCTTCCCGCACAGCCCGGGTCAGGGGGCCATCGACCCATTCGGTGGCACCGCCGCGCAGAAGATATCGCCCGATCAGGTCGGCGGCGGAGAGGTCGTCATGGCAGGCAACGGTGTAAAGCGGGCGGCCCAGACGGGCGGCCATATGTTCCACGAACCGCGTCTTGCCGCAGCCGGTCGGCCCTTTCAGAAGAAGGGGCAGACCGTTGGCATGGGCCGCTTCGAACAAGGCAACTTCCTGTGCGACGGGGCGGTAGTAGGGGGCCGAAGGATCGGCCACCTGAGGGGCGAGGGCGTTCATGCCGCCTCTCCTTCCGGTTCGGGCATCGTGTTGGGCGTGATAATCTCGCGCCGCACGACGACCTGGCTGTAGATGAACAGGATCGCGCCCAGAACCACCGCAATGCCCGCGCCGAACCGCATCACGTAGAACAGGCTGAGTTGGTCTTGCACGTCCATGTAATAGTCGCCGACGATGCGCTGCATGTGCGTCTGGATCGTACCGGCAAAGGTCAGCACAAAGGTCATGAACGCCATGCCCCCGGTCATCAGCCAGAACGACACCATGTTCAGTACCTGATTGTAGGGCGCGCGGCCCCGCAAGAGCGGCATGGCGTAGGTGATGATGGCCAGGTTCATCGCCACATAGGCGCCATAGAAGGCCAGGTGGCCGTGCGCGGCGGTGATTTGCGTGCCGTGGGTGTAGAAGTTCACGCCGTGGAAGGTGTGCAGGAACCCCCAGACCCCGGCCCCGAAGAACGCCACCGTGGCCGAGCCAAGCGCCCAGAGAAGGGCCGCCTTGTTCGGGTGATTGCGCCGCCCCTTCCAGACCATGATGAAGGCGAAAGACATCATTGCAAAGAACGGCACGACCTCGAAGGCCGAGAAGATGGAACCCGTCCACTGCCAGTATTCCGGCAGGCCGATCCAGTAGAAGTGGTGCCCCGTGCCAAGGATGCCGGAAAAGAGCGCGGTGGCGACGATGACGTATAGCCACTTTTCCACCACCTCGCGGTCGACGCCGGTCAGCTTGAGCATCAGGAAGGCGAGGATCGCGGCCATAACCAGTTCCCACGTGCCTTCGACCCAGAGGTGGACAACGAACCACCAGTACATCTTGTCGAGGCTGAGGTTGTCGGGGTTGATGAAGGCGAAGATCCACAAGAGCGACAGGAGCCACAGGCCGGTCAGCAAGACGCCGGTGATCGCGGTCTTGCGCCCGGCCAACACGGTCATCGAGATGTTCACAAGGAAGATCACGGCGGCGACGAGGATGCCGAACTTGACCCAAAGCGGCTGCTCGAGAAACTCGCGCCCGCCGTGGATGCCGACAAGGTAGCTGCCCACGGCCCCAAGGGTGCCGACGACAAGGATGATGAGTTGCAGGTAGGCCAGCTTGACCGACCAGATCTCGCGCTCCGACTCCTCGGGGACAAGGAAGTAGGCCGCGCCGAAAAAGCCGAGGAGCAGCCAGACGATGAGTGCGTTGGTGTGGATCATCCGAATGACGTTGAACGGCAGCACCTCGGACAGGGTGTTGGGCGCGATGTAGATCCAGCCGGCCAGCAAACCCCCCAGCACCTGAATGCCGAAGAGGCCCATGGCGACGAGAAAATAGGCGTAAGCCACCTTTTGCGATTGGTATTTCATGTCTTTCTCCTAGCCCGCGTCCGTGGGCGGCCAGCCTTGCGTGTCTGTCTGATCCGCCCAGCGCAGGAATTCCGACAGGGCGCGCATCTCTTCGGGGGTGATTGCGAAATTGGGCATCTGCCGCCGCCCCTCGATGCCGCTGGGTTGCGCGGCCATCCAGCCGTCCAGAGTCTCATAGGCGGCTTGCGGGTCGTCCATCACGCCCCAGCGGGTCATCACGTTGCCAAGTTCGGGTGCGAAATAAGCACCCTCGCCGTGCAGGGTGTGGCAGTTGATGCAACTGTGCCGTTCCCAGACGTGCTTGCCGAGGATCACTTCTGGTGACAGCGGCATGCCGGCAGTCGATACATTCACCACATAGCGGTGAGAGTGGATGGTCATGGCCACGAACACGACGACGAAGAAGATCGATCCTCCGTAAAAGATGTTCCGTGCCCTTGATTTCGTTAGGATCTCTGACATTTGGGGTCCTGGCGAAGGTTTCGGATCAGGCAGGATTACAGTCCGCTGCATCCGATGACGTTGTGCCAGCACAACGACCCGGGACATTGTCAGAGCGAAGCGGACGGGATGGCCCAGCGGCCGGTGCGGATCAGCTTATCCAGGCGGAGACCATCGTTTTGTGGAAGGTCGCCCGGATCGCTTGCGTTGAGCTGCTGCGCGCTTGCGCGGGGCGCGCGCCCAGTGCAGGCTGGACCCAACCGTTCTTCGTCAGGCGCACAGGGAGAATACCATGCCAGATGGCAGCAACACACCGTCACGGCGCAGCGTTGTGGTGTCGGAGTTCACCAACAGTGTGCTGGACCCGGATGCACCGATGCTTGGGCCGGTTGAAAATGGCGGCACCATCATCGCCAATACGGCACCGGGGTGCTGGGGTCCGATGATTACACCCTCGTTGCGCGGTGGGCATGAGGTGACGCGCCCCGTGTTCGTGGAAGGGGCGGAGGTTGGCGACGGCGTTGCGATCCGGATCAGGGACATCACCGTCACGTCGATCGCGACCGCCTCGGGGCACGACTCTTCGCCTGACGGGTTCTGTCTGGGCGATCCCTATGTCGCGGCGCGGTGTCCGGTCTGCGATACGGTATGGCCCGAAACCCATGTCGAAGGGATCGGGCAGGAAGCAGTCAAGTGCAACGTTTGCGGTAATCCGGTCACGCCTTTTGCCATCGTGCACGGCTATACCGTGACGTTTGACGAGACCCGCTCGGTCGGGTTGACGCTGCCCAAGGCGGCGGCGGAAACCATCGCTCATGACGCCAATCACTATTCCGCGCTGCCGGACCAAAGCCGCCAGCATTCGATCCTGACGTTTGCGCCGTCCGACATGCCGGGGACGCTGGTCCGGATGCGGCCGTTCATGGGCCAGCTTGGAACCTGTCCGTCGATGGCGATGCCTGACAGCCACAACGCGGGCGATTTCGGCGCGTTCCTCGTCGGAGCGCCGCATGAGTATGCAATCACCGCCGAGCAACTGGCCCAGCACAAGACCGACGGTCACATGGACATTGATGCCGTCCGGGCGGGTACGATCATCGTCTGTCCGGTCAAGGTGCGGGGTGCCGGCGTCTACATGGGCGACATGCACGCTGGTCAGGGCGATGGCGAGATTGCAGGACATACGATGGATGTCGCCGGCAGCGTCACGTTGCAGATCGAGGTCGTGAAGGGTTACCCGCTGGATGGCCCGGTATTGTTCCCGCTGGAAGAAGACCTGCCGCCGATGGCCCGGCCGTTCAGCTCCGCAGAGAAAGCCAAGGGGCAGCGACTGGCGGCCAAATGGGGCGTGGCCGAGATTGAACCCTTGGCACCGATCAGCGTGATCGGCACGGCGGCCAACCTCAACCTCGCGATTGAAAACGGGCTTGTCCGCGCAGCCAAACTGCTGGGCATGACCGTGGCCGAAGTCCGCAATCGCGCCACGGTGAACGGTGCTATCGAGATCGGGCGTGCACCCGGAGTCATCCAGGTAACCTTCCTCGCCCCGCTCAAGAAGCTCGATGCCGTGGGTTTGGGTGACTATGCACGCGAACAATACGGGCTGTGACCGTTCGTACCCTTTGCACAGTCGGATGGGTTGGTGAGAGCAGGCCGCCCGTGGTCTAAGGGTCCAGACGCAGGGCAGGGGCATTGTCCCTGACCTGCATCGATGCGCTGCGTTGCATGATGATCCGCTTGCCTCGTCCGGGTGCGCCGTGGATTCGGCCCTGCGCCAGCACCACCTCGCCGCGCGACAGCACGGTGTCGGGCCATCCGGTGACTGACATGCCTGTATAGGGATTGTAGCCGGTCGCGTCATGCAGATCGTCGGCCCCGAAGGTCACAGGGCGGGCGGGGTCCCACAACACGATGTCGGCATCGGCCCCGGGTTCGATGCGGCCCTTGTCGGCAAGCCCGAACAGTGCGGCGGGAGCGGTTGCCGTCAATTCCACGAATTTCTGTGCGCCAAGCCGCCCTTGGCTGACCATCGCGTCGAACATCAGCGGCAGGCGCAGTTCCAACCCCGGCATTCCGTTGGCAATGCGGTTGAACGGGGCATCGGCGCCGTGGGCGAACTTGCCGGAGCCGTCCAGCCGGTAAGGCGCGTGATCGGAGGAGACAACTTGGAGCACGCCGGCATCAAGAGCGTCCCAGAGGGCCTGCTGGTCGTCGGCGCGGCGCTGCGGCGGGCTGCAGATCAGGCCTGCCGCCGCGTTGCCGGGGAGGTTCAACGCATCTTCCTGCATGAACAGGTAATGGGGGCAGGTTTCGGCAACCACCGGCACGCCGCGCGCTTGGGCGGCACGCACGATCTCGGTACCTTCACGGGTGGAGATGTGAAACAGCATGATCGGCTGGCCCGTGAATTCGGAGAACAGGCACATCCGGCCCAAGGCCTCCACCTCGGCAGCGCGGGGGTGCGATAGCGGGTGGAACCGCGCAGCGCTGCGGCCGCTGTCTAGCAGACGGCGGGTCATCCAGCGGATCAGGCCATCATTCTCGGCGTGAAAGCAGACCAGCGCGCCGTGTTCGCGGGCCGACCAGAGGACATCAAGGATCGCCTCGTCGGCCAGCCGGACCTTGTCATAGGTGGTGAAGATCTTGATCGAGCGGTGCCCCTCGGCCATCAGCGTGGGCAGATCCCCGGTCAGGTTTTCGCCAGAGATGTCGGACACGATCATGTGGAAGGCGTGGTCGATCAGCGAACCGCGCGCTGCCAGCGCCTGATAGTCGTCAACCACTGTGCGAAGACGCTTGCCGGGGTGCTGCGCTGCGAAGGAAACGATGCTGGTGGTGCCGCCGTGCAGGGCCGAACGTGTCGCCGTCTCGAACGTGTCGGCGTTCATCAGGCCGGCACCCGAGATCTGTTCGACGTGGCAATGGGTGTCGACCCCGCCCGGCATCACCAGACGGCCGCGTGCGTCGACCCGCTGCGCCGCAGGTCCGAGGTTCGCACCGACGGCCGTGACGCGCCCGTCCGAAATCGCAATATCGACATCGCCAGACCAAGTTGCCGTAACGACATGGCCGCCTTCGATCAGCAGGTCGTGCATGACGAAATTTCTCCCAGCTCGTGATTTCTTGCTTCAACGGATACCGAGCGTATACAAACATTGTCAGAAAGAAACCTTCTCGGTTGAAGGCAACTTGGCAATGTCGCCAGCGATCAGCAGAGGAGGCGCGACGATGAAGCCACAGCCGATCACAGCGCCGTCCCTTGGTCAATCGGTCCATGATCGTCTGCGCGAAATGATCTTGTCAGGTGAGCTGCCTTCTGGAACGCCGCTTCAGGAAACCGTCTTTGCCGGCAAGCTGGGCGTATCGCGCACTCCGGTGCGGGAAGCCGTTGCACGACTGACCAGCGAAGGCCTTGTCACCCGGACTGCGGGTGGTGCGCCGACGGTCAATCGGATCTCGATTTCCGAGATCATGGAAATCCTGCATGTGCGCCGTCTGTTGGAATGTGAGACGGCCCGGCAGGCAGCGAGCGTAAATTTTGCGCCCGAACCCTTCCTGAAGATGCGGGGCATTCTGTCCGCATACTTGCAGGGAGAGCGGCCGGGCGTGGCAGACTACGCTCAATTCGATGAGGATCTACACATCCTGATTGCCCAGACATCAGGTTCCAACCTGTTGGTGAGCCTGGTCAGGAGCCTCAAGCTGAAAACACGGATCTTCGACAAGGGGTCGATCCCCGAACGATTCGAACCCGGGTGTCAGGAGCATATCGAGATCATTGATGCGATCCTTGCCCGCAATCCCGAGGGTGCCGAAGCCGCAATGCGGCGTCACATTGAAAATGCCCGAAGCGCCATTCTGAGCCACCTTTATCGGCTCTTCTGACACTGGCGCCTGTCCGCGTGCCGGGCATCCGGCGTTGACACGGTGATGGCCGTGTATACCGTATGGATGGAGCAAGAATACAGGGACACTCAACATGGACACGCGTCCGGCGTGCCGACCCGAAGGGCCAGGGCTGGGTATCACATTTCTTTACTTCCGCGATCTTGGCCGGGCAGTTGAGTTCTATGAGCGGGTGCTTGGATTCACGTTGGCAATCGATCAGGGCTGGTCCAAAATCTACCGTATTGTCGGGGCAGCGCATGTCGGTCTGGTCGACGAGGCGAAGGGAATGCATCGGGCCTCTGAAACCAAGCCGGTGCAAATCTGTATCCGGGTGCCCGATGTTGACCATTGGCATTCGTGGGTGGCGTCGCATGATGTCGATGGGCTTTCGCCGGTAAAGGACAGCGTGGCTCTCAAGATCCGCGCCTTCGTCTTCAATGATCCAGAAGGGTATCAAATCGAAGTCCAGTCCGCGCTGGAGTGAGCAGGAAACCGGGGCGCGGAGTCCACGCGCGACCGTTTCGCGTAGCGCCTTATCGTAATCACTGAGAGAGGGACTTTTCCGTGACGATCTACATCATCAATCCGAACTCCAGCAGGACGGTTACCGATGGCATCGACCGCGCCATGCAACCGTTCCGGGCGCAATGCCCGGTGGCGATTGCCGCGGTGCAGATCGACGAGGGCCCGCCGGGAATCGAGACGCAGGCGCATGTGGACGGAGTGGTGACGCCGCTGTTGCGCCGTGCCGCAGTACTGGAGGAGAACGCCTCGGCCTTTATTGTCGCGTGTTTTTCAGACCCGGGACTGGCGGCGCTGCGCGAACAAAGTCGCCGCCCGGTTCTGGGCATTGCGGAAAGCGCTATCCTGACGGCAATGACGCTGGGCCAGCGGTTCGGAATCCTGTCGATCCTGTGGAAATCGGTGCCGCGCCACATGCGGATGCTGGGCGCGATGGGGGTCAAGGACCGGCTTGCCGCCGATCTGCCGCTGGAACTGGGCGTGGCTGACCTGACCGACCGGAGCCGCACCTTTGCCCGTCTGCGCGACGTCGGAACGACGCTGCGCGATGCGCATGGGGCGGAGGTGCTGATCCTCGGTTGCGCCGGGATGACGAGTTGCCGCGCCGAGTTGTCCGATACGCTGGGCTGTCCGGTGGTCGAGCCGTGCGAGGCAGCTGCGGCAATGGCAATCGGCCGCGTGGCATTGGCCCGCGCGCAAGACGGAAGGAACCTTTGATGACCCGACTGACCGAAACCGCGCAGGGTGTCTATGTGATCGCCGTGACGCCGTTCCTGCCTGACGGCGGGCTTGATCTGGAAAGCACCGACCGGATGGTGGATTTCTACCTGTCGGTCGGGGCGACCGGGCTGACCGTGCTTGGCATGATGGGCGAGGCGCAGAAGCTGACCATCGAGGAATCGCAACTGATCGTGCGGCGTATCCTGGCTCGGGTGGCGGGCAGGGTGCCGGTGGTGGTCGGCGTGTCGGCACCGGGCTTTGCGCAAATGGCCTCGTTGACCGAGATGGTGATGGACGACGGCGCCGCTGGCGTGATGATCGCGCCGCCGTCATCGTTGCGGACTGACGACCAGATCGTGGCCTATTACGCGCAGGCGGTCGGCTTCATCAAGGACGTGCCCTTCGTGCTGCAGGATTTCCCGTTGGTAACAGGGGTGCAGATGTCGGTACCGGTGATCCGCCGCATCGTGGCCGACCTGCCGACCTGTGTCTGCCTGAAACACGAGGACTGGCCCGGTCTGGACAAGATCAGTGCCCTGCGCGCGGACGGGTTCCTCAACCGGCGCATCTCGATCCTGTGCGGCAATGGCGGCATGTTCCTGCCTGAGGAAATGGCGCGCGGGGCTGACGGGGCGATGACGGGGTTTGCCTACCCCGAGATGATGGTCGATGTGGTGCGCCACGCGACTGCGGGCGAGGCGGAGCGTGGGCAAGATCTGTTCGACGCCTATCTGCCGCTTGCCCGTTATGAACAACAGCCCGGCATTGGCCTTGCGGTGCGCAAGTTCACGATGGCCAAGCGGGGGATCATTGCGCATGCCGCGCTGCGCCGGCCCGGTGCGGGATTGAACGAGCGGACCATGGCGGACGTGGACCGCCTGATCCGGCGACAGGAAGACCGATTGAAGGAATTGAACTGATGGATCTGGGCATTAACGGAAAGCGTGCATTGGTGATGGGTGCCAGCCGCGGTTTGGGCCGCGCGGTGGCGGAAGGCTTGCTGGCCGAAGGCGTGACCGTCTTTGCCGTCGCGCGCAAGGCCGAGGCGATCACCGCCTGGTCGAATGGACGGCCCGGGGTGGTGCCGGTGTCAACGGACCTGTCCGACATTGCGGCCGTCGATACTCTGGCCGACCGGCTTCTGGCCGAGGGCGGCGTCGATATTCTGGTCAACAACTCGGGCGGCCCGCCGCCCGGTGCGGCGGCAACGGTCGGTCGCGGTGACTGGCTGGCGCAGTTCGAGGCGATGGCAGCCAACCTTTTCCATTTGACCGGGCGGTTACTGCCGACGATGCGGACGAACCGGTGGGGGCGGATCGTGACTATCGCGTCGTCCGGGGTCGAGCAGCCGATTGCCAATCTTGCCCTTTCGAACGGCATCAGATCCGCCGTTGTGGGCTGGTCAAAAACCCTCGCGGCAGAGGTCGCAAGCGACGGTGTGACTGTCAACATCGTGCTGCCGGGCCGCATCCAGACGTCGCGGGTCGACGAGTTGGACGCCGCAGCGGCGGCGCGCACGGGAAACACGCTGGAGGCGGTGCGGGCTACATCTGCGGCGGCGATCCCGGCTGGCCGCTACGGTCGGCCGGAGGAATTCGCGTCAATGGTGGTCTACCTTTGCTCGCAGCAGGCGTCGTATGTAACGGGCAGTCGGCTGCGGGTCGATGGCGGGGCGATCCGCGCGATCTGAGCAACGGATGCGGTCTCGGAGCGTTGCGCGGCTCAGGCCCGATGCGAAGCGGCCAGTGTGGCTTGGGCTTTGTAGGATGGGCAGGTCTCATTCAGCAGTTCATCGCGCTTTGTAGAAAGTGGTCGTCGCCAAGGACCGGATCGCGTCAGGCGGTCCGAGGGAACGGTGGACTTGCTTGTGCCACTGGAACTTGGATGACACGATATCGCCAGCGCGCAGGACAGGCCGCGTCGCCTGCCAAACGTGAAGAGGAAAACCCGAATGACATCCTTGGCCAACCAGGTCCAAGCGATCACCGAAACGCCGAACATGTTGATCCCGCTTGGGGACGGTTGCCGATTGGCGGCACGGGTCTGGATGCCGGTTTCAGCCGAAGAAGAACCGGTCCCGGCCATCCTAGAATACATCCCCTACCGCAAACGCGACGGAACCCTGCCGCGTGACGAAACCATGCATCCCTACATGGCCGCGCGGGGCTATGCCTGCGTCCGGGTGGACATGCGCGGCAATGGCGACAGCGACGGGGTGATGGCCGACGAATACACCGAGCAGGAATTGTCGGACGCTTGCGAGGTGATCGGCTGGCTTGCGGCACAGCCCTGGTGCTCGGGGGCGGTTGGGATGATGGGCAAAAGCTGGGGCGGGTTCAACAGCCTGCAGACCGCAGCCCTGCGCCCGCCGGCGCTGAAGGCCGTGGTGACAGTCTGTTCCACGACCGACCGGTTCGAGGATGACATCCACTTCAAGGGCGGCTGCCTTCTGGGCGAGAACATCGGCTGGGGCGCGGTGATGCTGTCCTATTCGTCCCGCCCGCCCGATCCCGACCTGCGGCCGGACTGGCGCGACGTCTGGATGAAGAGGCTTGAGGCTGACGCGCTTCTTGCGCCGGTCTGGGCCAGCCATCAGGCGCGGGACGCCTACTGGAAGCATGGCTCGGTCTGCGAGGACTGGCAAGCCATCGATGTGCCCGTCCTGTCGATCGGCGGCTGGGCAGACAACTACATGAACACCGTCAGTCACTTGGTGACCAACCTGCTTGTCCCGGCGCAAGGGATTGTCGGCCCTTGGGTTCACCAGTATCCGCATATGGCGGTGCCCGGGCCGCAGGCGGGGTTCCTGCAGATTGCCCTGCGCTGGTGGGACCGCTGGTTGAAGGGAAGCCCTAACGGCGCCGAGGCTGACCCAGCCTACCGCGCCTATGTTCTTCACTCGTCCCCTCCGAATGCCAGCGCAGAACACCGTCCGGGGCATTGGGTGGCGGAAGGTAGCTGGCCTTCCCCCCGCATCACATACGAGACGCTGACGCTCTCGCCCGGTGGCATTCTGGGGGATACGGGCGGACTTCTGGATATCGCGGTCGCCTCGCCGCAAACGCTCGGGCTGGCGGCTGGCGAGTTCTTTCCGACGGGTCTGAACGCCGAAATGGCAGGTGATCAGGCCGCGGACGACGCCCTTTCGGTCTGCTTTGACTTGCCTGCCCTGACCGCGCCGAAACAGTTGCTCGGAGCCGCGCGGTTGTCGCTGAGCCTGACGTGCGACAGGCCAAAGGCGCTGATCGTCGCACGGCTTTGCGATGTGGCGCCCGATGGTTCATCCGTGCGGATCGCGCACGGGATGCTGAACCTCTGCCACCGCGACAGCCGCGAAACGCCGTCGGCGGTCCCGGTGAACCAGCCCATCGACATCACGCTGACGCTGGACCAGATGGCTTATCGCGTGGCACCCGGCCACCGGCTTCGGCTTTCGCTGTCGACTTCCTACTGGCCGTTCGTCTGGCCCAGCCCCGAGGCTGCCGCCCTGACCTTGCTGCGCGGATCACTCGTGCTGCCACGACATGAAGGTGGCGTGCAGGATGAATGGGTTCCCCCACCAGCTGAGGGCGGGGACACATGGAAGCATCGCGTCCACCGGTCCGGACAGGCCGCCCGCAGGGTAGAACATGACCTGCTTTCGGGCCGGGTGACGCTGGTCGTCGAGGACGACGAGGGCGATACCGAAAACCTTGATCATGGCCTCGTTTCGGGCGGATCGATGCAGGAGAAGTGGTCGATAATTGCGGCTGATCCACTGTCGGCACGGGCCGAGATCATATGGGAACAACGGCTTTCGCGGGGGGAATGGTCGGTCAGGACAGAGGCGCGGACCGAGATGTGGGGCGACGCGACGCATCTGCATTTCAAGGCGCGGTTGCAAGCCTGGCACGGCCAAGCAATGTTCTTTGATCATGCAACCGAGCAGAAAGTTCAGCGCAATTTCGTCTGACCGCGTTTACATTCACCTGACTGAAGTCCTTGCCGCCGCGCACCGTCAGGGCACCTTCAGCCGACGCGGATTTCTGGGCCGTGCAACCGCGGCGGGCCGACTGCCAGTACGGCCAATAGCGTCTGGCAACGGCGGTCCGGGCAGAGGGCCCCAAGAAGTGCGGTACGCAGAAGATCGGTCTGCAGGGCGGCGAAAGCACGAACTCGCTCGACCCAACGCTGGCCGCGCTGGGCATCATGCAGGGCATCGAAAGCATATCGGTGGACGGGGAGCACGTCGCGGTGTCGCTGGCGACGGCCAATGCCGACCTGCCCTATTTGATGGAGGATATTGCCTGATGATGCAGCCGGGTGGCGGTCGCGAACATCCGCGGCACAATCCACAATCGGCAACTTGTTCGCGGTTACAGGTAATGTCTGACCCTGCCGGCAGCCTGCTTGTTGCAGAGTGGTGCAAAGGCTGCAAAACGATGAAGGCCACCGTCACAGGTGGCCTTCTTCACGTTGAACCCCTACGACCAATTGATTAACAGTCAACTGCTCTACCGCTGAGCTACGCCGGAACACGGGGGCCGTATAGCAAGCGGCGTTTGGGGCGGCAAGGGTAAAACCGGGCAAAAAAGCGGCTTTGCTTAACTGCGCGCGAAAATCGCCTGCGGGCCGAGGGTGGGCGTCGCCGTGATCAGGTTTCTTTCAAACATGTCAATGAGATGCGCCAGAGTGTTACGCTCGGCTGCCGGCAGGTTGGCGGCTGGGGTGTCGGCATAGACGCGGCGGGTCAGGTCACTCAGCGACAGGGTGCTGTGGGCCAACTCGGCCAGAATTGACGCTTCGCGCATCAGGCGATGGGCGCGAAGGGCGTCAATCCGTTCGGCGGGGTTGTCCACCGGCTCGCCGTGGCCGGGCAGAAGCCGTCGCCACGTGCCGGCGCGCAACCGGTCGAGCGATGCCATGTAGTCCGCCATGTCGCCATCAGGTGGCGAGACCAAGGTGGATGACCAACCCATCACATGATCGCCGCTGAACAAGAGATCGTCGCAAGCAAAGCACAGATGACCGCCAATATGGCCGGGCGTGTGCAGCGCGGTGACCGACCAGGAGCCTCCGCTGACCGTCTCACCATCGCCAAGGCGACGGTCGGGACGAAAGGTGAGGTCAAGCCCCTCGCCACCACCAACAGCCCGTGCGCTTGCCACGTACCGGGCCATCGCCCTGCTGCGCCCTTCGGTTGCATTTCCAAAGGCCAGCACCTTGGCGTCGGTTCGTGTGGCCAGCCCGGGGGCCAAGGCGGAATGATCGCGATGCGCGTGGGTCACCAGGATATGGGATACCCGCTCGCCCTTGCCGAGGGCTGCGAGGATCGCCTCCAGGTGCCGGGGCAGGGCCGGGCCGGGGTCGATCACCGCCACCTCGCCCGTCCCGATGATGTATGTGTTGGTGCCGTCCGCTGTCAGCGGTGACGCGTTTGGCGCGCGCACCCGGCGCAGCGCAACTGCAGGGTCTGCGATCTCCGCGAGACCGGCCTTCCCAAGCCCCGATGCTGCGGCTAGGCTTTGCTCCGATGGCACTTCTCTCACGTCTCCTCCCGCGCGGGCTTTATGGGCGCGCCGCCCTGATCCTGATCGTGCCCATCGTCGCGATCCAGCTTGTCGTGTCCACCGCATTCATTCAGCGCCATTACGAAGGTGTCACCCGGCAGATGACGCAAGGTGTCGCGATAGAACTCGGCTTCGTCCTTTCCGAGGTGGCCCGGGGAAGCACACCGGCCGATGCGCTGCGGCGCGCCAAGGCCGTGGCCGCCCCGCTGGAGCTGGAGGTGGCGATCCCGCCCGGGTCGGATGCGCCTGCGGCAGACCTGCGAGGTGTATTCGACCTCTCTGGCGGCGTGATCATCGACACGCTGCGCGCCCAGTTGCCGGGCCTCACGGCCGCCGATGTGACCGACCCCAAGCGGGTGATGAACCTCCTTTTCGACAGCCCTCAGGGCCCGGTTCAGGTCAAGCTGCCGCGTCGGCGCATGGCGGCGACCAATCCGCATCAGCTTCTGGTCCTGATGATTTTCACATCGGCCCTGATGACGGTGATCGCCTATGTCTTCCTGCGCAACCAACTGCGCCCTATCACCAAGCTGGCCGAGGCGGCCAAGGATTTCGGCAAGGGTCGCCCGGTTGTGTATCGCCCGCGCGGGGCGCTCGAGGTGCGGGCGGCCGGTCGGGCCTTTCTTGACATGCGGGCGCGCATCGAGCGGCAGATCGAGCAGCGCACGCTGATGCTGTCTGGCGTCAGCCACGATCTGCGCACCCCGCTGACACGGCTCAAGCTCGGCCTGTCGATGATGCCGGAGGACGACGAGGTGCGTGCCCTTCTTGCCGATGTGACGCAGATGGAGCGGATGGTGGACGAATTCCTCTCGTTCGCGCGCGGCGACGCAATGGAGCAGATGGAGCAGATCGACGCCGTGGCCCTCATGCGCGACGTGGTCGCTGCCGCTGCGCGCGCAGGCAGCGGCGTTGTCCTTTCCGCCGTCGAAGGCGTGGCCTCGCCCGTGACGATGCGGCCGCAGGCGGTGAGCAGGGCGGTGGAAAATCTGATCGGCAATGCGCAGCGTTTTGCGCGGCGGGTTGAGGTGTCGGTGCAGTTTTCCGACACGGCTCTGCGGATCACGGTCGAGGACGACGGCCCCGGCATCCCCGCCGACCGGCGGGACGAGGCGATGCGACCGTTCTCGCGCCTTGACAGCGCGCGTGACCCGAACCGCGGCGGGGGTGTCGGGCTTGGCCTCTCGATCGCGGCCGATGTGGCGATGAGCCACGGCGGCGCGCTCAGGTTGTCGGACAGCGACCGCCTGGGCGGTCTGAAGGCCGATCTGGTGATCGCGCGCTAGGGCCTATTTCGATTTGCCCATCACGATGATCCAGTGCAGCCTGCTGTCGGGTGCCGCGCTCATCGCGATCCCGACGCCGACGTCACGCATCTTGCCGATCAGCATGTTGTGCTTGTGATCGGGCGAATTCATCCACCACTGCACCGCGCGCGCGCCTGAGGCAAAGCCGCGGCCAGTGTTCTCGGCGGCGGTGCGATAGGCGTAACCAGCCCGGCGCAGGCGGTTTTGCAACTGGCTTCCGTCTGACGAGACATGGCTGATCGACTGGCGCGCCGCGTTGTCGCAAGCGTGGCCTTGCGCCGCCTTGTCCAGCGCGGGGTTCAGGCGCAACGCCACCAGCCCGCGCTTTGCGCGTTCGGCGTTGAGGTTATCAATCAATTCGGACTGCATCGCACCAGAGTTTGCCGGGATGTTGCAGGCAGCTTCGGCGGCGGTAGCGGACAGCACAACAGCAGCGGCGACTGCCGCGATGGACAGGCGGATGGACATGCGACACTTCTCCCACAGGTGTTATCGGCAGCGACGTTTGGCAACAGCGGCAGCTTTGCCCGAGGCTGCAGCGTTGCCCGAGTCTGGGGCCAGACTATGGCGAAAGATGGCGCGAACTGTGAAACCCTACGGAGAATTAGCAAGTCGATACTCGCCCTAAAGGAGATAACCCGCCGAAGACTGCAACTCGTTTCGGCGATGCGTCGCCTCGCGCGCCAACGTCAACGTGACTGGCCTCCGGCAGGCCGGCATGGTTCAGTGAAGCGATCTGTGCGGAGAGTAGAATGCTGGACGGTTTCATGCGCGGCCTGATCGATGCACCGCTCAATCGCGGAGGTGTCTGGCTTGCCAACCGGGGCGCACATGCCAATACCGTGACCCTTGCCGGGCTGGCCGTCGGCCTTTTGGCCGCCGGTCTCATTGCGGCGGGCGAGGCGGGACTGATCGTGGCGTTCCTGATCCTTGCCAGCCGTCTGGCCGATGGTCTGGACGGGGCGGTGGCGCGGGCGCGGGGCAAAACCGATTTCGGCGGTTACCTTGACATCGTCTGCGACTTCATCTTCTACGGTGCGGTGCCGCTGGCCTTCGTCTTGCGCGATCCGGCCGTGAATGGTGTTGCCGGCGCCTTTCTGCTGGCAACCTTCTATGCCAACGGCGCAAGCTTTCTCGGCTTCGCAGTCATGGCAGCCAAGCGCGGAATGGAGACCCGCAGCCGTGGTGAAAAGTCGCTGTATTTCACCTCGGGTTTGCTGGAAGGCACGGAAACAATTGTGTTTTTCGTGATCATCGCGCTGTGGCCCGCGCTTTTCGTGCCAGCGGCATGGCTGTTCGGCAGCCTCTGCCTCGTCACCACCGTCGCCAGGGTTCTGCTGGCGCAACGGGTGTTCGGAACCTGACGGTCACATCACAGCCTCACGAAAGCGGAAGAATCCGTGGGTGGCGTGCGGCCAGGCCTCGCGGTCGTGGTGGCGCAGCAGCCGGACCAAGGTGATCCCGCGCGCCGCGGCCAGCGGGCGCATCCGCTCAAGAAGCTCCGCGATCGGCCCGACCGGCGCATGGGCTGTAACGATCTGCCTCACACCAAGGCTGGCGGCATGGTTTGCCAGCGCCTCCAGCTGCGCCGATCCAAAGCGAGGGGCATCGGGAACGCCGTAGCGGATCAAGGAATCGTCGATGGCCGCAGCAGCAAAGCGGGACACCCCGGCTGCGACAACCAGCGGTGAACGGCCCGCCGGATCACTCAGCACCGCGACGCCCGCCACCAGACAGCCGGGTGCGATATCTTCGGGCGAAAGGTCCTCCTCGGTGATCAAAAACAGCGCGGGGGCGGCCGGGTCAGGTTCGTCACCGCGCGGGGCAGCACGCGGGGCAGGGTGAGGCAGTCCGGCAATCGGAGGGGCTACCGTCGCCAGCCCGTGCGGCGCAAACCTTCCATCGGTGTTCCGGGCGATGTTTTCGGCCGTAGCCAGGTAGGTCTTTCCCGGCGTGTGCAGCCCCGCCACCCAGCGCCAGCTCAGCGTGTTCGACGCCGGGTCGCCGTCGATCAGGTGACGCAGGAAGAAGTCAGCGCCAAGCTGCCATGGCAACCCCAGCGTAAAGATCCAGATCGAGGCGAACCACATCCGCGCATGGTTGTGCAGATAGCCCGTCGCCACCAACTCCTGCGCCCAGTGGTCAAAACCGTCGATCCCGCTGCGGCCTTCGCAGGCATCCTGCCAGCGCTGCCGCAGGCCGTCCTCGACCTGGAGGCGGTCCAACGCCGCCACCAGATCGCGGCGGTAATCGGCCCAGACCCTGGGGCGCAGTTCCAGCCATCCTTTCCAGTAGGTCCGCCACCAGACTTCGGCGAGGAATTTGTCCGCTCCTGCCGGATGCGTCTGCCGCACCGCCGCGATCACCTCGGCTTCCGTCACCAGCCGATGCCGCAGCCAGGGCGAGAGCCCGGACACATGCACATGGCCCGCCACCTCCCGGTTGCGCAGGGTGGCATAGGCCAGCCCGGCCTTCGGTACAAACGCGTGAAGCCGGGCAAGCCCTGCCGCGCGGGTTGGGATGGGGAATGCATCGGTCATGCCAGTGGTTTAAGCCGCCGTGGCATTGCGACAAGGCGGGCAGGGTCCGCCACTAAGACTCTGGCAACACTTCAGGCAGTATTCCCGCAAGAATGACAGAGGCAGGGCTCAGATGCGCGATCCGGTAGACCACTACATGAACACCCTCGTCCCCATGGTCGTCGAACAGACCAGCCGCGGGGAAAGGGCTTACGATATTTTCAGCCGGATGCTGAAAGAACGGATTATCTTCCTCGGTGGCCCGGTGCATGACGGCATGTCCAGCCTGATCTGCGCCCAGCTTCTTTTCCTTGAATCGGAGAACCCGTCCAAGGAAATCTCGATGTACATCAACTCGCCCGGTGGCGTGGTGACTTCGGGCCTGTCGATCTACGACACGATGCAGTACATCCGGCCGAAGGTCTCGACCCTGGTCATCGGGCAAGCCGCGTCGATGGGCTCGCTTTTGCTCACCGCAGGCGAAAAGGGCATGCGCTTCTCGCTGCCGAACAGCCGGGTCATGGTCCACCAGCCGTCGGGTGGCTATCAGGGCCAGGCGACCGACATCATGATCCACGCCCGCGAAACCGAAAAGCTGAAGCGCCGGCTGAACGAGATCTATGTCAAGCATACCGGCAACAGCTACGAGGCCGTCGAGGCCGCGCTGGAGCGCGACAACTTCATGTCGGCCGAAGATGCCAAGGACTGGGGGCTGATCGACAGCATCCTCGAAAGCCGGGGCAAGGCGGACGACACGTCCAAGTGATTGATCTCCCCGCGGGCCTGTGCCGTCTGCGGGGCGATTTGCGATTGTGGAGCCTCCGGCCTTGGCCTAAGCTTCGCGCAATATCAGGCTGACCATCTCCCGGTCAGGAATGGCGACAGCGGCTAGAGGACTGCGGATGGCGAATAATTCAGGCAGCGACAGCAAAAATACGCTTTACTGTTCCTTCTGCGGCAAAAGCCAGCATGAGGTGCGCAAGCTGATCGCGGGACCGACCGTTTTCATCTGCGACGAATGCGTCGAACTTTGCATGGACATCATCCGCGAGGAGACCAAGACCTCGGGTCTGAAGTCGTCCGACGGGGTGCCAACCCCGCGCGAGATCTGCAAGGTGCTGGACGATTACGTGATCGGCCAGATCCACGCAAAGCGGGTGCTGTCGGTCGCGGTGCATAACCACTACAAGCGGCTCAACCACTCGTCGAAGACCGACATCGAACTTTCGAAGTCGAACATCCTCTTGATCGGCCCCACCGGTTGCGGCAAGACGCTGCTGGCCCAGACCTTGGCCCGCATCCTCGATGTGCCCTTCACGATGGCCGACGCCACGACGCTGACCGAAGCCGGTTATGTGGGCGAAGATGTCGAGAACATCATCCTCAAGCTGCTGCAGGCGTCCGAATACAACGTCGAGCGCGCGCAGCGCGGCATCGTCTACATCGACGAGGTCGACAAGATCACCCGCAAGTCCGACAACCCCTCGATCACCCGCGACGTGTCGGGCGAAGGCGTGCAGCAGGCGCTCTTGAAGATTATGGAAGGCACCGTGGCTTCGGTCCCGCCGCAAGGTGGCCGCAAGCACCCGCAGCAGGAATTCCTGCAGGTGGACACGACGAACATCCTGTTCATCTGCGGTGGTGCGTTTGCGGGCCTCGAAAAGATCATCGCGCAGCGCAACAAGGGGTCGGGCATCGGCTTTGGAGCCGACGTGAAAGGCCCCGAAGAACGCGGCGTGGGCGAGTTGTTCAAGGAACTGGAACCCGAAGATCTGTTGAAATTCGGCCTGATTCCGGAATTCGTCGGCCGTCTGCCTGTCATCGCCACGCTGACCGATCTTGACGAGGCGGCGCTTGTCACCATCCTGACAGAACCGAAGAACGCGCTGGTGAAGCAGTACCAGCGCCTGTTCGAGATCGAAGGCACCAAGCTGACCTTTACGCCCGACGCGCTGGTCGCCATCGCCAAGCGCGCGATCAAGCGCAAGACCGGCGCGCGCGGCCTGCGGTCGATCATGGAGGACATCCTGCTCGACACCATGTTCGAACTGCCCGGCATGGATTCGGTCGAAGAGGTCGTCGTCAAGGACGAAGCGGTCAACAACGGCGCGAAACCGATGCTGGTCTACACCGAGACGAAGAAGAAAGATGCCGTAAAGGCCTGACCCGACGATGCGTCGCGGTGGATCAAGGCGGGCAATTTGCCCGCCTTTTCCTTTGCGCCAACCCGCCGCAGGCTTGGCTTGACCCTAGACCTTCCGGGCGGTTTCGGTCATATGGAACCAACGACGGAGGCGCGCGCATGTATTTCCTGAAACGTC